>Ga0310821_100061_pt1 | contig 167525 bp, 144 predicted proteins | sample P4_ome_FD_201300 | JGI IMG/M metagenome (GOLD analysis project Ga0310821, IMG submission 201300) | Sorghum-adapted microbial communities from Joint BioEnergy Institute, Emeryville, California, United States - P4_Day56_Rep1 | ecosystem: Engineered > Bioreactor > SSF (Solid state fermentation) >...
CCGCGCGGGAATCGGCCGACCCGGTGAACGCATCGCCGGCCGCAACGCCCGGTCCGCCTGCTGCTGCCGCCGCACCATCTACCACCTCCGTGATCACGAGGTGTTGCGACGACCGATTGAATCCGCCCTGGGCTCCTCGGTCGGAGTGGACCACCACGACACCGGTGGGTTGGCGCCGTGCGACGGCGGTGCGCAGTGCGGTGACGGCGAGCTGGGCTGTCATCCGCTCGTCGATCGCGTAGCCGACGATCCGGTTGGAGAACAGGTCCTTGATCGCGCAGCAGTAGAGCTTGCCTTCGGCCGTGGGGTGCTCGGTGATGTCGGTGACCCACACCTGGTCCGGCTCGTTGGCGGTGAAGTTGCGCTGGACGTGGTCGTCGTGGACCGCCGGGCCTGGTGTCTTGCCGGCCCCGCGGCGACCCTTGCGGACCGTGGTCGACCACAGCTTCTGCTGCGAGCACAGCCGCCAGACCCGCCGCTCGCCCACGTCGTGGCCCGCGCGTTCGAGCTCGTCGGCCAGGAACCGGTAGCCGAACTCCGGGTCGTCGCCGTGGGCGTCGATCAGGGCGTTGGTCAGGTAGGCGTCCTCCAGCTCCCGGTCGCTGATCGGGCTCTTCAGCCAGGCGTAGTACGCCTGTCTGGAGTGGCCCAGCACCCCGCAGGTCAGCCGCACCGGGATGCCCTCGGCGGCCAGGTCACGGACCAGCGGGTAGCTCATTTTGGGAGCGAGCCGGCGGCGAAGTAGGCCGCCGCACGGCGCAGGATCTCGTTCTCCTGCTCCAGCCGGCGCTTCTCCCGGCGCAGCTGGACCAGCTCGTTCTGCTCGCTGGTGGTCTTGCCGTCCACGACACCGTCGTCGATGTCGGCCTGGCGCACCCAGCGCCGCACCGACTCGATCGAGATGTCGAAGTCGGCGGCGACCTCGGCGTGCGTCAGATCGCCTCGGCGGGCGACCCGCACGACGTCGCGCTTGAACTCAGGCGGGAACTTCTTGGGCACAGCGACATCCTTCCAGCGGGACCTCGTCCCACAGATGGAGTGTCAACCAACCCTGCAGCAGTCCCCCTGCGTCACGGCAGGAGCCCGCGAAGGGCGCGGCACGTCGTGGCCGTGGTCGAAGCGGGCTCCGACCTGTAGGGCTTCATGAGACCGACCCGCTCACCGTCTGGTCGGTGGACGGTTCTCGGGGTATGTGATCGGGACGACGATGGCGCGGCGCGCCTCGGCGAGGCGGTCGGCGAGCGCGTCCTCGAGGTGCCGGTGCGTCGCGGTGGCGTTCGAGCCATGGGCCGAACACGGTCCCAAACTCAGCGTGAGCAGACTCCCGGTGGCACCGCGTCTCCCGCGGGCCCCGCTCACCCCGCGGCGATCGCCCCCGCGAGCCGCCGCGCGCCGAACTCGAACGCCTCGTCGACGTCGCCGCCGGAGCGGAACGCGTCGGCGAGCTCCATGCCGACGAACCCCGCGGCCCACGCGGTGACCGTGCGCGCGGCCTCGAGCGCCCGGTCCTCGCCGGCGAGCGCGGCGCACACCCGCAGCACCGGCGCGACCGCGCGCGCGTTGAGCTCGGGGCTGGGCCGGGTCGCCTCCGCGCCGGACCAGAAGATCAGCCGGAACGCGGCTGGCCGGGCGTGCGCGAACCGGCGCAGCGCGTGGGCGAGGTCGACGAGCGCGGCCGCGGGGTCGGCGTCGGGCGGGGTGGCGGCCTCGAGGACCTCCGTGAGGTCGCGCACGGCCGCCTCGGCGACGAGCCGCACGAGCGCGTCCCGGCCGGCCACGCGCTTGTAGAGGGAGGGGGCGCGCACCCCGACCCGCGTCGCGACGGCCTGCATGGTCAGGCCGTCGGGCCCGGCCTCCTCGAGCAGGGCGGTGCCGGCGGCGACGATCGCCTCGAGGGACGTGCGGCTGGGGGCGGGCATCCGGCGGCTCCTGTCGGGTGGTCGGTCGGCGAATCGAAGGCTATTGCGCGTAGCGATGATGGCTATGTACCGTAGCCATCATCATCCCCAACGACCACCCCGGGAGGCAACCATGCGACTCGCCCCGAACCTGCACCGGGTCGGCGACGACCTCGTCGCGGCCTACCTCGTCCTCGACGACACCGGGGTGCTCGTCGTCGACGCCGGGCTCTCCGGCCACTGGCGCCCGCTGCTGCGCGAGCTCGCGGCCGCCGGCCGACGGCTCGAGGACGTGCGCGGCGTCGTGCTCACCCACGGCGACACCGACCACCTCGGGTTCGCCGAGCGCCTGCGCCGCGACCACGGCGTCCCCGTCTTCGTCCACGCCGCCGACGCCGCCCGCGCCCGCGGCGAGGACAAGCCCCACGCGCACTGGGGGACGTGGTGCCTCGGCCCGACGCTGCGGTTCCTCGCCTCCGCGGCCCTGCGCGGCGGTCTGCGCACGCGCTACGTCGGCGAGGTCGTGGAGGTGCACGACGACGACGTGCTCGACCTGCCCGGCCGCCCGCGCATCGTCGGCCTGCCCGGGCACTCGCCGGGCAGCGTCGCGGTCCACGTGCCCGCCGTCGACGCGGTCATGGTCGGCGACGCGCTCACCACGCGCGACGTGCTCACCGGCCGCACCGGGCCCGCACCCGCGCCGTTCACCGACGACCCCGAGCAGGCCCTCGCCTCGCTCGACCGGCTCGCCGAGGTCGACGCCACCTGGGTCCTGCCCGGGCACGGTGCGCCCTGGCGGGGCGGCGCGGCCGCGGCGGTCGCCGCCGTGCGCGACGCCGCCCGCGCCCTGCGCTGACCCGCCCGACGGCGCCTGACGCCGGCCCTCGCCCCGGGTGACCCGCCCGCCCGACGGCGGTCCTCACCCCGGGCGGCCGCCCACCCGACGGCGCCCCTCGCCCGGCCGCCTACCTCAGCCGGGCAGGTGGGTGGCGCCCTTCGTGGCGGCGCACGGACCGCAGCACGCGGACACGCCGGTCGTGCGCCGGCACCGGTCCGCGGGGGTCAGGCAGCACTCGCACGTGCCCTGGGGGTCGGTGCTGGTGGGCATGGTGTGCTCCGTGGTCGGGGGATCGTCACGGGCGAGGCGACGACGCCGCTCCCGCATCACTAGCAGTCGGCAGCGGGCCCCAGGTGATGAGGGGTGTGGCGAGAGACCTCGCGCACATCGGCGAGGATGGAGGGGTCCAACCCCGCCCGCCCGGCCCAGCCCGGTGGGCGCCGCCCGACGATCGAAGGAGCCCTGCGTCGTGACCGACGTGCCCGCCCGCACCGCCAGCCCCGTCGTCGAGATGTGGTTCGACGCCACGTGTCCCTGGACGTGGATGACGTCGCGCTGGCTGGTCGAGGTCGCGGAGCGCCGGGGCATCGACGTGCGCTGGCACGTCATGAGCCTCCCGGTCCTCAACGAGGGCCGCGACGTGGAGGAGAAGTACCGGCGCAGCTGGCCGGACTCGTGGGCGATCAACCGCGTGCTGGTCGTCGCGGAGCGCGACCACGGCGCCGGCGTCGTCGGGCCGCTGTTCACTGCGATCGGCAGGCGCCGGTTCCTCGAGGACCGCACCGACACCGCCGCGGTGATCGCCGAGGCGCTGGCCGAGGTCGGGCTGCCCGCCTCGCTCGCCGAGGCCGCCGCGACCGAGGACGTCGACGACCTCGTGCGCGCGTCGCACGCCCAGGCCATGGTGCTCGTGGGCGACGACGTCGGCTCCCCGGTCATCGCGATCGACGGCGTCGGCTACTTCGGGCCGGTCGTCAACCCCGCGCCGACGGGGCAGGAGGCGCTCGACCTCTTCGACGGCCTCGTCGCGATGACCCGCGTCCCCGGGTTCTACGAGCTCAAGCGCACCCGGACCACGGGTCCGCAGATCACGCCCACGGACTGAGTGGCAGGGCCGGCAGTCCGGCCCCGCGCACCTCAGGTCAGCCGCACCTCGCCCGGCCCGTCCGCGACGAACGCCCGCACCGTCTCGCCCTCGGCGAGCACGGCGTCGCGCTCGGTCGGCGTGAGCGGCCGGAGCGGGCGCACGACGACGTCGTCGCCCTCCGGCTCCCACGTCGCCGCGACGAAGCCGTCCACGAGCACCGTCGCGTGCACCATCGAGTACCCCGGCATGACCTCGCGCCGGACCTCGTCCGGCAGGATCCGCGTCCGGTCGCGGTGGCCGAGGACGGCGTTGTCGAAGGCACCGAGGAAGCGCACGGGCACGCCCTCGTCGGCGTCGGCCCAGGGCGCGTCCGGCAGGTCGAGCAGCTCGCTCCCGTCCGGCCCGACGACGACGCGCACTCGGTCACCCAGGCCCGCCACCACCTCGCGCAGCCGGGTGAGGCCCGACCACGCCTGCACGTCCATCACGCTCGCGGGCCCGAACGCGGCCAGGTAGCGCAGCACGAGGCGCCCGGCGTCGGCCGCCCCGACCGGCCGCCCGAGCCACGCCTCCGCGCGCGCGACCCCGATCGAGCGGCGGCTCCACCACGAGCCCCACGCGGACGTGCCCGGGTCGTGCGCGACGGGCTCGAACGCCTCGACCGCCCCCGCGAGCACCGTGCCGCGCCGGCCCGGGAACCGCTCGGCGAGCGCCGCGGCGAGCGTGCGCCGGGGGACGGGACCGTCACCGAGCACCTCTCGCGCCGCGGCAACGAGGTCCTCCGGCGCGATCCCCTCGGTCTCGTTCCGGTAGTACGTGGCCCGCGTGAGGCGGTCGAGCACGGGCTGTGCCGTCGGGCGCAGCCACGCGTAGTCGTCGGCCGTGACCAGGTGCTGCGTCCCGCGCAGCAGCGGGGTCCGCACGAGGCGCCGCTCCGCCGTCAGCCGCCCGACGTCGTCGCGCACCAGGGTGGGCACGCGCGCCCGCAGCGCCACGATCGCCCAGTTCGGCTCCTGCGCCTGCACGGCGACGAGGTGCGCGACGGCGTCCTCCGGCGTCGGGCAGGGCGGCCCGGTGAGGCGCTGGCGCAGCAGGAAGGTGCGGTTGAGCGCGCGCAGCGAGACCCGGTCCACGGCCCGACCGTACGTGCGACCCCCGACGGCGCGCGGCCCGTGACCCGGACGGGCGACCGTCGACGCCATGTCGATGGTCTACCTGCTGGAAACGCCGTACCAGTCCGTGGACAGATCCCTACGATGGGGGACGCCCAACGACGTGGGCGCCGCCGGACGCCCGAGAGGGCCGGCGGACGCGGTCCACCGAAAGGAACACCCGTGAAGCACCTCCGATCCGCCCGGGGCGCCACCGTGCTCGCCGCGGCCGCGCTCCTGCTCGCGGCCTGCGCGGGTGACGGCGGGACGCCCGAGGACGAGGCCACCGCCGGTGGCGAGTCCGGCAGCGAGGCCGGCGAGGCCATCACCGTCGGCATCACCCAGATCGTCGCCCACCCGTCCCTCGACGCCGCCCGCGAGGGCTTCAAGGCCGCGCTCGCCGACGCCGGCTACGACGTCACCTACGACGAGCAGAACGCGCAGGGCGACCAGTCGGTCGCCGCGTCGATCGCCGGCAAGTTCGCCAACGACGACCTCGACCTCATCCTCGCGATCGCCACGCCGACCGCGATCGCCGTCGCGCAGGCCGTCACCGACGTCCCGGTCCTGTTCACCGCGGTCACCGACCCGGTGGGCGCCGCCCTCGTCGACAGCATGGAGGCCCCGGGCGGCAACGTCACCGGCACCGCCGACGCCGTGCCCGTGTCCGGTCTGCTCGAGCTCGTCACCAAGATCGCGCCCGACGCCGAGACCGTCGGCATCGTCTACAACGCCGGCGAGCCGAACGCGGTCACGCAGGTCGAGTGGGCGCAGGAGGCCGCGGCCGACCTCGGCCTGACCATCGAGCTCGCGACCGCCGACACGTCGGCCGCCGTGCAGCAGGCCGCCGACTCGCTCGACGTCGACGCGTTCTTCGTCATCACCGACAACACCGTGGTGAGCGCGCTCGAGACCCTCATCCAGGTCGCCGAGGACAAGCAGATCCCGGTCATCGCCTCCGAGGGCGACTCCGTCGCGCGCGGCGCGATCGCCACGATCGGCATCGACTACTACGAGCTCGGCTACCAGACCGGCCAGATGGCGGTCCGGATCCTGCGCGGCGAGGTCGAGCCCGCGGAGCTCGCGGTCGAGACGCAGAGCCGGCTCGCGCTGCACCTGAACCTCGGTGCGGCCGAGCGGATGGGCGTCACGATCCCGCAGGAGCTCATCGACGAGGCAGACCCCGAGAACATCACCGAGTAGGGTCGCGGCGGACCCGGCCCTCCGGGGCCGGGTCCGCGCCTGCGTCCCCCACCCCCGCCGGAGGCGGACATGATGATCGCCGTCGAGCTCGGGCTCATCTACGCGGTGATGGCCCTGGGCGTCTACCTGACGTTCCGCATCCTCGACTTCGCGGACCTCACGGTCGACGGCTCGTTCACCACGGGAGCGGCGATCGCCGCCGTCGGCATCACGAACGGGCTGCCCCCTGCGCTCGCCACGTCGCTGGCGATCCTCGGCGGCATGGGGGCGGGCCTCATCACCGGCCTGCTGCACACCCGGGGCCGCATCAACGGCCTCCTCGCCGGCATCCTCACGCAGATCGGGCTCTACTCGATCAACCTGCGGATCATGGGCGGCGCGAACGTGCCGCTGCTGCGCGAGAGGACGCTCATCACACCCCTGCGCGAGAACGGCTTCATCGGCACGTGGGCGAGCGCCGGGATCTTCCTCGCCCTCGCGCTGGTGGTGCTCGCGCTCATCGTGTGGTTCCTGCACACCGACCTGGGCCTGGCGATGCGCGCCACCGGCGACAACCCGGACATGATCCGGTCGTTCGGCGTGAACACCGACCACCAGAAGGTGCTCGGGCTGTCGCTGTCGAACGGCCTCGTCGGGCTGTGCGGCGCGCTCATCGCGCAGTTCCAGGGCTTCGCCGACATCGGCATGGGCATCGGCCTCATCGTCGCGGGCCTCGCCTCCGTCATCATCGGGCAGGCCGTGCTCGGCCGGTCGCGCATCGTCATCGCGGCCAGCGCCGTCGTGCTCGGCTCGGTGATGTACCGCGTGGTCATCCAGCTCGCGCTCGAGGGCGGCCTCAACCCGAACGACATGAAGCTCGTCTCGGCGACCCTCGTCGTCCTCGCCCTCGTCCTGCCGCAGTGGAAGGGGTTCGCGAGGATGGGCGGGTTCATGCGCAGACGCATCTCCGCGCTGACCGACACCGCCGTCGTGGAGAAGGAGGAGGTCTGATGCTCACGGTCTCCGGGGTCTCCATGACCTTCTTCCCCGGCACGGTGAACGCCCGCCCGGCGCTGCGGGACGTGAGCCTGCACCTCGACCCGGGTGAGTTCGTCACCGTCATCGGGTCCAACGGCGCGGGCAAGTCCACGCTGCTCAACGTCGTCGCCGGCACGTACCGCCCCGACGCGGGCACCGTCACCGTGGACGGGCGCGACGTGACGAGGCTCAGCGACCACCAGCGCGCCCGCTACATCGGCCGGGTGTTCCAGAACCCCGCCGCGGGCACCGCGCCGCACATGAGCATCGAGGAGAACCTCGCCATGGCGCTCGAGCGCGGGCGGCGGCGCGGCCTGCGGCTCGGTGTCACGCACGCCAAGCGCGAGCGGTTCCGCCGCGAGCTCCTCGCCCTCGAGCAGGGCCTGGAGAACCGCCTCGGCGACTGGGTCGGGCTGCTCTCGGGCGGGCAGCGGCAGGCGCTGTCGCTGCTCATGGCCACGTTCAGCGAGCCCAAGATCCTGCTGCTCGACGAGCACACCGCGGCCCTCGACCCGCAGCGCGCCGCGCTCGTCACGCGCCTGACCGGGGAGATCGTCGACCGGTTCGGCCTGACGACGCTCATGGTCACGCACAACATGGACCAGGCCCTGCGGCTCGGGAACCGGCTGATCATGATGCACGAGGGCCGGATCGTCCTCGACCTCGACGCCGAGGCGAAGTCGAAGATGACGGTCAAGGGCCTGCTCGCCGAGTTCGAGAAGGTCAAGGGCGCCGAGCTCGACGACAGCCTGCTGCAGTAGGCGCGGCCTCGCGCCCGACGCCGGGGCGTGTCGGCGGGCGTGCCTAGCCTGCGCGCATGGCCCGACCCGTCCCGGACCGCATCCGGCTCGCCGTCGAGGCGCTCGACGGCCTCGCGCCCGACGCGCGCGTGCTCGAGGTGGGGTGCGGCTCGGGCGTGGCCGCCGAGCTGCTGTGCGCGAAGGTCCCCGACGGGCACGTGACCGCCCTCGACCGGTCCGCCACCGCCGTCGCCCGCGCCGAGGCCCGTCTGCGTCGCTGGTGCGACGCGCGCGTCGCCGAAGTCGCCGAGCGCGAGCTCGCGGCCTTCCACGGCGACGGACGCCCCTACGACGCCGTGCTCGCCGTGGACGTGAACGCCTTCTGGACCGGTCCGGCCGACGCCGAGGTCGCCCGCCTGCGCGACCTCGTGGCGCCCGACGGCGTCGTGCACCTGTGGTTCTCCCCGCCCGGCGGGGCGGACCGCGACCCGCGCGACCCGGGCGGACGCGCCGCCGAGGCCCTGCGCCGGGGCGGCTTCGCCGCGGAGGTCGAGCACGTCGAGGGGCACGCCCACGTCGTCGCGCGCCCGGCCTGAGCCGCTCCCGGGTGCCGGAGACCCCTGGGCCGCCCCCCGGCGGCTACCGGGCGACGACCGGCGCGGTCGCGATGCCGCCCTTGCCGCCGTGCTTGACGCCGTACATCGCGACGTCGGCGGCGCGCAGCAGCGCGGAGGCCTCCGTCGCCGGGCCCTCGCCGTGCGCGACGCCGAAGCTCCCGCCGACGACGACCTCCACGTCCCCGGCGCGCACCGGTGTCGTGATCGCGTCGAGCAGCGCCCGGGCGGTCTCCTCCGCGGCGTCGGCGGCGGGGCCCTCGAGGAGGACCGCGAACTCGTCGCCGCTCATCCGGTAGGCGGCCGCGTCGCCGTCGACCCGGTCGAGGACCGCTCGGAGCCGGCGGGCGGTCTCGACGAGGACGTCGTCGCCCGCCGCGTGCCCGAACGTGTCGTTGACCTGCTTGAAGTCGTCCAGGTCGACGAACACCACCGCGAGCGGCGTGCCGTCCGCGCGGTGCCGTGCGACCGCCGCACCCAGCCGCTCGTGGAGCAGCGCGCGGCCACCGAGCCCGGTGAGCGCGTCGTGGGTGGCCTGGTGGCGCAGCCGCTGCTCGGTGACCGCGAGGCGCTCGACGAGCAGGCGGTTCTCCGTGAGCGTCGTGTGCTGCCGGATCACGAGGAGCACGCCCATGACGACGGCGGTCGCGGCCTCCTGGCTCGGCACGCCGCCGCGCAGGTGCTGCTCGGTGATGGTCGCGACGGCGGGGACCAGGGCGGCGTAGGGGGCGTAGGCGAGTCGCCAGTCGGTGCTCACGAGCTCACGGCGCGCGGACGTGCCGCGGTACACGACCGTCGCCACCCCGAGGATCGCGAACCCGAGGGCCCACAGCGGGGTGCGGCCCAGACCGTGCGCGACGTCCGAGACCGCGATCACCAGCAGGCCGGCGACGTAGGCGCGCGGCATCGCGTGCCGGGAGCGTGGGATCTCCGTGAGGGCCACGCCCGTGGTGATCGCGGCGACGGCCACCGCCCCGAGCGGGATCGACACCGCGAGGATGCCGGGCAGCCCGCGGCCCGCGTCCGACCACACGGTCGCGAGCGCGGGCGCCCAGGCCAGGACGAACGCCGACGCCCCGCACAGCGCGCCGTCGACGACGAGGCGCACACGCGAGGCCGTGTGCCGGCCGAGCGACGTCAGCCACCACGCCGCGCCGACCGCGAGGACGAAGCCTGCCCGACCCGCGTAGGCGACGGCGTCGGGCAGGCCGGCGAGTCAGGCGAGCGGCGCGAGCAGCCAGCAGCCCACCGAGACCGTCTCGAGGTTCCAGGCCCAGCGGCTGCGCCCGGGCCGGGCCCGGCGGGCGGCGCTCACCGTGCCCACCCCGGCGACGACGGCGACGGCCGCGTCGAGCGCGAGCCCCCCAGGCTCCGGTGCCCAGGGCGAGACGCGCGACGGCGACCCCCACGAGGGCAGCGGCCAGCGAGCCGCGGGCTGCCCGGGACAGGGCGCTCCCGGTGCTGCGGTCTTCGGGCACGGGGGCCTCCACACCTCCCATCGGCGCGGGACCCGGCGCTTCAAGCACTGGGGGCGCACGTCACCCGACCCCGCCGGAGGATCGCCCGCCCGGCGGCCCGGAACACCGGCGCGCTCGCCGCGGTTCTGCGGGCATGACCGACTACGGCCACGACCTCCTCTTCGGCACCTTCATCACCCCGCTCGCCGACGACCCGGCGCGCACCGTCGGGCTCGCCCTGGCCACCGAGCGGGCCGGCCTGGACCTCGCCACGTTCCAGGACCACCCGTACCAGCCGCGGTTCCTGGACACCTGGACCCTCCTGTCCTGGGTCGCCGCGCGGACCGAGCGGCTGAGGGTCGTGCCGAGCGTCGCCAACCTGCCCCTGCGGCCGCCCGCGGTGCTCGCCCGCGCGGTCGCGAGCCTCGACCTGCTCAGCGGGGGCCGCGTCGAGCTCGGGCTCGGCGCGGGCGCGTTCTGGGACGCGATCGCCGCGATGGGCGGCCCGCGGCGCACTCCGGGAGAGGCGCTCGCCGCGCTCGAGGAGGCGATCGGCGTCGTGCGTGCCGTGTGGGACGTGACCGACCGCGAGCGCCTCGTCCTGCCCGGGCGGTTCTACGCGCTCGACGGCGCCAAGCGCGGGCCGGCCCCCGCGCACGACGTCGGGATCTGGGTGGGCGGGTACCGGCCCCGGATGCTGCGGCTGATCGGGCGCGCGGCGGACGGCTGGTTGCCGTCGCTCCCGTACGTCCCGTCGCTCGCGGCGCTGGCCGAGGGCAACGCGGCGATCGACGAGGCCGCGGCCGCCGCCGGGCGCGAGCCGTCGGACGTGCGGCGCCTGCTCAACGTCGACGGGCGGCTCACCGCCGACCGCACCGACCGGTTGCTCGTCGGCCCGCCGGAGCAGTGGGCGGAGCAGCTCGCGGCGCTCGCGCTCGAGCTCGGCTTCAGCGCGTTCGTGCTCGCCGGCGACGACGAGCGCGCCATCGAGGTCTACGGCGCCGAGGTGGCGCCGGCCGTGCGCGAGATCGTCGCGGCCGAGCGCGCCCGACGCTGACCCTGAGCCGCCGCGGCCGGGCGCCCGCGCACGGACGCCCGGCCGCGGCGCGCGTCAGCCCTCGGCGCCGACCTTGCCCTCGAAGAGCCCGATCTGGTTGCCGTCGAGGTCCTCGAAGACGGCCCACCAGCTCGTGTCGTCGATCGGCGAGCGCTCCGTCACGACCTTCCCGCCGAGCTCGGTGACCTGCCGGAGCACGTCGTCGATCGAGTCCACCTCGACGTAGCTGCGCGGGGTGGTGAAGGTCTCGTCGCGCGGCGCGAGACCGCCGCCGCTGATCTTGTTGGGTGCCTGCCACATCGGGTAGCCCTCGAAGCCGGGCATCTCCGCGATCTGCCAGCCGAAGAGGCGGCTGTAGAAGGCCTTGGCGGCGTCCGTGTCGGTCACCGGGATGTCGATGTGCGTGATGTCGCCGTGCGCCATACGTCCTCCTCCGTAGGATCCGCGGCGTTCGCGCCGGGTTGTCCATGCTAGGCACCCCCACCGACACCGGCGCCTCAGGAGGTCCCCGAGCCCACCCGGACGGTCGAGGTGCCGATCCTCAGGCACGGCCGTTACCGTCGGAACATGTCACGAGCGCCCGGTACCGCGCTCCGGGGCGCCCTCGCGCTCGCGGCGGGGGCGCTCGTCGGGCTCGCCGGCTGCGCGACCGGCGTCGACGTCGAGGCGCCGCCCGACGTCCTCGTCTCGCTCCCGCCTGCGGACGTGCGCGCGCTGCCGCCCGTGCCGCCGCTGCCCGCCGCCGCACCCGCGGAGCCCGCCGCCGCGCCCCAGGAGGAGGCGCCGCCCGCGGCGTCGTCGGAGGGCGGCAGCCGCACCGGCGCGCAGCCCGCGCCCGCGCCGGGCCCCGTCGACACGTCGCGCACCGCCGAGGACCGTGTGTTCCAGCTCGCCAACGCCGCGCGCGCCGAGGCCGGGCTCCCGCCGCTTCAGCGGATGTCCGCGCTCGACGACGTCGCCCGCGGCTGGTCCACGCACCTCGCCTCGACCGGCGCGGACCTCGCGCACAACCCGAGCTACAGCAGCCAGGTGCCGGGCGGGTGGTCGGGCGTCGCGGAGAACGTCGCGTGGGCCTCGGCGAACTACGCCTCCGACCCGACCGCGCTCGCCGACGCCATGCACGCCGGGTGGATGAACTCGTCGGGGCACCGGGCCAACATCCTCGGCGGCTACACGCACGTCGGCGTCGGCGTCGCGTTCAGCCCGCAGCACGGCTGGTACCTCACGCAGAACTTCGCCGCGTACTGAGCGGGTGCGCGGGCGCCGCGGCGCGGCGCGCGGGCGGGCTGAGCCGGGCGGGCGTGTGCGGTGTGCCGGGCGCGGAGCCGGAGCCAGGGAGCGCGGCGTCCCGGGCCCGGGGACGGGAACGGCGACCCACCCCCTCGCCAGGCGTCCTGCCGGAGCGCCCGGGGCGTGGTGGGTCGCCGTCGTCCGTGACCGCCGCGACCGGCGGCGGGTAGTGCTAGAGGCGGACGCGCCGCGGGTTGCTCACCGTCGTGAGCACGGGCTGGCCCTCCTGGGCGCCCGGGCGCTCCGGCGTCGTCTCGTCCATGCGAACACACCTTCGGCCAAGTGATGGGATGACTTCTCGAGGACAAGTGTGCGCCATCCACGTGGCGAGCGCATGCCCGACGTGTGAAATCCCCGTGAACGGTCCGCGGCGGGGCGAACCGGCACGCTCCGGGGCGAGGCGACCGCGTCAGGCGCGCGGAGGGAACGGCGGCGCGAGGAACGCGAGGAACGTGACCGGCGTCGTGCCCGGGTTCGAGGCGCGGAGCAGCTCGTCGCCGCGGAGCACGGCCAGCGTGCCGCCCGGGAACGGGACCGTGCCGTCGTCGGTCTCGAGCACGGCGTCGCCCTCCACGGCGTAGAGGAACAGGTCGGAGGCGCCGTGCGTGTGCGGCGGCAGGACCTGGCCGGGGGCGAGCCGGATGAGCCGGGCGTTCGCCTGCGTGCCCTCGGCGAACGGGACGGCGACGACGCGGGCGGGGTCGTGCGCGGGGGCGTCGGTGAGGCTGCGGATCTCCATGCGGCCAGTCTGACCCGTGCCGGCGCGGCCCGGACGGGACCAGGGCTGTCCGGCCGGACAGGACCGGGGCGCGCGGCCGGGACGGGACCGGGCGTCGGGCGCGCCCCGGGCTCGCGCGCGCCCCGCGCGTGACGCGATTCACACGGTCCGGGGCGTTCCGGGCGCCGCGGGCGCTCAGTCCCGCCGCGCCGCGTCCCGATACACCCTCGGTGAGCCCACGCCCCGACCCCGCCCGCGCCGTCCCGGTGCACGCGGCTCCCGCCGTGGAGGCCCCGCCGCGCCCGCGCACCGCCGACGACGCCGACCGCCCCGCCCCGCCCGTCGACCGCCCGGCCCCGCCCGCGGGCCGCCCCGCAGGTCGGCCCGCGCCCGACGCGGGCGAGGGTGAGCGCGCCCGCCGCCCGTGGACCGATCGCCTGCGCCCCCGCCGCGCCGGCCGCGCCGCCGGGGGCGACCCGCGCCCGGGCGAGCGCCGTCGTCGGCCGGACCGCCGCACGGTGCTCGCGGCCGCCGTCGCCGGCCTGCTCGCGGTCGTCGGGATCGTCGTGGTGCTCGCGCCGCCGGACGCGCCTGCACCCGAGTCCCGCACGCTCAGCGAGGGCCTCGCGCTCATCGCCGACGGCGACGTGGCGAGCGCCACGATCGACGACCGCGCACGCAGCGTCCGGCTCACGCTCGAGGACGGGACCGAGGCGGTCGTGGCGTTCCCCGCCGAGTACGCGGACGAGCTCACCGCCGCGCTGCTCGAGGCGGGCGTGGAGACCGACGCCGACGCCGCCGGCTCCGGCCTGGCCGCCGACCTCGCCCTGCGCCTCGTCCCGGTGCTCATCATCGTGGGCGTCCTCGTGTGGGTCGTGCGGCGGATGAACCCCTCCTCGGTCGCGGGCACCCCGCGCAGGGCGCTCAGCGAGGGCGAGGTCCCGCAGGTGACGTTCGCCGACGTCGCGGGCGCCGACGAGGCCGTCGACCAGCTGCGCGAGATGGTCCAGTTCCTGCGCGACCCGGCGCGGTTCGAGGCGCTCGGCGCGCGGCGGCCCCGGGGCGCGCTGCTCGTCGGCCCGCCCGGCACCGGCAAGACCCTGCTCGCCCGCGCCGTCGCCGGCGAGGCCGGGGTCCCGTTCTTCGCGCTCGCGGGCTCGGACTTCGTCGAGACGTACGTCGGCGTCGGCGCCCGGCGCGTGCGCGACCTCTTCGCCCAGGCCCGCAAGGCCGAGCGGGCGATCATCTTCATCGACGAGGTGGACGCCGTCGGGCGGGCGCGGAGCGGCGCGGCCCACCAGGGCGGTGACGGCGAGCGCGAGAACACCCTCATCTCGCTGCTCAACGAGATGGACGGCTTCGCCGGGTCGCGGGTCATCGTGCTCGCCGCGACGAACCGCCCGGACATCCTCGACCCGGCGCTCACCCGCCCCGGCCGCCTCGACCGGCAGATCCAGGTGCCCAACCCCGACCGGCGCGGACGGACCCTCATCCTGGAGGTGCACACGCGCAACCGGCCGGTCGCGGCCGACGTCGACCTCGTCAGCGTCGCCCGGCAGACCCCCGGCATGTCCGGCGCGGACCTCGCGCAGGTCGTCAACGAGGCGTGCATGGAGGCCGCGCGACGCGGCCGGGCCGAGGTCGACGCCGAGTGCTTCCAGGCCGCGATCGCCACGGTGGCGCTCGGCCGGGCGCGCACGTCCGCCCTCGTCACGGACTTCGACCGGCAGGTCACGGCGTGGCACGAGGCCGGGCACACCTTGGCCGCCGCGCTCCTGCCCGACGCCGACGACCCCGTCTCCGTCACCATCGTCCCCCGCGGCCCGGCGGGCGGCGCGACGTGGATGAGCGGCAACGACGACGTCTTCCTCCCGCGCCGCAAGGCGCTCGCCCAGCTCACGGTCGCCCTGGCGGGCCGCGCCGCCGAGGAGTACCTGCTCGACGGCGAGCACACGCAGGGCGCGTCCGGCGACCTGCAGGGGGCCACGAACCTCGCGACGGCGATGGTCACCCAGTACGGGATGACCGACTTCGGCTACGCGCAGGTCGACGCGGAGACGCTGCGCGTGGGCGGCGAGGTCGCCGCGGCTGCGCACGCCCGCATCGACGGCCTGCTGCGCGACGCGCACCGCGCCGCGACCGCAATCGTCACGGAGAACGCGGCCGCGCTGGAGGCGCTCGCGGCGGCCCTGCTCGCCGAGGAGACGCTCTCCGGCGAGCAGGTCCAGCGCATCGTCGCCGCACACCGCGGGGACGCCGGCGCCTGAGGGGTCTGCCCGCCGGCGGGCCCTGGGGGCCGTCAGGCAGGGGTCTCGGCGCCCGCGACCGCGCGGCGCAGCGCCCGCAGCAGCCCCGCCTCGGTGAGCCGGCCGACCGGGCGACCGTCGGCGTCGTGCACGGGCACGGCCGGCCCGCCCGCGACGAGCGCGGCGAGCGCGGCGTCGAGGCGGTCGCCGAGGCGCACGGCAGGAACCCGGGCTCCGGAGGCCGGGCCGCCGGCCGCGGTGACGCCCTCGCCCGACGCCGGCGCGCCGCCCGGGCCGCCGGGCGCCGTCGCCCCTGCGCCGCCGGGGCCGCCGACGCCCTCGAGCGGGTCGAGGTCGGCGGCGGTGAGCTCGGTGATCGGCAGCAGCCGCGCGGTGCGGCCCGCCCCCACGAAGTCCGCGACCATCCCGGGCGCCGGGTGCGCGAGGAGGGTGACGGCGTCGGCCACCTGCTCCACGTGACCGCCGTTGCTCATGACGACGATCCGGTCGCCGAGCCTGACGGCCTCGTCGACGTCGTGCGTGACGAAGATGACGGCGGTGCCGAGCCGGCGCTGGATGCGCCAGAACTCCTCCTGCAGCCGGCGGCGGCCCACCGGGTCGACCGCGCCGAACGGCTCGTCCATGAGCAGCACGGCCGGCTCGGCGGCGAGCGCCCGGGCCACGCCGACCCGCTGGCGCTCGCCGCCCGAGAGCTGGTGCGGGTAGCGGCCCGCGTACGTGCCGGGCTCGAGGCCGACGAGGTCGAGCAGCTCGGCGGTGCGCTCCCGGATGCGCTCGCGGGACCAGCCGAGCAGGGCGGGGACCGTCGCGACGTTCTGCGCGACGGTCCGGTGCGGGAACAGGCCGACGTGCTGGATGACGTACCCGATGCGGCGGCGCAGGGCCACCGGGTCCGTGCGCGCGACGTCGGTGCCCTCGACGAGGACGCGGCCCGCGGTGAGCTCGATGAGACGGTTGACCATGCGCAGCGTCGTCGACTTGCCGCAGCCCGACGGGCCGACGAGGACCATGAGCTCGTGCGGGCGGACCTGCAGGTCCAGGCCCTCGACCGCCACCGTGCCGCCCGGGTACTCGGCGCGTGCGCCCTCGAGGACGATGACCGCGTCCGAGCCGTTCATGGTCGTCGACGCTACCGGCCGCCGCCGACGTGCACCCCTCGCACCCACCACGCGCCCCACCCCGGACCCCACCCCGCCGCAGAGTGGAACGACGAGCCTGCACGCCGTTCCACTCCGTGGCCGTGGGCCTCGCTTCGTTCCACTCTGCGGGGGGGGAGGGGGGAGGAGAAGGGTGGGGGCGGGGCGGGAGGGCTGACCGGCGTCGGTGGGGGTGGGTAGCGTGCCTCGGGTGACCGGCGCGGCACCCAACCCCTGGTTCTCGTGGGACTACGTGCGCGCGAACTGGGGCGACATCACCGAGGCCCTCGGCCAGCACGTGACCCTCACGCTGCAGGCGGTGGCGATCGCGGCGCTCGTCGCCCTGCCGCTCGCCCTCGTCGCGTTCCGCCGCCCCCGGCTCGCCGGGCCCGTGCTCGGGCTCACGGGGGTCCTCTACACGATCCCGTCCCTCGCGCTGTTCGCGCTGCTGTACCCGCTCCTGCGCGACCGGCGCGAGACGGTCCTCGTCGGCCTGGTCATGTACGCGCTGCTCGTGCTCGTCCGCAACGCGCTCGTGGGCCTGCAGGGCGTGGACCCCGCGGTGGTCGACGCCGCCCGGGGCCTCGGCATGGGGCCGCTGCGCACGCTCCTGACGGTGCAGCTGCCCAACGCGCTGCCCGCGATCGTCACGGGCCTGCGCCTCGCGACGGTGACCACCGTCGCCCTGGCGACCATCGGCGTCGTCGTCGGCTACGGAGGGCTGGGGCAGCTCATGTACCGCGGCTTCGCGTCGCAGTACCGCGCGGAGATCGTCACGGCGACGGTGCTCACGCTCGCGCTCGCGCTCGTGGCCGACGCCGCGTGGTGGCTCGCGGGGCGTCTCGCCGCGCCGTGGGCGCGCGCCGGGGGTGCACGGTGACCGGCGACGACGTGCTGCGCCAGGCGTTCGTCTGGCTCAACGACCCGCTGAACTGGCGGGGGCCCGACGGCGTGCCGGCGCTCGTCGCGGAGCACCTGGCGATGTCCGCGGCCGCCGTGGCGCTCGCGGCGCTCGTGGCGCTGCCGCTCGGTGTGTGGCTCGGCCACCGGGGGCGTGGCGGCGGGCTCACCGTGCTGGCGTCGAACACGTCGCGCGCGCTGCCGACGCTCGCGCTGCTGTACGTCTTCGCCACCACGGGGCTGGGCTTCGGCAACCGGCCCACGGTGGTGGCGGCCGCGATCTTCGCCGTGCCGCCGATCCTGTCCAACGCGTTCACCGGGCTCCGCGAGGTCGACCCCGCGGCGCGCGACGCCGCCCGCGGGATGGGCATGTCGGGGCGGCGCTCGCTGCTCGCCGTCGAGCTGCCGCTGGCGCTCCCGCTCATCGCCGCCGGCCTGCGCACCGCGGCCGTGCAGGTCGTGGCCACGGTGCCGCTCGCCGCGCTCGTGGGCGGGGGCGGGCTCGGCACGATCATCGTCACGGGGTTCGCCACCCGGCGGTTCGGCGAGGTGGTCGCGGGCGGCCTGCTGGTGGCCGCCCTGTGCCTCCTCGTGGAGGCGCTGCTGGCCTGGGGGCAGCGCGTCCTCACCCCCGCCCCGATGCGGGTGCGGGCCGGTGCGCGCACGCTCACCGCGGCCGCCTGAGCGGCCAGGGTCGGGTCGCCGGAGCGGGGCCGTCCCGGCCGCCCGGGGTGCCCGACGCCGGATGGGCCGGGTGCCGGACGCCGGGCGAGCCGGGTGCCCGACGTCGGGTGCCGCCGGAATCCTCTGTCGGTGCCTCTGGTTACGGTTGAGGTCGTTGGGGGTGATGTGGCCCGTTACGTCACCGCCGCGCGCACACCTGCGCACGCACACCTGGGGGTCCCATGCGCATCCGTCCCGCCGTCGTGAGCGCCGCCGCGGTGCTCGTGCTCGCCCTGTCCGCCTGCGGCGAGGAGGGCTCGTCCGGGGGTGCCGGCGCGCAGCCGGACCCGACGACCGAGGAGACCGGCGGGGCCGAGCTCGCCGCGTGCGCCCCCGTCGCGGACGACGCGCTCGTGGTCCTCGAGGACGACCTCGGGCTGCAGACCGTCGACAACATCGTGCCCGCGGTGAACGCCGCGGCCGCCGAGGCGTCGCCCGGCCTCCTGGGCGTGCTCGACGCCGTGTCGGCCACGCTCGACACCGCGACGCTCATCGACCTCAACCGCGCGGTCGACGTCGAGCGGCGCACGTCGAGCGAGGTCGCCGCCGAGTTCGTGGCCGAGCAGGGCCTCGACCAGCAGGAGGACGTCGGCGGCGGGACGGCCGTGCTCGTCGGCGCGGCCAACTTCTCCGAGAGCGCGACGCTCGCCGAGATCTACGCCGCCGCGCTCGACGCGGCCGGGTTCGACGCGAGCACGCAGACGATCGGCAACCGCGAGACCTACCTGCCGGCGCTCGAGCTGGGCGACCTCACGGTCGTGCCCGAGTACGTGGGGACGCTGACCGAGTTCATCAACAAGAGCGTCAACGGCGCCGCCGCGCCGGCCGTCGCCAGCTCCGACCTCGACGCCACGATGACCGAGCTGCGCGCGCTCGGCGAGCAGACCGGCCTCGTGTTCGGTGAGCCCGCCGCCGCGCAGGACCAGAACGCGTTCGCCGTCACCGTCGCGTTCGCCGAGGAGCACGGGGTGAGCACGCTCAGCGAGCTCGCGGCGACGTGCGGCGACATCGCGCTCGGCGGCCCGCCGGAGTGCCCGGACCGGCCGTTCTGCCAGCCGGGCCTCGAGCAGCTGTACGGCCTGGACGTCGGCAGCTTCACGTCGCTCGACGCCGGCGGCCCGCTGACCAAGGCCGCGCTGCAGCAGGGCCAGATCGCGCTCGGCCTGGTGTTCTCCTCGGACGCGGCGCTGGCGAGCGACTGACGCCACGGGGCGGCCGCGCCTCGGCCCCGGGTCCCGCGCGCCGGGGCCGGTCGCGGCCGGCCGCCCGGGTCAGAGGCCGTACGCCTCGAGCAGCCGGAGCCAGATCTCGCTGCGCGTCGGGTAGGCGGGGACCGCGTGCCACAGGCGGCGCAGCGGGACCTCGCCGACGACCGCGATCGTCGCGGCGTGCAGCATCTCGGCCACCTCGGGCCCGACGAACGTCGCCCCGAGGAGCACCTCGCGCTCCTCGTCGACCACGATCCTCACCGCCCCGGGGTCGTCCCCGGCGCCGCGCACGGTCGTCCCGCCCACCGACGAGAACGACACGTCGACGACCCGGACCCGGTGCCCGGCGGCCCGCGCGGCCGCCTCGGTCAGGCCGACGGCCGCGACCTCCGGGCGCGTGAAGACGACCTGCGGCTGCGCGGCGCGGTCCGCCCACGCGCGCAGCGGGTCGTCCGCGCCGGCTCCCGTCGTCGGCGCCCCCGCGCGCTCCCCGGCGCCCGCGCCGAAGCGCGCGGCGATCGCGTCGCCCGTCACCCGGGCGTCGTACTTGCCCTGGTGGGTGGTGTTCGTGCGGCCGGTCACGTCGCCGGCGGCCCACAGCCAGTCGCCCTCGACGGCGGCCACCCGCCCCGCCTCGTCCACCTCGAGCGGCGCGCCCGGCGCGAGCCCGACGCTCTCCAGCCCGAGGTCCACGGTGCGCGGCCGCCGGCCCGTCGCCAGCAGCACGCGGTCGACGTCGAGGGTGCCGCCGTCGTCGAGGAGCAGCCGGACGCCCGGTCCGTCGCCGCCGGCATCGACCCGCGTCGCGCGCACCACCCGCGTGCGCGTCCGCACGTCCACACCGAGCCGCGCCAGGCCCGCGGCCACCTGCTCCGACGCGAACGGCTCGAGGCCGCCCAGCACGCGCCCGCCGCGCACGAGCAGCGTCACGCGGCTGCCGAGGTCCGCGAACGCGGTCGCCATCTCCGTCCCGACCACCCCGCCACCGACGACGGCGAGCCTGCCCGGCACGTCGCGCACCGCCGTCGCGTCGCGGCTCGTCCACGGGTCCACCTCCGCGAGCCCGGGCACGTCGGGCACCGTCGGGGCGCTGCCCGTGGCGACCACGACCGCGTGCCGGGCGACGAGGACCGTGCGCGCGCCGTCGTCGTCGGAGACCACCACGCGCCGCGGGCCGTCGAGGCGGGCGCGGCCGCGCACGAGCGCGATGCCCGCCCCGTCGAGCCACGCGACCTGCGAGGCGTCGTCCCAGCCGTGCACGATCTCGTCGCGCGTGGCGAGCGTCGCCGCGACGTCGACGCCGCCGGTCACCGCGCCGGCCGCCCCGGGCACTGCGCGCGCGTCGGCGAGCGCCGCGCCCGGGCGCAGCAGCGCCTTGGACGGCATGCACGCCCAGTACGAGCACTCGCCGCCGACGAGCTGCTGCTCGACCACGGCCACGCTCAGGCCGGTGCGCCCGGCCCGGTCCGCCACGTTCTCCCCGACCGCGCCCGCCCCGACGACGACGACGTCGTACGTGCGCTCCACCGGATCCGTCATGCGTGCCTCGCCCCCGTCCCGGCGGCACCTGCCGCCGCTCCCGTGCGCCGCTCCCGTGCGCCGCGCCCGTCCCGCCGGCCCGCGCCGACGGGCGCCCGACCCGTCCAGCATCGGACCACCCCGGGCGCTCGCGCACCCCGGGACGCCGCGACCGGCCCGTGGACACGTGCCCACGCGGCCCGTCAACCGGCCTCCCGCGCGCGGGGCGGCGTGCTACGTTCCGCGCGATGGACGGCACCGGCAAGGACCTCTCGGCGATCCTGCGCAGCCGCGTCCCGCTCATCGTGCTCGAGACCCGCGACGAGGCCCGCGCCGTCGCGCAGGTCGTGGACGCCGGCCGGTCGCTCAACCCGCCGCAGCCGGTCTTCGAGTGGACGGTGACGAAGGGGCTGCGTCGGCTCGACGTGGACCTCGGCGCGCCCCAGCACTTCAACGCCGCGCCCGAGCGCGTCCTCGCCTGGCTCGTCGACGCGCTGCCCGGCATCTACGTGATGATCGACCTGCACCCGTACCTCACCGACCCGGTGCTCGTGCGGTCGCTCAAGGACATCTGCCTCGGCTACGAGCAGAACCCCCGGACGATCGTGCTCGTCAGCCACGGTGTCGAGCTCCCCGAGGAGCTCGAGCACCTGGCCGCGCGCGTCCAGCTGGCCTACCCCGACGCCGCGGCGCGCCGCGCGATCGTCGACGCCGAGGCGCGGGCCTGGCTCGCGCAGACGGGCCGGCCGGTGCAGGCCGACGAGCGGTCGATCCAGCTGCTCGTGGAGAACCTCGCGGGCCTGCCCGAACCCGACGTGCGCCGCCTCGCGCGGGCCGCGATCCAGCACGACGGCGCGATCACGCCGAACGACGTGCCGCTGGTGGCGCGCGCCAAGTACGAGCTGCTCGCGCGCGGCGGGGTGCTGGGCTTCGAGTACGACGTCGCCGACCCGGACGCCCTGGCCGGCATGAGCCGGGTCAAGGAGTGGCTGCGCCGCCGGCGCCCCGCGTTCGACGGCTCCGCCCCGAACCTCGACCCGCCGCGCGGCATGCTCCTGCTCGGCGTCCAGGGGTGCGGCAAGAGCCTCGCCGCGAAGGTGGCCGCGCGCGTGCTCGGCGTCCCGCTGCTGCGCATGGACATGTCGGCGGTCCACGACAAGTACGTGGGCGAGTCCGAGAAGCGGCTGCGCGAGTCGCTCGCCACGGCCGACCTCATGGCGCCGTGCGTCGTCTGGATCGACGAGATCGAGAAGGGCCTGGCCTCCTCCGACGGCGACTCGGGCGCCTCCCAGCGCGTGCTCGGCGCGTTCCTCACCTGGCTCGCCGAGAACAAGGGTCGCGTCTTCGTCGTCGCGACCGCGAACGACATCTCGCGGCTGCCCCCCGAGCTCATCCGCAAGGGCCGGTTCGACGAGATCTTCTTCGTCGACCTGCCGAGCCCCGAGGCGCGGGCCCACGTGTTCCGGGTGCACGCCGCGGCGCGCGGCGTCGCGCTCACCGAGGACGAGCTGCACACGCTCGCCGCGGCGACCGACGGCTTCTCGGGCGCGGAGATCGAGCAGGTCGTCGTGTCCGCGGCGTACGCCGCGCACGACGACGGCGGCACGATCACCGTGGACCACCTCCTGCGCGAGGTCGCGGCCACGCGCCCGCTGAGCGTCGTCATGGCCGAGCAGGTCGAGGCGCTGCGCGCGTGGGCGGCCACGCGTACGGTGCCCGCCGACTGACGCTCTCACCCTCCGTCCGGGCCCGTCCGACGGCGCCCGGCCGGTGCTCGACCGGCGTCGCCCGCGGGCCGCGGATCGGCCTGCCGGGACGCGCGCGGCGAGGCATGATGGACGTGCCGGAGCCGAGCATGGGAGGGAGACATGAAGGCGTCGGTGGGCGACGAGGTCGTCGTCGAGTCTGCTGTCCTGTCGGGCACCGTGCGACGGGGCCGTGTGGTCGAGGTGCGGCACCCCGACGGCACGCCGCCGTTCGTCGTCGAGTGGCACGACACGGGGGAGCGCACGGTCTTCGTGCCCGGCCCCGACACGCGGGTCGTGCCGGCCGCGTCCGCCGTCGGGTGACGGCCGCCGCCCCGGTCGGCGCCCGCGCGCGCCGACCGGGGCGCACGCGCGTGCTCGAACCGGGCCACGGGCCCGGCCGCGACGTCCGTCAGCCGGGCGGCAGCGCGCCGTCGGGCGGGGCGGGCCGGGCCCGTCGGCCGGTCAGAGCCAGGTGCGCACGCAGGCGACGGTGCCCGCGGCGCCCGAACGGATCTCGAGGGCGTCGGCGAGCCGGCGGGCGATCCACAGCCCGCGGCCCCGGGCCTGGTCGGTGCCGGGGGCGGTGCGGCCCAGCGCGTCGGGGTCGGCGATGCGGCCGGCGTCGGAGACCTCGACGACGAGGGCGTCCGGCTCGAACCAGGCGCGCAGCGTGCCCGCGCCGCCGCCGTGGTCGATGCTGTTCGCCGCGAGCTCGTTGACGACGACCGTGAGCTCGTCGGCGCGCCGGCGGCCAAGGCCGCCCTCCGCTGCGAGGGTCGCGACGAGGGCGCGCACCCGGCGCAGGTCGCCGAGCGTGAACTCGAGCTCCCTCGCGGAGTCCTGCCCGCTCTCGCGGCGTGCCACCCGCAGCGTCACCATGCCTCGTCTCCCCCGGGCCGTGCGGCCCTCGTGTGGCGGCCACGGTAGCCGCTGACCGCCCGGTCCGCCCGGTGGGCGGAGACCCGCTCCGGGGGTGGGTGGCGGCGTCGGGGAGGGCGCGGCGTCGGGCGCGTCGCGTAGCGTGCCGCCATGGCCGACGCGCGCCCGCTGCTCCTGCTCGACACGGCGTCGCTGTACTTCCGCGCGTACTTCGGCGTCCCGGAGAGCGTCCGGGCCGCCGACGGGACGCCGGTCAACGCCGTGCGCGGGCTCCTCGACATGATCACCCGCCTGGTCACCGCCCGGCGTCCGGGCCGGCTCGTGGCCTGCTGGGACGCCGACTGGCGGCCCGCGTTCCGGGTCGCCGCGATCCCGTCCTACAAGGCGCACCGCGTGGCCGACGACGGCGGCGAGGACGTCCCCGCGGGCCTCGCCCCGCAGCTGCCGGTCATCGCCGAGGTGCTCGACGCGGTCGGCGTCGCCCGGGTCGGGGTGCCCGGCTACGAGGCCGACGACGTCATCGGCGCGCTCACGGCGCGCGAGGCGGCGCGTCCCGCGGCGGAGCGCTCCCCGGTCGAGATCGTCACGGGCGACCGCGACCTGTTCCAGCTCGTCGACGACGCCGCGGGCGTGCGCGTGCTCTACACGCTCAAGGGGATCGGCGAGCTCGAGGTCGTCGACGAGGCGCGCCTGGCCGAGCGTTACGGGATCGCGGGCGGGAGCGCCTACGCGGACATGGCGGCGCTCCGGGGCGACCCGAGCGACGGCCTGCCCGGGGTGCCCGGCGTCGGCGAGAAGACCGCCGTCGCCCTGCTGCGCCGGTACCAGGACCTCGCGGGCGTGCGCGCCGCGGCTGAGGCGGGCGACCCCGGCCTCACCGCGACCCAGCGGCGCCGCCTCCTCGAGGCGAGCGACTACCTCGACGTGGCGCCCGGTGTGGTGCGCGTGGCGACCGACCTGCCGATCGGCGACCTCGACGACGCCCTGCCGCGGTCGCCGGCCGACCCGGACCGGCTCGTGGCGCTCGCCGACCGCTGGCGCCTCGCCTCGAGCCTCACCCGGCTCGTCGACACGCTCGCCGGCTGAGCGTCCGAAGCGCCTCCGCCGGGCGCGCGCGGTCGCGGCCCGGGCCTCCGGCGTCGGCCCCGGGCCGGTGCGGCGGCCGGGTCAGGCCCGGATCTTGCCGGCGAGCGCGCGGGCGAGCTCCTCGCCCCACGCCCGTGCGGCCTCGAGCTCGCCCTCGACGAGCCCGCCCGCCTTGCCGTTCACCAGGAACGTGCGCGGCGGGGCGAGCGGGCGCCCACCCATCCGGACGAGGGCCTTGTGCGCGCCCTTGGCGGCCGACCCGGGCAGGGCCGGTCGGGCGACCTTGGTGTCGAAGGCCGCGAACAGCACGCCCCCGAGGGGCAGGCTGATCTCGGCGAGCCACTCCCGCAGCCCCTTGCCGCTGGAGATGATCTTCCCGTCGGGGGCCTCGGAGACGGCGTCCAGACGGGTGCTCGGGCGGCTGAGCCCGAAGGCGTGGGTGGGGGCACCCACGACGAGGAGGTCGATCTGGGGGGAGATGGTGCGGCCGCCGGGGGCTGCGGCCAGCGCGCTGATCTCCAGCACGCGAACGGGGCCCGCGGGGGCCAGGCCCGCACCGATCGCTTCCGCGACCGCCTTCGTGCTGCCGTACATCGACTCGAAGACGACGAGCGCTGTCATGAGGCCGAGTGTGCTCGTCCCCCCCGTACGCGGGGAAGGCCGCGGGCGGGCGAGATCCGGGATTCACCCGTTGGGGTGGTTCGTCCCGCCGCCCGGTCAGTCGACCGCGGCGGCCAGGAGCAGGCGCCCGCCGACGACGGCCGCGGCCACGGTCGCGGCGAGCATGGCGAGCACCCACAGCGCCGCGGGGAGGTGCGTGAGGCCCGCGAGCTGGTCGGCGTCGCTCGTGCGGTCCCGTCGCCGGGTCGCCGCGAGCTCGAGCACGGTCCGCGGCGCCCCGAGGAGCCAGAACCAGGCGAGTGCGCACGCCACCGCGACCTGGGCCTCGGGGGTGCCGTACCAGCTCACGAGCCCGACGCCGACCGCGCCGACGAGGACCACCCACAGCCCGAAGAGGTTCCGGATGCCCAGCAGCATGAGCGCGAGCGCGGCGACCAGCGCCCACAGCAGCAGCACCGCCCGCCCGGCCGCCACGAGCGCGGCCGCGCCCAGGCCGAGCGCCGCGGGTGCGGGGTAGCCGGCGAGCAGGGTCAGGACCATGCCCGGCCCGCGCGGCCGCCCGCGCGAGAGCGTCAGGCCCGAGGAGTCCGCGTGCAGCCGGATGCCGCGCAGGCTCCGCCCGGTGAGCAGGGCGAGCAGCGCGTGGCCGGCCTCGTGCACGACGGTCACGGCGTGCCGCGCCACGGGCCACAGGCCCGGGACGACGACGAGCGCCGCGGCCACCGCGCCGGAGACGAGCACGGTCGTCGTCGTGGGCGGCGGCTGGACGGCCAGCACCCGGTCCCACAGGTCGGCGAGGTCGGTCACCGCGCCATCCTCGCCCACCCCTCGACGCAGAGTGGAACGACGTGCGGGTCATCCGCACGGACTGGAACGGGGTGCGCGCAGAACGTTCCGCTCCGCGGGGGTGGTGGGCGCGGTGGGTGGGGCCGGGGTCAGCGGCCGGCGTCGACGCGCGGGGCGAGCGGGCGGCCGAGCATCCGGCCGGCCTCGTCGCCCGGGACGGCCTTCGCGTAGAGCCAGCCCTGCGCCGTCGCGCAGCCCATGGTGCGCAGCCGCTCGGCCTGCTCGGGCGTCTCGACGCCCTCGGCGACGACGTCGAGCCCGAGCGTGCGCCCCATACCGACGATGATCCGCACGAGCTCGGTGGTCTGGTGGTCCACGTCGAGCTGCTGGATGAACGACTGGTCGATCTTGAGCGCGTCCACCGGCAGCGACCGCAGCGCGTGCAGCGAGGACTGCCCGGTGCCGAAGTCGTCGATGTGCAGCCCCACGCCGATGGCGCGCAGGTTGCCCATGACCTGCCGAGCGGCGTCGGGGTCGGACATGATCACCGACTCGGTGATCTCGAGGACGAGGTTGCCTGGCGCGACGCCGTGCCGGTCGAGGGCCTGCCGCACCGTGGGCAGCAGCTGCTCGGACCAGAACTCGCGGTGGGAGAGGTTCACCGAGACGGTGACGGGGCCGGTGTAGCCCGCGCCGTCGTCACCCCGCTGCCACGCGGCGACCTGCGCGCACACGCGGTCGACGAGCCACTGGCCGAGCGCGACGATCGTGCCGGTCTCCGCCATGACCGGGAGGAACTCGCCGGGCAGCATGATGCCGCGCTCGGGGTGCTCCCACCGGACCAGGGCCTCCAGGTGCGTGAGGGCGCCGCCGTCGAGCGGGACCACCGGCTGGTAGTGCACGACGAACTGCTCCTCGAGCAGCGCCGTGCGCAGCTCGGACTGCGCGCGCAGCCGGCCCGTGGCGCGCGTGTGCATGACCGGGTCGAACATCGACGCCGTGCCGCGCTCGGACTCCTTCGCGTGGTACATCGCGATGTCGGCGTCGCGCAGGACGTCCTCGGCCGACGTGTACCCGGTCTCGGAGGACGCGATGCCGACGCTCGCCGTGACCGACACCTCGTGGTCGCCGAGCTGCACGGGCGCGGCGATCCGCTCCTGGATGCGGTGCACGATCGGCAGCACGTCGTCCACGCCCAGGCCGTAGAGCAGCACGGCGAACTCGTCGCCGCCGAACCGCGCCGCGGTGTCCACCGAGCGCAGGTCGCGGCGCAGGCGGTCGCCGATCGTCTTGAGCAGCTCGTCGCCCATGAGGTGGCCGAGCGAGTCGTTGATGAGCTTGAAGCCGTCGAGGTCGAGGAAGACGACGGCGAACCGGGCGTCGTCGCGCCGCTGCGCCTGCTCGATCGCCCAGCTCAGGCGTTCGAGGAAGAGCCGGCGGTTGGGCAGGCCGGTGACGGTGTCGTACAGCGCGGCCTGGCGCAGCTGCTCCTCGAGCTGCTTGCGCTGGTCGATGTCGGACAGCGAGCCGACGATCCGCTCGACCGTGCCGTCGGGCCCGGTCACGCCCATCGCGCGCAGGAGGAGCCAGCGCGCCACGGAGCCCACCGGCGCGACGCGGAACTCGGTGTCCACGGGCCCGGCGCCGTGCGCGGCGCGGCCGCGGATGGCCTCGTCGACGCGCAGGCGGTCGTCCGGGTGGACGAGGTCGACCCAGTCGGCGAGCGTCGGCTCGGCGTCGTCGATGCCGAGCAGGGCGCGGCCGCGCTCGGAGATGTACAGGTCGTCGGCGGCGACGTCGTACTCCCACAGGCCGTCGTTCGCCGCGGCGGCAGCCACCGCGTAGCGCTCCTCGCTGCGCCGGATGCCCTCCAGCAGGCGGCTCTCGCGCAGGGCCGCGCCGAGGAGCGCCGCCCAGTGGTTGTGCGTCGCGCGACCCGAGCCGAACTCGGTGTCGATCGGCCCGACGACGCAGAGCATGCCGTGGTCGCCGGTCGAGCCTCGCACGGGCACGACGTAGGAGACGTCGTCGGGCGCCGCACCGTCCACCTCGGTGACCTCGAGGGGCGGGAACTCCTCGAACCGGACGGTCGTGCCGCGCAGGTGGTCGAGGGAGCCCGACGGGTCGTAGACGCCGCGGATGCGCAGCACGCCGTCCGACGGCGCGCCCTCCCACATGCCGAGGCAGCCCGCGCGCACGGGGACCCGGGAGAGCCAGCCGAGCTCGGCGGGGTCGTCCTCGATCTCGCCGAGCATCGCGAGGCCGACGTCGTACTGCTCGGCGAGCGAGACGGTGAGGCGCTCGATGCGGTGCAGGCTGTCCGCGGTGTGCCGCGCGAGCAGCGAGTCGACGAGCTGGGCGATGCAGTGCTCCACGACGTCGTCGGCCTCGACCCCGGCCTCGCGCAGGTCGTGCACGTACTGGACGAACCGGCGCACGCACGTGGAGACGAGGCCGCGGCGGTTCTCGGGCGGCTCCCGCCGCACCGGGACGCGCTCGACCGCACGGTCGATGGCCTCGTCGAGGGCCGCGACGTCGATCGAGGCGAGGTCGACGCGGCGGGGCTCCGGGCCGGGCGTGATGCCCAGGTGGTCGACGATCTCGGCGACGAGGGCCTCGCCCGCGCGCTCGCCGGCCTGCGTGGTCGCGGCGTTGTGCCGGCAGCCGCACGACGCGCGGGGCAGGAAGGTCGCGGGGATCGAGTGGCGGCGGTGCTCGGCAGGCTCCCCGCGGAGCTCGCCCAGCAGGAGCCGGGCGGCGTACTCGCCCTGGGCCGCGAACTCCTGGTTCACGGTGGCGAGCGGCGGGTCGAACGTCCACCCGGCCTCGACGTCGTCGAACCCGACGACGGCCAGGTCGTCCGGCACCCGCACGCCCTCGGGGCGCAGCGCGTCGATGAGGCCCAGCGCGACGCGGTCGGTCGAGCAGACGACGGCGGTCACGCCGTCGCGGACGTGCGCGAGGACCTCGGGCGCGGCGCCCGCGCCGCCGCCCTCGATGTGGTCCTCGGCGCCGACGTGCGCGGGGGTCAGGCCGTGCTCGGCGAGCACCGCGCAGTACGAGGCGTAGCGCTCGGCCATGTCGGTCTGCCCGAGGTTGCCGACGTAGAGGATGCGCCGGTGCCCGTGGCCGATGAGGTGCTCGACCGCCTCGCGCACGGCGGTGTCGTTGTCCACCACGACCATCGCGGCGTCGAGCCGCAGGTCGTTGCTGATGAGGACGAGCGGCTTGCCCGACGCGCGCAGCCGGCGCAGGTAGTCCTCGGAGACCGCCCAGGCGATCGCGATGAAGCCGTCGAGGTCCTGCCAGCCCGCGGGCGCGGACACGTTGGGGGCGGAGGAGAACGACTCCGCGGCGCGGCCGGCGTCGAGCGTCTGGACCAGGGTCACGCGCCCGCCGGCGGCCGAGACCTCCCGCACCACGCCGGCCAGGACCTCGCCGAAGAAGAAGCCACCGGTGACGGGCGAGAGGACGCCGACATGAAGCATGGAAACCCTCTGTTCCGTCCCTCGGGCCGGGACACCAGTGACATCGGCCGGAGCCGGGACCACGTTAGCGATCTGTCGAATCGAATCGACGCCCGCGACGCCGTCGCGCGGTGTGTGCTACGTCACGTCGCGGGCGCGGGCGGCGCGGCGGCCGGGGTCAGCGGGCCGACCGTGCGGCCGACGAGCGCCCCGGCCTCCTCGGCGGGCAGGGCCTTCCCGAACAGCCAGCCCTGCGCCTCGGCGCAGCCCATCGCGCGCAGCGCCTCGGCCTGCTCGTCGGTCTCCACGCACTCGGCCACGACGTCGACCCCGAGCGCCTGCCCCATCGCGACGATCGTGCGCACGAGGGCGGTCGTCCGGTCGACGACGGCGAGCTCGCGCACGAACGAGCCGTCGATCTTCAGGGCGTCGACGGGGAACGTGCGCAGCACGTTGAGCGACGAGTGGCCGGTCCCGAAGTCGTCGATGTGCAGGCGCAGGCCCCGTCCGCGCAGGTCGTCCATGATCGCCCGTGCGGCGTCGGGGTCGGTCATGATGACCGACTCCGTGATCTCCAGGACGAGCGCGTCCGTCGGCAGGTCGTTGCGCTCGAGCGCCTCGACGACCGTCGGCACCAGGTCCGGCGCCCAGAACTCGCGGTGCGCGAGGTTGACCGCCACGGTGACCGGCAGGCCGTGCTCGCGCCGCCACCGCGCGACCTGCGCGCACACCTGCTCGACCACCTGGTGGCCGAGCGTGACGATCTCCGGGGTGCCCTCGAGGAACGGGAGGAACTCCGACGGCGGCAGGAGGCCGCGCTCGGGGTGGGCCCACCGGACGAGCGCCTCGAACGTCTGCACCGTCGGGTCGTCCAGGCCGACGATCGGCTGGTAGTGCACGACGAACTCGCGGCGCTCGAGCGCCGCCTGGAGCGCCGAGCGCGTGCGCAGCCGGTCGAGCGCCCGCTCGTGCATGCCCGGGTCGAAGATGCACGCGGTGCCGCGCTCGGACTCCTTGGCGCGGTACATCGCGATGTCGGCGTCGCGCAGCACGTCCTCGGGGTTGGCGTAGGGCGTGGCGGAGGTCGTGATGCCGATGCTCGCGGTGACCGACACCTCCTCGTCCCCGAGCCGGACGGGCGCCGCGACGCGGGACTGGATGCGCCGCGCGATGACGAGCACGTCCTCGGGAGTCGGGTCGATGAGCAGCACGGCGAACTCGTCGCCGCCGAACCGGGCGGCGGTGTCGTGCGAGCGCAGGTCGGCGCGCAGGCGCTCGCCGATCACCTGGAGCAGCTCGTCGCCCATGAGGTGGCCGAGGGAGTCGTTGATGACCTTGAACCCGTCCAGGTCGAGGAACAGCACCGCGAACCCCGCGTCCTGCGGCCGGCGGGTGGTCCGCTCGATCGCGTGCGCGAGACGGTCGATGAACAGGCGCCGGTTCGGCAGCCCGGTGAGCTGGTCGTAGAGGGCGGCGCGGCGCAGCTGGTCCTCGAGCGCCTTGCGCCGGTCGATGTCGGAGACGGAGCCGATGAGTCCGCGCAGCCCGCCGTCGGCGTCGCGCACGCCGAGGGCGCGCACGAGCACCCAGCAGACGCGGCCGTCGCCGCGCACCACGCGAGCCTCGAGCTCGGTGGGGGTACCGGGGTTCTCGGTGGCGGCCTCGAGCGCGTCCCGCACCTGCGGCTGGTCCTCGGGGTGGAACGTGTGCAGGCCGGTCGGCAGGTCGCCGGGCCCGAGGAGCAGCAGGTCGCGCGCCCGGTCCGAGACGTAGCCCCCTCCGGTGCGGGCGTCCCACTCCCACAGCCCGTCGGCGGCGGCGGTCGCGGCGAGCGCGTAGCGCTCCTCGCTGTGCCGCAGCTCCTGCAGCAGCTGCTGCTCGTGCAGGGCTGCGCCGAGCAGCGCCGCCCAGTGGTCGTAGCTCGCGCGCCGGGAGCCGTACTCGACGTCGACCGGCGCGACGACGCACAGCAGCCCGTGGTCGCCGGCGGTGCCGCGGACGGGGATGACGTAGGCGACCTCGCCGCGGGCGGCGTCGGCGAGCTCGATGAGCTCGGCGGGCGGGAACTGCGTGACGGGGACCGTGCGGCCGCGCACCGGCTCGAGCACGCCCGTCGCGTCGTGCACGCCGGCGAGCCGCAGGTGCTGCTGCTCCTCGTCGGCCCACAGGCCGAGCACGCCCGCGTGGATCCCGACGGTCGGCAGCCAGCCGAGGCCCGCCGGGTCCTCGCCCAGCGAGCGACCGAGCAGGGTGAGACCGACCTCGAACTGACCGCCGAGCGCGTCGGCCAGGCGCAGCACGCGCTCGCGGCTGCGGGTCGCCTGGCGCAGCGAGAGGAGCGCGGCGAGCCGGGCGAAGCAGTGCTCGAGCGTCGCGGCGCCCGGTGCCCCGTCCGGCACCCGGGAGGCCGCTGCGGCGAGGAGCCGGACCGCGACGCGCGCGAACCCCTCGACCGCCTCCGGCGTCGGGGCGTCGCCGAGGAGCGCGTCGACGTGCTCGGAGACGACGGCGTCGACCAGCGCCAGGTCGACCTCGCCCGGGCCGGGCACCGAGACCGGCCCGCCGGTGAGGCCCGTCGCGCCGAGGGCCTCGGCGAGCGCCTCGACGAGCATCTCCGCCTGGCGGGCGATCGGGGCGGGCACGGGCAGCTCGGCGGAGCTGCAGCCGCACGAGCCGCGGACGACGAGCTCGGCGGGCATCGTGCGCCGGGTGTGCGGCACGCGCTCGCCCGTGGCCTCGCGCACGACGAGGCGCGCGGCCGCGGCGCCGAGGTCGCCGAACCGCTGGCGCACCGTCGTCAGGGGCGGGTCGGTGTACCAGCCGCCCTCGGCGTCGTCGAACCCGACCACCGCCACGTCGCCGGGCACGTCCACGCCCGCGCGGCGCAGCCCGGTGATGAGGCCGAGCGCCACGCGGTCGGTGCCCGCGACGACCGCGGTCCAGGACGGGCGCGCGGCGAGCACGGCCTCGGCGGCCTCCTCGCCGCCGGTCTCCACCTGGTTGCGCGAGTTGACGAGGTCGAGCGGGGTCAGCCCGTGCTCCCACATCGCGGCCTGGTAGGCGGCGTACCGCTCGGCGATGTCGCTCTGGCCGACGTGCCCGACGAAGCCGATGCGCGTGTGCCCGTGGCCGACGAGGTGGGCGACGGCGTCGTGCACGCCGCCCGCGTTGTCGACGACGACCGAGGCGGCGTCCACGCCCCGCAGCTCGTTGCTCGCCAGGACGACGGGCTTGCCGGCGACGCGGGCCCGCCGCAGGTAGTCCGCGCCCGTGGCCCAGGCGACGTTGACGAACCCGTCGATGAGGTCCCAGCCCACGGGCAGCGACGCGTCCGACTCGGGCAGGACGTCGGTGGTCTGGCCGGCGTCGAGCGTCTGCAGCAGCGTGACGCGGCCGCCGTGCGCCCCGACCTCGGCGACGACGCCGGCGATGACCTGGCCGAAGAAGAACCCGCCGGTCGACGGCGACAGCACCCCGACGTTGACCGGCCGGTGCGGCTCCGCGCCCTCGGGGGCGCACGGGAGGTCGCCCGACGGCCGGGTCGGGACGGCGGTCGAGGGGCCGGTCGAGAGGCCGTTCGACGGACCGGTCGGGTGGCCGGGGCGGACGGACAGGCGGGACACGGGACTCCTTCGGCCGGGGGGCGCCTGCCGAAGGCATCGGCAGGCGCGGGGCCCGAGGTGAGCAGATCGGGGGTGAAACCGGAACAGGCCCGACGCGCGGGGCGTTCTGACCGGTGCCCGCGCGCGACCCGCGCGGAGGCGGTCAGGATGGACCCGACGAAGGGAGCGAGATGGCCTACGAGGTCACCAAGCCGGAGGAGCAGTGGCGGGCCGAGCTCGCCCCCGAGGAGTACGCCGTGCTCCGGCAGGCCGCGACCGAGCGTCCGTGGACGGGTGAGCTGCTCGGGGAGACGCGGGTCGGCACCTACCGCTGCCGCGCGTGCGGCAACGTGCTCTTCCGCGCCGAGACGAAGTTCGACTCGCACTGCGGGTGGCCGAGCTTCTACCGCCCGACGGCCGACGACGCCGTCGAGCTCGTCGAGGACCGCAGCCACGGCATGGTCCGCACCGAGGTCCGCTGCGCCCGCTGCGGCTCGCACCTGGGGCACGTGTTCGACGACGCCCCGCAGACCCCGACCGGCGACCGGTACTGCATGAACTCGATCGCGCTGTCGTTCGAGCCGGACGCGGCATGACGGAGGGCACCCCGCACCGGCCGCGCCGCCCCGCGATGCTCGACAAGTACGCGGTGGAGGCGCTGCCGGGCGACCTCGACCCGACGCTGCGCCTCGAGGTGGCGCACACGACCGCGCGGGCGCTCGTGCTCGGCGGGCGGGCGAGCGAGGACCCGGCGGTGCACGACCGCCTCGTGCACCTCGTCGAGACGGAGGGCCTCGACGTCGTCGCCGCGCTCTGGGCGGACAGCCCGGCCGGCACGCTGCCGGGTGCGCTGTGGCGGCTGTACGCACTGCGCGAGTGGGTGCTGCGCGACCCCCGCACGGTCGCCGAGCGCTACCGGCTCGGCACGACGCGCGCCGAGGTCGCCGAGGCGGTCGCGGGCGTGGCCGGCCCGCCGGGACCGCAGGAGGTGACCGAGCTCGTCGACGCCGTGCTGTCCGGCGTCTTCACCGCCGACCTCGCGGTCGCCCTCGAGCGCGCGGGCGCCTTCTGCCGCGTGCTGGTCACGGGCTCGGCGCTCGACGCCGACCTCGTCGACGACCCCGACACGGCCGGCCGCATGACGCGCGGCGCCGCGGGCCTGCTGCGCACCGCCGAGGAGCTCGAGGACGCCGCGCGCCTGTGGCGGGCGGGTCGCCTGGACTGAGCGCCGGGTGTTCCCTGCCGGGGCGTGAAGATCCTCACCCGCCCCCGGGATGCCCGACGTCGCGGGCGGCCCGTACTCTGGTCCGGACGCCGGGCCGCGGTAGCCCCGGGCTCCACCTGGTGCCGCTCCGAGCGGCCTTCGCGCCGAGAGGCGCTCCCGGCCCGGCGTCTCAGACCTCGCGCGGTGCCCGCGGCGACGACGCCGCGGGCGACGCTCCCCGGCCGTCCGCGGGCGCTCCCTGTGGGACCTGTGTCCCGGCGATCGGGCAAGGGGATGCCCCAGCGCGGCACGATCCCGGCGCGATGTCGCGCACCTGACACCCCGAGGGTTGGCTCCGGGCGCCCGGACTGCCCTAGCCTGAGGCAGACCGCGTGCCGCGGGCCCCTGTGGCCCCGGCCGATGTGCCGACCCAGGACCGGGAGTCCCCCGTGAGACTGCGCATCACCCCGCGCAACGCTTCGTTCTTCGATCTCCTGGCCGAGTCGGCCGGGCACCTCGTGCGGGGTGCGGCGCTCCTCGCCGAGCTCATCAGCGCGGACGCGTCGCACCGCAAGGAGATCGCGTCCCGTCTGCGCGAGGTCGAGCACGACGCCGACGAGGCGACGCACACGATCATGCGGAACCTCAACCAGACGTTCGTGACGCCGTTCGACCGGGACGACATCTACGCGCTCGCCAGCCGCCTGGACGACTGCATGGACGCCATGGAGGAGGCGGGCGACCTCGTCGTCCTGTACCAGATCGACGTCCTGCCCGAGCTGGTGCTCTCGCAGGTCGACGTCCTGCGGCGCTGCTCGGAGCTGACCGCCGAGGCGATGCCTCGCCTGCGCTCGATGAAGAACCTCACCGAGTACTGGGTCGAGATCAACCGCCTCGAGAACGAGGGTGACCGCACCTACCGCCGCCTCGTCGCCGAGCTGTTCAACAACGGCACCGACCCCATCGCGCTCATGAAGCTCAAGGAGGTCGTCGACACGCTCGAGGTCGCGGCCGACGGCTTCGAGCGCGTCGCGAACATGGTCGAGACCATCGCGCTCAAGGAATCCTGAGCACGGTGGAGCTCGTCCTCGTCGTCGTCGTCGTCGCGTTCGCGCTCGCCTTCGACTACACGAACGGCTTCCACGACGCCGCCAACGCCATCGCCACCTCCGTCTCCACGCGGGCGCTGACGCCCCGCGCGGCCCTGATCATGGCCGCGGGGTTCAACCTCGTGGGGGCCATGCTCGGCACCGAGGTCGCCGAGACCATCGGCAGCGGGATCATCGACATCACCGAGGCGCGCAGCACCCACCTGGGCCTCGTCATGGTGCTGTCCGCCGTCGTCGGCGCGATCGTCTGGAACCTCATCACGTGGTGGTTCGGGATGCCGTCGTCGTCCTCGCACGCGCTCATCGGCGCGCTGACCGGCGTCGGGCTCGCCTCCGGCATCCAGGTGCACTGGGAGGTCATCCTCGACAAGGTCGTCATCCCGATGGTCGTGTCTCCGGTGGTCGGTTTCACGCTCGCCTTCGTGCTCATGGTCGCCCTGCTGTGGATGTTCCGGCGGGCCAACCCGCACAAGGTGACGCGCCGGTTCCGGATCGCCCAGACGGCGTCGGCGGCGGCGATGGCGCTCGGCCACGGCCTGCAGGACGCGCAGAAGACGATGGGCGTCATCGTCCTGGCGCTCGTCGCCGGCGGCGTGCAGACCTCGCACGAGATCCCGCTGTGGGTCAAGCTCTCCGCCGCGGGCGCGATCTCGCTCGGCACGTACTCCGGCGGCTGGCGCATCATGCGCACGCTCGGCCGACGGGTCATCGAGCTCGACCCGGCGCGCGGCTTCGTCGCCGAGTCCGTCGCGGCGTCCGTGCTGTACACGACCGCGTTCGTGTTCCACGCCCCCATCTCGACGACGCAGACGATCACCTCCGCGATCATGGGCGTCGGCGCGACCAAGCGGCTCTCCGCGGTCCGCTGGGGCGTGGCGGGCAACATCGCCGTCGCCTGGGTGCTGACGATCCCCGCCGCCGCGGCCGTCGCCGCGGTCATGTTCTGGGCGCTCGCCGCGATCATCGGCTGACGGCGCCCGCCCCCCGGTGCGGCCGCTGGTCAGCGGGGCTGGGCCGGCCGGTGGGTCTCGAGCGCGACGACGCGCGGGCCGTTCGCGGTGAGCGCGACGTGCGCGACGAGCACCTCGCCGGTGCGCAGCCACGGGTCGGCGGCCGGCACCGTGCCGGTTGTCCACCGGCGGCTCGCGTCGCGCACCGCGCCCATGACCGCCTCGAGCGCCGGGCGGTGCGTGCAGACGACGGCGTCGCGGGTCCCCGCGAGCGCGGCCTCCACGGCGGCGACGGTCGCCGCGCGGTCCGCCTCGTACGCGCGCTCGGTGAGCGCCTCGACGAGCCGCACGGGCGCGTGGATCGCCTCGGCGTAGGGCGTCACCGTGCGCAGGCATCGTGCCCACGGGCTCGTGACGACCTCGGCCACGCCGAAGGCCGCGAGGACCGGGACCAGCGCGCGCGCCTGCGCGTCGCCGGCGTCCGTGAGCGGCCGGGTGTCCTCGGCGCCGTCCCACGCCGCCCGGGCCACGGCCTTGCCGTGCCGCGCGACGACGAGCGCGCGGGTGGCCAGCCGCCCGGCCGCGTGCAGGTCGCGCAGCACGGCGAGCGGGCGCCGGTCGGCGTCGCGCGTGAGCAGGTCGTGCGCGGTGCTCGCGGACACCCAGACGACGTCGTCGACCTCCTCCAGGCCGGCCGGGTGCACGGGCGGGCGCGCCCCGAGGGCCGCGGCGTCGTCGTCGGTCGCCACGCGCGCCGCCCAGTAGTGCACCTCCTTGGGTGCGCCGTCCTGCAGCCGGTAGCGCAGGCCGGGCAGCGGGAGCCCGAGCACGACGGCGCAGCCCGTCTCCTCGGCGACCTCCCGGACCGCGGCGGCGGTCACCGCCTCGCCCGGGTCGAGTTTGCCCTTCGGCCAGGACCAGTCGCGGTAGCGCGGCCGGTGCACGAGGGTGACCTCGAGGCGGCCGGCGCGCTCGCGCCACGGGACCGCGCCCGCGGCCCGGACGACCGGCTGGCCCCCGGCCCTGCCCCGCATCCCGCTCAACGGTCGCGGGCGGGTCGACGGCGCTGGTGGCGGACGACGAGCGTCTCCTGCAGGTCGCGCAGGGGCTGCCCGTCGGCGTCGCGGTGGTGGCGGGTCCACCGGCCGTCGCCGTCGAGCCACCACGAGGCGGTCGCGTCGTCCATCGACAGGTCGAGCAGGTCGATGAGCTCCGCGGCGTGCTCGGGCCCCACCGGGACGAGCGTCTCGACGCGGCGGTCGAGGTTGCGGTGCATGAGGTCCGCGGAGCCGATGAGCACCTCGGGCTCGCCGCCGTTCGCGAAGGCGTAGATCCGCGCGTGCTCGAGGAACCGGCCGAGGATCGAGCGCACTCGGATGGTCTCCGACAGGCCGGGGACGCCCGGGCGGACCGCGCAGATGCCGCGCACCACGAGGTCCACCGGCACGCCCGCGCGGGAGGCGCGGTAGAGCGCGTCGATCGTGGTCTCGTCGACGATCGCGTTGACCTTGATCCGGATCCACGCCGGCCGGCCCGCGAGGTGGTTGGCGGTCTCCCGCTCGATGCGCTCGACCAGGCCGGAGCGCATGGCCCGCGGCGCGACGAGCAGGCGGTTGAACTTCGCCTTCGGCGCGTAGCCGGAGAGCTGGTTGAACAGGCGGGTGAGGTCCTGGCCGACCTCGGGGTCGCACGTGAGGAGCCCGAGGTCCTCGTACTGGCGCGCGGTCTTCGGGTTGTAGTTGCCCGTGCCGACGTGGCAGTAGCGGACGAGCCCGTCGGCCTCCTGGCGCACGACGAGCGAGAGCTTGCAGTGCGTCTTGAGGCCGACGATGCCGTAGACGACGTGCACGCCGGCCTGCTCGAGCTTGCGCGCCCACGAGATGTTCGCCTGCTCGTCGAACCGCGCCTTGATCTCGACGAGCGCGAGCACCTGCTTGCCGGCCTCGGCGGCGTCGATGAGCGCGTCGACGATCGGCGAGTCGCCGGACGTGCGGTAGAGGGTCTGCTTGATGGCGAGCACGTCCGGGTCCGCGGCGGCCTGCGCGAGGAACGCCTGGACGCTCGTGGCGAACGAGTCGTAGGGGTGGTGCAGCAGGATGTCGCGCCGCCGCATCGCCGCGAACACGTCGGTGGGCATCGCGGTCTCCACCTCGGCGAGGTGACGGTGGGTGCCGCCGACGAACCGCGGGTAGGTCAGTTCCGGCCGCTCGAGGTCGGCGATGAGCGTGAGGCCGGTGAGGTCGAGCGGCGCCGGGAGCTCGTACACCTCGCCCGGCTCGACGCCGAGCTCGCGGACGAGCAGCTCGCGCACGCGCGGGGCGATGTCCTGCGCCACCTCGAGGCGCACCGCGGGGCCGAACCGGCGGCGCAGGAGCTCCTTCTCCATCGCCTGGAGGATGTTCTCGGCGTCGTCCTCCTCGACCTCGACGTCCTCGTTGCGGGTGACACGGAAGGTGTGGTGCTCACGCACCTCCATGCCCGGGAAGAGCGCGTCGAGGTGCTGCGCGATGACGTCCTCGAGCGGGACGAACGAGGTGGGCCCGCGGCCGGGGTCGGCGGTGCGCGTGCTCGGGGCGCTCGGCTTGCCCTTGGCGTCGACGGCGATGAACCGGGGGAGCAGGGGCGGCACCTTCACGCGGGCGAAGTGCTCCTTGCCCGTGGTCGGGTTGACGACGACGACCGCGAGGTTGAGCGAGAGCCCGGAGATGTAGGGGAACGGGTGCGCGGGGTCGACCGCGAGCGGCGTGAGCACCGGGAAGATCTGCTTGCGGAAGAACTTGTGCAGCCGCTCCTGCTCGGCGTCGCCCAGGTCGTCCCAGTGCACGAGCGTGATGCCCTCGGCGTCGAGTGCGGGCCGCACGGAGTCGAGGAACACGGCCGCGTGCCGGTTCATGAGCCGGTGCGCCTCGGTGCTGATCGCGTCGAGGACCTGCCGCGGGGACAGGCCGGAGGCGGCGGTGACGGCCATGCCGGTCGCGATGCGCCGCCGCAGGCCGGCCACGCGGACCATGAAGAACTCGTCGAGGTTGGACGCGAAGATCGACAGGAACCGCACGCGCTCCAGCAGCGGGATCGAGGTGTCCTCGGCGAGCTCGAGCACGCGCTCGTTGAAGGCGAGCCAGGACAGCTCGCGGTCGAGGAACCGGTCCGCCGGCAGCGGGGCGTCCGCCGCGCCGTCGTGGGCCGCGTCGCCCGGCGCGCCGTCGCCGGCCCGGCCGTCGGGGGCCGTGGCGGGGGCGACGGGCTCGACGGAGAGCGCGTCCTCGGGCGCCGCCCGCCGGGTCTGCGGCTGCGTGCTCATGCCCCATGGTGGCACCAGCGCCCACCGGGCGCGCCAGCCCTGCCGGACCCGCGGGCTCAGCCGTACTGGACGTGGCGGGCGACGACGTCGAAGCCGGCCCGGAGGTAGGTGGCCACCGCGGCGTGGTTGTCGCCCTCGGTGTAGAGGACCGCGCGGCGCAGCCCGCGGGCGCGCAGGGTGTCGAGCGCCCACCGCGTGAGCGCGCGCCCGAGGCCGAGGCCCTGGGCGTCGGGGTCCACCCCGAGCACGTAGAGCTCGCCGTCGCCGGCGGGGTCGGTGACCTTGAGCCAGCAGAAGGCGACGACGCGGCCGGCGCGCTCGGCGAGGACGAGGTCGTCGGCCCGGAACCACGGCTCGGCCCGGCGGGCGGCGAGCCCGGCCGCGTCGAGGCGGCCCTGCTCGGGGTGCCAGGAGAAGGCACGCGCGTTGACCGTCAGGAGGGCGTCGTCGTCGGCGCCGGGGCGGTAGGGGCGCAGGGTGACGCCGTCGGGCAGGGCGGGCGCGTCCGCGGGCGCGCCCCCGGGCGTGGGGAGGTCGGTCAGGTCCCGGGCCATGAACCACAGCTCGCGGCGCGCCTCCAGGCCGGCGCGCGCGGCGAGCGCACGGGCGGCGGGCAGGTCGCCGTGCGCCCACACGCGCGCGGGCCCGGCTTCGGCCTCGTCGGCGGCGGCCCTGACCGCGGCGAGCAGCGCGGTGCCGACGCCGGCACGGCGGGCCCCGGGGGCCACGACGAGCTCGGCGCTCGCGGGTGCGCCGCGCAGGTCCACGTGGGCGTAGCCGACGAGCACGTCGCCGTCGACGGCGAGGAGGCGGGCCGCCGGGGCGGCGGGTTCGGCGAGGTCGAGGAACGTCTGCTCGCCGAGGGGCGCGACGCCGTCGTGCGCGGCGGCGGCCTCGGCGAGGGCGCGCACGCGCGCGGCGGTGGGGTCGTCCAGGGGCCCGTCGTGGGCGGTCACGCGAGGGGACGGCACCCGCCCATCCCACCACGCCCGCCCGGCGCGCTCCACGGGGGTGCCGCAGGGGGTTACGCACGGGCGTCGAGTTCGCGTGGGACCAGGAGGTGAGCGACGTCGTCGTCGACGACGGCGGGGTGACCCTCTCGACGGCCGGCGGCACGACGTGGCGCGCGCCGTACGTCGTCGGCGCGGACGGCTCGCGGTCGGTCGTGCGCCACCGGATCGGCGCGCGCATGGAGGGCTCGCGCGACGAGGGCTGGTACGTCGTCGTGGACGTCGCCGAGCTGCCCGAGCCCGCGCTGCCGTGCGAGCGGCACTTCCACTACGCGCACCCCGCGGTGGACGGGTGCAACGTGCTGATCGTGCCGTTCGCGGGCGGGTACCGCGTGGACCTGCAGCTCGTCGAGGGCGACGACCCCGCCGAGCTCGCCTCGCCCGAGGGCGTGCGCGCGTGGCTCGCCGCCGTGCTGCCGCCCGGTTACGCGGAGCGGACCACGTGGGTGTCCACGTACCAGTTCCTCCAGCTCGTCGCGCACGACTTCGCCGACCCGGCCCGCCGCGCGGGCTCGTGGGGGAGGCGGCGCACCTGTTCGCCCCCTTCGGCGCGCGCGGCCTCAACTCCGGGGTGCCCGACGCCGAGTCCGCCGCCCTCGCGATCGTGCTCGCCCGGCAGGCGCCCACCCCGGCGGCGACGCGCTCGGCCGTGGAGGCCTTCGCGCTCGCCCGGCGGTCGGCGGCGCTGTTCAACCGCGACGCGGCGGGCGAGGCGCTCGCGCACCTGCGGCCCGACCCGGAGACGGCGGAGCGGATCCGCGCGGCGGCCGAGCGGGCGCCCGCCGACGAGGCCGCCTCGACCTGGCTCGAGAAGGCGCCGTACGGGCCGCGCGGCGTGCCGCGCGCGGAGACCGTCTACCGGTACTGAGCGCGGTGCCGAGCGGGCTCAGCCCTCGTCCGAGGACGGCCGCTCGAGCCCGGCCGTGATGAGCTCCATGACCGAGGAGTCCGCGAGCGTCGTCACGTCCCCGACGGGCCGGTGCTCGGCGACGTCACGCAGCAGGCGGCGCATGATCTTGCCGGAGCGGGTCTTCGGCAGCTCCTGGACCACGAGGATCGTGCGCGGCTTGGCGATCGGGCCGATCTCCTTGGTGACGTGCTGGCGCAGCGTCGCGGCGACGTCGGCGCCCTCGCCCGGCTCGTCGACCCGGTCCAGGTACTCCTGGCGCAGGATGACGAACGCGACGACGGCCTGGCCGGTCGTCTCGTCGCTCGCGCCGACCACCGCGGCCTCGGCGACCATCGGGTGCGACACGAGAGCCGACTCGATCTCCGCCGTGGACAGCCGGTGCCCGGAGACGTTCATGACGTCGTCGACCCGGCCGAGCAGCCAGATGTCGCCGTCGGCGTCCTTCTTGGCGCCGTCGCCCGCGAAGTAGCGGCCCTCGAAGCGCGACCAGTAGGTGTCCACGAACCGCTGGTGGTCGCCCCAGACGCCGCGCAGCATCGAGGGCCACGGCTCGGTCAGCACGAGGTAGCCGCCCGAGCCGTTCGGCACCGGCTCGCCGTACTCGTCGACGACCTCCGCCGCGATACCGGGCAGCGGGCGCATGGCCGAGCCGGGCTTGGCCGCGGTGACGCCGGGCAGGGGGCTGATCATGATGGCGCCGGTCTCCGTCTGCCACCACGTGTCGACGACGGGCGTGCGGTCGCCGCCGATGACGCGCCGGTACCAGACCCACGCCTCGGGGTTGATGGGCTCGCCGACGGAGCCGAGCAGCCGCAGCGACGACAGGTCGAACTGCCCGGGGATCTCCTCGCCCCACTTCATGAAGGTGCGGATCGCCGTCGGCGCCGTGTACAGGATGGTCACGCCGTACTTCGCGACGATCTCCCACCAGCGGCCGCGGTGCGGGGTGTCGGGCGTGCCCTCGTAGAGCACCTGCGTCGCGCCGTTGGTGAGCGGGCCGTAGACGACGTAGCTGTGCCCGGTGACCCAGCCGACGTCGGCGGTGCACCAGTACACGTCCGTCTCGGGCTTGAGGTCGAACACCGCGTGGTGCGTGTAGGCGCACTGGACGAGGTAGCCGCCCGTGGTGTGGAAGATGCCCTTCGGCTTCCCGGTGGTGCCGGACGTGTAGAGGATGAACAGCGGGTGCTCGGCCTCGACGGGCACCGGGTCGTGCCGGTCCGACGCCGCCGCGAGCGCGTCGTGCCACCACACGTCCCGGCCCTCGGTCCACGCGACGTCCTGGCCGGTGCGGCGCACGACGAGCACGTTGCGGACGGTGTCCACGCCCTCGAGCGCCGCGTCGACGGCCGGCTTGAGGGCCGCCGGGGCACCGCGGCGGAACCCGCCGTCGGCAGTGATCACGAGGACGGCGGCCGCGTCCTCGATGCGTGAGCGCAGGGCCTCGGCGGAGAAGCCGCCGAAGACGACGGAGTGCACGGCGCCGATGCGCGCGCACGCGAGCATCGCGACGACGGCCTCGGGGACCATGGGCAGGTAGATGGCGACCCGGTCGCCCTTGCCCACGCCGAGCGCCTCGAGCGCGTTCGCCGCGCGCGACACCTCGCGCTGCAGGTCGGCGTAGGTCAGGGACCGCGTGTCGCCGGGCTCGCCCTCGAAGTGCAGGGCCACCCGGTCGCCGTGCCCGGCCTCGACGTGCCGGTCGACGGCGTTGTAGCAGGCGTTGAGCCGGCCGTCGGCGAACCAGCGCGCGACGGGGGCCTGCGACCAGTCCAGCGTCTGCGTGAACGGGATCTCCCAGCTCACCAGGGCCCGCGCCTGCTCGGCCCAGAAGCCCAGTCGGTCACTGGCCGCCCACGCGTACAGCTCGGCCCGCGCGTTCGCGTTCTCGGCGAGCTCGGGCGGCGGCGGGAAGCGGCGGTCCTCGGCGAGCAGGTTCTCGAGCGGGCTCGTGGACCCGGGCGTGTCGGTCGTCACGGTGCCTCCGGCAGCGACAGCGGTGCGGGTGGTCCGGCGTGCGGCCCCAGGGTCGCCCGAACGGGACCTGCGTGCTCTGCGGACTATAGCCGGACCCGGGACGTTGGTCCCGGTCCGACCACGGGCGCGACCGTGCGAAACGCCCGTGGCCGGCACCGCCCGGTCACCGCGCGCCGGCGGCCTCCTCGCGTGCGGCGCGCGCCCGCTCGGCCAGCGCGGCCTGCGCGCCCCAGCGGCGGCCGCGGCGTCGGGCGAGGCCGGCCGCCACGCCCGCGGCGAGGAGCACCGCGCCGATGACGACGAGGTAGCCGCTCATCGCCGACTCGGCCAGCTGGTCGACGGGCGCGGGCGGCGTGCCGGCGATCATCGCGTCGACGGCGTCGTCCATCACGCCCGGCACGGCGAGGTAGGCGATGCCGAGGCCGATGCCCCACACGGTCCCGCCCGCGATGGGCAGGGCCGGGCTCCACACGCCGAGCAGGGCGATCACCGCGAGCAGCACCGCGCCCGTGACGAGCAGGCTCAGGCCGAGGACGTCGGTGCCCATGTCGTTCGTGCCCGCGATGTCGGCGAGCCGCGCGAGCCCGACGCCGACGAGCAGCAGCGCCACCGGCGTCACCAGCAGGCCGAGCACGGTGGCGAGCACGTGGCGGCCGGCGCCGGGGCGGCGCGGCGGCTCGGGCACGTCCCGCCGGCTGCGGTACTCGACTGCGGCCGGGGCGGGGGTCTCCGCCGGTGCGACCGGGCCGGTGGCGGCGGCCGCGCCGGCCACGCCTGCCGCACCGGCCGCGCCTGCCGCGCCGGCCGCGGGCAGGACCTGGGTGGGCTGCGGCTCCGGCTCGGCGGGCGGCGTCGCGAGGGGCGCGGGGGGCTCGGCGGGCGGCGTCGCGAGCGACGCGGTGGGCTCGGCGGCGACCGGCTCGGAGGCCCGCGCCGCCGGGGGCTCGTCGAGCGGGCGCGGCGACGGCGGGTACGGCCGCGGTGCGGCGTGCTCGCCCGCGGCCGGGGTCTCGGGCGCCGGTGTCTCCCACGGCCAGCGTCGCTCGGGCACGGGCGCGGGGGCCGCGGGTGCGGCGGGCTCGGGTGCGGCCGCCTCGGGCGCCGCGGGCTCGGGTGCGGGCTCGGGTGCGGCCGGCCCGCTCGCCTCGGGCGCGGCGGGCTCGGCGGGCTCCGCCTCGGCCGTCTCCCACGGCCACCGGCCCGCGGGCGCGGCCGGGGGCTCGGGTGCGGGGGCGGCGTCGGGCACGGCCGGCGCGGGTGCGGGGGTGGCGTCGGGCGCGGCCGGCGCGGGTGCGGGGGTGGCGTCGGGCGCCGGGGCGTCCGACGCCGTCGGCTCGGCCGGCTCAGGCGTGGTGACCCCCGTCGCCGGCGCCTCGGCCTCGCCGGCCGGGCGCTCGTCCTCGTGGCTGTCGCGTGGCGTGGTGGACATCCGTCCCCTCCTGTCGCGGGTGGCCCGCTCACAACGTAGCGAAACGGGGCCAGTCGTGCGCATCGGCACGTCGGAGGGCGGACGGGGCGCAGGTAAGAGCGGTCGCCGCCGTGACAAAGGTCCCCCGGTGACCGGGGTCACGCACGCAAGCATGGGATGACTTCGAACGGCCACCGAGGGCCCGCCTGGGAAGGACCCCCTGATGAACCTGCTCGACCGCAGCCGAACCGTCGCGGCACCCGGCTACAACCGGTGGCTCGTGCCACCCGCCGCGCTCGCCGTGCACCTGTCCATCGGCCAGGTCTACGCGTTCAGCGTCTTCAAGAACCCGCTGCTCGACAGGTTCGGCACCAGCCACACCTCGATCGCGGTGATCTTCTCCATCGCGATCGTCATGCTCGGCCTGTCGGCCGCGTTCGGCGGCACGTGGATGGAGCGCAACGGCCCGCGCAAGGCCATGGCGCTCTCCGCGACCTTCTGGGTGTCCGGCTTCCTCATCGCGGCGCTCGGCGTCTCGCTCGGCCAGCTCTGGATCGTCTACCTGGGCTACGGCGTCGTCGGCGGCATCGGCCTGGGCATCGGCTACATCTCGCCGGTGTCCACCCTCATCAAGTGGTTCCCCGACCGCCCCGGCCTGGCCACCGGCCTGGCGATCATGGGCTTCGGCGGCGGCGCGATGGTCGCCTCGCCGCTCACCGCGCGGCTCCTCGAGGCGTACGCGCCCGACCCGGCCGACGCCATCGTCCCGACGATGCTCACGCTCGCCGCGATCTACGCGGTCCTCATGACCGCCGGCGCCTCCGTCATCCGCGTGCCCGCGCCGGGCTGGCTCCCGGCCGGCTACGTGCCGCGCCAGAAGAAGGGCGCGATGCAGAGCCTCGCCGACGTGCGCGTGGCGAAGGCCGTCCGGACCCCGCAGTTCTACCTGCTCTGGATCGTGCTGTTCACCAACGTCACCGCGGGCATCGGCATCCTCGAGCAGGCGTCGCCGATGATCCAGGACTTCTTCTCCACGGTGACCCCCGCCTCCGCGGCGGGCTTCGTCGGCCTGCTGTCGCTGGCGAACATGGCGGGCCGCTTCGGCTGGTCGACGTTCTCCGACCGGCTCGGGCGGAAGCCCACGTACGTCATGTACCTGGGCCTGGGCGCGCTGCTGTACGGCTCGCTCGCCCTCTTCGGTGCGAGCGCCAGCGTCGCGCTCTTCGTCACGATCACCTTCGTCATCGTGAGCTTCTACGGCGGCGGCTTCGCGACCGTGCCCGCCTACCTCAAGGACCTGTTCGGGTCGCTCGAGGTCGGCGCCATCCACGGCCGCCTGCTCACCGCGTGGTCGGCCGCGGGCGTCGCCGGTCCGCTCATCGTCAACGCGATCGCCGACGCGCGCAGCGCCCAGGGCGTCACCGGCGCCGACCTCTACCTGCCGTCGCTCGTCGTCATGTCCTGCGTGCTCGCGGTCGGCTTCCTCGCCAACCTCGCCGTCCGTCCGGTGCACGCGAGGTACCACGAGGCCCCGGCCGCCGCGACCACCACCCCGACCACCGCCCCGACCACTGCCCCGACCACCCCGAGCGAGCTCGTCGCCGCCGGCGCCAAGGAGTCCTGATGACCACCACCGAGACCGTCCTCGACCGCGAGGTCGCCGAGGTCCCCGCGGCCGTGGCGGCCGCCGTGCCCGCCGTCCCCGCGCCCGGGGCCTCCCGCATCACGTCCCTCGCGGTCGGCCTGTGGGTCGTCGTCGGCGGCCTGCTCGCCTACGGCGTGCTGCAGACCGTCATCAAGGCGTCGGCCCTCTTCGGCTGAGTCGTGCGCCCGGTGGACGGGCCCGCCAGGGCGGGCGGCGTCGGGCGGGCGGTGGGACCAAGGGCGGCCGGAGAGGTGGCCGGGATGACGCACAGTGGGGCCGTGCCCGCGCTGTTCACGCCCCTGACCCTCCGCTCGCTCACCGTCCGCAACCGCCTGTGGCTGGCGCCCATGTGCCAGTACTCGGCGACGGACGGCATGCCCGGCCAGTGGCAGCTCGTCCACCTCGCCGCGCGCGCGTCCGGCGGGTTCGGGCTGCTCGTCACCGAGGCCGCCGCCGTCCTGCCGGAGGGCCGGATCACGCCGCAGTGCGTGGGCCTGTGGTCCGCCGCGCAGGCCGAGGCGTGGCGCCCGGTCGTGGACGCGGTGCACGAGCGCGGCGCCGCGATCGTGCCGCAGCTCGCCCACGCGGGGCGCAAGGGCTCGACGTACCGGCCGTGGTCGCCCGTGCAGGGCTCCGTCCCCGCCGACGACGGCGGCTGGACCACCGTGGGCCCGTCGCCCGTGCCCTTCCCCGGCTACGCGGACCCGGTCGCGCTCGACGAGACCGGCATCGCGCGCGTCGTCGAGGCGTTCGCCGCGGCGGCCCGGCGCGCGGTGGCGGCCGGGTTCGACGGCGTCGAGGTGCACGCGGCTCACGGCTACCTGCTGCACCAGTTCCTCTCGCCGCTGTCCAACCTGCGCGAGGACGCCTACGGCGGGGACCTGCGCGGCCGCGCGCGGCTGCTGCTCGAGGTGGTCGCCGCGGTCCGGGAGGCGCTGGGCGAGGAGCCGCCGCTGCTGGTGCGCGTCTCCGCGACCGACTGGACCGAGGGCGGCCTGACCGTCGAGGACGTGGCCACCGTCGCCACGTGGCTCGCCCCGCTCGGCGTCGACCTCGTCGACGTGTCCTCCGGCGGCAACGTACCCGCGCCGGTGCAGGTCGGCCCCGGCTACCAGGTGCCGTTCGCGCGCGCGGTGCGGGCGGCGTCGGGCCTGCCCACGTCCGCGGTGGGCCTCATCACCTCGGGCGAGGCGGCCGAGCGCGTGCTCGCCGAGGGCGCCGCCGACGCCGTCATGATCGGGCGGCCCGCGCTGGCCGACGCCGCGTGGCCGCTGCGCGCGGCGCACGAGCTCGGGGTGCCCGTCGCGCTCGACGGACCGGTGCCCTGGCCGCCGCAGTACGTGCGGGGCGCCTGGGCCTGAGGGTCCTGGGCCTGAGGGCGCGGCGGCGACGGCCGCACAGACCGGCGGCGCCCCGTCGGGACGCCGCCGTCACAGCACAGGAGGCGAGGTATCAGGCGCTGCAAGGAATGCGCCGCAACGGGGCTAGCCCGGTCGGCAGGTCCTCTCGAGGACTGGTCGCGCGTGGGTTCTCGCCGCTCCCTGATGTGCTGTTGTACCTCCTTTGTAGCCCAGGCCGGCGCCGAGCGAAAGCGCTGGGGGTGAGTTCACCCGGGCAAGGCGCTGACCTGCGACGACGCTGTGCGGGTGTCCCGGGAGCCGGGACTCGTGCGCTCACCATGTGGCGATCTTGGGCCGGGCCGGCCGGGCGAGCGGGCGGCGTCGGGCCGGGCGGCTCAGGCGAGCAGACGGCGTCGGCGGCGCACGAGGAGGACGACCGCCACGGCCGCGGCCGCCACGACGGCGAGCACCGGGACGCTGCGCTGCGGCGGCGGGAAGCTCGGGCGCAGCGCGACCGGCTTGACGAAGGTCAGGCACTCCCAGCCGTGCTCGGCGGCGACCTTGCGCAGGCCCCGGTCGGGGTTGACCACGTACCCGTGGCCGACGAGGTCGAGCATCGGGGCGTCCGTGATCGAGTCCGAGTACGCGTAGCTCGCCTCGAGGTCGTAGCCCTTCTCGGCGGCGAGCTCGCGGACCGCGGCGGCCTTGTTCTCGCCGAACGCGTAGAACGCGATGTTCCCCGTGTACCGGCCGTCGACGACCTCCATGCGGGTCGCGATGACGTGGTCGGCGCCGAGCATCTCGGCGATGGGCTCGACGACCTCCGCCCCGGACGCGGAGACGATGACGACGTCGCGACCCGCGAGGTGGTGCTCGTCGATGAGTGCGACGGCCTCCGCGTACACGGTCGGCTCGATGTGCTGGTGGAGCGTCTCGCGCACGATCTGCGAGACCTGCTCGGGGTCCCAGCCCTTGACCATCGAGGACAGGAACTGGCGCAGCCGGTCCGTCTGCTCGGTGTCCGCGCGACCCAGCAGGAAGAGGAACTGCGCGTAGGCGGTCCGCAGCACCTCGCGTCGCGTGATGAGGCCGCCCGCGAAGAACGGGCGTGAGAACGCCGTGACCGACGACGTCGCGATGATCGTCTTGTCGAGGTCGAAGAACGCGGCGGCGGCCGGCATGGCACCTCCCTCGCGTCGTCCGTCGGTGGTCGTCGTGTGCGGTGGTCGTGTCGGGCGGGCCGTGCGGGCACCCCCGCCCGGCGCCGCACCGGTGCGTCGAGCCTATCGGCAGCCGTCCACACGATTCCTGGGGTTCCCGGCGTCCCCAGCCCGCGCGGGCCCGGCGCCGGCCGCGCGGGCGCGCGGGGGAGCGTGGGCCGGGCTCGGGGGCGGTTCGTCGTCGGCCCCGCCGTCGGCCGCGGCGGGGCCGCCCTGGGGGCCGCCGCGGGCACACCGTCGGGACCGGAGGGAGGGGTGGTGCAGGGGCGCGCGATCGCCGTCGTGGGCGCGGTCGGCGGGGTCGGCGCGTCGACGCTCGCCGCGCTGCTCGCCCGGAGGCTCGGGGCGACGCGGCCGGTCGCGCTCGTCGACCTCGACGCCGGGCACGGCGGGCTCGAGGTGCTGCTGGGCACGGAGCGCGCCGACGGGGCCCGGTGGCCCGACCTCGCCGGGCTGCGCGGACCGCTCGCCCCCTCGGACCTGCGCGGCGTGCTGCCGCGCTGGGGCCCGGTCGAGGTCCTCTCGTGGGACCGGCGCGGTGCGGAGCCCGACGGTGCGACCGTCGCGGCCGTGCTCGCGGGCCTGCTCGACGCCGGGCGCACGGTGGTCCTGGACGTGCCCGCCCGCGCGGCCGGGGAGGCGCTCCGCGGGGTGCGCGCGGACGAGGCGGCGGGCGTGACGGGCGGCGCGCGGGTCGTCGTGGTGACGGGGCAGGACGTGCTCGGGGTCGCCGCGGCGGCGCGGCTGCTCGGGTGCGGGGGCACGGGGCCCGGGCGTGACGGGGGGCTCGGGCGTGACGGGAGCCTCGGCCGCGACGCGGGCCTCGGCCCTGACGGGGGCGGGCGCCTGGGCGGGGACGGGGCCGGTGCGGGGGGAACGTGGGTCCCGGCGCCGCCGGTGCCGCCCGGCCCGGGGGCGTCCGGGGCCGTGCGGCACGGGCCGGCGTGGCACGGGCCGGGGTGGCTCGGGCCGGGGTGGCTCGGGCCGGGGTGGCTCGGGCCGGGGTGGCTCGGGCCGGGGTGGCTCGCGGACGCCCGCCCGGTGCTGGCGGTGAGGCGCCGACCGGGCGCGCGCGTGGCGCCCGCGCAGGTGGGCGCCACGGTGGGGCTGCCCGTCGCGTGCCTCGTCCCCACCGACCGGCGGGTGGCGGGCGCCGTCGACCGCGGCCTCGGGCCCGCCGTGGCCCGGTGGGCGCCGCTCGCGCGGGCGGTCGCGCGCCTCGCGCGGGCGCTCGGGGAGGACGGCCGTGGCTGACGTCCTCGCGGGCGTGCGCGGCGTCGGGCCGCTCGCCGCCCTGCTCGCCGAGCCCGGGGTGAGCGACGTGCTCGTCAACGGCCCGCGCGACGTGTGGGTGGACCGCGGCCGGGGCCTCGAGCCGGTCGACGTCGACGTCGGCGACGTGCGCGCGCTCGCGGTCCGGCTCGCCGCGGTCGGTGGGGCCCGGCTCGACGACGCCGCGCCCGTCGCGGACGCCCGGCTGCCCGGCGGGGTCCGCCTGCACGCCGTCCTGCCGCCGCTCGCCGCCGACGGGCCCGTCGTGAGCCTGCGGGTGCTGCGTCGCCGCGCCTTCGACCTCGCGGAGCTCGTCGCGGCCGGGAGCCTGCACCCCGCGGTCGCCGAGATCCTGCGGGCGCTCGTCGCCCGGCGCGCGAACCTGCTCGTCTCGGGCGGGACCGGAAGCGGCAAGACGACGCTGCTCGCGACGCTGCTGTCCCTCGTCCCGCCCGACGAGCGGATCGTGTGCATCGAGGAGGCCGTCGAGCTCGCGCCCGCGCACCCGCACGTCGTGCACCTCCAGGCGCGGCGGGCGAACGTCGAGGGCGCGGGGGAGGTGACCCTTGCCGAGCTGGTCCGGCACGCGCTGCGCATGCGCCCCGACCGCGTGGTGCTCGGCGAGTGCCGTGGCGCCGAGGTCCGCGAGGTGCTCACCGCCCTCAACACCGGGCACGACGGCGGCTGCGCGACCGTGCACGCCAACGCCCCGGAGGACGTGCCCGCGCGGCTGGCCGCGCTCGGCGCGCTCGCCGGCATGGCGCCCGAGGCCGTCGCGCTCCAGGCGATCAGCGCGCTCGACGCCGTCGTGCACGTGCGGCGCGGTCCGGACGGGCGGCGCCGCGTGGCGCAGGTCGCCGCAGTCGCCGACGGCGGTCCTGCGGCCGCCGACGGCGCTCCCGGGGCCGCCGGCCCGGGGCCGGGCCGCGCGGCGTGGGCCGGGTGGCGCGTGGTGCCGGTGCTGTCCGTCGACGAGGCGGGCCGGGCGGTCGCCGCGCCGGGGTGGCCGGCCTTCGCCGCGCGGTGGGGCCTGGCGACGGCCCCGGCGGGACGGGCGCCGGCCGGGGCGCCGGCGTGAGCGCGACCGGGCGGCTGCGCGGGCTCGGCGTCGGGCCGGGGCCCGGTGCACCACGGGCGAGGAGGCGGCGGGACGCGGGTGCGACCGCCGTCGGCGGCGTCCTCGGGGTGGCCGCGGCGCTGCGGGCGGGGGCGTCGCCCGCGGTCGCGTGGTGGCGTGGATGGGGGCTGCGCGCGCCCGACGGCGTCCCCGACCCGGGCGACGTGCGGGCGCGCTGCGGGGACCCCGGGCACGCGGCGGCGGTCGTGGCCGCGGCCCGCCTCGCGGCGCGCACGGGGGCGCCGCTCGCCGCGGTCCTCGAGCGCACGGCCGCCGCGCTCGCCGAGGAGGCCGACGTCGAGGTGCAGCGCCGGGCCGCGCTCGCCGGCCCGCGGGCGACCGTGCACGTCCTGACGTGGCTGCCCGCCGTCGGGGTCCTGCTCGGCACGGCGCTCGGCGCGGACCCGCTCGGGGTCCTCCTCGACGTCCCCGGCGCGCTGCTCGCCGTGGCGGCCGCGGTCCTCACCTGGGCCGGCGCGCGGTGGAGCGGGGCGCTCGTGCGGCGCGCACGGTCGGCCGGCCGGGAGCGCGTCGCCGAGGCCCTGCCGGGTGCCGCGGTCGGGCGGGGTGCCGGGGTCGGGCCGCGGGTCGGGGCCGGGCCGCGGGTCGGGGCCGGGCCGGGCGCCGGTGCGGGTGTCGAGGTGGACGTCGTCGTCGTGCTCGACCTTCTCGACGCCGCCTGCGCGGCCGGGTGCAGCGTGCCCGGGGCGCTTGCCGCCGTCGCGGAGGCCGTGGGCGGGCGCCGCGGGGACGCCCTCGCCCGGGTCGCGCGGGCGCTCGGCGCCGGGGCCGGGTGGGCCGAGGCCTGGGGCGGCACCGACGCGGTCGACGCCGGCCGACGCCCGGGCCGGCGCGCGCGGTCCGGGCACCCGGGCGGGACGACCGCCGGCCTGGCCCCCGTCGCCGCCGCGCTGCGCCCGAGCTGGGAGGACGGCGTCGCGCCCGGCGGGGCGCTGCGCGCGACCGCGGCCCACATCCGGCGCGAGCGTCGGGCGGAGGCGCTGGACGCCGCGGGCCGACTCGGCGTGCGGCTCGTGCTGCCGCTCGGCGTGTGCCACCTGCCCGCGTTCGTGCTGGTCGGGCTGGTCCCGGTCCTCGTCTCCGTGGCCGGGGGTGCCGCGGGGTGACGCGCGGCCCGCGTCCGCCGCCGGGCATCCGTCGGCGGGCGCCCCGCCGCGGTGATCCACAGCGTCCCCTCCGCGCGCCCCGCCCACCGGGGCGACGGTCCCCGCGCCGCGCGCCGGCCGCGCGCGGCGACCGTGGGCGTGCGGCCCGCCCGGGCCGCCCGCACCCGGCGGGCTCCGGGGAAGGAGGTCACATGGCACGGCACGACACGGTTCCTCCGTCCGGCCGACGGGGCGCCGCGCTCGCCCGGCCGGTCCGCGCCGCACGCGCGCTCGTCGTCCGCGTCCGGCGCCGGGTGCACGGCGCGGCCGACGCGGGCATGGCGACGGCGGAGTACGCGATCGCAACGGTGGCCGCCGCGGGGTTCGCGGGGCTCCTCGTGCTGGTCCTGCGCAGCGACGAGGTGCGCGGCATGCTCCTGGCGATCGTGCGCGGGGCGCTCTCGTTGTGACGGCCCGCGGGCCGCGCGACGCCGGCGCGGTCACCGCCGAGCTCGCCCTCGGCCTGGTCGCCGTGGTCCTCGTGCTGGCCGCACTCCTCGTCACGGTGTCCGCGGCGTCGGCGCGCGTGGTGGCCCTGGACGCCGCGCGCGCGGCCGCGCGGGTCGCCGCCCTCGGGGAGCCCGACGACGTGGTCGCGGACGTCGCGGCCCGCGTCGCGCCGGGCGCCCAGGTCGCGGTGCGCCGCGAGCCGCCGTGGGTCGAGGTCGTCGTCCGGCGACCGCTCGGCGGTGCGTGGTTCACGGGTGGCGGGCTCGTCGCGCAGGGGTCGGCCGTCGCGTGGGTCGAGCCGTGAGGGGGCGAGTGGTGAGGGGTCGCGTGGTGAGGGGTCGAGCCGCGAGGGGCCGTCGGGACGCGGCCCGCCCCGGCGCCGGCGGCCGCGACGACGGGGCCGGCACGGTGCTCGTCGTCGCGCTCGTGGCGGTCGCCCTCGTCCTGGCGGCCGCGGCGGGCACGCTCGGCCGGGCGCGGGCGACGCGGGCGCAGGCCCAGGTCGCGGCCGACCTCGCGGCGCTCGCCGCGGCCCGGGCGGTCCGGCTGCCCGCCGGGGTCGAGGCGGCGCCGGAGGCGCTGGCCCTCGCCGACCCGTGCGGCCGCGCGCGCGAGGTGGCGGCGCGCAACCGCGCCGAGGTGACCCGGTGCGCCGTGGCGCCCGACGGCGTCGTCGGCGTCGGCGTCGCGGTGCGGTCGGGCTCGGGTCCGCTCGCGCCGGTGGCGCGCGCCGACGCTCGGGCGGGTCCCCGGTCAGCGCGCGGCGTGCGCGAGCACGGCGTCGAGGACGGCGACGGCGCCGGCCTTGTCCAGGGGGCTGTTGCCGTTCCCGCACTTGGGCGACTGGACGCACGCCGGGCACCCGCCCGCGCACCCGCACGCCGCGATGGCGTCCCGGGTGGCCCGCAGCCAGGCCTCCCCGAGCGCGAACCCGCGCTCGGCGAAGCCCGCCCCGCCCGGGTACGCGTCGTGCACGAACACCGTGGCGTGGCCGGTGTCCGCGTGCATGGCGGTCGAGACGCCGCCGAGGTCCCACCGGTCGCACGTCGCGAGCAGGGGGAGCAGGCCGATCGACGCGTGCTCGGCGGCGTGCAGCGCGCCCGGGACGTCCCCGCCCGCGGCGAGTCCCGCGGTCGCGAGCACCTCCTCCGGCGCCGTCCACCACACCGCCGTCGTGTGCAGCGTGCGCGGCGGCAGGTCGAGGACGTCGCCGCCGATCGGGCTGAGGTCGGGCAGGCGGCGCTTCTGGAAGTCGAGCACCTGCGTGGTGACGTCCACGTCGCCGAAGCCCCAGGTCACCGGGCCGGCGCGGCGCTCGGCGCGGACCCGGGTGACCTCGATCGACGTGAGCCAGCGCGACCACGTCCGGTAGTCGACGGCCTGCTCGCCCACGAACGCGACGCCCGCCTCGAGGTCGAGCTCCTCGACGACGTACGTGACGCCCTGGTGCACGTAGACCGCGCCGGCGTGCACGGTCGCGTCCGCGGCGCCGGCGTCGACCGTGCCGAGCAGCCGCCCCGTCGCGGCCTCGACGACGCGCACCGGCTCCCCGCCCGCGCCGCGCAGGTCGGTCAGCCGGGACGCCGGCTCGGCGTGTGTCCAGTACCAGCCCGACGAGCGGCGCCGCAGCCACCCCTGGGCCACGAGCTGGTCGAGCAGATCCTGCGTGCCGGGCCCGAACAGCTCGAGGTCGGGGGCGCGGAGCGGCGCCTCGGCCGCGGCGGCGCACAGGTGCGGACCGAGCACGTACGGGTTCTGCGGGTCGAAGACCGTCGCCTCCACGGGCGCGCCGAGCACCGCCTCCGGGTGGTGCACGACGAACGTGTCGAGCGGGTCCTCGCGCGCCACGAGCACCACGAGTCCGTCGCTGCCCGCGCGCCCCGCGCGGCCCGCCTGCTGCCACAGGGACACGCGCGTGCCCGGCCACCCCGAGACGAGCACCGCGTCCAGCCCGGAGATGTCCACGCCGAGCTCGAGCGCGTTCGTCGTGGCGAGCGCGCGCAGGTCCCCGGACCGGATGGCCGCCTCCAGCGCCCGCCGCTCCTCGGGCAGGAAGCCGCCCCGGTACGCGGCCACGCGCGAGCCGAGCCCCGGCTCGACCTCCTCGAGGCGCTCGCGCACCATCGCCGCGACGGACTCCGCGGCGCGGCGGGACCGCGTGAACGCGAGCGCGCGGGCGCCCGCGGCCACGAGGTCGGTGAGCAGGTCGGCGGTCTCGGCGGTCGCCGTCCGGTGCGTGCGGGACATCGGCGTGGCGGGCACGTCGCCCGGCTCGCCCGCCGGGCCGTCGGCGGTCTCGCCGTCTGGGGGTGGGCTGTCGGCGGGCGGGCCGTCGGGCGGCGCCCCGGCCGCCGGGCCGGTGCCGTGTGTGTGCTCGACGCCGTCGACGTCCTCCTCCGGCGCGAACGGGTCGCGGCCCGGCATGAGCGGCGGCTCCCACAGCACCACCGTCCGGGTGCCCTGCGGCGAGGCGTCCTCGGTGACCGCGACGACCTCCTCGGCGGGCACCCCGACGAGGCGCGCGGCGCTCGCGGCCGGGTCCGCCGTCGTCGCCGAGGCGAGCACGAACGTCGGCGAGCCGCCGTGCTGGGCCGCCAGCCGGCGCAGCCGGCGCAGCACCGCGGCCACGTGCGCGCCGAAGACGCCGCGGAACGCGTGCCCCTCGTCGACGACGACATAGCGCAGCCCGCGCAGCAGCCGGTCCCAGCGCGAGTGCTGGGGGAGCAACGACCAGTGCAGGAAGTCCGGGTTGGTGAGCACGACGTCGGCGTGGTCCCGCACCCAGCGGCGCTCGTCCCGCTCGGTGTCGCCGTCGCACGTCGACACGCGCACGTCGCGGGTGCCGGCCGCGACGAGGAGCCGCTCGAGGCTCGCGAGCTGGTCGGCGGCGAGGGCCTTCGTCGGGCACAGGTAGAGGGTCGTGGCGCGGCGCGAGGCGACCGGGCCGCCCGGGGTCCCGGCGGTCGCGGCCTCGGCGCGGACCGCGGTCAGCGCGGGCAGCCAGAACGCGAGCGACTTGCCCGACCCCGTGGACGTGGCGAGCACGGTGTGCCTGCCCGACCAGACGGCGTCGGCGGCCTCGACCTGGTGCCGCCACGGGCGCTCCACCCCGAGCCGCCGGTAGCCCGCCACCAGGTCCGGGTCCGCCCACGCGGGCCAGTCCGCCCGGACCCCCGCGCGCGGCGGCAGGTGCTCGACGTGCGTGACCCGGTCCGCGCGGCGGCCGGCGGCGACGAGGACGTCGAGCAGGGAGTCGGCCACCGCCCGATCCTCGCACCGACCGGGGACGCGCGGGCCGCGCCCGGCGCCCCGACCTTTACGTTTCGTTGACCGAGGGACGTAGGTCCGAAGGCAGGGCGCGGGCGGGCGCGGAGACTGGAAGCTGACGCGTTCCAGGAGGACAGTCCCATGTCGCCGACGTCGCTGCACGCGATCCCACCAGAGGTCCTCTGGTCTGCCGACACGCTCAAGATCAACCGATGGACCGCCACCGCGGCCGACGACTGGCCCGACCGCACGGTCCTCACCGTCCTGCTCCAGGGCTGCCCGTGGAGCTGCACGTCGTGCGAGACCCCCGACCTGCGCGACCCGCTGCAGCCGGGCACCGTGACCTGGCGCGAGGTCCGCGACATCCTCGTCCGCTCGCGCAGCGGGCTCGACGGCGTCGTCTTCTCCGGCGGCGAGCCCACCCGCCAGGACGGCCTCGCCGACGCGATGGAGCAGGTCCGCGCCCTCGGGCTGCCCGTCGGCCTGCACACGTCCGGCTCCTACCCGCAGCGGCTCGCGGCCGTGCTCTCGCTCGCCGACCGGGTCGTGCTCGAGATCAAGGCCCCGGCCACGCTCTACCGGGCCGTCACCGGCGTCGGCGCGAGCGCGCACAAGGCCTACGCGAGCCTGCGGCTGTGCCTCGACTCGGGCGTCGACCTCCAGGTCCGCACGGTCGTCGACCCCAAGGTCCTCACGCCCGAGGTGCTGGAGGGACTGCGTGAGAACCTGGCCGCCATGGGCGTGCGCGACCACGTCGTCGTCCACCCGAAGGTCGCCACGAGCTGACGCCGCCGGCAACCGCGCGGGTCGGAGCACGGGCGGCGCGCGCCCGATCCGTGGCACCGTCTCCCCCGTACTGTTGAATGGAGCACGGCCGGGGCGGACGCCGCGGCCGCGCACCGAGGGGGGAGGACGCGTGGAGGTCTCGGTCTCGAGTCGCCCGAGCGGCGATCGCACGGTCGTGCACGTCTCCGGCGAGATCGACGTCTACACGGCACCGACGCTCCGCGAGGAGCTCGCCGGCCTGGTGGACGAGGGGAAGACGGACATCGTCGTCGACCTGACCGACGTGGCGTTCATGGACTCCACGGGCCTCGGCGTGCTCGTGGGCGCGCTCAAGCGCGTCCGCACCACCGGCGGCGAGCTGCGACTCGTCATCGACCAGGAGAAGGTCCTCAAGGTCTTCCGCATCACCGCTCTGACGCAGGTGTTCCAGATCCACCCGACGCTGGACGAGGCCCTGCAGGCCTGAGCCCGCCGGCGACGCCCGGGCGCGCGGCGGGTCAGGGCACGAACTGCGCCACGACCTGCGTGACGACGCCGTCGCGCACGTCCAGCCAGTAGTAGCCCGTGCGCGGGAGCGGCGCGCCGTCGGCGCACGTGCGGGTGCCGACCTCTGCGGCCGCCGCCCACTCGGGCACGCCGCCCGGGCGCCGCACGACCTCGGTCCCCTCCTCGCTCGAGCACCACTCCCACACCACGGCCTCGGCGAGGACGGGGAGGCGCCACTGCTCGGGGCCGTCCGGGTCGTCGACGGCGTAGCCGTCGTACGCCTGGCCGTCGGGCACGTGCACGGCGGCCCAGTCCTGTGCGGCCTGCCCGGAGTACCAGACCAGCAGGTCCGCGTCGAGCGTGCCCGCCGCGGCGTCGACGCCCGTGACGAGGGCGAGGTACGCGCCGTCGGGCAGGGGGCGGATCGGTCGGCCGGCGGGAGGTCGGAGACGCCGTCGGCGCCCACGCGGTCCTCGCCGGGGTGCAGCGGCGACGCCTGCGCCTCCGGGACGGCGACGGAGAAGGGCACCGAGGGGGCGACGAGCAGGCCCGCGACGCGCTCGCCGTCGACCTCGACCTCGCCGGCAGGTACGCGACGAGCTCGTAGTCGCCCGGCGCGAGCTCGCCTCCCCCGCACGGGACGACGTGCACGGCGAGCACGTGCCCGTGGTCGCGCGCCGTCGAGAGGTCGGGCTCGGGAGTCCAGGTCGCGGTGGCCACGACCACCCCGTCCTGCGCGACGACGAACGCGTAGCCGGTCGGGACCCGCGCCTCGACCGTCGGCAGCGGGTCCGCCGTGAGGACGGTGGTGGTGACCCGGACGGGCAGCGCGTCCTCGACCGTGGCCCCGAGCTCGAGGCCCGCGTCCAGGCGCACGTCGTCCGCGTCCATCCGCGCGAGGTCGTCGCCCGCGCCCAGCAGCGGGGCGAGGCGGCGGCGCGCGTCGGACAGGTACCGCTTCACGGCTCCGTCGGAGAGGTCGAGCCGGTCCGCGATCTCGCGCACCGGCCGGCGCGGCGCCGCGCGTTGCAGAACGTGTGCAGGATCGCCTGCCGGACGTACGCCTCGAGGTGGTCGACGCCGGTCGCCGACGGGGTGCGCAGCCGGGAGAACGTGGCGACGAGCGCGTCCTGCACGAGGTCCTGGGCGGCCGCCATCTCGCCGGTGAGCAGGTAGGCGTAGGCCACGAGGGCCGAGCCGCGCTCGCGCGCCAGCGTCGTGAGGTCGTCCTCCCACCCCATCGCGCTGCCCTCCCCGCCGCCGGTGCCCATCCTTCACCTGCCTGGACACCGCAGGGGCGCGATCGGTTGGGTCCCGCGCCCGGTGTCGCCCGGGCGGGCTCAGGCGGCCCGGACCACGAGCCAGCTCGCGACGAACCCGCCGCCGCTGTCGTTCGAGACGTCGACCACCACGAGCAGGTCGCCCCGCCGCAGCTGGGCGTAGGCCCACGCCGGGCGGTCCGGGTCGGACTCCTCGCGGACGACCTTGAAGCCCGCGGCGACCGCCGCGCCGCGCAGGCGCTCGTACGTGTCCCGGCCGCCCGCGTAGGCGACCGAGACCCGCCAGCGCCGGCCGTCGACCGACGCCTGCGCGGCGACCACCTCGTCGCCCGCGTCGCCCGTGAACGGCAGGTCGCCCGGGACGCCGGCGGGGTCGGTGTCGTACCAGCCGGGGGCGTCGTCCGACACGAAGGTCTCGGGGCCGTGGTTGTCGGGGTCCTCGAAGTCGTGCACGGTGAACGGCACGGGCGGCGCGACGACGACCACGGGGGCGGGGTCGGCGCCCGGCCTGCCCGCCACGCGCGTCGTCGCGCGCACCCACAGGACGTAGTCCCCGGGACCGAGGTCGTCGGCCGCGTCGCCGCAGCGGGCGACCTGCCCCGTCCAGACGGTGGGGCGGACCTCCAGCGCCGGCCACTCGCCCGCGCCGAGGTCGCCGGGGTCGGCCACCCACGACGCGACGACGGCGCCGTGCTGCGCCACGACCATCTCGAGGCGGACGCCCTGCGCGGTGACGAGGTCGGGCCCCTCGTTGGCGAGGCCGACGAGGACGGACAGCGCGTCGCCGTAGCCCTCGTGCAGGAACTCCCCGGTCTGCGCGTCGAGGACGCCGACCTGCACGCTCGCGCCGACCGCGCTCAGCGTCCCGACGCTCGGCACGAGGTCGTCGGCCGGCTCGCCGCACGCCGGGAGGCCCGAGGCCGCGACCGCGCCCACGACCGTCACGGGCACCGGGTCGCTCACCAGCACGTACGGCCAGGGGTCGCCCGTCGCCAGGTCCAGACCGGGCACCAGCGCGACCACGCCGTACCCGTCGCCCTCGCCCGCCGCCTCGTCGCACGCGAGGACCGGCATCGCGACCGCGCGCACCGCCTCCCCCGCCGTCCAGACCTCCCCGCCCAGCCCGACGACGACGCCGTCGCGCACCAGGGCGAGCTGGATCGCGTGGCCCGCCTCGCGGTCGACCCTGTCGTCGGCGTCGAGCGTCACCGTGCCCGCGACCGGGGCGCCCAGGGTGACCCGGTCGTCCTCGAGCACGAGGTCCACGGTCGCGACCGGGCCGTCCGCCGGGCGCGGCAGGTCCGCCAGCCGCGTCCCGCACGCCACCCCGTCGCGCGGCGCCTGCGTCTCGGCCGGGGGCACCGGCCCGTCGAGCCTGCCCAGCGCGGACCCCCCGAGCACGAGCGCGGCGACCACGCCCGCCGCCGCGAGGCCCACACCCGCGCGGTACCGGGCCCGGCGCCGGGCCGCCGCCGCGCGCACCTGCGCGAGCGCCAGCCCCCGCCCGGCCGCCTCGCGCGCCGCCTGCGCGCGCTCGGCACCCTCGGCGATCCCCCCGAGCGCCGCCCGCAGCGGGACCCGTCCGCGTCCGACGTCGCTCATCGGCGGCTCCTCCTTCCGCTCGCCCGGACCTCGACGACCTCGGCGGCCGGGGTCTCCTCGACGGAACCGAGCACGGCCTCGAGCCGCCTGACGCCGTCGGACAGGTACCGCTTCGCCGCGCCCTCGCTGATGTCGAGTCGCTCGGCGATCGCCGGCACGGTGAGGTCGTCGTAGAAGCGCAGGACCACGCAGGCCCGCTCGCGCGGCGGGAGGAGCGCGAGGGCCTGCTGGACGTCGACGTGGTCGGCGGTGCGCGCCGCGAGCGCGTCACCCTCGCCCGGCCGCTCGTCGCCGACGACGAACAGGTGCCGCGAGCGCGCCCAGAGCCGGTCCCGGCGCGTGCCGTCGAGGAACGCGTTGAGGATCGTGCGGCGCACGTACGCCTCGACCCACGTGAGGTCCGTGCCCCGGCGCGGCCGCCCGAAGGCCCGCGCGAGTGCCTCCTGCGCGAGGTCCTGCGCGCGGTCGAGGTCGCCGACCAGCAGGTAGGCGTAGGCGACCAGCGCCGGACCCCGCCGCGCCGCGAGGTCGGCGAGCTCGTCGCCCCACGCCATCGCCCGCTCCTTCCGTCGTCACCATCCCAGACGAGGAGCGGGCCCGGACCGTTGGGCGCGCGGGGCGTCGGCCGGGGCGTCGGCGCCCCGCGGTCAGTCGAGCGTCACGGGGACGGGGCCGCCGACGACGGTCATGGCGTCGGTCCACGTGAGCGTGAGGGGGTCGCCCCGCAGCAGCTCGGCGAACACGTACAGCTCGTAGGTGCCGGGCTCGAGCGCGCCGTCGTCCGCCGCGCACGGGACCGCGCGCGGCTCGCGCGCCAGCACGCCCATCTCGCCGGCGTCGGAGAAGTACGCGACGCCCGCGCCGCCCGCGTCGGGCACGGCGACCACGACGCCGTCGCGCACCAGGAGGGCCACGACCCCGGTGTCCTCGTACGCCACCTGGAAGCCCGGGGGCGAGACGATCGTGACCCCGGTGTTGACCCGCCCGCCCTGGACGGGCGGGACGCCCACCTCGACCTCGACGGTGATCTCCGGGTCCTGCGGCCGCACGATCGGCGGGATCACGTCGCCGCAGCCGGGCACGGGCCCCGTGGGCGTCACCGCGCTCGGCCACGCGCCCGCCGTCGTCGTCGGCGCCGGGGTCCCGGCGGGCGGGGTGCCCAGGCGGACCGGCAGGGCCGCCGCGGCGACGGCGACGGCGGCGACGGTCGCCACGGCCAGGCCCGACGCCGCCGCGGTCCGCGCGGTGCGGCGCCGGCGGGCGCGGGTGCGCAGCGCCTCCACCGGCAGGGCCTCGGCGGAGGCCCGCTCCTCGGCCGCGAGGGTGTCGAGCCCGCGGCGCAGGTCGTAGCTCATCGTCCGCTCCTCTCCACGGCGTGGCGGCCCTCGGGGGCGCCGCCGCCGGACGGCCGCTCGACGGGCAGCGAGCCGACCGCGTCGTCGTCGTCGACGGGCCCGAGCCGCGCGCCGAGCCTGTGCAGCGCGTTGCTCAGGTAGCGCTTGACCGTGCCCTCGGCCAGGCCCATGCGGTCGGCGACGTCGGGCACGGTGAGGTCCTCGTAGAACCGCAGCACCACGACGGCGCGCTCCTGCGGCGCGAGGTCGCGCAGGGCCGCCCGCAGGTCGAGGTGCTCGGCCGCGGTGTGGGGCGCCGGACCGGCGTCGGGTGCCGCGACGAGGTGCCGCACCGCCGCCCAGCCGCGCCGGCGCCGGAAGCCGTCGACGTACAGCGTGAGGATCGTGCGGCGCACGTACGCCTCGGCGACGTCGGGCGTGAACCCCGCGCGCATCCGGCCGAACACCTTGACGATCGCGTCCTGGACGAGGTCCTGCGCCGCGGCTCGGTCGCCGCCGGTCAGCAGCGTCGCGTAGGCGAGGAGGTCGGGTCCGCGGTCGCGGGCGAGCGCCTCGAGCGTCCGGTCCGCCTGTGCCATCTCCCCGCCTTCGCCGCGGCGCCCGCGCGCCGACTCGCCCCACTGACGCGCGGGGGGCCGGGATCGTTGTATCCCATCGACGAGCGGTTCGGCCGGGACCGTCCGGGCCCGGCGTGCCCGTCCGTCAGGGCATCGGCCTGCCGCCCGCGACGCCGAGCCGCTCGCCCGTCACGTAGCTCGACTCGGCCGAGGCGAAGAAGACGAACGCGGGCGCGAGCTCGGCCGGCTGGGCGGCGCGGCCCACGGGCGTGTCCTCGCCGAACCCGTCGACCTTCTCGCCCGGCATGGTCGCCGGGATGAGCGGGGTCCACACCGGCCCGGGCGCCACGGTGTTCACGCGGATGCCGCGGTCGGCGAGCTGCTGCGCGAGGCCCTTGGTGAACGCGACGATCCCGGCCTTCGTGGTCGCGTAGTCGAGCAGCTCCGGGCTCGGCTGGTACGCCTGGATCGACGACGTCGTGATGATCGACGAGCCCGGGGCCATGTGCGGGATCGCGGCCTGGCAGAGCCAGAACATCGCGTAGAGGTTCGTCCGCATCACACGGTCGAGCTGCTCGGTCGTGATGCCGAGGATGCCGTCCTCCTGCGCCATCTGGTACGCCGCGTTGCTCACGAGCACGTCGACGCCGCCGAGCTCGGCGATCGCGCGCGCCACGATCTCGGCGCAGTGCGCCTCCTCGCGGACGTCGCCCGGCACGAGCACGGCCTGGCGGCCGGCGTCGGTCACCCAGCGGGCGGTGGTCTCCGCGTCCTCCTGCTCCTCGGGCAGGTAGGAGAGCACGACGTCGGCGCCCTCCCGGGCGAACGCGATCGCCACCGCGCGCCCGATGCCGGAGTCGCCACCGGTGACGATCGCGCGGCGCCCCTCGAGCCGGCCCGAGCCGCGGTACGACTCCTCGCCGTGGTCGGGCTCGGTCGCCATGTCCGACGTGCGCCCGGGGTGGGGGATTGTCGGCTCGGGGTCGGGCTGGTCGTAGCGGGTGGTCGGGTCGGACGGGGTGGTCTGGTCGGGCGTCACGGGGGTGCTCCTTCGGTGAGGATGGGCGGCGGTGGGTCGAGCGGGACGTACGCCCGGATCACCAGGTCCGGGCGAGCGGGCTCGCGTCCAGGTCGGCGAGCAGGGCCGCGGCGTCGCGGTAGACCGCGGCGGCCCCGGCCTCGCGCAGCTCCGCCTCGCGCCAGCCACCGGTGAGCACGGCGACGCAGGGCACACCGGCACGGGCCGCGGCCTCGACGTCCCATCCGGTGTCGCCGACCATGACCGCGCGCCCGGGCGGCACGCCCGAGACCTCCAGCGCGGCGTGCACGAGGTCCGGCTCGGGCTTGGCCTGCTCGACGTCGTCGGCGGACGTGATGCCGGTCAGCACGTCGTCGAGGTCGAGGACCTCGCGCAGCTCGCCGAGCTCGGCCGGCCCCGCCGACGTCGCCAGGACCGTCCGCGCGCCCCGTTCGGCGACGGCCCGGACCAGGTCGCGGGCGCCGTCGAACGGGCGCTGCAGTCCCGGCACCGAGGTGAGCGTGCCGTAGTGGTGCTCGTGGCGCTCCTTCGCCCGGTCGCCCAGGCGGTCCGCGGCGTCCCCCAGCAGCTCGGCGAGCAGCAGGCCCGAGCTCATGCCGATGCCGCGGTGGACCCGCCACGCGTCGACGGTGTGGTCGAGCTCGTCGGCGACGTCGGCGAGCGCGCGCTGCCACGCGTGCACGTGCAGGTACGTGGAGTCGACGAGCGTGCCGTCGATGTCGAAGAGGACGGCGCCGGGTGAGGTCATCCCTCCACCCTCGCCGACGCGGCGCGGCCCCGCGCGGCGAGCGGCGGCACCCCGGGGCCGCGCGGGGTCAGTCCGCGCGCACGGGCGCGCTCACCCCGGCGACGTCGTGCGGCGCGGTGCCGTCCGGCTCCGAGAGCACGACCCCCGCGTGCAGCACGTACTCGCCCGGCGGCAGCGGGCCGCCGTCGCACGCCTCGAGCGGGTAGGCGACCTCGACCGTCCGGGCCACCCCGGGCGCGAGCTCGAGACGGTACGGGTCCGCGCGGCGCGGGTCGGGGTCGCGCAGGTCGGCCGTCACGGACCGGCCCACCACGCGGTCGTCCGCGACGGCGACGACGGCGACGTCCGACGCCGCCCGCACGGTCGCGTCCACGAGGCCGACGAGGGCGACGGTCACCCGCCAGGCGCCGTCCGCGCCCGGCGCGACGTCCACCTGCAGGTCGACCGTGCGCTCGGGCGAGCGGAACGGCGCCCGGAGCGCGGCGCCGCACGCCGCCCGGGCCGGGGCCGCGGTCGCCCGCGCGACGTCGGGGGCCGCCGGGCCCGCAGCCGTGGCGCCGTCGAGGTACCGGCCGACCGCCGAGACGCCGGCGGCCACGACCAGGCCGAGCAGCACGCCGCACGCGACGAGCCCGACCGCCAGGCGGGCGCGGCGACGGCGCGCGGAGGACGGGTCGGGCGGGGGAGCGGCGGGCGCGGGCCGGGCCGACTCGTCGAACCAGGCCATGCGCCCTCCCTCGTCGCCGCGTGCCGGTCACTCCACGTCGACCGGCCACCTCCCGGCGAGCACCTCGAGCGGCTCCCGGCCGGGCGGGTCGAACGTGGCATGCAACCACACCTCGTGGCGTCCCGGCTCGAGCCCCTGGCCGTCGCACGGCTCGAGCCGCACGGTGGCCTCGGGCCCCGCGGCAGTCGCGCCTGCGGCGACCTCCGTCGGCAGGAGGTCCGCGCGCCCGGTCGCGACGACGAGCCCGCTGCGCGTCAGGACGACCTCCGCGTCCCGGCGCTGCCACGCCAGGTCGACGACGCTCGCGCTCGTGACCCTCGCCGTCAGTGTCAGGGCGTCCCCGTCGAGGGTGTCGGCCGTGGTCGCGTCGAGCGTCAGCGGCGCCGCGGCGTCCACGGGCGCGTCCATGGGAGCCAGGTCGCCGCAGGCCAGGACGCGCGGCCGGGCCTCGGTCACGGTGAGCGCCCGGGGCGGGGCCGCGGCGCGCACCGTCTCCCGGTCGGCCGTCACGAGCGTGACGACGACCAGCGTGGAGTACTCGCCGGCCGGCAGCGGGCGGAACAGGCCGCACCGTGCGGCCTCGGTCGCGTCGGACAGCTCGAGCGCCTCCGCCTCCGACGTCGGCAGCGGCTCCCCGCGGTCGTACGTGACGAGTCCCTGCGTGCTGCCCACGACGACGCCGTCCTGCACCACCGCGACCTGGATGTCGAGCGCGAGGACGTCCGGCGGCTCGTCCGCCTCGGACCACCAGCGCAACGTCCACGGCACGCGCTCGCCGGACGGGACCGACGCGGCGGCCTCGACGACGAGGCCGAGGTCCGGGTGGACCGGGAGGTCGGGCGGAACCGGCTCCCCGCACGCGAGCAGCGAGTCGGGCACGTAGATCGTCCTGTCGTCCGCGGCGGCCTCGGTGGGCGTGGGCGCGGTCTCGGCCGGCTGGGTCGCCGGAGGCGCGGGCGCGGTGCCGCGCCCGACCGCGAGGCCCGCCCAGGCGACCGCCGCCACGGTGGCGACCCCGAGCGCCCCGGCGGCGGCCGCGCGCGCGCCGCGGCGGCGCCGCACCCGGGCGGTGAGCACCTCGACGAGGACGTCGTCGGTCGCCGTCGCCCCGCGCGGTGGTGTCTCGCCCACGTCGACGACGTCGTGCAGGCGGCTGCGCAGGTCCCTCATCGCTCCTCCTCCTGGACGGCGACGACCTCGGTGTGCGCGTCGGGGAGCGGGCCCAGCAGGACCTCGAGCTCGGCGACGGCGTCGGAGAGGTAGCGCTTGACCGTGCCCGGGGCGAGGCCGAGGCGCTCGGCGATCTCGGGCACCGTGAGGTCGTCGTAGTAGCGCAGGACGACGCACGCACGCAGGCGTGGCCGCAGCACGGCGAGGGCGGCGCGCACGTCGATCCCGTCCTCGGCGGCGGCCGTCGCGGTGGGCACCGCCTCGGGCACGCCGACGAGGTGACGCAGGCCGTGCCAGTGGCGCCGCCGCCGGCAACCGTCGAGGAACACGCGCAGCACGGCCTGCCGCACGTACGCCTCGGCCGCGGCGACCTCGCGCAAGGGGCGGCCGCGGCCGAACGTGCGCACCAGGGCCCCCTGCACGAGGTCGTCGGCGTCGCGCAGGTCGCCGCCGGTGAGCAGCGCCGCGTAGCGCACGAGCGCCGGGCGCCGCTCGCGCACGAGCCGCTCCAGCACCGGCGCCCACGCTGCCTCGCCCATCCCGACCTCCCTCCGACACCCCCATGACGGGTGGGGTGCGCGGAACGTTGGTCTCCGGGCCCGTCAGGTCCGGGGTCAGGGTCTCGCGGGTCAGCGGGCGGGGGCCAGGACCGTCAGGTCGAGCGGCTCGCTGCGGACCACGAGGACGTCGTCGCGGGCCTCGGTCGTGCCGTCCTCGCGCACGACCTGGGTGACCCGCACCTCGAGGACCGCGTACGCCTGGTAGGTGCCCGGGGGCAGCGGGAGCGCCGGGCCGTCGGCGCCGGGCAGTGAGCACAGCAGGGCCGCGCCCGAGCCCCACATCACCTGAGGGTCGCTCGCCCCGACCGGCAGCGCCGCCGTCTCGCCGCCGCCCGGCGCGCTCCGCCCGACGACGACGCCGTCCCGGGCGAGCACGACGGTCGCCCCGTCGACGGGGACCTCCGCCACGACGCGCCGGAGCCCCTCGCCCGCCCACAGCACCGTGATCGCCTCGATCTCGCCGCCGGGCGTCACGGTCAGGCCCGAGCCGTCGTCGAGGTCGATCTCGAGCGACAGCGGCGCGTCCGCGGGGATCTGCGGCACGCGCGTGCCGCAGGCACCGAACGGCGCGTCCACCGGGGCCGCGTCGAGGATCGCGTCGAGCGCGGCCCGCTGCTCGGCCGTCGCGCCGCCCGGGGACTCCGCGACCGTGAACGGCAGGAGGCCCGCCGACAGGTGGGCGGCCGTCCCGCCCGGGAGCGGCACGCTCACCGCGACCGCGAGCGCGAAGGCGCCGCCCGGGGTCAGCGCGCTCCCGTCGCACGCCTCGAGCGTGACCTCCTCCTCCACGCCGCGCTCGCCGCCCGGGGCGAGGGCGACGTCGTGCCAGGTGAGCGTGCCCGTCGCGACCACGGCGCCGTCCGCCACCACCGCGACCCTGACCGGGACGTCACCGGTGACGGGGGCGGCGTCGTCGTTGCGCAGCCGCACGCCGACGCCGAGCGCCTCGGCCGACGCGGCCTCCGCGTCCCGCAGCCGCAGCGAGGTGATCTCCAGACCGCTCACGTGGGGGCGCAGGTCGTCCTGGGCGACCTGCGCCCCGCACGTGAGGTCCACGGCGCCGTCCGCCCCCTGCGCGGTCGGCGCCTGGCTCGCAGGTGGGACCGGTGCGGGTCCCACGACCCCTCCTCCGCCGATGGCCATCGCGGCCACGGCGACGCACGCCACCGTCCCGACGGCGGTCGCCGCCGCCGCCCCCGCGCGCGCGGCGCGGCGGCGCCGCACGCGGGTGACCATGGGCCCGACCTGCCGCGTGAGCCGGGCGGTGAGGGCGTCGTCGTGCACCGAGGCCGCGAGGTCCGCCAGCGAGCGGGGCAGGTCCAGGCCGTGCTGCCCGGCGTGGTGGCTGCTCATCGCGCCCTCCTGGAGGAGATGAGGCGGACGTTGGTCGCGTGGTCCTCGCCGCCCGCGTCGACCGGCGTCATCCGCAGCGGGCCGAGCTCGGCCTCGAGGCGGCGGACGGCGTCGGACAGGTAGCGCTTGACGGTGCCCTCGGCGAGCGACAGCTCGTCCGCGATGCGCGGCACCGTCATGTCCTCGTAGTAGCGGAGGACCACGCAGGCCCGCTCGCGCGAGCTCAGGCTGCCGAGGGCCTGGCGCACGGCCAGGCGGTCGCCCACGGCGCCCTCCGGGCCCGGGTCGTGCTCCTCCTCGCCGGCGAGGTGCCGGACCGCGGCCCAGCGACGCCGTCGGCGGAAGCCGTCGAGGTAGGTGGTCAGCACCGCGCGACGCACGTACGCCTCGAGGTTCTCGAGGTCCGTGCCCGAGCGGGCGCGGGTGAACGTCTTGACCAGCGCGTCCTGGACGAGGTCCTCCGCCTCGCGCCGGTCGCCGCACAGGAGGTACGCGTAGCCCACGAGCGCCGGTCCGCGCGCAGCGACCAGCTCGTGCAGGCGTTGCTCCCACCCGGCTGCCATCGACTCACCCTCCCACCCAGCATGACGACGCCGGTGCACGGATCGTTGGGGGCGGGGCGGGATCCGTTCGCGGACGGCGTCGTCCGGGCCGCGCGCGGGTGCTCCAATATCCGTAGTCGATCAAGGTTCTCTGCGACGAAAGTCCCACGTAGACTGCTCCGCCTGCGGCCACAGCCGCGTGCCGCCGGCAACGGAGCCGGGGCCGGAACTCGACCCGGGAGGACTGGATGCCCTCGCTCGCCTCGTCGAGCCTCGTCACCGTCGGCGTGATCGCCCTCATCGCACTCGCGGCCCTCGCGTTCGCCCTGTACCTGCGGCGGCTCGTGCTCGCCGCGCCCGAGGGCACACCGCGGATGCAGGCGATCGCGCAGGCCGTCCAGGAGGGCGCTGCGGCGTACCTCAACCGGATGCTGCGCACGCTCGTCCTGTTCGCGGCCGTCGTCTTCGGCCTGCTCTTCCTGCTGCCCGGCGACACCGGGGTGCGGGTCGGGCGGTCCGTCTTCTTCCTGCTCGGCGCCGGCTTCTCGGCCGCGATCGGCTACCTCGGCATGTGGCTCGCCGTGCGCGCCAACCTGCGCGTCGCCGCCGCGGCCACCCAGCCCGGCGGGCGCAGCGAGGGCGCGCGGATCGCGTTCCGCACCGGCGGCGTCGTCGGCATGAGCGTCGTCGGGCTCGGCCTGCTCGGCGCCGCGGCGGTCGTCCTCATCTACCGGGGCGACGCGCCCGCCGTGCTCGAGGGCTTCGGCTTCGGGGCCGCGCTGCTCGCGATGTTCATGCGCGTCGGCGGCGGCATCTTCACCAAGGCCGCCGACGTCGGCGCCGACCTCGTGGGCAAGGTCGAGAAGGGCATCCCCGAGGACGACCCGCGCAACCCGGCGACCATCGCCGACAACGTGGGCGACAACGTCGGCGACTGCGCCGGCATGGCCGCCGACCTGTTCGAGTCCTACGCGGTCACGCTCGTCGCCGCGCTCATCCTCGGCAAGGTCGCCTACGGCGAGCAGGGCCTCGTGTTCCCGCTCATCGTCACCGCGGTCGGTGCCGTGACCGCCGTCCTCGGCGTCGTGCTCACCAAGGTGCGCGGCCAGGAGAGCGGCCTGCGCGCCATCTACCGCGGCTTCTACCTCGCCGCGCTCGTCGGCGTCGTCCTGTCCGCGCTCGCCGCGTTCGTCTACCTGCCGTCGTCGTTCGCCGACCTCGACGGGGTCGACGGCGCCCTCGCCGACCACGTGGGCGACCCGCGCGTCGTCGCCACGCTCGCGGTCGCCATCGGCGTCGTGCTCGCCGGCGTCATCCTCTGGGTCACCGGCTACTTCACCGGCACCACGAGCAAGCCGACCATCCACGTCGCGCGGACCTCGCTCACCGGGCCGGCGACCGTCGTGCTGTCCGGCATCGGCGTCGGCTTCGAGTCCGCCGTCTACACCGCCGGCATCATCGCCGCCGCGATCTGCGGGGTCTTCCTCATCTCCGGCGGGTCCATCACGCTCGCGCTGTTCCTCATCGCCCTCGCCGGCTGCGGCCTGCTCACGACCGTCGGCGTCATCGTCGCCATGGACACGTTCGGGCCGGTCAGCGACAACGCGCAGGGCATCGCCGAGATGTCCGGCGACGTCGATGCCGAGGGCGCCCAGGTGCTCACCGACCTCGACGCTGTCGGCAACACCACCAAGGCCATCACCAAGGGCATCGCGATCGCCACGGCCGTGCTCGCCGCGACCGCCCTGTTCGGCTCCTACACCGACGCCGTGCGGCAGGCCCTCGCCACGCTCGGCGACGCGCTCGACGACTCCGGGCTCGCGCTCGCGATGATCTCCTACGAGGTCATCTCGCCGATCACGCTCGTCGGCGTCATCCTCGGCGCCGCGACCGTGTTCCTGTTCTCCGGCCTGGCCATCGACGCCGTCACGCGGGCCGCCGGCGCCATCGTGTTCGAGGTGCGCCGCCAGTTCCACACCATGCCCGGGATCATGGAAGGCACCGTCCGGCCCAACTACGGCCGCGTCGTCGACATCTGCACGCGCGACTCGCTGCGCGAGCTCGCCACCCCGGGCCTGCTCGCCGCGTTCGCGCCGATCGCCGTCGGCTTCGGGCTCGGCGTCGGCCCGCTCGCCGGGTTCCTCGCGGGCTCCATCGGCGCCGGCGTCCTCATGGCCGTCTTCCTCGCCAACTCCGGCGGCACGTGGGACAACGCGAAGAAGATCGTCGAGGACGGCCGCTACGGCGGGAAGAACTCCGAGGCGCACGCGGCCGTCGTCATCGGCGACACCGTCGGCGACCCGTTCAAGGACACCGCCGGGCCCGCGATCAACCCGCTCATCAAGGTGATGAACCTCGTCGCGCTGCTCGTGGCGCCCGCCGTCGTGCAGGTCAGCCTCGGCACCGACGCGAACCACACCGTGCGGCTCGGCATCGCGACCTTCGCCGCCGTCGTGGCGTTCGGCGCCGTCATCGGGTCGCGGCTGCGCGCCGCGCGCGTGGACCGCGAGGGCCGGCTCGAGCGTGAGGCGCAGCTGGTCTGACGCGCGACGGCCCCGGGGCCCGCGTCGGCGGGCCCCGGGGCCGTCGTCGTCCGCCGCCCGGGGCCGCGCCGGGACGGGCGCCCCCGGGCGGGTACGGGTCAGCGACGGTGCAGGACCGTCACCATCGTCGAGGTGTCGATCCCCTCGACGACCGGGACCATGCGCAGCTCGTCGCCGGAGCACGTGTACGTCGAGGTGCCGCCGGCGGCCATGCCCGACAGCGGGATCTCCTCGATGCCCGGCATCTCGAGCAGCTCGCCGTTGACGTAGTTCTCGTACGACAGCGTCAGGCCGCTCGTGTCGACGTCGGAGATGACGATGTGCTCGTCCGTCACCTCGAGGCGCCCCGTGATCGTGCCGGACCAGCTGTTGACCATCCGGAACGCCTGACCCTCCAGGCCCCAGGTGACCTCGACGACGAGGTCGCGGTACTCGGTGGTCATCGAGTCGCCGGCGAACGTCGTGACCGACTCGCCGGTCACCGTGGCCCGCGCGCCGAGGTCGGCCATGCCGAGGCCGCTCGTCGTCTGGGCGGCCTGCGCGTCCGGGTCGGACACCCACGTGCCCTCGACGCAGCCGGCGCCCGCCGAGGCGACCGGGGCCCCGTCGTCGGCGTCGTCCTCCGGCTCGGCGGTCTCCTCCGGCGAGGCGGAGCCGGTGGGTTCGGTCGCGGTCGGCTCGGGCGTGCCGCCGTCCGAGCAGCCCGCCAGCAGCCCCGCCACGAGAAGCGAGACCGCCGCGAGCGGCGCGGCGAGGACGACGGGCAGCGGACGGGTCGCGCGCATGGGCCCTCCTGGTCGGCAGTCGGCCCCCGGGTCGGGGCCGGGGGCGCCATCGTGCCACGACGCGACCGGCCGGAACGGTCCGAACGTGGGCGAAACCGCCGCCGGGCACAATGGCCGCGTGAGGTCGCTGCGCGTCATGAGCTACAACGTCCGCGGTCTGAAGGACGACCGGGCCGTGCTCGTCGAGGTGCTCCGCGCGGCCGAGCCCGACGTCGTCGCGCTGCAGGAGCCCCCGCGCGGCCCCCTCGGCGGCCCGCGGCTGCGCCGCCTCGCCCAGGACGCGGGGCTGGAGGTCGCCGTCTCCGGCGGCGGCGCGCGCACGACCGCGCTCCTCGTCCGTCCCGGCCGCACGGTCACCCACCCGGCGACCATGCGCCTTCCGTCGGCGTTCCTGCGTACCCGGCGCGGCATCGCCCTCGCCGAGGTCGACGGCCTCCTCGTCGTCTCGGTCCACCTCGGGCTCTCCGCGCGCGAGCGGTCCCGCCAGCTGGTGCGGCTCGTGCCCGTCGTCGCCGCGGCGCCCGCCGTCGTGCTCGCCGGCGACCTCAACGAAGGCCCCGGCGGGCCGGTGTGGCGGCGGCTCGCGCTCCACCTGCGCGACCTCGCGCCGTCGTCCGGGCCCACCTACCCCGCGCGGGAGCCCCGGGTGCGGATCGACGCCGTCCTCGGCTCGCGGGGGCTCACCGCGACGCGCGCCCGCACCCTCGCGGACGACCCCGCGTCGCGCGCGAGCGACCACCTGCCCGTCGTCGTGGACGTGTCGTGGGCGTGAGGGTCCCGGCCGACGTCGGCGCGCTGCGGGACGACCTCGCCGAGGGCTACCGGTCCGCCGACGTCGAGGCCGTGCTCTCGCCGACGGCCCGCCGCGCGCTCGACCGCGAGCAGGCGGTCCCCGCGCTCCGCGAGACCACCGGCCGCGCCGAGCCGGCCGCCGTCCTGCTCCGCCTGTTCGTCCTCGGGGCGGAGGTCACGCGCGCCGAGCTCGACCGCGCGCTGCCGCGCACGGGCACCGACGCCGCCGCCCGGGCCGGCCTCGTCGCCGCGGCCGGCGCCGCGCCCGACGACGCCGTGCGCGCCCTCGTCGACCTGCAGCCGTGCGTCGTCGAGGACGCGCTCGGCCGTGCCGAGTGGTGGCTCGCCTCCGACCGCGGCGAGCTCGCCACCGGGGGCGCGCTCCGGCCCGACCACGTGCTCGGCGTCGGCGGCGCGTCGCTCACCCTCGCGGGCGCGACCATCCGCACGCCGCGCCGCCGCACGCTCGACCTCGGCACCGGGTGCGGGGTCCAGGCGCTGCTCGCCGCGCGGCACAGCGACGCCGTCGTCGCGACCGACCTGTCCGCGCGGGCCCTGGAGTTCGCGCGGTTCAACGCCGCGCTCGCCGGGGTCGAGGGATCCCGGCTCGAGCTGCGGCAGGGCTCGATGCTCGACCCCGTGCGCCCGCCCGAGCCCGGCCGGTTCCGCCGCCTGCTCGCCCGCGGGCTGCCGGCGCCGGACGCGAAACTGTTCGACCTCGTCGTCTCCAACCCGCCGTTCGTCATCACGCCCCGCGGCGCCGGCATGCCCGAGTACACCTACCGCGACGGCGGGCGCTCGGGCGACGACCTCGTGCGCGACCTCGTCCTCGGCCTGCCCGAGGTGCTCGCGCCGGGCGGCGTCGCGCAGCTGCTCGGCAACTGGGAGCACCGGCGCGGCGTCGACTGGCGCCAGCGCGTCGGCGAGTGGGTGGACCGCGCCGGGCTCGACGCCTGGGTGGTGCAGCGCGAGGTGCAGGACCCCGCCGAGTACGCGGAGACGTGGCTGCGCGACGGCGGCACGACCCCCGACCGGGACCCCGCCGCCTGGCGCGCCGGGGTCGAGGCCTGGCTCGACGACCTCGAGTCGCGCGACGTCGAGGCCGTCGGGTTCGGGCTCGTCGTCCTCCGCCGGCCCGAGCGCGGCGGGCCGACGCTGCGCCGCCTCGAGGAGCTGACCGGGCCCGTGCGCCAGCCCCTCGGCGAGCACCTCGCGGCCGCCCTGGCCGCGCACGACTGGCTCGCCGTGCGCGACGACGACGAGCTCGGCGGGGCCCGGCTGCGTCCCGCGCCCGACGTCGTCGAGGACCGGCACCACACGCCCGGCGAGCCCGAGCCGACCGTCGTGCGGCTGCGCCAGGGCGCCGGCTTCGGGCGCACCGTGCAGCTCGGGCCCGCCCTGGCCGGGCTGGTCGGGGCGTGCGACGGCGAGTTCGCCGTCGGGCAGATCGTCGGCGCCATGGCGGCGCTCCTCGACACCCCCGTCGAGCTCGTGGCGGCGGAGGTCATGGGGCCGGTGCGCGACCTCGTGCGCGACGGCTTCCTCGTGCCCGTCGAGAACTAGCTCCCGGGCCGGGGCGGCGCGGGCGGGGGTGTCGGCGCGGGGCCGGCCACCGGCAGCGTGACCGTGAACGTCGTCGCGCCCGGCGTGCCGTCCGCGGTGATCGTCCCGCCGTGTGCGCGCACGATCGCGTCCGCGATCGCCAGGCCCAGGCCCGTGCCCGTGCCGGGGGACCGGGCGGCGTCGCCGCGCGCGAACCTGTCGAAGAGGCGGTCGGCGAGCTCGGGCGGGAAGCCCGGGCCGTCGTCGCGCACTGCGACGGCCACCGTGCCCGGGGTGGCGCCGCCCGGCGGCCGGACCGTCGTCGTCACGGTCGTGCCCGCCGGCGTGTGCACCCGCGCGTTGGCGAGCAGGTTGCCCAGCACCTGGCGCAGCGCGTCCCCGTCGCCGACGACGACGGACGGCCGGTCGGCGCCGTCCGGCACCTCCAGGAGCCAACGGTGGTCCGGTGCGGCCGCGTGCGCGTCGCGCACGGCGTCCGCCGCCAGCGCCGCGAGGTCCACGGGGGCCCGGTCGAGCGGGCGGCCCGCGTCGAGCCGCGCGAGGAGCAGCAGATCCTCGACCAGGGTCGTCATCCGGCGCGCCTCGGACTCCACGCGGTCCATCGCCGCGAGCACGTCCGGCGGGACCTCGCCCGGCACGCGGCGCACGAGCTCGGCGTAGCCGCGGATCGACGCCAGCGGGGTGCGCAGCTCGTGGCTCGCGTCCGCGACGAACCGGCGCACCTGCGTCTCCGACCGGTGCCGGGCTGCGAGCGCGTCCTCGACGTGCGTCAGCATCCGGTTGAGCGCGGCGCCCACCCGGCCCACCTCCGTGTCGGGGTCGGTGTCCGCCGCCGGCACGCGCGCCGGCAGCGCGACCTCGCCCCGGTCCAGCGGCGTCGCCGCCACCGCCGACGCCGTGGCCGCCACGCGCGCGAGCGGGCGCAGCTCGCGGCGGACCAGCGCCGTGCCCAACAGGCCGAGGGCGGCCAGGCCCAGGAGCGTCACCCCCGCCGTCGTGGCCACGTGCCGGGCGAGGGTGGCGTCGACGTCCTCCATGGGCAGGCCCGTCGCGACGACGACGCCGCCCGGCGCCACCTGCGCCACCATCCGGTAGCGGCCCAGGCCCTCGACGGTGACCGTCTGCGGCACGCCCACGCGCGCAAGGCGCGTGAGCACCGCGGACGCCGCGACCGGGTCGAGGTCGGCGAGCTCCGCGCGCCTGGTGATGTAGATGCCGCCGACCTGCGAGCCCACCGCGGCCACCCGGAGCGTGCCGATCTGCAGCCCACGGCCCTCGAGCTGCGCGCCCGGGCCGGTGAGCGCGCGCCGGCTCGCCGCGACGACGTCCCCGTCGAGGTCCGTCAGCAGCGAGTCGCGCAGCGCCAGCGTCGACGCGACGCCCACCACCGTCGCCGCCGCCGCGAGCAGCACCAGCACCAGCGCCACGAGGCGCCGCTGCAGGGACCAGCGGGACTCAGCCACGGTCGGCCCGGTCGGGCTGGTCGGCCGGCTTGAGCACGTACCCGACGCCGCGCAGCGTGTGGATCATCGGCGGTCGGCCGGCGTCGATCTTGCGGCGCAGGTAGGAGACGTACAGCTCGACGATGTTCGCCTGGCCGCCGAAGTCGTAGTGCCACACCCGGTCGAGGATCTGCGCCTTGCTCAGCACCCGCCGCGGGTTGCGCATGAAGTAGCGGAGCAGCTCGAACTCGGTCGCCGTCAGGCGGATCTCCTCGCCGCCCCGGAAGACCTCGTGGCTGTCCTCGTCGAGCACGAGGTCGCCGACGACGAGGCGCGCCTCCTGCGCGGCGGCGGCCGCCCCGGCGCGGCGCAGCAGGGCCCGCAGGCGGGCCACCACCTCCTCGAGGCTGAACGGCTTGGTGACGTAGTCGTCCCCGCCGGCGGTGAGGCCGGCGATGCGGTCCTCGACGGCGTCGCGCGCCGTGAGGAAGAGGACCGGGACCCGCGGGCGCGCGTCGCGCAGCCGCCGCAGCACGTCGAAGCCCGACATGTCGGGGAGCATGACGTCGAGCACCACGACGTCCGGGTCCAGGGCCTGCGCCGCCTTCAGCGCCGCGCGGCCGGTGAGCGCCGCCTCGGCCTGCCAGCCCTCGTAGCGCAGCGCCGTCGTGAGGAGCTCGCCCAGCATCGGCTCGTCGTCGACCACGAGGACGCGCACCGGCGATCCGTCCTCGCGCACCAGGCGCGGGGCGGCGTCGGGCACGGTGCTGTCGGTCACGACCGCCATTGTCCGCCCGGGACGGCAGGAGACGCTGTGAGTGCCCTGTGAGCCGCCTGTGAGCCGACGGGCCGCGTCAGGCGCGGGCGCCGCGGGCCGCGACGTCCGCCAGGCCCGGCAGCGGGCGCCAGTCGAGGACCGCCGCGCGGATGTCGCGCAGCCAGCCCGGCGCGGGCCGCGGGCCGAGCTCCGCCTGCATCGCCAGCACGAAGAGGGCCATCCGGTAGTGCGCGAGCAGCGGCACGTCCGCCAGGCGCTCCGGCGGCAGCGGGAACTCCGCCAGGTAGGCCTCGACCGCCGTCGCCGCGAAGCTCCGCGCGTCGTCCGGGCGGGAGCGCAGCCCCCACAGCGGGTGGACCAGGAGGATCGCGAGGTCCGTCGCGTACCAGTGCCACGACGCGACGTCGAGGTCCAGCACCGTCAGCGCGCCGTCCTCCGTGCGCAGCAGGTTGCCGTGGTGCAGGTCGTTGTGCACGACGCCGAAGCCCGCCCGGTCCGTCGGCAGCTCCGCCATGCGCCGGTGCAGCCCGTCCCAGACCGCCGCCATCTCCTCGTCGCGGCAGCCGGCCCGGAACACCTCGTGCTCGTCCCGCCAGTCCCGCAGCGCGCCGCCGCCCGTCCACGCGCCGGTCGCCGCGTGGATCCGCCCCAGGGTGCCCGCCCAGGCCCGGACGAACGACGGGTCGAGGGCCTCGCGCTCGTCGACGTGCCGGCCCGGGGCGCGCGCCGTCAGGCACGCGGCGTGGCCCCGCACCTCCTCCAGGACGTCCCCCGCGCGCGACGGCAGGTAGCGCACAACGCCGACCCTCCCGCCCAGGTGCCCGGCCAGCGCCACCACGTCGCGCAGACGCGCGAGCTCGCGGCCCGCCGCGTCCGGCAGCGGCACGAGCTTGCCGAACGCGTCCTCGCCGTCGCGGCGGCAGGACAGCACGAGCCCGTCGGGCGCGCCACCGCGCGTCAGCGGACGAGCCGTGGCGGGGTCGACGCCGAAGCGGTCCAGCGCCTCGGCCACGACGTCGTCGGGAACCATGATCGGCACGACGGCGACGCTAGACCTCAGGACCGACACCCCGGGGCATCCCGGGACGGAGATGACGCGCCCCGGATCCGCCCCCGGGCGCACGGCGGGCCGGGCCCGCGTCGCTACCGTGGGGCGCGTGACCCTCGACCTGCCCGGCGAGCCCGACGCGACGGCACCACGGGAGCGGTGGGGCGAGATCGGCCGCCGCGCCGCGGTGCTCCTCGTCGGCCTCCTCGCCTCCGCGGCGGTGTGGGCCACCTGGCGGGTCTTCGTCGGCACCTACGAGGGGCAGCTCGTCGACCAGGCCGCGTTCGAGGGCGCCGACCTCGAACGGAACCGTCTGTGGCGCCTCGCCGAACCCGTGCTCGACGTCATCTCCGTGCCGTTCATCGCGGCCGTCCTCGTGGTGGCCGTCGTCATCGCGCTCGTCCGGCGGCGCTGGCTGCTGGCCACCCAGGTCGCGCTGCTCATCGCCGGCGCCAACCTCACCGGTCAGATCCTCAAGAAGTCCGTCCTCGCCCGCCCCGACCTCGAGGTCGGCGACCGGCTGGCCAACTCGCTGCCCAGCGGGCACACCATCGCGGCCACGTCCTGCGCGGTCGCCCTCGTGCTCGTCGTGCCCCGGCGCTGGCGCGCCGCCACCGCCGTCGCCGGTGCGCTCTACGCGGCCGGGACCGGCGTGTCGACGCTCGTCGGCAAGTGGCACCGCCCCGCCGACGTCGTCGCCGGGCTGCTCGTCGTCCTCGCCTGGACCTGCTTCGTGCGCGCGCTCGGCCCCAGCGGCTCGCGCGGCACCCCGCGCGACCACCGGCGCGAGGCCGCCGCGGCCAGCCTCCTCGTGGGGACCGCCGTCGTCCTCGGCGCGCTCGCCGGCCTCGCCCTCGAGCGCACCCTGCAGGCCGTGCGCGCCGTGCCCGACCAGCACCACTCCACCGGCCTCGAGTCGCGCACCGACCTGCTCACCGCCTACGGCGGCGGGGCCCTCGGCGTCGTCGCCGTGACCTGCCTCGTGCTCGGCGTCGTGCTCGTCGTGCAGCGGATCACCGAGCCCCGCGACCCGGCGCGAGACCGGGGCCCGGAGCGGGCCGGTGACCCACAGGGGCTGCGCCCCGCTTGACCTGACGTCGTAGAGTGCGCTCCCGACGCCCCCGTCGCGCCGTGAGGGCGCCCCCGAGCACCTCAGCACCCCTCAGCGCCCCCTGAGCACACCCCAGCACCCCGAGGAAGGCACCAGCCGTGGCAGGTCGCAAGCTCGTCATCGTGGAGTCGCCCGCGAAGGCGCGCACGATCGCGGGCTACCTCGGCGACGACTTCCGGGTCGAGGCCTCCGTCGGGCACATCCGCGACCTGCCCCAGCCGTCCGAGCTCCCCGCGGAGATGAAGAAGGGGCCGTTCGGCAAGTTCGCGGTCGACGTCGAGCACGGCTTCGAGCCCTATTACGTCGTCGACCCCGACAAGCGCAAGAAGGTCGCCGAGCTGAAGAAGGCTCTCAAGGACGCCGACGAGCTCTACCTCGCCACCGACGAGGACCGCGAGGGCGAGGCCATCGCGTGGCACCTGCTCCAGGTGCTCCAGCCCAAGGTGCCGGTCAAGCGGATGGTCTTCCACGAGATCACCCGCGAGGCGATCCAGCGGGCGCTGGCGAACCCGCGCGACCTCGACGAGCGGCTCGTCGACGCGCAGGAGACCCGGCGCATCCTCGACCGCCTCTACGGCTACGAGGTCTCCCCGGTGCTGTGGCGCAAGATCCGGCAGGGCCTGTCCGCCGGCCGCGTGCAGTCCGTCGCCACCCGCATGGTCGTCGAGCGCGAGCGCGAGCGGATGGCGTTCCGCGAGGCCGAGTACTGGGACGTGCGCGGGACGTTCCGGGTCTCGACGGGCGGGTCGACGTCGGGTGGGGCCGCCGGCGGGCCGGGCGGCGGGGAGGACGCGTTCGACGCGCGGCTCGTCGCCCTCGGCGACGCGCGCGTCGCCACGGGGCGCGACTTCGACGACCGCGGCAACCTGCGCGGGCGTGGCGGCGCCGTCGTCCACCTCACCGAGGACGCGGCGCGCGCCTGGGCGGACACGCTCGAGGGCGCCGAGTTCCGCGTGCTCGAGGTCGAGACCAAGCCCTACAGCCGCAAGCCCGCCGCGCCGTTCACCACCTCCACGCTCCAGCAGGAGGCCGCGCGCAAGCTGCGCATGGGGTCGCGGCAGACCATGCGCGTCGCGCAGGCGCTGTACGAGAACGGCTACATCACCTACATGCGGACCGACTCGCCGTCGCTGTCCGCCCAGGCCACCGAGGCCGCGCGCCGCCAGGCCGCCGAGCTCTACGGCCCCGAGTACGTGCCCGCGCAGCCGCGCGTCTACGCCGCCAGGAACAAGGGCGCACAGGAGGCGCACGAGGCCATCCGCCCCGCCGGCGACCACTTCCGCACCCCCGGCCAGGTCGCCCGCGAGCTCTCCGGCGACCAGTTCCGCCTCTACGAGCTCATCTGGAAGCGCACCGTCGCCTCGCAGATGGCCGACGCCAAGGGTTCCACCGCCTCCGTGCGCCTCGGCGCCGACGCCGCCGCGCCCGGCACGGGCGAGACCACCCGGGCCGTGTTCGCGGCGTCGGGCACCGTCATCACGTTCCGCGGCTTCCTCGCCGCCTACGAGGAGTCCCGCGACGCCGAGCGCTACGCCGACGACCCCGCCCAGGGCGGGCCGGGCGGTGACCGCGAGGCGCGCCTGCCGCAGATGGCCGCCGGCGACCCGCTCGACGTCGTCACCCTCGAGCCCGACGGGCACCGCACCTCGCCGCCGCCGCGGTACACCGAGGCGAGCCTCGTCAAGGCCCTCGAGGAGCGCGGCATCGGGCGGCCCTCCACGTACGCCGCGATCATCGGCGTCATCCAGGACCGCGGGTACGTCACCAACCGCGGGCAGGCCCTCGTGCCCAGCTGGCTCGCCTTCGCCGTGACGCGTCTGCTCGAGGAGAACTTCGACCGGCTCGTCGACTACGACTTCACCGCCGCGATGGAGGAGGACCTCGACCAGATCGCGGCCGGGCAGAAGGAGCGTGTCGCCTGGCTCACCAGGTTCTACTTCGGCGACGGCGGCGGGCCCGGCGGGGCCGGGGGTGCCGGGGCCGGGGGCGACCGGGACCGCGATGACGAGCGGAGCGCGCTCGGGTCGGCCCTCGGCCTGCGCGACCTCGTCGAGAGCCACCCCGACATCGACGCGCGCGAGGTCAACTCCATCGAGATCGGCGACGGGATCGTCCTGCGCGTCGGCCGGTACGGGCCGTACCTCGAGGAGACCGGCGACGGCGCGGCCGACGGCGACGCCCCGCGGCGGGCGTCCGTCCCCGAGGACCTCGCCCCCGACGAGCTCACCGTCGCCAAGGCGCGCGAGCTGCTCGCCACCCAGCCCGAGGGCGACCGCGTGCTCGGCACCGACCCGGAGACCGGGACCACCATCGTCGCCCGCAACGGGCGCTACGGCCCCTACGTCACCGAGATCGTACCGGAGCCCGAGCTGCCCGAGGGCATCTCCGCCGCCGAGAAGAAGCGGCGCCTCGCCGCCGCGCCCAAGCCGCGCACCGCGTCCCTGTTCCGCTCGATGCAGCTCGCAACCGTCACCCTCGAGGACGCGCTGCGGTTGCTGTCCCTGCCGCGCGTGGTCGGCGTCGACCCCGCCACCGGCGAGGAGATCACCGCGCAGAACGGCCGCTACGGGCCCTACCTCAAGAAGGGCACCGACTCGCGGACCCTGCCGAGCGAGGACGCGATCTTCGACATCACGCTCGAGGAGGCGCTCGCCATCTACGCCCAGCCCAAGCGCGGGCGCGGGGCAACGTCCAGCGCGCCCCTGCGCGAGCTCGGCAACGACCCGGTGTCGGGCAAGCCGATCGTCGTCAAGGACGGGCGGTTCGGCCCCTACGTCACCGACGGCGAGACCAACGCGACCCTGCGCAAGGACGACGCCGTCGAGACGGTCACCCTCGAGCGCGCCGCCGAGCTCCTCGCCGAGAAGCGCGCCAAGGGGCCCGCGACCAAGGGCCGCCGCGCGCCGGCGCGGCGCACGACGGGGCGGACCGCCGCGAAGCGCTGACCGTCGGGCGCGGGTCGGCCCAGGGCGGGTCCGGCCGGGGGGCTCAGCAGACCTCGTCGTCGGTGCGGAAGCCGATGACCTTGTGCGTGCCGTCGCAGTAGGGCTTGATGCCCGACGCGCCGCAGCGGCACAGCGCCACCGTCCGCCGTCGGCGCGGGGCGGGCGAGCCGTCGGGCATCAGGACCTCGACGTCGCCGCGCACGAGCAGCGGTCCGTGGGGGCAGGCGGTCACGCTCGCCCAGGCGCGGTCCTCGGTCGTCATGGGGTCAGTCAACAGGCGGTGCGGCCGGGGCGCGCGTCGAGCGGTCGTCGCGGGTCCGAGGGCTGCGGAGGTCCGGGGGCCGGGGCGCGCCCACCACGGTGGCGGTGGCGCCGTGGACGGCCCTGCGGATGCGGGCCGGGCCGACCGGTGCGAGCCTCGACAGGTCCGCCCACCCGGCGGCCACTGCCGCGCCCGACGCCGGGCGGTCCCGATCGAGGAGAACCATGCGCGTCCCCACCCCCCGAGGCCCGCTCAGCACCGCTGTGCTCGGCGCGCTGCGCGACGAGCCCGGCAGCGCGCGTGACCTGCGGGCTGCAGCGCGTCACGCGGTCGCGGCGAGCCGGGACGTGCTCGCCGACGACGACGTCCAGCTGACGCTCCTGTGCATGTACGAGCTGCACTACCGGGGGCTCGACGGGGTGGACGACGCCTGGGAGTGGGACCCCGAGCTGCTCGCCGCCCGGGGCGTGCTCGAGGCGGCGTTCGAAGCCGCGGTTCGCGACCTCGTCCCCGTACCGGCGTCCTCGGCGAGCACGGCCGAGGACGTCGCGCAGGCCCTCTTCGACCTGACGAGCGACGACTCCGGTCCGAGCGTCTCCGGCTTCGTGGCCAAGAAGGCGACCGACGAGCAGCTGCGCGAGTTCGTGGTGCACCGCTCGATCTACCACCTGAAGGAGGCGGACCCGCACTCGTGGGCGTTGCCGCGGCTCAGCGGGCGTGCGAAGTCCGCGCTCATCGAGGTGCAGGCGGACGAGTACGGGGGCGGCCGGCCGGGCTGGATCCACTCCGAGCTCTTCGCCGCCACGATGCGCGCGCTCGGCCTCGACGACTCCTACGGCGCCTACGTCGACGCGGTCCCGGCACCCACGCTCGCGAACGTGAACCTCATGAGCCTGTTCGGACTGCACCGCCGCTTGCGCGGTGCGATCACCGGCCACCTGGCCGCGTTCGAGATGACGTCGTCGATCCCGTGCCGCAAGTACGGCAACGGCTTCCGACGGCTCGGGTACGGCCCCGAGGTGACCCACTACTTCGACGAGCACGTCGAGGCAGACGCCGTGCACGAGCAGATCGCCGGCCGCGATCTCGCGGGCGGCCTCGTGGAGGCGGAGCCCCAGGTGCGCGACGACGTCCTGTGGGGCGCGGCCGCGTACCTCGCGGTCGACGGCCTGGCCGGTGCACAGATGTTCGAGGCGTGGGAGGCCGGCCGGTCCTCGCTGCGCGAGCCGGCGGTGGTCGCCGCGGCGTGACCCCTGCGGGCCGACCCGTCGGCTCTCCTCGGGTGGCGGTGGGTGGTCAGGCCGCCGGTGGGGTGCCCGCGATGCCGCCGCCCGGTGGCGCCGCGTCGTCGTGCCGGGCGTCGTCCGGTGCGAGCTCCGTGTCGGGCTCGTCGGGCTCCGGGTCGTCGAGGTGCCCGGTGGCGACTGCGGGCTCGGGCTGCCGTGCGTACCGGTGCCCCGTGGGGGCCCGCCACTCGGTCCGGCCCGTGGCGGCGTCGCGTCGCACGTCCCACCCGCCGAACGTCTTGAGCAGGTGGTGGTGTCGGCAGAGGGCGTGCAGGTTCGGCTCGACGGTCTGCTCCTCGGCGGGCCGTCGGGGGTCGAACGGTGCGATGTGGTCGATGTCGCAACGGGAGGCGGGCAGGCGGCACCCGGGGAACGTGCATGTGACGTCGCGGGCGACGACCTCGTCGCGCAGCCGTTGCGGTGGCCGGTAGCCGGCCGGGCCGCCGCCCCTGCCGTGGCTTCCGTCGCCGTCCCCGCCATGCTCCCCGGCTCGGCCTCCGTCACCGGGCCCCGTGCGCGCCTCGCCGGTCGCGGCGTCGACGCCGACGGCGCGCCACCGCACGTCGCCCTGGGCGATCGCGCGGGCGGTCGCGGCGGTGATCGGACCGTAGCCGGCCAGCCGGGCAGGGGCCTCGTCGAGCCCGGCGAGGGTGCTGGCGGCGACGGTGACCTGGACGTGAGGGCGGCGGCCGTGGCGCCGCGGCAGGGGCTGACCGTGGGGTGTCGTCGCGGTCTCGAGGCAGCGGACGGCGAGGTCGACGAGCGCGTCGGCGCGGCGGGCGTCGATGGGTCGCGTGTCGTCGCCGGGGCGTGCGTCCGCGAGCGCGGTGAGCGCCGTGTGCACGGCCACGGCGTCGGGTGCGGGGAGGTAGGCGCGCAGCCACGCCATCCCGTCGCGCACGGGGTCGAGCTCGACGCGGCGCCGGGCCCGCTCTCGCGCGTGCGCCTTGTCGGCGGCCGCGGGGTCGTGCTCGATGGCCGCGGCGCGGATGAGGGCGCGCAGCTGGGGGACGGTGAGGGTCTCCGCGCTGCGCACCGCTGACTCCGCCACCGTGGGCTGGGCGTCGGCGGGAAGTGCGAGGAGCTCCTCGGCGAGCACGCGGGCCTTGCGCGTGTCGACGCGGCCCGCGTCGAGCGCGTCCCACACCTCCGGCAGCCGTTCCAGGCACCAGGCGTCGGCGACGATCGACTCGCCGGCCCGCCGGGTGGCGCCGAGCCGTGCCGCGATCTCGTCGCCGAGGAACGACTCCCGTCGCTGGGCCTCGCGCCGTCGACGCAGCTCGTTGACGACGGCGGCGGTGCGCGACGCCGCCCAGGCCGCGACCTTGTGCCAGGCGGCGACGGCCTCGAGGAGCGTCGCGTCGTCGGCCGCGGCGGGGTCGATCGCGGCGAGCTCGGCGACGAGCGCGGGCCCGGGTGTCGCGCCGGCGAGGCGCGCAACGAGGTCCTCGGCCTCGGTCGGTCCCGTGTGGTGCACGACGCCGACGGTAGGCGCATCCCCCAGCCGCGCCTCGGCCGGCCCGTCCCCGCTGTGGACGCCCGTGCCCCGGTCGCGCCGTGGGGACGGCCTCAGCGCGCAACCCCGTCCGCAACCCTGCCGGCTACCCGGCGCGCAACCCGGCCCGCAGCCGTGCCACGAGCGCGGCGTCGCGCGCCCAGCCGCGCGCCCCCGCCGCCGCGCACGACGCCGAGGCGACGGTCGCCGCCCACGCCAGCCCCGCGACGGCGTCGGGCGTGTCCGGCCCGCCGAGCGGCCCACCGCCGCCCGGCCCACCGCCGTCCGGCCCACCGCTACCCGGCCCACCGTCGCCCGGCCCACCGCCCCGCCCGACGGCCGTCGCCCACCACGCGGCGAGCGCCCCGTGGAGCACGTCGCCCGCGCCGAGCGTGTCCACCACGGCGACCCGCGGGACCGGCACCTCGTGCCGCGCCCCCGAGGCGTCGAGCACCGCGATCGGGCCGCCCCCCGCGGACCGCGCGACCACCCGCGGCCCGAGCGCGTGCACGTCGGCGAGCACGTCGCCGAGCACGTCGCCGAGCACGTCGCGCCCGGAGCCCCCGTCGTCCGCACCGCCCGGCACCGCGAAGTCCGCCGACACGACGGCCACGTCGACGAGGGCGAGCAGACCCTCGAGCCCCGGCTTCCACGAGCCGCCGTCGAGCAGCACGGGGATGCCGCGTGCCCGCGCCGCGCGCGCGACGTCGAGCGCGAGGTCGAGGTGGTGCCCGTCGACGAGCACGACGCCGGCGCCGTCCCACGCGTCTGCGGGCACCTCGTTCGGCGGCAGCTCCAGCGATGCCCCGCCCACCGTCGCGTTGACGCTCACGACCGCGCGCTCGCCCGTCGCGGCGGTGACCAGCACCGTCGACACCGGGGGCGTGTGTCCCGGCCCGGCGAGGTCCACGACGTCGACGCCCGCCGCGGCGAGGTCGCCGAGCACCGCGGCACCGAGCGGCCCGCCGCCCACGCGGGTCACGAGCCGTGCGCGCACCCCGAGCGTCGCGCAGGCGACGGCGGCGTTGGCGGCGGGCCCTCCGGCGGCCACGTCGAGCCCCCGCGCCACGACCTTCTCGTTCGCGGCCGGCACCCGGTCGACCGTCTGGACGACGTCGAGGGTCGCCAGCCCGCAGAACAGCACACCCGCACCCACGCGCCCGAGGCTAGACCCGGTGGGTCTCCACGACCCCGGCACGCACTAGCCTGCGGTCATGACGTCGACGACGACCCAGGCCTCCATCCACGCCGAGGACCCGCGCACCGCGCCCCCGCTCCGCTGGGGGATCCTCGCCCCGGGCGGCATCGCCCACGTGTTCGCCCGCGCGGTGCAGGGCTACACCCGCGGTGAGCTCGTCGCGGTGGGGTCGCGCAGCGCCGAGCGCGCGTCGGCCTTCGCGGCCGAGTACGGCATCCCGGCCGCGTACGGGGACTACCGGTCCTTCGTGGAGGACCCGAACGTCGAGGCGGTCTACGTCGCGTCGCCGCACTCGGAGCACAAGGAGCACGCGCTGCTCGCGATCGCGGCGGGCAAGCACGTGCTCGTGGAGAAGGCGTTCACGCGGAACGAGGCCGAGGCGCGCGAGGTCGTGGACGCGGCCCGCGCGGCCGGCGTGTTCTGCATGGAGGCCATGTGGACGAGGTTCCTGCCGCACGTGGTCGCGCTGCGCGAGATGGTGCGCCGCGGCGACATCGGCCGGCCGGTGGGCCTCATCGCCGACCACGGTCAGCCGTTCGCCCACCTGCCCGCGGAGCACCGGATCCACAACCCGCGGCTGGCGGGCGGTGCGCTGCTGGACCTGGGCGTGTACCCGGTGAGCTTCGCGCACGACATCCTCGGCGTGCCGGACCGCGTCTCGGCGGTCGGCTCGCTCGCGCCGACGGGCGTGGACGCCCAGATCTCGATCGCGCTGGGCTTCGGCCCGGACGTGCAGGCGTCGCTGCACACGACGTCGTTCGCGAAGACCGCGACGACGGCGGTGATCTTCGGCCTCGAGGGCCGCATCGAGGTGGACGGCGACTTCTACCGGCCGACGTCCTTCAGCCTGATCCGCAACGACGGCTCGACCTGGGACTTCTACAAGGAGGTCGACGGCGGCTTCCAGTACCAGGCGGCCGAGGTCGCGCGCCGGATCGCCGCGGGCGAGACGGAGTCGCCGGTCATCACGCTCGAGAACAGCCTCGAGGTGATGCGGACGATGGACGAGATCCGCCGCCAGGTCGGCGTCGCCTACGCGGGCGAGTGACGGCCGCCGGGTGCCCTGCTGCACGCGGCACCGCTGCACGCGGCACCGCAGCACGCCGCCCCGCGGCACGGCTGCCGGGGGCCCGCTGCACGCCGCCCCGCGGCACGGCTGCCGGGGGCCCGCTGCACGCCGCCCCGCGGCACCGCGACCCGCTGTCCTCGCGCCCGGCTAGCCTGACGCCGTGACCCCGCCCGACCTCCCGCTGCCCGACGTCGGCCCGGCCTCGCGCGCGTACCCCGGCACCTTCGTCTCGTTCGAGGGCGGCGACGGCGTCGGGAAAACGACGCAGGTACGCCTGCTCGGCGAGTGGCTGGCCGCGCAGGGGCGCGAGGTCGTGACGACGCGCGAGCCCGGGGGCACGCCGCTGGGCGCGGAGCTGCGGCGGGTCGTCATGCACGGCGACCACGTGGCGCCGCGCGCGGAGGCCCTCATCTACGCGGCGGACCGCGCCCACCACGTGGCGACGGTGGTGCGCCCGGCGCTCGAGCGCGGCGCGGTGGTGCTCACGGACCGTTTCCTCGACTCGTCGGTCGCCTATCAGGGCGTGGGCCGCGGCCTCGGGGCGGAGGCCGTGGAGCGCCTCAACCTGTGGGGCGTGGAGGGCCTGCTCCCCGACCTCACGGTGCTGCTCGACCTCGACCCGGCCGTCGGCCTGGCGCGCCTCACGGGCGAGCCGGACCGCCTGGAGCGCGCGGGGGTGGAGTTCCACGCCCGGACCCGTCAGGCGTTCCTCGACCGGGCGGCGGCCGACCCGGACCGCTGGCTCGTGGTCGACGCCGCGCAGCCGCCGGACGCGATCGCGACGGCGGTCCGCGCGCGGCTCGCGGGGCTGCTGAGGGTGCCCGCATGAGCGTGTGGGACGCCGTCGTCGGCCAGCCGGACGCCGTGGCGGTGCTGCGCGCCGCGGTGGAGGACCCGGCGGCCATGACGCACGCGTGGCTGCTGACCGGCCCACCGGGGTCGGGGCGCTCGGTGGCGGCGCGCGCGTTCGCGGCGGCGCTGCAGTGCCCGGACGGCGGGTGCGGCCGGTGCCAGGACTGCACGACGACGATGGCCGGCACGCACGCGGACGTCACGGTGGTGGCGACGGACAAGGTGGTGCTCAACATCGCCGAGGTGCGTGACCTCATCGGCACGGCGTCGCGCGCGCCGGCGGGCGGCCGGTGGCGGGTCATCGTGCTCGAGGACGCCGACCGCATGACGGAGCGGACCTCGAACGTGCTGCTCAAGGCCATCGAGGAGCCGCCGCCGCGGACGGTGTGGCTGCTGTGCGCGCCGAGCCCGCAGGACGTCGTCGTGACGATCCGCTCGCGCTGCCGGGGCGTGGTGCTGCGCGTCCCGCCGGTCGCGGACGTGGCGGCGCTGCTGGTGGCGAGGGACGGCGTCGACCCGGCGGTGGCCGACGCCGCGGCGCGGGCCGCGCAGTGCCACGTGGGCCTGGCGCGCCGGCTCGCGCTCGACCCGGCCGCGTGGGAGCGCCGCAGCACGACGTTGCGGCTCGCCGCGCGCATCCGGGGCGTGGGCGACGCGGTGCTGGCCGCGGCCGAGCTCGTCGAGGTCGCCACGGCGGAGGCGAAGGCGGCGACCGCGGACCGCGACGCCGCCGAGCGCGCGGAGCTGCTGCGCACGCTGGGCGCGGAGGACGGCGCGCAGCTGCCGCCGTCGCTGCGGGCGCAGGTGCGCCAGCTGGAGGAGGAGCAGAAGCGGCGCGCGACGCGGGCGCAGCGGGACGTGCTGGACCGCTCGCTCGTCGACCTGCTCTCGCTGTACCGGGACGTGCTCGTGGTCCAGCTGGGCGCGGACGTCGAGCTCGTCAACGCGGCCGAGGAGGCGGAGGTGCGGCGGCTCGCGGCGGAGTCCACGCCGGAGCAGACGATCCGCCGGATGGACGCGATCGCGGAGGCCCGCGAGCGCCTCGAGGGCAACGTGGCCCCGCTGCTCGCGATGGAGGCGATGGCGGTCGCTCTGCGCCCGCAGGGCTGACGGGAGCCGTTACGGTGGAGCCCGTGCCCAGCGCCCGTCGCGATGCCCGCCACCGTCCCGTCCGCCTCCGCCCCGCGACCCGCGGGGTGGCGCTGCTCGCCGCGTCCGCGCTCCTGCTCGCCGGGTGCGTCGCCGGCAAGGAGCAGACGACGCCGGACGCCACGCCCACCGGGACGTCCGCGCCCACGGTCGACCCGTCGGGCGGCCTCGAGGCGTTCTACGGCCAGACCGTCGAGTGGACCGACTGCGGTTCGGGGTACGAGTGCGCCACGGTCGCGGCGCCGCTGGACTGGGACGACCCGACGGCGGGCACGATCGAGCTCGCGGTGAAGCGCGCACCGGCGCGAGGCGGCGCGGACGAGCGGATCGGCTCGCTGCTGACCAACCCGGGCGGCCCGGGCTCGTCGGGCATCGACTTCCTCGACTCGGCGGTGAGCTGGGTCATCGGCGACGACGTCCTCGACGCCTACGACGTGGTCGGCTGGGACCCGCGCGGCGTGGGCCGGTCGAGCGCGGTCAGCTGCGGCGACGACGCGTTCGTCGACGAGTTCTTCACCACGGACCACCCGATCGAGAGCCAGGAGGACGTCGAGGCCGCGCGCGAGCTGGTCCGCCGGCTCGGCGAGGCGTGCCTGGAGGAGACGGGGCCGCTGCTGGGCGAGGTCGACACGGTCAGCTCCGCGCGGGACATGGACCTGCTGCGCGCCGTGCTCGGCGACGAGAAGCTGCACTACCTGGGCTACTCGTACGGCACGTTCCTCGGTGCCACGTACGCGGACCTGTACCCGCAGAACGTGGGCAGGCTGGTGCTCGACGGCGCGCTCGACCCGTCGATGAGCAACGACGACCTGTCGATCGGCCAGGCGATCGGCTTCGAGAAGTCGCTGCGTGCCTACGTCACCGACTGCCAGCAGTCGTCCGCGTGCCCGCTCACGGGGACCGTCGACGCCGGCATGGCGCAGGTCGCGGACCTCGTGGCGCGTGCGGAGGCCGACCCGCTGCCGGCGGGGAGCTCCGAGGTGAACGGCACGCTCGCCTGGTACGGGATCGTCGTGACCCTGTACGACGACGGCTCGTGGCCGTACCTGACGTTCGCGCTGGACGAGGCGATCAACGAGGGGACGGGGGCGACGCTCCTCGAGCTCGCGAACTTCTACCTCGACCGCACCCCGGACGGCCGGTACACCTCGAACAGCATGCTGGCGTTCAACGCGATCAACTGCCTCGACTACCCGATGGTCGTGCGTGACTACGACGAGATGGTCGCCTTCACCGCGCAGATCGCGGAGGTCGCCCCGACCTTCGCGCGCGAGTTCGGGATGGCGGTCGGCTGCGAGACCTGGCCGTTCCAGGCGACGGGCGAGCGCCGGGAGCTGCACGCCTCGGGTGCCGCGCCGATCCTCGTCGTCGGGACGACCGGCGACCCCGCGACCCCGTACGAGTGGTCCGTGCGGCTCGCCGAGCAGCTGGAGTCCGCCGAGCTGCTGACGTGGGAGGGCGAGGGGCACACGGCGTACGGCCGCGCGGGCCGGTGCGTGGACGAGGTCGTGGAGCGCTACCTGCTGGAGGGCGTGCTGCCCGAGGGTGGCGCGAGCTGCTGACCGCGCGCGGCTGACCGGCGGGGTTCAGTCCTCCTCGGTCGCGTCGAGCAGCGCGAACCGCTCGCGCGAGGGGCCGCGCAGCACGGCGACGCGCCCGAGCGGGGTGTCGGCCGCGGGGACCTCGGCGACCCCGCCGTGGCCGAGGGCGACCTCGACCGCGGCGTCGACGTCGGCCACGGCGAGGTAGGCGAGCCAGTGCGGCGCGGCGTCGTCGTCGGGGCGGGGCTCGCGCAGGCCCGCGACGGGGCCCTCGTCCGTGACCACGGACAGGTACGTGGCCGGGCCGGGCACCGGCTCGAGCCGCACGCGCAGCACGCCCGCGTAGAACGCCTGGGCTGCGGCGAGGTCGGGCGTGACGAGCTCGCACCAGGCGGGCGCGCCCGGCACGTCGGTGAGCGTGACGCCGAGGTGGTCGCCCGCCTGCCACAGGCCGACGACGGCGCCCGTCGGGTCCGTCAGCAGGGCGGCGGTCCCCGAGGTGCCGGCCGGGGTGGGGGCGACGACGACGGCGCCGCCCGCGTCGGCCGCGGCCCGGGCGTCGCGCGCGGCGTCGTCGGTGGCGAGGAACACCGTCCACTGCGCGGGGGTCGCGGGGTCGGCGGGCTGCCCGAGGCCGGCGACGGGCCGGCGGTCGCGCAGCGCCGTGAGGTAGGTGCGCCCGTCGGGCCCGGTGCCCTCGAGGAAGTCCCAGCCGAGCAGGTCGCCGTAGAAGCCGGTGGCGGCCCCCAGGTCGGCGACCGTCAGCCCGATCCACGCCGGGGCCCCGGTCGGCCACGGCGTCGTGCGCACGCTCATCTGCCCGCCCCCTCTCGGCGCTGAGCACGGCGCTCCCGGGACCGAGCCTGGCCCGGCCGCCGGGTGCGCGCAACGCGAGAGCGCGCGGTGCGGGCGGCGGCGTCCGGGCGCGTCGCGGAATCCCGCTTTGGAGCGGCCCGCCGGGGCTGGGTACAGTAGTCCCCGCTCGCCGGGCGCACCGGTGCGCACGCCGCCTTAGCTCAGTCGGTAGAGCGGTTCACTCGTAATGAACAGGTCTGGGGTTCGATTCCCCAAGGCGGCTCGGTTCGACGGCCCGTCCGGTGCAGACGCACCGGGCGGGCCGTCGTCGTGAGGGCGTCTTCACACAGCGGACGGGACGTTCACGAGGCGTGCCAGGCGTGCACGAACCCTCCACGGGACCCGTCCCGCCAACGCCTGCGGCGCGGGTGCGGGCCTTCCTAGCGTGGACGGCATGAGCGACGCCGCAGTCCCACCCGTCCCGCCGGCGGTCCCGCCGGGCGCGTCCCCCGCCGGCCCTGACGCGGCCCGTCCCCGCGACCCTTGGGCGGTGCCCCCGCTCGGTGCCGCCGCCCCGCCGAGCCCGCTCGCCGAGGCGCTGCGGGCGTTCTGGGCGGAGGGCGCGGGGCGCGCCCCGGTGCGCGCGGTCGTCACCGTCGGGTGCGTCGGCCTGGCGGCGACGGTGCTGCTCGTCGGGCACCGGCCCGGCCTGGGCGCGGCGGTGGTCGGTGCGGCCGTGTGGCTGCCGGCGGTGCCCGCGCTCTGGCGGCGCCGCGCGGTGGGTGGCCTGCTCCTCGTGGCCGCCGCGGTGGCGCTCGTCGCGATGACGGCCGTGCGCGACGCCCCGTGGGTGGTGGCGCTGTGCGTGCTCGGCTCGCTCGGGGCGGGCCTGGTCGCGGTGACCGACGCGCGGTCGGTGCCGGCCCTCCTCGCGGTCCCGCTGAGCGGGCTCGCCGGGTTCGTGCGAGCCCTGCCGTGGGTGAGCCGCGGCGTCGCCGGCCTGGGCGGCCGGCGGCGACAGATGCTCGCCGCGGCGCGCAGCGTGGCCGTGACGGCCGTGCTGCTCGGCGTCTTCGGCGCCCTGCTCGCGAGCGCGGACGGTGTGTTCGCCGCGTACCTGGCCGGGATCGACCTCGACCTGCTGCCCGCGCGCCTGGCCGTCGGGGCGATGGTGGCGGCGGTCGCGGCCGCGACGCTGCACCTGGCGGCCGCGCCGCCGGCGTGGGGCGACCTGCGCCCGGCGCGCCCGCGGCCCGCGGGGCTGGGGGAGTGGCTGCTGCCGGTCGCGTCGCTCGCGGCGCTCGTGCTGGGCTTCATCGGGCTGCAGGTGAGCGCGCTGCTGGGCGGGCACGAGCACGTCCTGCGCAGCGCGGGGCTGACCTACGCCGAGTACGCGCGCAGCGGCTTCGGTCAGCTCATGGCGGTCACGGTGCTCGCCCTGCTCGTCGTCGCGCTCGCGGCCCGTCGCGCGCCGCGCGCCACGCGGACCGAGCGCGTGGCGACCGCGGCCGCGCTCGGCGCGATGTGCGTGGGCACGCTCGGCGTCGTCGTGTCGGCGCTGGTCCGGATGAACCTGTACGTCGAGGCGTACGGCCTGACCCGGCTCCGGGTGTTCGTGCTCGCGGTCGAGGCGGCGCTCGGCGTGGTGTTCCTGCTCGTCATGGTGGCGGGCGCGCGCTGGCGCGGCGAGTGGCTCCCGCGCGCCGTGGTGGGCGTCGCGGCGGCGAGCATGCTCGCCCTCGCGCTCGTGAACCCGGACGCGCTCGTGCTGCGGCACAACGCGCACGCGGACCTGGCGGTGCAGCTGGACGTGGGCTACCTGCGCGGGCTCTCCGCGGACGCCGTGCCCGCCGCGGCCGCGCTCGACGAGCCGCTGCGCTCGTGCCTGCTCGACGGGCGCCGGGTGGCGGCGCCCGTCGGGCCGGCCGACTGGAACCTGGGCCGCGCCCGCGCGGCGGACGTGCTCGCCGACGTCGACCTCGCGGCGGACGGCGCCTGCGCGGCGGTCCTGCGCGCCGACCGCTGAGCGGGTCCGCCGGGCGCCGGCCCCGGGAGGTTCGCCCGGTCGCGGGGACCGAACGCGGTGGGAGCGCAGCCATGAACCCCTACGCTGGACGTCGGCACGGAAGGAGGGCGCATGGCACGCGTGACGCTGCAGACGATCGCCGACCGGGTGGGCGTCAGCCGCATGACGGTGTCGAACGCCTTCTCCCGCCCGGACCAGCTGTCGGCGTCGCTGAGGGAGACGATCCTCGCCACCGCGGCCGAGCTCGGCTACGTCGGCCCCGACCCCGCGGCGCGCGCGCTCGCCCGGGGCACCACGGGCGCCGTCGGGATCCTGCTGACGGACTCGATGGGCACCGCGTTCCGCGACGACGTCGCCACCCGCTTCTTCGGCGCGGTGGCGGAGGAGCTCGCGCCGACGGGCCTGGCGGTGACGCTGCTGCCGCTGTACGGCTCGGCGGACACGATCCCCGCGCGGGACGTGCCGATCGACGGCGCGCTCGTCTACGCGTGCCCCGACGGCGCGGCCGCCCTGGACTGGCTGGTGCGCCGCCGCCTGCCCCTGGTGTTCGTCGACCGGGAGCCCACGCCGGGCGCCGGCAGCGTGACCCTCGACGAGCGCTCGGGCGGGCGGCAGGGCGCCGAGCACCTGGTGGCCCTCGGCCACCGGCACGTCGGCCTGCTCACGGTGTCGTTCGCGGGGCCGCACGGCGTCGTCGCGGACCCGGCCACGGCGGGCGGCGACTTCGTCTCTCGCGAGCGCGTGGCCGCGTGGACCGAGGTGCTCACCGGGGCGGGCGTGCGCGTGACGGCGGTGCAGGTCCGCGAGAACACGGACCGCGAGGGGTACGACGGCGGCCGCCTCCTCCTCGACACCGACGACCGCCCGACGGGCATCCTCTGCTTCTCCGACACCCTCGCGTGGGGCGCGGTGCGCGCCGCCCAGGACCTCGACCTGCAGGTGCCGCGCGACGTGTCGGTCGTCGGGTTCGACGACGCGCAGATCGCGCGGCGCGCCCGGCCCGCGCTCACGACGGTCCGTCAGGACGTCGTCGCCAAGGGCCGCGCGGCGGCCGCGGAGCTCACCGCCGCGATCGCCCGGCACCGGGCCGGGGACGACAGCCAGCCCGCGCACGTGGTGCTCCCCACCGAGCTCGTCGTGCGGCACAGCTCGGGGCCGGCCCCCGCGGCCTGAGCCGCGGGGCCGCTCAGCGCTTGCGGTCGCGGTCGCGGCTCGGCTGCACGCGCTTGGGCTCGCCCGGCATCTTCGGGTACTCGGGCGGGTAGGGCAGGTCGCCGGCCCCGTGCTCGCGCTCGTCCCGGTCGGCGAGCTCGAGGAGCGGCTCGATCGAGTACCGGGGCTGCGCGCCCGCGACCAGCGGGGCGTACAGGTCGCCCACCTCGGCGAACCGCGCGGGGACGGTGCGCAGCGTGAAGTCGTCGGGGTGGACGTCCGCGACCTCCTCCCAGCGCAGCGGCGTCGACACGGTGGCGCGCTGATTGGGGCGCAGCGAGTACGCCGACGCGATGGTCCGGTCGCGGGCCATCTGGTTGTAGTCGACGAAGATCTTCCGGCCGCGCTCCTCCTTCCACCACTTGATGGTGACCTCGTCGGGGAGGCGCCGCTCCAGCTCGCGGCCCAGCGCGATGGTGGCCCGCCGCACCTGCGTGAACGTCCAGCGCGGCTCGATGGGGACGAAGACGTGCAGGCCGCGGCCGCCCGACGTCTTCGGGTACCCCTCCATGCCCATCTCGTGGAGGATCTCGCGCACGTGCGGTGCGACCCGGGCGGCGTCGGCGAAGTCGGTGCCGGGCTGGGGGTCCAGGTCGATGCGCAGCTGGTCGGGGGAGTCGACGTCGTCGCGGGTCACCGGCCACGGGTGGAAGGTGATCGTGCCCATGTTCGCGGCCCAGGCGACGACGGCGAGCTCGGTCGGTGCGATCTCGTCGGCGGTGCGCCCGCTCGGGAACGCGATCGTGGCGGTCTCGACGTAGTCGGGCGCGCCCTGCGGAACGCGCTTCTGGTAGAACGCGTCGCCCCGGTTGTCGGCGCGGGTGGCCATGACGGCCCCCTCGAAGACGCCCTTGGGCCAGCGCTCGAGCGTCGTGGGCCGGTGCAGGAGCGCGCCGAGGATCCCGTCGCCCACGGCGACGAAGTACTCGACGACCTCGAGCTTGGTGATCCCGAGCTTCGGGAACACGACGCGGTCGGCGCTGGTCACGCGCACCGTCCGGCCGCGCACCTCCAGCTCGGTCGCCGGTGCTGTCGCCGCCATGGGCTCACGCTAGGCGCGGGTGCCGACGCCGTCGACAGGAGCGGCCGCCGCCGGCCGCCGCCGGATGCCCCGGTGCCCTGGGCGGCGCGGGCGGCGCGGCGCGTCAGCCCGCGAGCAGGCCGCGGCGGTGCGCGACGGCGACGGCCTCGGCCCGGCTCGTCACGCCGAGCTTGGCGAGCACGTTGGACACGTGCACGCTCACGGTCTTGCCGCTGATGAACAGCCGCTCGCCGATCTGCCGGTTCGTCAGGCCCTGCGCGACGAGCTCGAGCACCTCGGCCTCGCGCTCGGTGAGGAGGTCGTCGCGCGGCCCTGCGTGCTCGAGGCGCGCCCGGCGGACGAGCTCGGTCACGGCGTCGAGCAGGGGGCGGGCGCCCATCGCGGCGGCCTCCGCGCGCGCGGCCTCGAGCTCGGCGCGCGCGCCGTCCCGGTCGCCGGCCGTCAGGAGCGCCTCGCCGAGCCGCCACCGGCTGCGGGCCACCTCGTAGCGGTACCCGTAGCCGAAGGCCTCCACCGCGGCCCGCCACCGCTCGGGGGAGTTCTCCCCGACGAGCCGCGAGTGCTCCGCCTCGGCGCGGCGCAGCCACGCCACGCCCTCGGGCCCGAGCCGGCCCCCGCGCGGGCGCCCGCGCTCGGCGGTTGCGTGGGCGCGCTCGAGGAGCTCGTCGCCGTGCCGCACCTTGAGTGCCGGGTCGACGCCGGCGCGCCGGTCGACCTCCGCGCCGTCGGCCAGTGCCGCGATCGCCAGGGCGGCGAGCCAGATCCCGGCGAGGAAGTAGTCGTCCCAGGTGCGGCCGAGGTGCTCGATGAGCTCGGTGGCGAGCGTGACCGCCTCGTCGCGGCGGCCGGCCCAGGTCAGCGCGTCGATCGTGGGGCCGCCGGAGAGCAGGGCGATCTGGCTGTCCCGCTCCCACATCGGTCGCAGCGCGCGCCCGCGCTCGATCGCGTCCTCGTCCCCCCGCGCGACGGCGGAGTAGAGCGAGACGGCGTCGAACACCGCGACGAGCGGCTCGAGCGCGGTGTCCCGCTGCGCGGCGCGCGACACGGGGTGCCCGGGGCCGATGGGCTCCGGAACGCTCAGGTCTCCGCGGCAGTACTGGACGAGGCGCCCGAAGAACCGCTGGGACATGCCGAACTCGGACCACTCGAGCCCGGTCTCGCGCGCGCGGGCCAGGCCCGCCTCGAGCGTCGCGGCGGCGTCCTCGAGGCGGCCCGCGTAGTAGTACGTGGTGAGCAGGTTGTGCTGGCAGCGCTGCTCGGTGACGAGGTCCCCGGCGGCGCGGGCGCGGTCACGGGCCCCGATGAGCAGGCGCGCGGCCTCGTCCGGGTCGTCGACGACGAGGATCGCGAGCGTCGCGAGCGCGTCGGCCGCGGCCCCCGCGTCCCCGGCGGCGTCGGCCTCGGCGGCGGCGCGCGTCGCGCTCTCCCGGGCGTCGTCGTCGCGGTCGATGACGAGGCTCGTGCGGGCGTGCATCGCGAGGGCCCACGCCCGGTCGGCGGCCGGGGCGTCGTCGGGCAGCTCGGCGAGGGCGAGCTCGGCCTGCTCGTGCGCCGCCCGCTCGCGCTCCAGCCCCAGCAGGTGCCGGGCGAGGACGACGCGCAGGTGGACGCGCAGCAGCGGGTCGAGGCCGGGCTCGGCGACCGCCTCCCGGCCGAGCGCGACGGCGCGCGCGAAGTCCCCGGAGCGGCTGGCCGCGCTCGCGGCCTGCTCGAGCACGGCGACGCGCGTACGGCCGGTGACCGCCTCGGCGTCGGGCACGGACGACCACAGGCGCAGAGCGGTCTCGAGGTGCCGGTGCTCCTCGTGCGGGGCGACGACGGCGGCGGCCTCGTCCGCGGCGCGCAGCGAGGCCGTGAGCGCGGTGTGCAGGTCCTGGCAGCGCTTGGCGTGGAAGGCGAGCACGGCCGCGGAGGCGAGCGACGGGTCGGCGAGGATCGCGTCCCGGTAGGCCTCGTGCAGGCGGACCTGCTCGCCCGGGAGGAGGTCGGCGTACACGGCCTCGGCGAGCAGCGCGTGCCGGAACGCGACGCGGCCCTTGTCGAAGCCGAGGACGTTCGCGGCGGCCGCCTCGCGCAGGAGGTGGTCGGGGTCGCCGTCGCAGTGCACCGCCGCGACCGCGCGCAGCAGCGACTCGCGCACGACCGGCCCGGCCACCGACGCGACGCGCGCGAGCTGCTGCACCTCGGGTGCGAGGCGCTCGACGCGCGAGCGGAGCACCTCGGCGAGGGACCAGGGCAGGGCGCGGGCGGAGCCGGCCTCGATGAGCTCCTCCGCGAAGTAGGCGTTGCCCTCGGAGCGCTCGAGCACCTGCTCGAGCTCGTCGTCGTCGAGGGGTGTGCCCGCCACCGCGGCGGCGAAGGCGCGCAGCTCGGCGGGTGTGAAGGGGGCGAGGTCGAGCCGGTCGACGCGCGGGTGGCGCCACATCTCCGACAGGAACGGGCGCAGCGGGTGCGTGCGGTGCAGGTCGTCGGTGCGGTAGGAGCCGACGACGAGGAGCCGCTCGTCGCGCAGGCGGGAGGCGAGGTAGCGCAGGACGTCGCGGGTCGAGGGGTCGGCCCAGTGCAGGTCCTCGATCACCAGGAGCAGCGGCGCCTCGGGCGTGGCGACCGCGGCGAGGGCGGCCGCGATGCCGTCGAAGAGCTGCAGGCGGCCGGTCTCGTCCTCGACGTGGCCGGCGGGCGCGCCGAGCGCGGGCAGCAGGCGCGCGAGCGCGGGCCGGGTGCGGGCGACCTCCTCGACCGCCTCGCGCGTGGAGGGCGTGCCGTGGAGCTGGCCCAGGGCGCTCGCGAACGGCAGGTAGGGCAGGCCCACCTCGCCGAGGTCCACGCACGCCGCCGTGACCGCCGTGGCCCCCCGCTCCGCGGCGATCCGGGCGACGTGCGCGAGCAGCCGCGTCTTGCCGACACCGGCATCCGCCCCGAGGAGGACGACGCCGGGGTCGCCGGCCGCGGCGCGGTCGAGGGCGGCGACGAGGCGCCCGACCTCGGCCTCGCGGGCGACGAACGGTCCCTGGGTCGGCATGCCCCCGATGGTGTCAGTCGTCACCGACGTGCGTCACCGCCGATACGTCGCGGCGCCGGTCGCGAGCAGCCCCGACGGTGCGGGCTGGTGACGCGGCGCGGCGACGGCCGTGCGGTTGGCGACGGCCGTGCGGTTCGCGACGGCCGTGCCCGCGGCCGGGCCCGACGCGCGGCGCGATCGGCGCTCCGCGCGACGGGACGGCCGGCGTCGGGCCGCGTCCACGAGGGCCGCGGTCCGGTACTCGATCTCCGCGTCGTACGCGGGTCCCCACAGCGTGGTCATGATGGCCCTCCCTCTCGATGCCTCAACACTCGTGCTGAGGCCGGGCTGGGCGGATCGGTCGGATGACCGGTTCTGACGCGCGGGTGCGGCCTGAGGCGTACCTAAGGCACCTCAGACGGGGCGGATCGGGCGCGGATCGGGCGAGCTCCGCTCAGGCGGGTGCGGCCGCCTGAGCGGCTGCGGCGTCGGGCGCAGCGGCCCGTGCGTAGCGCACCTGGGCGCGGGCGCGCCGCTTGGCGGCCTCGGCCTCGCGGTCCTTCGGGGGAGCCGAGGTGACCAGGCTCTCCAGGAGGTGGGCCGTCGCGTGCGCGACCTCCTCGACGGCCCGGTCGAACGCCGCCTGGTTCGCCTTGGACGGCTTCGTCGTCCCGGCGATCTTGCGCACGTACTGTAGCGCGGCGGCGTGCACCTCCTCGGAGGTGACCGCGGGGGCGAGGTTGTGCAGCGTGTGGATGCTCCGGCACATGCCCCGACCGTAGGTCGCCGGGGGCGGGGCGGTCGATGCCTGGTGGTGACCGCGGGGCGGCGTGACGGGAGCGGGTCGGTGGGCTACACCTGCGCGGGGGACGGGACGAGCCGTCGTGCGCGTACCCACGCGCGTACCGACGGGAGGACCGGTGCGCGGCCCGGCCGACGCGTGACGGCCGGGTCCCGGACGAGGACGGCGCGCGGACGGGGGGCGGCGGGGATGGGTGCGACGGACGCGGCGTGCGCGTCCGCGCCCGGGGCGAGCTCCTCCAGCGCCGCGAGGAGCGCGCCCGTGAACGCGGCCGGGGCGTGGCTGTTGACGTCGTGCCCGGCGCCGCGGATGACGGTGAGCCGTGTGCCCGGACGTGCGGCCACGAGGCGCCGCTCCCCGAACCGCAGGGCGTCCCACTGGCCGTTGACGAACCACACCGGCACTCCCACCTGCGGCAGGTCGGTGAGGGACGAGTAGCCGTGCAGCGAGGCGAGCATGTCCGTGACGACGCGCCAGCTGCCCGACCCCCGGCCGAGCACGCGGGCCACCGCGCCCGACACGCGCCGGTACCCGCGCAGCGGCCAGCCGCGGATCTCCGTCGAGCACCCCGCGAGCACGACGCCGGCCACCGTGTCCGGGTGGCGCGCCGCGTACGCGAGCGACGTGTACCCGCCCAGCGAGAGGCCGACGAGCAACGGCGGCTCCGGCAGCGACCGGACCGCCTCGTCGACCGCGCCCATGGCGCGCTCGAGCGTGAACCGCTCGTGCATCCGGCGGCCGTGGCCCGGCAGGTCGACGGGCACGCAGCGGTGCCCGAGGTGGCTCAGCACGGCGATCTGGTGCATCCAGATCGCCGACGACGTGCGCACCCCGTGCACGAAGACGACCGGGTTCGTCATGACCGTGTCCACGGTAGGTCGCCCCGCGCCGTCCGGCTCGCCCAGGCGGCCCCGGCGCCGGGTGAGATCCAGCCCGCCGGTGCGCAAGACTGTGCGTCATGGACTCCCCGCCCGCCGAGCCCGTCAGCGCCGCGCTGCGGGACGCGAAGGCCCGGGCCCGGTCGTCCCACTACACCGTGGGCACCCTCCACCGGGACCCCGACGGCACCGTGTGGCTCGAGTGCTCGTGCGGCACCGTGCTGCGCAACGGCCCGACCTGGACGCTCGACGAGCACGTGCGCCTGCACCGCGCGGAGGCCAAGTACCTCGAGCTCTCGGTGGCCGCCCCGCCCGGGATCCCCCGCCTCATCGAGCCGCCGCACTGACCGCACCGACGCCGCTCAGCCCGCGCCGAGACGCGCGGCCGCCGACGCCGAGCCGAGCCACGTGTGCGGGTTGCGGTCCCAGCACCAGCCGAGCTTCGGCCGGCGCTCGCTGATCCAGATCGCCGGGACCCGCTGGCTGCCGTCGCGCGACGCCAGGAGCGAGAAGCACCTGTTGGGCCGCAGCATGTCGGGGCGCAGCACGACGAGCGAGATCCCCTCGGCGACGGTGAGCGGCGTGCGCCGGCGCCCGCGGATCGTCGCGAGCGCGTCCTCCGGCCGCACGCCGCAGAACTCGCTGCCGGTGTCGACGTCGAGCAGCAGGTAGGCGGGACCCTCGGGCACCGCGACGTCGGGCAGCGGCCGGTAGGCGGGCGCCTCGTCCCGCCCGAGCACGCTCACGCCCTGCCGCCCCCGCAGCCGCATGGCGGGGGTGAGGTCGTTGGCGTCGGCGGGGACGACGAGCACGAACGGCACGTGGTCGTCGGGGGAGGCGGCGCCGCTGGGCCGGGCGACGGCGTCGGGCAGGGCGGTGCGCAGCGGCGCCACGGTCTCGCGGAGGGCTTCCGGTGCGAGTCCGGCGACCGCGGCCACGCCGGAGGCGACCAGGGTCTCGACCTGGCGGTCGAGCTCGTCGAGCGGGTCAGGGTGCGGGGTGGCGAGGTCGGCCGGCACGATGCCGGTGACGGTGGGCAGCGCGGGGTCGACGGCGGTGACGGCCTGAGGCATGGCGGACCCTTCGTAGGGCGAGCGGGGACGGGAGGGTTCAACGCGCCGCGGGCTGGTCGGGTTCCCGCGGGCCCCGAGCGCCGGGCGTCCACGCGGACCGGGCATGTCGCGAGTGTTCGGCGTGCCGCCCCGGGCGGACTGGTGCAGCCTGGGAGGGTGCTCACCAGACCCGCGCGCCGAGACGACCGGGAGGGACGTGCATGAGCGGTGAGCCCGTGCGTCGCACCCCGACCGGCCGTTCGCTGCGTCTGGTGCACGGTGCCGACGCGTCGCCCGGCGCGGTGGCCGACGGCGACGCCCGCCAGGTCGCGCCCGACCCCGACGCCCTGGTGCTCGACCTGCCGCCGCAGCGGCGGTCGGTGGCCGTCGGGCGGCACTGGGTGGTCCGGGTCGCCGCGTCCGTCGGCGTGACGGGCATGGCGAACCAGGTCGTCGAGCTCCTCTCGAGCGAGCTGCTCGCCAACGCCGTGCTGCACGGCACGCGGCAGGAGGGCGACACGCCCCTGCGGATCGAGCTCACCCGCGACGACGACGTCGTCCGGGTCGCCGTGACCGACGCCGTCAGCGCGCGGCCCGTCGTCCTGCACCCCGAGCCGGTCGCGCCCGCGGGCCGCGGCATGGCGATCGTGGAGGCGATGTCGCAGCGCTGGGGCGTCGACGAGCACCCCGCCGGCGGGAAGACCGTCTGGTTCGAGCTCGACCTCGACGAGTACTGACCGCCACGGCGCCGGCGACCGTGAGTCGCGCCGCGTCAAGGACGTAGTTCCCACGGTTGGCGCAGTGGCTGGTGCCGAGAATGGGCGCTGCGGACCAGCGTGGTCCTACGCGCACCTGGGAGGTCGCCCCATGGCCGACGCCGCCGCCCGCCCGAGCGCCCGCGCCCGCCTCAGCCGGACCCTCGCGCTGGTCGGGGCTCTCGCCGTCGTGCTCCTGCCCGCGCTCGCCTCGTCCACCGCCGCGACCGCCGGGCCGCCGGCCGCCGCACCCGTCGCGGTCGAGGCGGCCGCGCCGTCGGGCCCCGCGCCGGCCGACCTGCGGGTGGCGGCCGACGAGCCCGGACCGGTCGTCGTGACGCTCTGGTACGGCCAGGAGTGCCCGAAGTGCAAGGCCGAGCTCGCCTGGCTGGACGAGATGTCCGAGCGGTTCGACCTCGAGGTCCGCGCGTTCGAGGTGTGGCACGACACCGGCAACCAGGAGCTGTTCCGGCAGGCCGGCGAGGAGCTCGGCTTCGACGCGGGGTCGGTCCCGGTGACGGTGATCGACGAGCGCGTCTGGATCGGCTGGACGGACCCCATCCAGGAGGACATCGCGTCGGGCATCGAGCTCGCGGCCGCCGGCCGCCCGCTCCCCGCGGGGGTCTACGGCACCCCGGGCGCGGGCACGTGCGACGACCCCGACACGCTGTCCTGCGAGACCGACGAGACGGGCGCCTCGATCGAGGTCCCGCTGCTGGGCACCGTCTCGCTCGACGACCAGAACCTGCTCGTCTCGACGCTCGTCATCGGCTTCGTCGACGGCATCAACCCCTGCTCGCTGTGGGTGATCTCGGTCCTGCTCACGATCGTGGTGCGCACCGCGAACCGGCGCCGCGTGATCGCGATCGGCACGACGTTCCTGCTCGTGACCGCGGCCATGTACGCGCTGTACATGGCGGGCATCTACTCGGCCCTGACCGTCGTGGGCTTCCTCGACTGGATCCAGGTCGTCGTCGGCGTCGCGGCGGGCATCTTCGCCGTGGTGAGCATCAAGGACTACTTCGCGTTCAAGAAGGGCCTCTCCTTCACGATCCCCGACAAGGCCAAGCCCGGCCTGTACCAGCGGATGCGCGCGGCCGCCGGGCACCACCAGCTCGTCCCGGCGCTCGCCGCGACGGTCGTGCTCGGCGTGGCGGTGTCCTTGCTCGAGACGCCGTGCACCGCGGGCTTCCCCGTGATCTGGACCGGCCTGCTCAAGGCCAACGGGGTGGGGTTCGCCGAGGCGGCCGCCCTGTTCGTGGCGTACATGATCCCGTTCCTGCTGGACGAGATGATCGTCTTCGGCGTGGCCGTCGTGACGATGCGCGCCGCGAAGATGCAGGAGAAGCACGGCGAGCTCCTCAAGCTGTTCGCCGGCGTGACGATGCTCGTGCTCGCCGTCGTCATGGTGGTGCGGCCCGAGCTCATGCAGAGCCCCGTCATCGCGCTCCTGCTCTTCGGTGGCGCGTTCCTGCTGGCGTGGACCGTGCACGTGGTCACGGTCCGCGTGAAGACCGCCCGCGCGGCCCGTGCCGCCGCCGGCCCGGCGGTCGGCGGCCCCGAGCCCGCCCAGGCGGACTGAGCGCGCACGCGACGAGGCCCGGCTCCGTGAGGAGCCGGGCCTCGTCATCAGGTCAGGTCACGGCCTGCCGGGGCCACCGGGCCCACCGGGCCCACCAGGCCCACCAGGCCCACCGGGGCCACCCGGCCCACCGGGCCCGCCCGGACCGCCCGGACCGCCCGGACCACCGGGCCCACCAGGCCCACCGGGCCCACCCGGACCGCCCGGCCCCGCGGGACCGGTGATCCGCACGACGACGTGCGTGGTCGACGGCTCGACCGCGTCGTTGCCGAGGTACGTCACGGTGAGGTCGTGCCGCCCAGGCCCGAGGTTGCCGAGCAGGACGGTCGCCGCCCCGGCGTTGCCGGCGGTGAGCAGCGTCGCGGAGCCCAGGACCCGGCCGCGCTCGTTCACCTCGACCACACCGGTCGGCGTCGGGCCGTCGGTGGTGACGAGGACGGTCACCGGGACCGGCGAGCCCTTCGGCACGTCGTCCGGGGCGGCGGCCACGAGGCGCGACGCGACCTTGGGCTGCTGCACCGAGACGTCGACGACCTGCGCCCGCGGCGTGGCCTCGTTGTCGTTGTGCGTGTGCAGGACGAGGAGCTGGGCCTCGGTGACGTCGGCGCGCCGGTGGACCGTGACGTCGCTCCCCGGCCGGCCGAGGTACCACAGCGTGCTCTCCGCGACCGCGGGGTCGGCGTCGAACCAGACCGGCGGGTCGTAGGCGTCCACCGTGATCGGGCCGACGGCGTCGATGAACCCGCCGCTCGTGCCCTCGTACGGCGAGTAGGTCGCCATCGCGAAGGTCGGGGTGTCACCCGGCTCGACGCCGAGGGCGTCGAGCCCCATCGGCACGACCAGGACGTTGCTGTCGAACACCGAGGAGTCGAGCGGCGCGTCGATGCCGTTCGCCGTCCAGATGTCGACGAGGCCGCCGAGGCCGTACCCGGCGCGCGGGTCGAACGTGAGCTGGTACGTCTCGACGGTGGTGAGGTCCATCTCCGGGCCGTACTTCCACACGTACGTCTCGAAGTCCCAGATCCCGTCGCCGTTCACGTCCGTGTCGATGATCGGGATGATGACCCCGCCGAGCGTGGCCCACTCCCCGTACGTGGAGATGCCGAGCGCCATGACCCCGGCCGTCGGGTCGCCCCCGGCCGCCGCGATCTCGGGGGCGGTCGAGGTGAAGCCGACGTGCTGGATGTCGGCGGCGCGGAACGCCGTCGGCGGGGTCGCCCCGCCGACCGGGAGCTCCTCGCTCGTCGTCACGAGGCCGAACGGCGCCATGAGCGAGTACCACCCGCCGGACGCGACCCCGCGGCCCTCGACGACCAGCGGCGCCGCCGTGGCGTCGGCCGCGAAGGCCACCGGCGGCGTCGTGAGCGCGCTGACCGGGCGCGGCGCGGCCTGCACCGGCACCCGCAGCTCGGGGCCGCCGTCGGTCGGCGTGAGCACGAGGCGACCCGAGATCGAGGTGACGTACTCGCGCGGCACGCCGCCGAGGTAGTCCGTCGCCTGCGTGGGGTCGATGTCCCGCGCGAGCGTCCTCGGGTCCACGGTGAGCGTGACCCGGACGGTCGCGGTGCGGCCCGGGGGCACGTTCACGCGGTTCGGGCTCACCGTGATCGTGGCGCCGCCCGCCGTCGTCGACTGGTCGAACGACGGGGTGAAGTGCCGCGGCCGGGTGCCGTGGTTGGCGACCGTGACCTCGCGGGTGAGCTTGACGACCCGGTCGGCCACGTCGACGAGCCCGAAGGTGACGGACACGAGGTCGGGGTTCGCGGCGTCGTAGGCGAGGACGGTGGCGCCGACGGCGTCGACCGCGTCCACGCGACCGGAGCCGACCCGCTCGGGGCCGTACACCGGGCCGGTCTGGCCGAGGCCGCTGTACACGTCGTGCGTGGCGGTGTTCATCACCGCGGCCTTGATCTGCTGCGGCGTCCAGTCCGGGTGCGCCTGGGCCACGAGCGCGGCGATGCCGGCGACGTGCGGCGACGACATCGACGTGCCCGAGTAGGTGACGCGGCCGTTCCCGGTGCCCGACGCCGCAGAGCTGATGAGCGTGCCGGGCGCGGCCACGTCGGGCTTGACGATGCCGAGCGAGCCGTGGACGCCGCGCGAGGAGCCGGAGTTGAGCGTGTCGGCGAGCGCCGGGTCGCTGACGAACGCGGCGTTCGCGAGCGACGGCCCGACGCGCACGACGACCGGGTCCTCCGGCGTCGCCGCCTGGATGGCGGGCAGCAGGGCGTCGGTCGAGGCGGCCGTGAGCTGCGCGCCCGGGATCCCGGCGTTGCCGGCGATGCCGGCCGTGAAGACCGGCAGCTCGGAGCCGATGAGCACGGCGGCCGCCCCGGCGTTCTGGGCGTTCGTCCAGCGGACGGCGCTGCCGCAGCGGCGCGCCGTGTCGTCGTCGTCCCACCAGAGCCACAGCACGGTGCCGGCGATCCGGTCCGCGTGCGGGGCGAGCTCGGCCGCCACGCAGCCGTCCACCTCGCCGATGTAGGTCACGGGCGCGGTGACGTCCGCCTCGCCGGCGTAGTCGACGGTGTTCTGGGCCGCGTACGTGCCCAGGAGCGCGTCGTCGGGCGCCTCGACGACCTCGACGCCGTCGTACGTCTGGGTGAGACCCACCGAGTTCGCGACGGTGAGGGCGGACGCCGAGTTGGCGGGGGAGCCGCCGACGTCGGTCTGGTCGCCGCCGTTGCCCGCGGACGTCACGGTGAGGACCCCGAGCCGCGTGAGCTCGTCGACGAAGAGGCTCTCCGGGTCGTCGGCCGGGCTGAGGTCCGAGCCGAGCGAGAGGTTGATGATGTCGAGGTGGTCGGAGAAGTCGCCGTCCCCGTCGGGGTCGGCGGCCCAGTCGAGCGCCTGGACGACGAGGCCGGTGCTGCCGCCCTGGTCGCCGAACACCTTGAGCGCGTAGATCCCGGCGAGCGGGGCGCTGCCCGGCCCGACGAGCCAGTCGGAGATGTCGTCGAGCTCGGCGTAGTCGCCGCGGAAGGTCGAGCCGTCCGGGGCGACGCCGTAGCCGGCCGCGGTGCCCGCGACGTGGCTGCCGTGCCCGCCGCCCGCGGTGTGCGGGGCGTCGATCGGGTTCTCGTCCGGGCGCGGGACGAGCTGGGCCGGCGTCGTGCCGCCCGCGTGGTAGGTCGGGCCCGCGAAGTCGTAGCCGCCGAGGAACTTGGCGGGGTCGAACAGCCCGTCGGGGACCGGCCCGGTGCCGTCGGTGCCGTACGCCTCGGCGTACGCCTCGGGCGTGCCCGGGCCGCCGAACGTCGCGTGCGTGTAGTCCACGCCGGTGTCGATGACGCCGATGGTGACGCCCTCGCCGGTCACGCCGGCGGAGGCCCACGCCTCGGCGGCGCGCGTGAAGAGGTCCGTGCCCTTGTTGTCGATCGTCTTGGGCACGACGAGGTGGATCGCGGCGACGTTCGGGTCCTCCGTGAGCGCGGCGATCTCGTCGGCGTCGCCGGTGACGACGACGCCGGGCACGACGTTCGCGGTCACGGCCACCTGCACGGGCGTGTCGGACGCGGCGGCGGCCCGAGCGTTCCCCTGGTCGGGGACGACCTGGTCCGCGAGCTCCTCGACCTGCGCGACCGCGGCCGCGACGTCGTCCGCGTCGCCGCCGGCCGCCGCGGTCTCGAGGCCCGACGGCGCGTCGAGCTGCACGAACGCGGTGACGATGCCCTCGGCCTCCTGCAGCGCGGGCGCGATGCGGTCGGGTGCGCCGTCGGGCCGGCCGAGCCCCGACGCCGGGGCGACCGGGACGACGACGCCGTCGCCCAGCGGTGGTGGCGTCTCGGTGGGCACGGCGGCCCCGGCCGCGGTCGCGGCGAGGCTGAGGGGTACCGCCAGCGCAGCGGTGGCGGCGCTGGCGACGAGACGGCGGACACGGGTCATGAGGCGCTCCCTTGCAGCGGAGACAGGCGACCTACCAATGCCTGCCGCGAGCGGGGGCCTCGACGGCGTACGGCTGGCCCGCACACTAGCCCGGCCGGACCGAGCGGGTGAAGGATTTCGCCCTCTCGCGCCCGAGATGTCCGCCGGCCGGGCGACGCCGGCCGGCGGACGGGGCGTGCTCAGCCGCGCACGACGTCGCCCGAGCCGTTCACGTCCTGCCTGACCTGCGGGTCCCCGTGGTAGACGACGTCGCCCGAGCCGTCGATCCGCACGTCGAGCGAGCGCTCGACGGTCACGTAGGCGTCGCCGGAGCCCCGCACGGTCACGCGCGCCTCCTGGGTGGCGAGGTCCTCGCCGTCGAAGACGCCGGAGCCAGCGATCGTGACGGTGAGCTCGTCCGCGGTGCCGGCGAGGCCGACGTCGCCGGACCCCTCGATCTCCGCCTCGACGGACCGCGCCGCGAGGCCGTCGAGCGTGACGTTCCCGGAGCCCTCGATCTCGATCTCGACCTCGTCGGCGGTCGCGCCGGACAGGTCGACGTCGCCGGAGCCTGCGACGTGGATCTCGACCTCGCCGCCGGCCGGGGCGAGGTCGCCGGAGACGTCGGCGGAGCCACGGACCGTGACCGAGGCGAGCGCGGGCGTGACGAGCTCGTAGTCGATCGGGCCGGGGTTGAGCCAGGTGCCGGGCAGCTCGATGGTCAGCGTCCCGCCCTGGACGACGGCCGTGATCTCCTCGAGCACGCGCTCGCCCGCGGTGATCGTGAGCGTGGGGGTGTCCCCGGCCACGACGCGCATGGTGCCGGAGGTGCGGATGTCGACCGCGGTGACCTCGGTGATCTCCCGGGTCACGGTCTCGCGGGGGCCGGAGTCGCGCTCGATCACGACCTGGGCGCATCCCGAGAGCGCGATGAGGCCGGCCAGGGCGGTGGCGGCGGCGGCGATGGTGCGGGCTCGGCGGGTCATCGTGGTCCTTCGCGTCATGGGCGTCATGGGCGTCGTGGGGCGTCGCTGATCTTGGTGTCGGCACGAGCATGCCCCCGTCCGGGCCCCGGCGGCATCGGGGGGTCCCCTGGCGCGACCCTGGTCCCGGCGCGGGGCACCTCCGGGGCGGTCAGGGATCTCCCCGGCCCCTCCTCCCGGCTCGTGCTCGTGCGCCGCGCCCGGCCGACCGGCTGCCCATCGCGCGCCGCCGCACGGCCGCCCCGCGTGCGGGCGGCGCGGCCCGCCGTGAGACTGGTCCGACGCGCCGGCGGTGGCGCGGGAGGGGGGGCCGGAGCGCGGGAGAGGGGGCCGGATGCGGGCGCTCATCACGAACGACGACGGGATCGGCTCGCCGGGGCTGGCGGTCCTGGCCCGGGTCGCGCTCGACGCGGGCCTCGACGTGGTGGTCGCCGCGCCGGAGCGCGAGTCGTCCGGCGCGAGCGCGTCGCTGCTGGGTGCCGAGCGCGACGGCCGCCTGCTGTACGAGGAGCGGACGGCGCCCGGCCTGCCCGACGGCGTCCCCTCCTACGCGGTCCGTGCGGCCCCGGGACTCATCGGCTTCCTCGCGGCGCAGGACGGTTTCGAGGGCCGCCCCGACGTGGTGCTGTCCGGGGTGAACCGCGGCTCGAACACGGGGCACGCGGTCATCCACTCGGGGACGGTGGGTGCGGCGTTCTCCGCGGCGACCCACGGGATCCGGGCGATGGCGGTCTCGCTCGCCGCGGCGGGCCCGGAGCACTGGGCGACGGCCGGCGCGGTCGCGTCGCACGCGCTGCCGTGGCTGCTCGCGACCGGGCCGGGGCGCGTGCTCAACGTCAACGTGCCGGACCGCCCGTTGGCTGACCTGCGCGGTGTGGTGAGGGCGCCGCTCGCGTCCTTCGGCACGGTGCAGGCGCGCCTGCACGCCGTCGAGCGCGGGTCGCTCATGGTGACCTACGCGGAGGTCGACCCCGCCCGGGACCGCGCCTCCGACGCGGGGCTGCTCGCGGCGGGCTGGGCGACGCTCACCCTGCTCGAGGCGCCGGCCTTCGTGCCCGACGCCGACCTGCCCGAGCACCCCGACGGCCCGCCGCCCGCGGGTGCGTGGGCTCAGCGGGCGTAGCGCTCGACGAAGGCGCGCAGCACGAGCGACGCCGACTCCACCCGCGCCCGGCGCACCCGCGCCACGAGCGCGTCGACCTCGTCGGGCTCGAAGTAGCCGGCGTCGCGGTACACGTCGATGCGCGTGACGATGCCGGGCACGTCGAGCTCGGGGTGGAACTGGGTGGCGTAGAGGTTCCGCCGGATCCGGAACGCCTGCACGGGGCAGTCGGGGGAGGTCGCGAGCACGACCGCGCCCGGCGGCGGCACGCGGATCGCCTCCTTGTGCCCGACGAACGCCTCGAACGTGTCCGGCAGCACGCCGAACACGGGGTCGGCGCGGCCCTCCGGGGTGAGCGTGATCGGGACGGCCCCGACCGCCTCGCCGTACGTGCCGTCGACGACGCCGCCCGCCACGACGCCGAGGGTCCCGACGCCGTAGCACGCGCCGAGGAAGGGCACGTCGCGCGCGACGACCTCGCGCAGCAGCGCGTCGAGCTCGCGCTCGACGCGCACCTGCGTGGCCGACTTGGTCTCCTCGGGCACGCTCGTGGTGAACGGGCTGCCGCCGACGATGACGCCGGACACCTCGTCGAGGTCGATCGGCGGCATGGGCTCGCGCTCGAGGCGCACGCGGCGCAGCCGGTCCGGCTCGAGCCCGCCGAACCGCAGGATCGCGGCGTACTCGTCGTCGGCCGCGCTGTCCTCCGCGCGCGTGGCGAGGAGCACGAACGGCTTCACGACGGCGACCCTAGGGCCAACCCGCCAGGTCACGCTCGGGCAACGCTTCGGCGCGGCCCGAAGGCGTCGGCGCGCCGCCGACAGATACTGGCCGGGTGGGCGGCCGCCGTGCGCCGCCGGAAGGAGCGACCGTGCGGGACGAGGCCTGGTTCGAGGGCGTCTTCCGTGCGCACGCGACGGCGGTGCACAGGTACCTCGTGCGGCGCGGCGCGGGCGAGGACGCGCAGGACCTGACCGCAGACGTGCTCGCCACTGCGTGGCGGCGCCGGGAGGACGTGCCCGAGGGCGCCGAGCTGCCCTGGCTGTACCGGACCGCGGCGTACACGCTGGCGAACCACCGCCGGAAGGGCCGCCCCGTACCGGTCGCGGAGATCAACGACGAGATCGACGACGCCGACCCCGCGCACCTCGCGGTCACGGACGGCCAGGTGCGCGCGGTGCTCGCGGCGCTGTCGCCGCGCGACCGCCGGATCCTGCTCCTGCACGCGTGGGAGGGCATGGACGGCGACCGGCTCGCCGAGGCCCTGGGCATCTCCCGGGGCGGTGCGGACGCCGCGCTGTCGCGTGCCCGGGCCCGGTTGCGCGAGGCGTGGGCGGCGCAGGACGCCGTCCCGGCGGGCTGACCCGCCGTACCCCGGCCGGTGGACGACGCCGCCGCCGCCGCTGCAAGGCGGCAGCCCGGCGGCACACAAGCAAGGCGGCACGAGGAGCGGGCGGCAGCCCGCCGGCCGGCCGTTCGGCCCTGAGGAGGTCGTGGTGGACGAGAAGCACCAGCAGCAGGACGTGCCCAGCGAGGAGGCGCTCGTCGCCCGGCTGCGCGCCGCCGACCCCGCCTCGGGGGTCGAGCCCGACCTGGTCGCCCTGCGGGCGGCGGTCGACGCGCGCCGCTCCGCGACGCCGTCCGACCAGCTGGCCGCGCGCCGCCCGAGGTGGACGAGCTGGCCCGCCCGGGCCGCCGCGGTCGCCGCGGCCGCGCTCGTCGTCGGCGGCGGGGGCGGGTACGCCATCGGTGCGGCCGGTGCGGGCGACTCCGGCGGCGGCTTCACCGCGGAGGCGCCGATCACGCTGCAGGCCCCGGAGACGGCGGCCGACGCCGGGGCGGGCGCGCCCGAGATCGCCGCGGCCCCCGGTGGCCGCACCATGGCCGGCCTCGACGCCATGTGGGGCGGCTGGTACGGCCGGACCGTGTTCCACGGCTCCGGCCTGTCGACCGACAGCGGCTCGGCCCGCGGGTGGGCGCTGGACGCCTCGGGCGTCTCGGCGCAGGCCGCGGCCGCGGCGGCGTCGGCGCTCGGCGTGACCGGCGAGCCGCGCCTCGAGTGGGGCTCGTGGGTCGTCGGGTCGAACGACGGCACCGGCCCGTCCCTGACGCTGTCGGCCGACGGCCAGGGCGCGCTCAGCTACGCCGACCCGCGCAACGACGTCTGGTACTGCGACCCGTCGGTCCGCGAGGAGGCCACCTCCTCGGACGGCGCCGTCGAGGGCGGGGCGACCGAGGGCGCGGGCGCCGCGCCGTCGGTGGTCGAGCCGTGCGGGGAGCGCGATCTCGGCCCGGCCCCGTCCGAGGACGAGGCCGCACGGCAGCTGCGCGACCTCATGTCCCGGCTGGGCGTGGACCCGGCGGGGTACGAGGTGGTCGTGGAGGACTACGGCGACCCGTACGTCTTCGCGACCGCGTACCACGTCGTCGACGGGCAGCGCACCGGCCTGACGTGGAGCGCCTCGTTCTCGGGCGCGGGCGTGACGTGGCTGTCCGGGTTCACGGCCTCGCTCGTGGACCTCGGCGAGTACGACGTGGTGAGCCCGGCCGAGGCCGTCGAGCGGATGAACGACCCGCGGTTCGGCGCCGGCTGGTCCGGCCCGATCGCGCTGGCGCGCGACGCCTCCGCCGCCGCCGCCGAGACGGGCGTGGTGGACGAGCCCGACGGCACGCCGCCCGCGCCTGCGGCGCCCGGCTCCGCGTTCGCCTGGCCCGTGACCGACGTGACGATCGTCGAGGCCCGGCTCGGCGTCGCGGTGACCTCGACGCGCGACGGTGCGGCGGTGCTCGCGCCGACGTACGAGCTCACCGCCGACGACGGCTCGGTGTGGTCGGTCATCGCGGTCGCCGAGCGGCACCTGGACTTCGCGCGCTGACCCGCGACCCCCTGCAGTCCCGACGCCCGGCGGCCCCGCCGGCCGCGGGGCGTCGGCCGTCCGGGCAGGCGAGTTGACACGGCCTGTCCCGTTTCGTGCGCGTCGCAGCCGTGCAGGTCGCACCCGTACGGCGTAGGTTCACCGTGTCACGCCAGACCTGCCTGGGAGTGCACGTGGACGGACGCGAACCGGACCGCCGCCCGGAGCCGGCCGGGCGGCCGCTCACCCGACGCGAGCTGCGCGCTGCCCGCGCCGCGGGTCTCGAGATCCCCGAGCCGGGCGACGTCGCAGCCGGCTGGCCCCCGGCGGAGGCCCCGCGCCGCGAGGCGGACTCGTGGGAGGCCGCGGTCGGCTGGGCCCTGCGCGGGGAGGGGCCGCCGGTCCTGCCGCCGGAGCCCCCGGAGCCCGACGACGTCCGCTGGGAGCCCGTCTCGGGCGAGCCCGTGCGGCTGCCGGACGAGCCCGCCGACGACCGCCGGCCCTGGACCGACAGCGGGCTGTGGCGCGACGACGACACCGCCCACGTCCCGGTCGTCAGCGACCCGCCCCCGGCGCCCGACGCCGCCGGGTCGCCCGGGGCCGCGGCGTCGCCCGAGGTGACGGCGGTGCCCGAGGTGCCGCGCCGGGTCTCGGTCTTCGGCACGGTGGAGCAGACGGCCGCGCCGGCGGTGCCGGGTGCACCCGCCGCGCCGCCCGTCGTGGACGGCCTGCCGCCGGTCCCGCCGCCCGGCACGGGCGTGCCGGGCGAGCTGCCCACGCTCGACGACCTCATGGCCACGCGGCCCGCGCCGACCGACGGGCCCGCCGAGTGGGGCTGGCGCGGTGCCGTGCGGCGGCTCACGGGCGGGCTGGTCGCCCCGCGCCCCGGCCCGGCCGAGCAGCGCGAGCGTGCGTCGATCGCCAGCGTGCAGCGGCCGCTCGACGGCCCCCGGACGATCGTCGTCGTGAACCCCAAGGGCGGGGCCCACAAGACCACGGCGACCCTGCTCCTCGCGGCCACGTTCGGCCGGCTGCGCGGCGGGTACACGCTCGCCTGGGACAACAACGAGACCCGCGGCACGCTCGGCTGGCGGGCCCGCCACGCGCACCACTCGCGCACCGCCGTCGACCTCCTCGAGGACCTGGAGCGCTTCGCCGACCCCGGGTCGGCGCGCGTCGGCGACCTCGACGCGTACGTGCGCTCGCAGACGTCGGCGCAGTTCGACGTGCTGGCCTCGGACGAGGACGCGGCGTCGGCGGCGTCGATCGACGGGTTCGCGTTCCGGGCGCTGCACCGCACGCTGCAGCGCTTCTACCGGGTGCTCGTGGTCGACACCGGCAACAACATGCGCGCGTCCAACTGGCAGGCGGCGATCGAGGCGGCCGACCAGGTCGTGGTGGTCTCGACGATGCGCGAGGACACCGCGCAGTCGGCGGCCTGGATGCTCGACGCGCTCCGGGCGACCGGCCACGAGGAGGTCGTGCGCAACGCCGTCACCGTGCTGAGCCAGCCCGCGCCGCGCATCGACGCCGAGCTCACCGCACGCCTGCACGACCACTTCGGCCGGCTCACCCGCGCGGTGCTCGAGGTGCCGTACGAGCCGTCGCTCGTCAGCGGCGGCCCCGTGGACTTCGACGCCCTCGCCGCGCCGACCCGTCGCGCCTGGCTGCACGTGACCGCGGCCGTGGCCGAAGGGCTGTGACCTGGTAGAACACCTCCTGGCCGCGGCGGTCCGGCCGCCGTGAGCCGTGCCCGACCCCGAGGAGGTCCCGCGCGCATGTCCGCGCTCGTCCGCACGCGGCCCGCCACGCCCGACGACGTCGACGCCGTCGTCGAGCTCGTCGAGTCGGCCTACCGGGGCGACACGTCCCGGGCGGGCTGGACCACCGAGGCCGACCTGCTCGACGGCCGGCGCACCGACGCCGCGATGGTCCGCGGGCTGCTCGACGACCCGCGCAGCGTGCTGCTGGTGCTCGAGGGCGAGGACGGCGGCCTGCTCGGCTGCTGCCACCTGCAGCGCCCCGCGGACGACGCCACGGACGACGCCGACGCGGCCGACGAGGGCGCCGAGGGCGCCGGCGGGAGGGACGTCCATTTCGGGCTCTTCGCGGTGCGACCCACCCAGCAGGGCCACGGCCTCGGGTCCCGCCTGCTCGCCGCCGCGGAGGAGCAGGCGCGTGCGTGGGGTGCCGACCGGCTCGTGCTCACCGTGCTCAACCACCGGCCCGAGCTGCGCGCCTGGTACGCGCGCCGCGGCTTCGTCGCGACCGGCGTCGTGCACCCGTTCCCGGCGTACGCCGACTCCCGGTTCGGCCTGCCGCGCCGCGACGACCTCGTGCTGCTCGAGATGGCCAAGCCCCTGCGCTGACCGGCCCGACCCGCGGCGCGCGGGCCGCTGCGCGGGACGGCCGCGCGGGCGGGGCCCGGCACCGCGCAGGATGGGACCATGACCGCACCCACGCCCCCCGCGCAGATCCCCCGCACCGCCCTCGTCACCGGTGCCGGCCGCGGCATCGGCCGCGGGCTCGCGCTCGGCCTCGTCGACGCCGGGTACGACGTCGCGCTCGTCGGCCGCACGCCCGCCCACCTCGAGGCCGTCGCCGCCGAGGCCGCGCTGGCCCGCCCCGGCGTGCGCGTGGCCACCGCCGCCGTCGACGTCACCGACCCCGCGGCCGCGCGCGAGGCGGTCCTGCGCGCGGAGGGCGAGCTGGGCGGCATCGGCCTGCTCGTCAACAACGCCGGCGTCATCGAGCGCACCGAGGGTCCCTTCGCCGACGACGACGTCGAGGACGCCTGGCGGGTCGTGGAGACCAACCTCCGCGGCCCCTTCAACGTCACGCACGCGGCGCTGCCCGGCATGGTGGCCCGCGGTGGGGGACGGGTCGTCAACATCAACTCGGGGTCGGGCGTGCGCACCGGCGGCGTCTACACCGCCTACGGCGTCTCCAAGGGCGCGCTCGCGCGGTTCACCTCGTTCCTCGACGCGCAGTACCGCGCGGCGGGCGTGCGGGCGTTCGACCTCGCGCCCGGCGTCGTGCGCACCGACATGACCACCGCCATGCCGTTGCACGACGACCGCACCGACTGGACGCCGATCGAGGACGTCGTCGCGCTGCTCGTGGCGCTCGGTGACGGCCGCCTCGACCGGCTGTCGGGCCGGTTCGTGCGCGCGGGCGCCGACACGGTCACCGACCTCGAGGCCCGGACCGAGCAGATCCTCGCGGCCGACGCGCGCCGGCTCGCGCTCGTGCCGTGGGGTCCGGACGACCCGCTCGCCTGAGCGGTGGCCGCCGCGGCTCGTGCGGCGCGGCGGGCCCGGGAACGGCGGAGGGGCCCCGGCCGTCGGCCGGGGCCCCTCCGTACGCGGCGCCTCGTCAGGCGCCGAACCACTCGCGCACGCGCGCGACGATCGCCCGCTCGAACTCGTCGTCGTCGTGGCGGGCCTTGAGCCACTCGACGAACGAGCCGCCGGCCGCCGCGTCCATCTCCGCCCGGCACGCGGCCGTGTCCGTCACCGCGCGGACGAGCATCTCCTCGGCCTCCGCGGGGGTGCGGTAGAAGAACGGGTAGCCCTCGGGCACCAGGGCCCGGGCCCACGGGCGGTCCGGCAGGATGCCGACCACCCCGGCGGCGAGCGCCTCGACGTACTCGAGGCCGTAGGACTCCTCCACGGCGGTGGCGAGGAACGCCGTCGTGCGGGCCAGGGCCGACCAGTAGTCGACCCGGCTCGCCGTCAGCGGCCCCACCCACGCCCAGTCGCGCCGCGAGAGACGCATGGCCTTGTCGGAGACCAGGTGCGACTCGTGCAGGCGCGCCTCGACGCGGATCGGGGTGCGCTTGACGACGCGCTCGACCACGTCGAGGAAGAGCTGCGGGTTCTTGCGCTCGGACAGGTAGATGGCCGGGTACAGCACCACCGGGACGTCCGGCTCCTGGCGCGGCTGGACGTGCTCGTGCCGGAAGCCGAGGTTCACCCAGGCGATGCGGGCCTTCTCGGCCAGCGGCTGCACCGTCTCCGCGTTGACGATCTCCCGCACCTCGCTGGCGGTGCGCTGGGAGTTCGCGAACGTGGGGAACAGGGCGCAGCACAGGCCGAGCAGGGACCGCTCCACCGGGTGCTGCTTGTCCGACGTGTTCCACCAGACGAAGTTCATGACCTTCGGCTCGTCGCAGGTCGCCCTGAGCGTGCGCCAGACGCAGGTCGCGTCGAGCACGTCCATGGTGATGACCAGCGTGTCCTCACCGTCGATGAACTCCAGGGGCATGACGTCGAACCCCTCGCACCTGCGGGGCCTCGTCCCGACGAGGATCGGGTCCGGGAAGACCCGGAGCAGACGCCGGACCAGGGTTGCCCCGGCGTCGTGCCCGGCGACGCGGCCGTCCGCGTCGACGAGTGCCCCGCTGTACCGGACCGCGACCTTCATCGACCGTCACCGGCTCCCGCGAGCGCTTCGGTCCCGGCGGCGTCCTCGTCGGCCTCGGCCGCCGCGGTCGTCGTGTCGGCCGCCGCCTCCGCCACCGCGTCCGCCGGGGCGTCGAGCGCCTCGGGGGTGGTGTCGGAGCCGTCGCCGGCCTCGAGCTCGGCGCCCTCGTCCATCTCCGCCTTGATCCGCATGCCGTAGAACGACCGGTGGATGAAGAAGGCGGCCACGAGGAAGAACGCACCCGCGAGCACGTGCACCAGGGTGCCGTTGCCCTCGGTGGTCAGCATCACGCCGAGCTCGACGGCCAGCAGACCGAAGAGGGTCGTGAACTTGATGACCGGGTTGAGGGCGACGGACGAGGTGTCCTTGTACGGGTCGCCGACGGTGTCGCCGACGATCGTCGCGTCGTGCAGGGCCGTGCCCTTGGCGTGCAGGTCGACCTCGACGATCTTCTTCGCGTTGTCCCAGGCGCCGCCCGCGTTCGCCATGAAGATCGCCTGGTAGAGGCCGAACACGGCGATCGACACGAGGTAGCCGATGAAGAAGAACGGCTCGACGAAGGCGAACGCCAGGGTGGAGAAGAACACGCCGAGGAACATGTTGAGCATGCCCTGCTGGGCGTACTGGGTGCAGATCTCCACGACCTTGCGGGAGTCCTCGGTGCTGGCCTTGGTCGCGCCGTCGAGGCGGATGGTCTGCTTGATGAACTCCACGGCCCGGTAGGCGCCGGTGGTGACCGCCTGGATCGAGGCGCCGGTGAACCAGTAGATGACCGCGCCACCGGCGATGAGGCCGAGCAGGAGCGGCGCGTGCATGAGGGACAGCTTGTCCATGCCCTCCTGGAGCCCGCCGGTGAGGGTCATGATGATCGAGAAGATCATCGTGGTCGCGCCGACGACGGCGGTGCCGATGAGCACCGGCTTGGCGGTCGCCTTGAAGGTGTTGCCGGCGCCGTCGTTCTCCTCGAGCATCTGCTTCGCCTTGTCCCACTGGACCTCGACGCCGTAGCTCTCCTTGAGCTCGGCGTCGATGCCCTCGATCTCCTCGATGAGGGACAGCTCGTACACGCTCTGCGCGTTGTCGGTGACCGGGCCGTACGAGTCGACGGCGATGGTGACCGGGCCCATCGACAGGAAGCCGAACGCCACGAGGCCGAAGGCGAACACCGCCGGGGCGAGCATGTACTGGTCGAGGCCGGTCTCGCTGATGAGGAACGCGCCGCCCATGAGGCCGACGATCGCGATGCCCAGCCAGTAGCCGGAGAAGTTGCCCGCCACGAGGCCGGACAGGATGTTCAGCGAGGCGCCGCCCTGACGGGTGCTCTTGACGACCTCCTGCGTGTGCCGGCTCTTGGTCGAGGTGAAGGCCTTGACCAGCTCGGGGATGAGGGCGCCCGCGATGGTGCCGCAGGAGATGATCGCCGACAGCTTCCACCACAGGGTGCCGTCGCCGACCTCGCCGAGCACGACGTACGTCATCGCGAACGTGCCGACGATCGAGACGAGCGAGGTGACCCACACGAGGGACGTGAGCGGGGTCTCGAAGTCGAAGCGCTCCGCGGAGCCGTAGCGGCTGCGCGCCCACGCGTCGTTGGCGAGGTAGGAGATCGCCGAGGCGACGACCATCATCGCGCGGACGACGAAGATCCAGACGAGCAGGCTGGCCTGGATGGCCGGGTCGTTCACGGCGAGCAGCACGAAGGTGACGAGCGCGACGCCGGTGACGCCGTAGGTCTCGAAGCCGTCGGCCGACGGGCCGATCGAGTCGCCGGCGTTGTCGCCGGTGCAGTCGGCGATGACGCCGGGGTTGCGGGCGTCGTCCTCCTTGATCTTGAAGGCGATCTTCATGAGGTCGGAGCCGATGTCCGCGATCTTCGTGAAGATGCCGCCCGCGATGCGCAGCGCCGCGGCGCCGAGGGACTCGCCGATCGCGAAGCCGATGAAGCAGGCGCCGGCGATGTCACCGGGCAGGAACAGCAGGATGACGAGCATGGTGAGCAGCTCGAGGCTGATGAGCACCATGCCGATCGACATGCCGGACTTCATGGGGATCCGGTGCACCGGGAGCGGCTTGCCCTCGAGCGAGGCGAACGCCGTGCGCGCGTTGGCGAACGTGTTCACGCGGATGCCGAACCAGGCCACCGAGTAGGAGCCGGCCATGCCGATGAGGCTGAACGCGATGACGATCGCGACCTTGCCCCACGGCAGGTCCACGAGGAAGCCGTAGTAGACGACGATGACCGCGGCGATGAAGCCCCACAGGACCATGAGGAACCGGCCCTGCTTGAGCAGGTACGCCTTGCAGGTCGTGAAGATGAGCTCGGCGACGTCGCGCATCGACGGGTGCACCGGGAGCTTCTTCAGCTGGTGGTACACCAGGTAGCCGAAGCCCAGGCCCATCGCGCAGACGACGAGGCCGACGAGGAGGAGCATCCGGCCGGAGCCGGCGCCGCCGCCGACGATGGCGACGTCCGAGAGCGGCGGGACCACGAGGTTCACCTCGCCGCCGTGGGAGCCGGAGCCGCCCGAGGCGGCGCCTTCGGAGGAGCAGCCGGCCAGGGCCAGCCCTGCGAGGCCGGCCAGGCCGGCGAGCGCCGCGACGCGGCGCGGGCGCCGGACGGGCGCGGGTGCGGTGCTTTCGGTGCGTGTGCTCACGATCAACCCCGTGGGTAGAGGGACCTCGTTGTCGCTTTTCACGCTAGGCGCGACAAGTCGCGCCGGGGTGTGACCTTCGGCCCCGCCCGGACGGGGGCCGTCCCGGGCTCCGGGAGGGCCGTCCGAGCCCCCGGCGGGGCCCCTCGGGCGGTCCTCGGACGGCCCTCGGACGGGTCGTCGGGGGCCCTGTGCGGCCCCGCGAGACCGCGGGTGTCCAGCATGCGGATGGTGCGTCGGCGTCGTCGTGCGCGGGCGCCCGGCACGCCCGGCGAAGGGCTTCCGCAGGGCCCAAGGTCCCCCGGAAGATGGACCGCGTTCCCGCAGGCTAAGGGACGGCGAGACGTCGGCAACGAGGCAGGCGTCAAGGTAGAGAGGCACACCGTGGCGAAGTACGTCTACGACTTCAGTGAAGGAAACAAGGACCTCAAGGACCTGCTCGGCGGCAAGGGCGCGAACCTCGCCGAGATGACCAACCTCGGGCTGCCGGTGCCCCCGGGCTTCACCATCACGACCGACGCGTGCCGCGTCTACATGAAGACCGGTGAGGTGCCCCCCGAGCTGCGGGTCGAGGTCACGCAGGCGATCCGCCGCCTCGAGGACGCGCTCGGCCGTCAGTTCGGCGACGTCAAGGACCCGCTGCTCGTGTCGGTCCGCTCCGGCGCGAAGTTCTCCATGCCCGGCATGATGGAGACGGTCCTCAACGTCGGCCTCAACGACGAGTCCGTCGAGGGTCTGGCGCGGTTCTCGAACAACGAGCGCTTCGCGTGGGACTCCTACCGCCGCCTCATCCAGATGTTCGGCAAGACGGTGCTCGACATCGACGGCGACAAGTTTGCGGACGCCCTCGACGCGGCCAAGGCGGCCAAGGGCTACACGAACGACACCGAGATGACCGCCGACGACCTCAAGGAGCTCGTCAAGGTCTACAAGCAGATCGTCAAGGACGAGACCGGCCGCGACTTCCCGCAGACCCCGCGCGCGCAGCTCGACCTCGCGATCGAGGCCGTCTTCAACTCGTGGAACACCGAGCGCGCCCGCCTGTACCGCCGCCGCGAGCGCATCCCCGACGACCTGGGCACCGCCGTCAACGTCTGCACGATGGTGTTCGGCAACCTCGGCGAGGACTCCGGCACGGGCGTCTGCTTCACGCGCGACCCCTCCACCGGCCAGACCGGCGACTACGGCGACTACCTGCCGAACGCGCAGGGCGAGGACGTCGTGGCCGGCATCCGCAACACGCTGCCGCTGGCCGAGATGGAGAAGATCGACCCGGCCGCGTACCACGAGCTGCGCCAGGTCATGCGCCGCCTCGAGACGCACTACCGCGACCTGTGCGACATCGAGTTCACGGTCGAGCGCGGCAAGCTGTGGATGCTGCAGACCCGTGTCGGCAAGCGCACCGCCGCCGCCGCGTTCCGCATCGCGCACCAGCTGGTCGAGGAGCACCTCATCACGCTGGACGAGGCGCTCGAGCGGGTGACCGGCGAGCAGCTGAGCAAGCTGATGTTCCCGCAGTTCGACGTCAAGGCCGAGCGCACGCTGCTGGCCAAGGGCATGGCGGCGTCCCCGGGCGCGGCCGTCGGCCAGGCGGTGTTCTCGTCCGCCACGGCCGTCGAGTGGGCCGAGCAGGGCAAGGACGTCATCCTCGTCCGCCGCGAGACGAACCCCGACGACCTCGGCGGCATGATCGCCTCGGTCGGTGTCCTCACCTCGCGCGGCGGCAAGACGTCGCACGCCGCCGTCGTCGCCCGCGGCATGGGCACGACCTGCGTCGTCGGCGCCGAGGCCCTGGACGTCGACGTCGTGAACAAGAAGTTCACGCTCAAGGACGGCACCGTCGTCAACGAGGGCGACGTCATCGCCATCGACGGCTCCACCGGCGAGATCTTCCTCGGCGCGGTGCCCGTCGTGCCGTCGCCGGTCGTCCGCTACCTCGAGCACGGCCTCGAGGCCGCGCTCGCCGAGGTCGGCGACGACGAGGAGACCAAGGAGCTCGTCGTCGCGGTCGACGCGCTGCTCACGCACGCCGACGCGGTCCGCCGGCTCGGCGTCGAGGCCAACGCCGACACCCCCGAGGACGCGCGGCGCGCCCGCACGCTCGGCGGCGAGGGCATCGGCCTGTGCCGCACCGAGCACATGTTCCTCGGCGACCGGCGCGTCCTGGTCGAGCGGCTCATCCTGGCGAAGAACGAGGAGGAGCAGCAGGCGGCGCTCGACGCGCTCATGCCGCTCCAGCGCCAGGACTTCACGGAGATCCTCGAGGCGATGGACGGCCTGCCCGTCACCGTCCGCCTCATCGACCCGCCGCTGCACGAGTTCCTGCCCGACTACACCGAGCTGTCCGTCAAGGTCGCGCTCGCGGAGGCGCGCGGGGACACCTCGGAGGAGGCGCAGCGCGACAAGGTCCTGCTCGCCGCGGTCAACAAGACCCGCGAGGCGAACCCGATGCTGGGTCTGCGCGGCGTGCGTCTCGGCATCGTCATCCCGGGCCTGTTCACCATGCAGATCCGCGCGATCGCCGAGGCCCAGGCGGCCCGGATCAAGGCCGGCGGCAACCCGAAGGCCGAGATCATGATCCCGCTCGCCGCGTCGGTCATGGAGCTGCACCTCGTCCGCGACGACGCCGAGGCCGTCCTCAAGCAGGTCGCCGAGGAGCAGGGCGTCGAGCTGGACATCCCGATCGGCGCGATGATCGAGCTCCCGCGGGCCGCCTACACCGCGGACCGCATGGCCGAGGTCGCGGAGTTCTTCTCGTTCGGCACGAACGACCTCACGCAGACCACGTGGGGCTTCTCGCGCGACGACGTCGAGGGCGCGTTCTTCAACCAGTACACGGAGAAGGGCGTCTTCTCGGTCTCGCCGTTCGAGTCGATCGACACCCAGGGCGTCGGCGGCCTCGTGGCGCTGGCCGTGGAGAAGGGCAAGGCGACCCGGCCCGACATCAAGCTCGGCGTCTGCGGCGAGCACGGTGGCGACCCGGACTCTATCCACTTCTTCCACGGCGTCGGGCTCGACTACGTGTCCTGCTCGCCGTTCCGCATCCCGATCGCGCGGCTCGAGGCCGGTCGCGCGGCGGTCGCCTCGGGCGGTGGCGACACCCGCTGAGGCCGCACCGGCTGACCCGAGGGCCCGGCTCCGCGCACGCGGGGCCGGGCCCTCGGCCGTTCCCGGGCTTCCGCCCCTCTCCAGTGGAGCGTCGTGGCGCCACGGCGCTCCACGCGGGGTCAGCGCAGCGGCACGAACCGGTAGCCCTCGTACCGGGTCACGGTGTGCCCACCGGTCCGGCGCTGGACCACCTCCAGGCCGCGCGCGACGGGGGCGACCATGCGGCCGTCGTCGGCGAGCTGCGCGACGAGCTCTTCCGGCAGGGCGGGCGCCTCGGCGGACACGAGGATGCGGTCGTACGGGCCCTCCTCGGGCAGACCGAGCACGCCCGGCCGCGCGACGACGACGCGCGCCCACGGCTGGCCGGTCGCCGCGAGGTTCGCGGCGCCCCAGGCGGCGAGCTCGGGCTCGAGCTCCACGCCGACGACGACGCCCGTCGGCCCGACGAGGTGCGCGAGCAGCGCCGTCGTCCACCCGGAGCCGGCGCCGACGTCGAGCACGCGCGCGCCGACCGGCACCTCGAGCAGCCGGAGCATGCGCGCCACGGTGCTCGGCTGCGACGACGTCTGGCCGAAGCCGATCGGCAGCGGGGCGTCGCGGTCCGCGTGCCGCCGCTGCCGCTCGGGCAGGAAGCCGGCGCGCGGGTGGGCCGCGAACGCCTCGTCCACGCGGTCGCCCATCGCCACCTCCGAGTGCCGGTCCGCCGGGTCCGGGTTACGGTCGGGCCGTCCCGTTCAGCACACCACGGAGGTTCCCCGATGGCCACGCGCACCGCCCGCACGAGCTGGTCCGGATCCGTCTCCGAGGGCAGCGGCGAGGTGACGCTGGCGAGCTCCGGCGTCGGCACGTTCCCCGTCTCGTTCCCCAAGCGTGCCGCCGACGACGCGGACCGAACCACGAGCCCCGAGGAGCTCATCGCCGGCGCGCTCACCTCGTGCTACGCGATGCAGTTCTCCGCGCTGCTCGGCCAGGCGGGCGGCACGCCCACCAACCTGGACGTGACGGCCGAGGTCGACTTCGGCCCGGACCCCGACGGCGGCTTCCGCATCCCGGGCATCCGCCTGCGCGTGCGCGGCGCCGTCCCGGAGCTCGACGACGCGACGTTCCGCCGGGTGGCCGAGGAGGCCAAGACCACCTGCCCGGTGAGCAAGGCGCTCGCCGCGGTGCCGATCTCGCTCGACGCCGCGCTCGGCTGACGCCCGCCCCGCCCGGTCTGTCCACCTGCTGGTCACCGGGCGCCTCGGGACACAGGTCCGCGGGAGCGGCCGGGGGCCGCGTGGCAGGATGCGGCGCGTGAGCGCGACGACGACGGACACGCCCGCGGCGGCCGCGACCCGCGAGGTCGTGGCGGCGCTGCGCGACGTCGTCCGGGGCGAGGTCACCACGTCGACCCGGGTGCGCGCCGAGTACAGCACCGACGCGTCGAACTACCGCGTGGTGCCGCAGGTCGTCGTCCTCCCGCGCGACGTCGACGACCTCCTCGCGGTGCACGAGGTCGCCCGCGCCACCGGCACGCCGCTGACCCTGCGCGGCGCCGGCACCTCCGTCGCGGGCAACGCGATCGGGCCGGGCATCGTCGTCGACACCTCGCGGTACCTGAACGCGATCGGCGAGATCGACCCGGAGGCGCGCACCGCCGTCGTGCAGCCGGGCGTCGTCATGAGCGCGCTGCAGAAGGCCGCGGCGCCGCACGGGCTGCGTTTCGGGCCCGACCCGTCCACGCAGAACCGCGCCACGTTCGGCGGGATGATCGGCAACAACGCCTGCGGCCCCCGCGCCGTGGCGTACGGGCGGACCGCGGACAACGTGGTGAGCCTCGACGTCGTCGACGGCACGGGACGCCGGTTCACGGCCACGCGGGGCCAGGGCGCCCTCGACGCCGTGCCCGGGCTCGCGGACCTCGTGACCGCCCGGATGTCGCTGCTGCGCACCGAGCTCGGCCGGTTCTCCCGCCAGGTGTCCGGCTACTCGCTCGAGCACCTGCTGCCCGAGCGCGGCACCGACCTGGCGAGGATGCTCGTCGGCACCGAGGGCACGCTCGTCACGGTGCTGTCGGCGACCGTGCAGCTCGTGCCGGTCCCCGACGCGGCGGTCCTCGTCGTCCTCGGCTACCCGGACATGCCCGCCGCGGCGGACGCCGTCCCCGCCCTCCTCGCGCACGCCCCGCTCGCGGTCGAGGGGCTCGACGCCCGGCTCGTCGACGTCGTGCGCCGCCACCACGGCGACGCCCGCGTGCCCCCGCTGCCCGACGGCGCCGGCTGGCTCCTCGTGGAGATGGGCGGCGAGAACCGCGAGGAGGCGGTCGCCCGCGCGAGGGCCCTCGTCGCCGACGCCGGGGCGCTGGACGCGCGCGTGGTGCCGCCGGGGCCCGAGGCGTCGGCGATGTGGCAGATCCGCGCCGACGGCGTCGGGCTGGCCGGGCGCACGCCGGACGGCCGGCAGGCGTGGCCGGGCTGGGAGGACGCCGCGGTGCCGCCCGAGCGGCTCGGCGCGTACCTGCGCGACTTCGACGCGCTCATGGCCGCGCACGGCGTCGACGGCCTGAGCTACGGGCACTTCGGCGACGGCTGCGTCCACGTGCGGATCGGGCTGCCGCTCGACACCCCCGCGGGGGTGCCGCAGTTCCGCGCGTTCATGGAGGAGGCCGCCCGACTCGTCGCCTCGCACGGCGGCTCGCTCTCGGGCGAGCACGGCGACGGCCGCGCCCGTGGCGAGCTGATGCGGTTCATGTACTCGCCCGAGGCGCTCGAGACGTTCGCGGGCGTCAAGCACCTGTTCGACCCGCACGACGTGCTCAACCCCGGGCTGCTCGTCGACCCGCGCCCGCTCGACGCCGACCTGCGCCGCCCGCACGCGCGGCCGCTGCCCGCGGCCACCGGCTTCTCCTTCCGCCACGACGGCGGCGACTTCACCACCGCCGTGCACCGCTGCGTCGGCGTCGGCAAGTGCCGGGCGGACACCTCCGCCGAGGGCGGGTTCATGTGCCCGTCCTACCGGGCGACCGGCGACGAGAAGGACGTCACGCGCGGCCGGGCGCGGGTCCTGCAGGAGCTCGCCAACGGCACGCTCGTGCGCGGCGGCTGGCGGGCGCAGGAGCTGCGCGAGGTGCTCGACCTGTGCCTGTCGTGCAAGGCGTGCTCGAGCGACTGCCCGGCGGGCGTGGACATGGCGCAGTACAAGGCCGAGGTGCTGCACCGCGCCTACCGGCGCCGGCTGCGCCCGCGCAACCACTACGCGCTCGGCTGGCTGCCCCGCTGGATCCGCCTCGTCGGGCGGCTGCGCCTGGCGGGCCTGGCGAACTGGTTCCTCGGCATCCGGCCCCTGGCGAAGGTGGCGCTGCGCCTCGCCGGGCTCGACCCGCGCCGCGGCATCCCGCGCTTCGCGCGCACGTCGTTCCGGGCCGGCTGGGCGCGCGAGCGCGCGCAGCACCACCGGCCGCAGGGCGTGGGGGAGTCGACGGGGCACGCCGCCGCGGGTGCGACGGGCGGCACGGACGCCGTGCGCCGGGTCGTCGTGTGGGCGGACTCGTTCAGCGACGGGTTCGACCCGGACGTGCCGCGCGCCGTCGTGCACCTGCTCGAGGCCGCCGGCTACGAGGTCATCGTCCCGGCCGAGGAGGCCTGCTGCGGCCTCACCTGGGTGTCCACCGGCCAGCTCGAGGGCGCCCGGCGCCGCCAGCAGCAGCTCCTCGCGGTGCTCGCGCCGTTCGCGGTCAACGGGGTGCCGATCGTCGGCGTCGAGCCGTCGTGCACGGCGCTGCTGCGCTCGGACCTGGTGGACCTCAACCCGGACGACCCGCGCGCGGTCGCGGTGGCCCGGGCCACCCGCACGCTCGCCGAGCTGCTCACCTCGCCCGGCCCGGACGGCCCCGGCGACGCGTGGGAGCCGCCGGACCTCACCGGCACGACCGTCGTCGCGCAGCCGCACTGCCACCACCACTCGGTCATGGGCTACGACGCCGACCTCGCGCTGCTGCGGCGCGCGGGCGCGACGGTGCGGACGCTCGCCGGGTGCTGCGGGCTGGCCGGCAACTTCGGCTACGAGGCAGGCCACTACGACGTGTCGGTCAAGGTCGCCGAGAACGCGCTGCTGCCCGCGCTGCGGGAGGCCGAGCCGGGCACCGTGTTCCTCGCCGACGGCTTCTCCTGCCGGACGCAGGCGGACCAGCTCGCGCACGTGCGCGGCGTGCACCTCGCGCAGCTCCTCGCGCCGCGCGAGGACGTCCCCGTCCGCTGACGGCCGGGCCGTCCGGACCACCCGGGCCGGGCGGACCCGCCGGGCGGGTCACCCGACCGGCGCACACCGGTCACCCGGTCGGGTGTCGTCGGGAGCACATGTCAGACTTCCGACATTCCGGACATCGGACACAACGGCTAGAGTCGCAGCGCCAGGGTCACCCCCTCGAACCTGCAGAGCCGCCAATGACGCCGAACCCCGCCCTCGCGACGTCATCCGTCGCCGACAGCCTCAGCCCCCAGCCCCCCACGGTCGCCGACCAGCTCGACCAGCTCCTCGGCGAGCACCTCATGCCGCTGCGCGCGCGGACCCCCGGCGCCGACGAGCCGTACCTGCTGGCGGTGGACGCGTCCGGCGAGCCCGTGGTCGTCGAGGTCGTCCCGGTGCTCGACGAGGCCGCGATCGTCACCGCGCTCCGGCACGCGGGGCGGGCCGCCCGGATGAGCACGCGCGACCTCGCGCAGGCCTACCAGGGCGGCGCCGACCGGTTCGCCGGCCACCTCGCGGCGTTCCGCCGCACGGTGCCCGCGACCGCGCTGCTCTCCACGTTCGTCCGCGGCGGCGCCCGTCTGCTGCTCGTGTGCACGCACGTGTCGCCGGGCGTCGCGGACGTGCTCGAGTTCCTGCTCCAGCCCGGCTGGCAGGTGGACGTGCTGCGCGCCCGCGTGGTCACCGAGCCGGACGGCCAGCGCGTCGTCGAGCTCTCCCCGGTCGTCCGGCCCGCCGGCCCGCGGCGCGAGCTCGACCTGCCGACCCGTCCCGGGGCCCCGCGCCGCGACGACGTGCTCTTCGACCCGACGCCGGTGTTCCGCTCGACGCCGGTGCCGCGGTTCTCCGACCGGCCCAGCCCGTCCGCGTTCGGCGGCTGGGAGCGCCCCGCCGACCCGCTCGGGCTGGGCCCCCTCGCCGGACCGGCCACCCCGCCGCACGCCCCGGTCGCGCCGCCCGCGACGACGCCGCCGGTCCCGTCCGCGACGGCGCCGGTCGCCGCGCCCGGCGAGCGCGAGGTCGTCGACCCGGTGCTCGTCGCGCTCGCCGACGCGCTCGACGGGCCCGCCCCGCTGGTCTGGTGCGACCGGACGGGCACGAGCTTCGAGGCGCTGCTGCGCGCGGACGGGGTCATCCAGCTCGCCGACGGCGCGACCTTCGGCGACCTGGACGCGGCGACCCGCGCGATCAGCGGCGACGACGGGCCGCTCGACGCGTGGGAGATGTGGCGCGTGGACGGGCCGGGCGGCCCGACGCTCGCCGAGCTAGCGCGCGCCGTGTTCCCCGACCAGTTCTAGGTCACTGCCACCCGTACGCGGCGGTCCAGCGCGTGACCTCCGCGTAGAAGCGCTCGCGCGCCGGCGCGCGGGACAGCGTGAGGTCGTGCAGGCCGCCCGCGATCCGCACCACGGTGACCACGGGCCCGAGCAGCACCGCGCGCCGGGCGAGCAGGTCGACGTCGAGCACGGCGTCGGCCTCGCGCATCGCCTCGCGCCAGCGGGTCTGCAGCAGGGACCGCGCGGAGACGGCGACGAGCACCGGGAACGGCAGGTCCAGGCCGCGGGCCACCTGCGCGTGGCCGGTGAGGATCGCCTGGATCCAGCCGGGCCGCACGGGGAAGTACGGCGTCGGGCGCCACGCGGTGTCGTACTCCCACTCCCCGCCGTGCGCGACGTGGATCGTGCGCGCGTAGAACCCCGGGTCGGTGGTGATGAGCGGGGCCTTGGGCTGGGTGCGGGCGAGCGCCTGGACCACGGGCATCGACAGGGTGCGCAGCACGGTCGACCCGCGCAGCTCGAGCCAGGGCGCGTTGAGCACCATGCCCGACAGCACCCCGGGGCGGCGCTGCGCCCACAGCGGCGCGACGAGACCGCCCGTCGAGTGGGCCATGACCATGAGCCGCGCGTGCTCGCCGAGCTCGTCGCGGATGACCTCGACGGCCGCGTCGAGCTCCTCGTCGTAGGTCGCGAGGTCCTCGACGTAGTTGGGGGTCTGGTGCGGCCGCAGGCTGCGGCCGTACTTGCGCAGGTCGAGCGCGTAGAACGCCGCGCCCTGCCCGTGCCAGTACTGCGCGAGCGGCACCTGGAAGAAGTAGTCGTTCCAGCCGTGCAGGTAGAGCACCGCGCGCGCGGGGCGCGTGCCGACGGCGTCGGCCGGGCGGTAGCGGACGAGGGTCGCGACGACCTCGCCCTCGTCGTCGTCGGCGAGCGGGAGGGTCAGCGCCTCGAAGCCCTCACCGAGGACGTCGGGCACCCAGCCGGCCTCCGCCGGAGGGCCGGACGGGACGTCCGTGGCCGGCGCGGGCGGGGCGTCGGGTGCCGCGGCTGCGCCGGGTGCCGCGGGGGCGTCGGGGGCGGTCACGGCACCACCTCGACGACGACCTTGCCGAACTGCTCGCCCGCGAGCAGCCGCGCGAGCCCGTCGCGCACGCGCTCGAGCGGCACGACCGAGTCGACGACCGGCCGCACGCCCGAGCGGACGCAGAACCGCAGCAGCGCCTCCAGATCCTCTTTGGTGCCCATGGTCGCGCCGAGCACCCGCAGCTCGTGGAAGAAGACCCGGGAGAGCTCGGCGCCCGGCTGGTCGCCCGTCGTCGCGCCCGCCACCACGACGACGCCGCCCGGCCGCACCGAGCGCAGCGAGTGCGCCCAGGTGGCCTGCCCGACGGTCTCGAGGACGGCGTCGACCCGGAACGGCAGGCGCGCGCCCGGCTCGACGGCGAGCGTCGCGCCGAGGCCCAGCGCGCGCTCGCGGCGTCCGGCGTCGCGCGAGGTGACCACGACCTCCAGACCCGCCGCGGCGCCGAGCCGAACGGCCGCGGTCGAGACGCCGCCGCCGGCACCCTGCACGAGGACCCGGTCGCCGGGCGCGAGGCCTGCGGTGACGAAGAGCATCCGGTACGCGGTGAGCCAGGCGGTCGGCAGGCACGCGGCCTCGACGAAGGACAGCTCCGGCGGCTTGGGCACGAGGTTCCACGTCGGGACGGCGACCTGCTCGGCGAGCGTGCCGGGGTGGCGCTCGGAGAGCAGCGTGCGCGGCTCGTCCGGCCCGACGCCGTGCCCGTTCGCTCCGACGACCGCGTGCACGACGACCTCGCGGCCGTCCGCGGTCACGCCGGCGGCGTCCGTGCCGAGCACCATGGGCAGCAGCTCGGCGGGCAGGCCGACGCCGCGCAGCGACCACAGGTCGTGGTGGTTGAGCGACGCGGCGCGCACGTCGACGACGGACCAGTGCTGCGCGGGCTCGGGCCGGGGCACGCGCCGCAGCTCGAGCGCGGCGAGGGGGTCGTCGCGGTCCGCGCGGGCGGCGACGGCGGCGATCATGTCCGCGGGCATGGCCCCACGCTAGACGCGCGTCACAGCAGCGGCAGCCAGTCCGCGAGGTCGGGCATGCCGTCGGCGAGGTGGCGTGGGCGCAGCGCGGCCTGCACCGCAGCGGCGTCGGGCTCCACCCGGCCGCACGCCACGCGCAGCCAGGCGAGCGGGTCGGCCACCTCGAGGTCGGGCCCGCCGCGCGCGACGAGGGCGTCGCGCAGGGCCTCGGCGACGACGGCGACCGCGCCGGGCTCGAGCGGGCCGCCGCCCGGGACCTCGCCCGTCGAGCGGACGAGGTCGTCGCCGTGCACGACGAGCTCGAGCAGGCGCGCCTGCACGAGCGTCGAGAGCCGCAGCGTCCCGCGGCGCGTCAGCACGACGGGGTCGCCGCCAAGGCCGCGGAGCTCGTCGAGCCGGGCGAACGCCGCCTCCGCCATGCGCTCGACGGCGGGCAGCGGGTCGCCGGCGATCTCCCGCGCGCCGGCGCGCGTGGTCTCGACGATCTCGTCCGCCCGGCCCGGGTAGCCCGCCACGAGCTCCGCGAGGGTCATCGGGACGGCGTCGGGGGGCGCGGGCTCCGCGCGGGTCAGCGTGCCCATCGCCAGGCCGAGGTGCGCGACGAGGTCGGCCACGGTCCAGCCGTCGAGCACGCTCGGTGCGTCGCTCGTGGCCAGCTCGCGCTCGTCGACCCAGTCGCGCAGGCGCAGCCACTGGGCGCGCAGGAGGCTCTCGAGGATGCCGAGCTCGGTGTCCATGCCCGCATCGTGGCATCACCTGGCCGCGGACGGGATGCCCGGGCCGCGGCCCGACCCGGACGGCCCCTCAGCGCCCCTCGAGGAAGGCGGCCACCATCGCGCCCACCTGCTCGCGCTCCACCAGGAAGCCGTCGTGGCCGAAGTCGGAGCGCACGTAGTGCACGCGGTCGGCGCCGGGCAGGCCCGCCGCGATCTCCACCGACTGCGCGGGCAGGTAGAGCCGGTCGGTGTCCACGGCGACGACGAGCGCCCGGGCCGTGGCGCGTGCGAGCGCCGCGGTCACGCCGCCGCGGCCGCGCCCGACGTCGTGCGACAGGATCGACTCGGTCAGCACGAGGTAGGAGTTCGCGTCGAACCGCCACGCGAGCTTGCGGGCGTGGTGGTCGAGGTACGACTGCACCGCGTACCGGCCGCCCGCGAGCGGGTCCTCGCCGTCCTGCGGCGTCCGGCCGAACCGGGCGTCGAGCTCGACGGCGCTGCGGTACGTCGCGTGCGCGATCTGGCGCGCGATGCCGAGCCCGACGTGCGGGCCCTCACCGGGGGCGGCGTCGTAGTAGTCGCCGCCGCGCCAGCGCGCGTCGGCGCGGATCGCGGCGAGCTGCGGGTGCGCCCACGCGATCTGGTCGCCCGTGCTGGCGGCCGTCGTCGCGATCGGGGCGACGCGGCGGACGCGGTCGGGGTGGCCCACGGCCCACTCGAGCACGCGCATGCCGCCCATCGACGCGCCGATGACGAGCGCCCACGCGTCGATGCCGAGCGCGTCGGTGAGCGCCACCTCGGCGGCCACCTGGTCCCGGATGGTGACCGCGGGGAAGCGGGCGCCCCACGGGCGGCCGTCGGGGGCGGTGCTCGCCGGGCCGGTGGTGCCCTGGCAGCCGCCGAGCACGTTCGCGCACACGACGAACCAGCGGTCGGTGTCGATGGGCCGACCGGGGCCGACGAGGCTGTCCCACCAGCCGGGCGTGGGGTGGCCCGGCCCGGCGGGCCCGGTGACGTGGGAGTCGCCCGTGAGCGCGTGCTCGACGAGGATCGCGTTGTCCCGGGTCGCGTTGAGCGTGCCCCAGGTCTCGTAGGCGACCCGCACGCCCGGCAGGACCTGCCCGGACTCGAGCGTCAGGTCCCCGAGGTCGAGGAAGCGGCGCCGGCCGACGGGGTCGCCCTCGCGCCACGCGCCGGTCGCCGGCGGCAGGTCGTCCCCGGTGGCCCAGGCCGGTTGCCAGGGGCCGTCGGGGAGCGGGTCGAGGGGCGCGCGGGCGGGCGCGCGCCGCGCGGGGGCCGGACCGGCGTCGGGCGGCGCCGGGCGCGCCTCGTCCGGCGCGGGCGCAGGCGCGGTCTGCACGAGTCGCAGACCGACGGTGCGTCGCGCCGTCGCGCCGGACGAGGCGTCTCTCATCTCACGCGCCCTTGGCGGCCCGGAACCCGGCGTCGAGGTCGGCCAGGATGTCGTCGATGTGCTCCAGGCCCACCGCGAGGCGGACGAGGCCGGGGGTCACGCCCGACAGCGCCTGCTCCTCCGGGGTGAGCTGGGAGTGCGTCGTCGACGCCGGGTGGATGACGAGCGAGCGCACGTCGCCGATGTTGGCGACGTTGCTGTGCAGCTCGAGCGCGTCCACGAACGCCTTGCCGGCCTCGGCGCCGCCCTCGAGCTCGAAGGCGACGACCGCGCCCGCGCCGCGCGGGGCGTACTTCTGCTGGTTCGCGTGCCAGGGGCTGCTCGGCAGGCCGGCGTAGTGCACGCGAACGACGTCGTCGCGCGCCTCGAGCCACTCGGCCACCTTCTGCGCGTTGGCGACGTGGCGCTCGACGCGCAGCGACAGCGTCTCGAGGCCCTGCGCGATGAGGAACGCGTTGAACGGCGAGATCGCCGAGCCGAGGTCGCGCAGCAGCTGCACCCGGGCCTTGAGGATGAAGGACAGGTTCACCGGGAAGATGCCGCCGACGCCGAGGTCCCGCGCGAAGACGAGGCCGTGGTAGCTCGGGTCCGGGGTGTTGTAGTTCGGGAACCGGTCGGGGTGCTGGGCGAAGTCGAACGAGCCGCCGTCGACGATCACGCCGCCGATCGCGGTGCCGTGGCCGCCGAGGTACTTGGTGGCCGAGTGCACGACGATGTCGGCCCCCCACTCGAGCGGACGCACGAGGTACGGCGTGGCGACGGTGTTGTCGACGATGAGCGGGACGCCGACCTCGTGCGCGATGGACGCGACGGTCTCGATGTCGAGGATGTCGGTCTTCGGGTTCGGGATGGTCTCGCCGAAGAACAGCTTGGTGTTCGGCCGGACCGCGGCGCGCCACTCGTCGGGGTCGTGCGGGTCGGTGACGAACGTCGTCTCGACGCCGAGCTTCGGCAGCGTGTAGTGCAGCAGGTTGTAGGTGCCGCCGTAGAGGCTGGCGCTCGCGACGACGTGGTCGCCGGCCTCGGCGATGTTGAGGATCGCGAACGTCTCGGCGGCCTGGCCCGAGGACACGAGGAGCGCGCCGACGCCGCCCTCGAGGCTGGCGATGCGGTCCTCGACGACCTGCTGGGTCGGGTTGCCGATGCGGGTGTAGATCGGGCCGAGGTCCTGCAGCGCGAACCGGGCGGCCGCGGTGCCGGCGTCGGGGAAGACGAACGACGTCGTCTGGTAGATCGGCAGCGCGCGGGCGCCGGTCGCGGGGTCCGGCGCCTGGCCGGCGTGGATCTGACGGGTCTCGAAGGACCAGCTCTCGTTGCTCATCGTGGGCTCCTGACGGTGTCGGGCCGTGGGCGACCCGTTCCGTCAGCGCGCTGACCCGGGCGCCCACGAAGGGGCGGGGCGGGGTGCACGTGAGGATCGGTGCCGGTGGCTGCCGGTCGCCTGCCCCTCAGGGGAGCCTCGGCGTCCTACCGGTCAGCGGGCACACCACCGAACGTGCGCGGGTCAGCGGCACATTCGGCGGAGGAACATGGTGGCAGCGTATGAGCCGTCTCATGCAGTGCGAAACACATGTCTCGTCAGATGGGACGCGACGCGGGCGGCGTGCATCCGGTCGAGGTCGGGCCTCATGGTCGCCGGGCGGGGCGCCGATGAGGTCGAGTAGCCCATCCGGGTGTTACAGGTGTGACAGGAGTTCACTTCTGTGACGTCGGCGAGGTACGTTCCTGAGGCGCCACGAGAGGAGGACCGCCCGTGCACAGCCGTCCGCGCGCCGCCGCGCGACCCGCCCAGGCGGGTCGGGTGCGGGTCCGTGCCGCGGTCGCGGCCGCCGCCGTCGCCCTCCTCGCGCTGCCCGCCCAGACGGCCACCGCCGACCCCGTCAGCGACGACGACGTCGCCCGCGCGCAGGCCGCGGTCCGCTCGACGGCGGCCACGGTCGCCTCGGTCGAGCTCGCCCTCGCGCAGCAGTCGGCCGCGCTCGAGGAGGCGTGGGTCGCCGTCGCGCGCGCCGCGGAGGACTACACCGCGGCGCTCGTCGAGCGCGACACCGCCGCTGCGCAGGCCGAGGCCGCCGCGGAGCGCGCGCGGGCAGCCGCCGAGGACGCGGAGGCCGCGCGGGCCGAGCTCGGCGCGATCGCGCTCGAGGCGTACCGCTCCGGCGGCGCCCTCGACGGCGTCGCCGCGATGCTCTCGTCGTCGGACTACGAGGAGTACGTCGCGCGCAGCGAGGCCATCGACCGCCTCGGCCAGCGCGCGGACCGGGCGGTCCAGCGGTACGAGGCCGCCGACGTCGTCAACGGCTCGCTCGCCGCGCTCGCCGAGCGCGCGGCCCAGGAGGCGCAGGAGGCGGCCGCCGAGGCCGAGCGCGCGCTCACGCGGGCCCAGGAGCTGCAGGCCGCCGCCGAGGCGGAGGTCGCGCGCATCGAGGCCGAGCGCGAGGGCCTGCTCGCCGAGCTCGCCCGCCTGCGCCAGACGAGCGTCGAGCTCGAGCGCCAGCGCCAGGCCCAGCTCGACGCCGAGCGTCAGGCGCGCGCCGACGCCGCGGCCCGTGCCGGCCACGGCGGCGGGTCCGGCGGTTCCGGCTCCGGTGGCTCCGGCTCCGGCGGCGGGGCGAACCCGCCCGCGCAGCCCACGAACCCGCCCGCCCAGCCGACGAACCCGCCGGCGCAGCCGACCAACCCACCTGCGCAGCCCACGAACCCGCCGGCACCGCCGACGCCGCCCCCGGCGTCGGACCCCTACGGCCTGGGCACCGGTTCGCAGCGGGGGACCGCCGCGCAGGGGCAGGCGGCCGTCGCGTGGGCGCTGCAGCAGGTCGGCAAGGACTACCTGTACGGCGGCAGCGGGCCGGACGCGTTCGACTGCTCCGGCCTGACGATGCGCGCCTGGCAGGCCGCGGGCGTGAACCTCAACCGCACGTCGCGGGACCAGTACCGGCAGGTCTACAAGATCACGTACGACTCGATGCGGCCGGGCGACCTGGTGTTCTTCGGCGACAACCCGTCCGACCCCGGGTCGGTGTACCACGTGGCCATGTACATCGGGAACAACCAGATCGTCGAGGCGCCGCGCGCGGGTGTCCCGGTGCGCGTGACCAGCATGCGCTGGGCGAACACCATGCCCTACGCCGGCCGCCCCTGAGCCCCCTCCCTCACACGCCGACGTCGAGAGTCTCCGGCGAGTTCGAGAGGTAGCCCCTCTCGAACTCGCCGCAAACTCTCGAACTGGGCGGGGGTCAGGCGGGGGTGACGCGGGCCCGGTCAGCCCTGGAGGCAGGCGCCGCGGTCGAGGCCCGCCGCCGGCGCGGCGTCGGCCACGACGATGCCGCCGCGCGGCCCGAGGTGGCACGCGCAGTCGACGACGGTGCGGGCGAGCGAGGTCACGGCGACGCCGTGGCGCACCGTGCGGTCGTCGTCGGTCGGTCGGTGGTGCCGGACGACGTCGGCCTGGCGGACGACGGCGACGGTGCGGGCCGCCGCCAGCTGGCGCTCCCTGAGGTGCGGGTCGTCACTGAGCTCGTCGCGGGCGACGTAGGCGCCCCACCGCAGGCGCTCCCAGGCCCCCGTGCGGAGCATCCTCTCCGCGAGGCCGGGCGACACGTCCCGGTCGAGCAGGGGCGTGGGGATCGGCAGGTCGGCGTAGGCCGGCGAGGGCTCACGCCCGGGACGTCGAGGCACGTCGCCAGCCTGGTCGGCCGGCCGGGCCCGCGGCGCTCGTGCACACCCCCTCACCCTCGAAGTCGGCGGGGGGGAAGGGGGAGGGGGAGGGGGTCAGGCGTGCGGGCGGGTGGTGTAGCCGGCGTCGATCGCGCGCTGGAACGACGCGCGGATCTCGGCCTCGGCGGCCGCGCGGTCGGCCCAGTACGCGCCCTCGACGCTCTTGCCCGGCTCCAGGTCCTTGTACACCTCGAAGAAGTGCTGGATCTCCAGCCGGTGGAACTCCGACACGTCGTCGATGTCCTGGCGCCACGACGCGCGCTGGTCGCCCGCCGGGACGCACAGCACCTTGTCGTCGCCGCCCGCCTCGTCGCGCATGCGGAACATCCCGAGCGCGCGGCAGCGGATGAGGCAGCCGGGGAACGTCGGCTCCTCGAGCAGCACGAGGGCGTCGAGCGGGTCACCGTCCTCGCCGAGCGTGCCCTCGATGAACCCGTAGTCGTCGGGGTACCGGGTCGAGGTGAACAGCATGCGGTCGAGCCGGATGCGGCCCGTCGCGTGGTCGAGCTCGTACTTGTTCCGGTTGCCCTTGGGGATCTCGATGGTGACGTCGAACTCCACGGTTCTCCTCCGCTGTACGCCGACCCGTCCCGACGCGCGACCGGTGGGCCGGGCGGGCGTGCCGGTCATTAGTGTGGCGCACGGGCCGAGGCGCGCGCACCGACCGCCCGACCGGCACGGACGAGCACGAGAGGACGAGGATGGCACGCGGGGCACGATGGGCGGTCGGCACGACCGCGGCGCTGCTCGTCCTGGGCGCCGGCGGGTACGCCGCGGCCGACGCCTACGACCTGGCGCCCGGGTGGGTCACCGTCACCCCGCCGCCGCCGACGCCGGCCCCCTTCCCGACCCCCGACGTCGCCCCCGCGCCCGCCCCGCAGGCGGTCGTCGGGGAGCTCGACCCGGCCGCGCCGCTGCCGTCGCGCGAGGCCGTCGACACGCTCGCCCGCTCGCTCGCGTCCGACCCGCGCATGGGCGCCTCGACGACGGTCGTCGTGGCCGACGTGCTCACCGGCGAGACCCTGGCCGACGTCGGCGGCGACGTCCCGCAGGTGCCCGCCTCGACCACCAAGCTGCTCACCGCCGTCGCGGCGGTCACCGCGCTCGGCACCGAGCGCACGCTCGAGACCCGCGTCGTCCAGCCGGAGCCGGGCCGCGTCGTGCTCGTCGGCGGCGGCGACATGCTGCTCGGCGCGGGCGCGGGCGACCCGGCCGCCGTCAACGGGCACGCCGGCCTCGCGGACCTCGCCGCGCAGACCGCGCAGGTCCTCGCCGCGGCTGGCGTCTCGCAGGTCGCGCTCGGCCTCGACGACACGCTCGTCCAGGGCCCCGCGTACTCGCCCACGTGGGAGGACACCTACATCCGCTACGTCGCCCCGGTCTCGGCGCTCGCGGTCGACGCCGGCCGCACGAGCTCGTACGTGTACGCGGTGCGTCACGGCGACCCCGCCATGGAGGCGGCCCGTGCGTTCGCCGCGCTGCTCGGCCAGCACGGGATCACGGTGACCGGCGAGCCCGCGCGCACCACCGCCCCGGCCGACGCCCCGCGCGTCGCGGCCGTCGAGTCCGCGCCCATGCGCGAGCTCGTCCGGTACATGGTCCAGCACTCCGACAACACGGTCGCCGAGGTCCTCGGCCGCCTCGTCGCCGCGGAGCGCGGCCTCCCGGCGACGTTCGACGGCGCCACGCGCGCGGTGCTCGCCGAGGTCGGCGCGCAGGGCGTGGACGTCACGGGTGCCGCGATCCGCGACTGCAGCGGGCTCGACGCCGCGTCGGTGATCCCCGCGCGCGTGCTGGTCGACACGCTCCTCGTGGCGACCGCGCCCGGCAACGCCGCCCTGCTGCCCGTCGTCGTCGACCTGCCGGTCGGCGGCTGGCAGGGCACGCTCAGCGACCGGTTCGAGGAGGGCGCCGCGCGCGGCCTGGTCCGCGCCAAGACCGGCAGCCTGCCGGGGGTGACGTCGCTCGCGGGCCTCCTGCTCACGCAGGAGGGCCGCCTGCTGGCCTTCGCCGTCATGGCGGACTCGACGGGCGCCGTCGGGCAGGACCGCCCGCGCACCGCCCTCGACGCGTTCGTCACGCAGCTCGCCACGCTGCCCTCCGCGACGGCCGCCGACGGCGCCGCCGGGGGCGGCGGGGCCGACGGCGGATAGCGTGGGTCGGGTGACGCCCGCCGAGCCCCGCCCGACGCCCACCGTCGACTGGGCGGCCGCGGGCCGCTGGGCAGGCGCCGCCGTCCCGGCGGGGCCGACGCCGTCGCACCAGGAGGTGGCCGACGTCGTCGCCGAGCTGCGCGCCGCCGCCGGCCGGGCGCGGGAGCTCGCGCTCGATGCCTCGGGCCTGGCGGACGCGCTCGCCCGGCCGGGTGCGGTGACCCAGCCGGCGCCCGTGCTCGTCGTCGACCGCGCGGGCTGGGCGCGGGCCGCCGCGACGTCGTTCGTCGCGCTCAGCGGCGGCCGCCCCGTCCCCGGCACGACGGCGCAGGCCGGCGCGGTCCTGGCGCTGCTCGCCACGCGGGTGCTCGGGCAGTTCGACCCGTACACCGACGCCGCCGGCCGGCTGCTCCTCGTCGCCCCGAACGTGCTGCGCTCCGAGCAGGCGATGCGGGCCCCCGCGCGCGACTTCCGGCTGTGGGTGTGCGTGCACGAGCAGACCCACGCGCTGCAGTTCGCCGCGGCTCCGTGGCTCGCCGAGCACCTGCGCGGCGAGCTCGCGCAGCTGCTCGCCGAGGTCGAGGCCACGCCGCCCCGCGAGGAGGTCGGGGCCGTGCTCGCCGGGCTCGTGCGCGTGCTGCGCGGCGAGGCGCGCGGGCAGTGGTCGGTGCTCGACGTGCTGCCGGCGGGCCAGCGCGAGCGCGTCGAGCGGGTGACCGCCGTGATGTCGCTGCTCGAGGGGCACGCGGACGTGACGATGGACGCCGCCGAGGCCGCGATCCCGGCGTCGCGCACGCTGCGCTCGCGGCTCGAGGCCAAGCGGTCGAGCACCGCCCCGGCCGACCGGCTGCTGCGCCGGCTGCTCGCCCTGGACGTCAAGCTCGCGCAGTACCGCGACGGCGCGGCGTTCGTGCGCGGCGTGCGCGAGCGCGGCGGCCCGGCCGCGCTCGACGTCGTGTGGGAGTCGCCGGACGCGCTGCCCCGGCCCGGGGAGATCGCCGACCCCGGGGCGTGGCTGCGCCGGGTGGGCTGAGCACGATGCGCCTGGACCCCGACGTCGCGGCCCAGCGCGCCCGCGTGCGCGAGGCCCTCGCGGACCTGCCGCCGGGCGCCGTCGTCCTCGTCGCGTGCTCGGGCGGGGCGGACTCGCTCGCGCTCGCCGCGGCGACCGCGTTCGTCGCGCCGCGCGCCGGGCTGCGGGCGGGCGCCGTCGTCGTCGACCACGGGCTGCAGCCGGGCAGCGCCGAGGTGGCCGCGCGGGCCGCGCAGCAGTGCCGCGCGCTCGGCCTCGAGCCCGTGGAGGTGGTCCGGGTCGTGGTCGTGCCCGACGGCGGCCCCGAGGCCGGGGCGCGCACGGCCCGGTACGCGGCCCTTCAGGAGGCGGCCGGGCGGCACGGCGCCGCGGCGGTGCTGCTCGGGCACACGCTCGACGACCAGGCGGAGTCGGTCCTGCTGGGCCTGGCGCGCGGGTCGGGGGCGCGGTCGCTCGCGGGGATGGCGGCCCGGCGCGGCCTCCTGCGGCGCCCGTTCCTCGCCGTGCGGCGGGCGGCGACCGAGCGCGCGTGCGCGGCGCTCGGGCTCGAGCCGTGGCGGGACCCCACGAACGGGCCGGCGGCGGACGGCCCCGCGTCCGACGGCCCTGCGTCCGTCGGCCTCACGCGGGGCGGGCTGCCGCTGCGCAGCCGGGTGCGCCACGAGGTGCTGCCGGTGCTCGAGGACGTCCTCGGGCCGGGGACGGCCGAGGCGCTCGCGCGCACCGCCGACCTGCTGCGCGAGGACGCGGAGGTGCTCGACGCGCTCGCCGACGACGCGCTGGCCGCGGCGCGCGCGGGCGGGAAGGGCCTCGACGTCGGCGTCCTGGCGGGCCTGCCGTCCGCCGTCCGGCGTCGTGCCCTGCGGGCGGCGTGCATCGCCGCCGGCTCGCCCGCGGGTGCCCTGGGGCGGTCGCACGTGGCGGCCGTCGACGCGCTCGTCGTCGACTGGCGCGGGCAGGGTCCGGTGAGCCTGCCGGGTGGTCTCACGGCGGCCCGGAGGTGTGGCAGGCTGACCCTCGCACCGGACGAGGAGGAGCACCGCGTGGACGCCGACGACATGGGTCAGGACCTCGAGCGGGTCCTGCTCACCCGCGAGCAGATCGACGCCCGGCTCGCCGAGATGGCGGCCGAGATCGACGCCGACTACGTCGGCCGAGACCTGCTCCTGGTCGGCGTCCTCAAGGGCGCCGTCATGGTCATGGCCGACCTCTCCCGGCACCTGCACTCGCCGGTCGAGATGGACTGGATGGCCGTGTCCTCGTACGGCGCGGGCACGTCGTCGTCGGGCGTCGTGCGCATCCTCAAGGACCTCGACACCGACCTCACCGGCCGGCACGTCCTCATCGTCGAGGACATCATCGACTCGGGTCTGACCCTGTCCTGGCTGCTGTCGAACCTGCGCACGCGGGGCGCGGCGTCGGTCGAGATCGCGGCCCTGCTGCGCAAGCCCGAGGCGGCCAAGGTCGACGTGTCCGTGCGCTACGTCGGCTTCGACATCCCGAGCGAGTTCGTCGTCGGGTACGGCCTCGACTACGCGGAGAAGTACCGCAACCTGCCGTTCGTGGGCACGCTCGCCCCGCACGTGTACGCCGACTGAGCCCTGCGCGAACACCGCGAGGTCCGCCACGGGGCTCGCGGTACCGTGGCGTGGAGTCCTCCGCCGCCCAGAAGGGATCGGGCTCCGGCCCGTCGTCGATGAACCTGAAGCGTCTCGCCCGCGGCCCCGCCGTCTGGATCGTCCTCGCCGTGCTCATCCTGTGGCTCGGCGCGTCCAGCCTCATGACCTCCGGCGTGCAGCGCATCGACACCTCCGAGGGCCTGGCGCTGCTGGAGAGCGGCAAGGTCGAGCAGGCGAAGATCGTCGACGGCGCGCAGCGCGTGGACCTCCTCCTCACCGAGGAGTTCGAGGACAAGGGCACGCGCGTGCAGTTCTACTACGTCGAGCCGCAGGGCCCGAGCGTGGTCCGGGCGATCGAGCGGGCGGAGATCCCCGGCGGCTACAACTCCGAGGTCCCGCAGACCTCGTGGTGGGTGAGCATCCTCAGCCTGGTCCTGCCGTTCGCGATCCTCCTCGGCCTGTTCTGGTTCCTCATGTCCCGCCTGCAGGGCGGCGGCTCGCGCGTCATGCAGTTCGGCAAGTCGCGCGCGAAGCTCGTGAGCAAGGAGAAGCCGCAGGTCACGTTCGCCGACGTGGCCGGCGTCGACGAGGCCGTCGAGGAGCTCCAGGAGATCAAGGAGTTCCTCGCCGACCCGGGCAAGTTCCAGGCGGTCGGCGCGAAGATCCCCAAGGGCGTGCTGCTCTACGGCCAGCCCGGCACCGGCAAGACGCTGCTCGCGCGCGCCGTGGCGGGCGAGGCCGGCGTGCCGTTCTACTCGATCTCCGGCTCCGACTTCGTCGAGATGTTCGTCGGAGTCGGCGCCTCGCGCGTGCGCGACCTCTTCGACCAGGCCAAGCAGAACGCGCCGTCGATCATCTTCGTGGACGAGATCGACGCCGTCGGGCGGCACCGCGGCGCCGGCCTGGGCGGCGGGCACGACGAGCGCGAGCAGACCCTCAACCAGATGCTCGTCGAGATGGACGGGTTCGACGTCAACACCAACGTCATCCTCATCGCGGCGACCAACCGGCCCGACATCCTCGACCCCGCGCTCCTGCGCCCGGGCCGCTTCGACCGGCAGATCTCCGTGGACGCGCCGGACCTCGGCGGCCGCGAGCGGATCCTCCAGGTGCACGCCAAGGGCAAGCCGATGGCGCCCGACGTCGACCTGCGGGCCGTCGCGCGGCGCACCCCCGGCTTCACGGGCGCGGACCTGGCGAACGTGCTCAACGAGGCGGCGCTGCTCACCGCGCGCACGGGCGGCCAGGTCATCACGAACCAGCACCTCGACGAGGCGATCGACCGGGTCATCGCCGGCCCGCAGAAGCGGACCCGGCTGATGAACGACAAGGAGAAGAAGATCACCGCCTACCACGAGGGCGGTCACGCGCTCGTGGCGGCGGCGCTGCGGTACACCGACCCGGTGACCAAGGTGACGATCCTCCCGCGGGGCCGGGCGCTGGGCTACACGATGGTCATGCCCACCGAGGACAAGTACTCCACGACGCGCAACGAGCTGCTCGACCAGCTCGCGTACGCGATGGGCGGGCGCGTCGCGGAGGAGGTCGTCTTCCACGACCCGACGACGGGCGCCTCGAACGACATCGAGAAGGCCACCGCCGTGGCCCGCAAGATGGTCACCCAGTACGGCATGAGCGAGAGGGTCGGCGCGGTCCGCGTCGGCCAGGGCGACGGCGAGGTCTTCCTCGGCCGCGACATGGGCCACACGCGCGACTACTCCGAGGAGGTCGCCGCGATCGTCGACGCCGAGGTGCGCCGGCTCGTGGACTACGCGCACGACGAGGCGTGGGAGATCGTCAACGAGTACCGCGAGGTTCTCGACACGCTCGTCACCGAGCTGCTCGAGCGCGAGACGCTCAACCAGGCGCAGCTCGAGGAGATCTTCAAGCCCATCGTGAAGCGCCCGCCGCGCGAGGTCTGGCTCTCCAGCCCCGACCGGCCGGTCTCCGACCTGCCGCCCGTGCGCACCCCGGCGGAGCGCGCGGCGGGCAACGGGTCGGCCGAGGTGCCGCAGGACGAGGCGGCCGCGGCGAAGCCGGAGCACCCGGCGGGGCCGGTCGGCGAGATCCCGCCCGGCGGTCGGGTGGACCCGGGGAGGCTCGGCTGATGAGCGACGTGCCCGACGACGTCCCGCTGCCCGGCGAGGACGACCCGGCTGCGCGTCCCCAGCCCGTCTACGACGTCGAGCGCGCCGAGCGGGCGGTGCGCGAGCTGCTGCTCGCGCTGGGGGAGGACCCGGACCGCGAGGGCCTGCGGGACACCCCGGCGCGCGTGGCGCGCGCCTACGCGGAGACGTTCGCGGGCCTGTGGACCGACCCGGCCGAGGTGCTGTCGACGACCTTCGACCTCGGGCACGAGGAGATGATCCTGGTCAAGGACATCGAGGTGTACTCGACGTGCGAGCACCACCTCGTCCCGTTCCACGGGGTCGCGCACGTCGCGTACATCCCGGGCCCGGAGGGCCGGATCACGGGCCTGTCGAAGATCGCCCGGCTCGTCGACCTCTACGCGCGGCGCCCGCAGGTGCAGGAGCGGCTGACGTCGCAGATCGCGGACACGCTCGTGGAGGTGCTCGAGCCGGGCGGGGTGCTCGTCGTCGTCGACTGCGAGCACCTGTGCATGTCCATGCGCGGCGTGCGCAAGCCCGGCTCGCACACCGTGACGTCGGCCGTGCGCGGCCAGCTGCGCAACCCCGCGACGCGCGCCGAGGCGATGAGCCTGATCCTGGGGCGGTGACCCGGTGCTGCACCCCGCGCCGCTGCCGGACGCCCTGACGGCGCTCGACCGCACGCTCGTCATGGGCGTCGTCAACGTCACCCCCGACTCGTTCTCCGACGGCGGCCTGTGGTTCGACCCGGACCGCGCGGTCGCGCACGGGCTCGAGCTGCGCGCCCAGGGTGCCGACCTGCTCGACGTCGGCGGCGAGTCCACGCGGCCCGGCGCGCCGCGCGTGCCCGAGGACGAGGAGCTGCGCCGGGTGCTGCCCGTGGTGCGCGCGCTCGCGGACGAGGGCGCGGTCGTGAGCGTGGACACCACGCGCCCCGCGGTCGCCGAGGCGGCGCTCGCGGCGGGCGCGGTCGTGGTCAACGACGTGTCGGGCGGACTCGCGGACCCGGCGATGCCGCGCCTGGTGGCGGAGGCCGGCGTCGTCTACGTGGCGATGCACTGGCGCGGCCCGTCCGACGTCATGGACTCCCTGGCGACGTACGACGACGTCGTGCGCGACGTGCGCGACGAGCTCGCCGCGCGCCTGGACGCGCTCGTCGCCGCGGGCGTGCGCCCGGAGCAGGTGGTCCTCGACCCGGGCCTGGGCTTCGCCAAGCCGGGCAGCGACAACTGGCCCCTCCTGGCCCACCTCGACGTCCTCGCGGCCCTCGGCCGCCCGGTGCTCGTCGGGGCGTCCCGCAAGCGCTTCCTGGGGCACCTGCTCGCGGGGCCCGACGGCGTCCCGGTGCCGCCCGAGGCCCGCGACGCCGCGACGGCGGCGGTGAGCGCGCTGTGCGCCGCCGCGGGCGTGTGGTGCGTGCGGGTGCACGAGGTCGAGGCTTCGGCTGACGCCGTGCGCGTCGGTGCGGCATGGTTGGCGGCGCGGGGGACCGAACCCTCGGACGGAGGACGCAGTGCCTGACGCAGTGCCAGACAGGGTGCCCGACCGGGCGCAGGCGACGGTCGACCGGATCCGGCTGACCGGCATCAGCGCGACCGGGTACCACGGCGTGCTGCCCGACGAGCGCCGCGACGGGCAGACGTTCGTGGCCGACGTCGTGCTGCACGTCGACACGCGCGCGGCGGCCGCCGCGGACCGGCTCGAGCGCACCGTGGACTACGCAGCGGTCGCCTCGGGCGTCGCCGCCGTGCTCGCGGGCGAGCCCGCCGACCTCGTGGAGACCGTCGCGGAGCGCATCGCCGCGCTCGCGCTCGGGTACCCGGGCGTGGCCGCCGTCGACGTCGTCGTGCACAAGCCGCAGGCGCCGATCCCGGTGCCGTTCGCCGACGTCGCCGTCGAGATCCACCGCAGCCGCAAGCACCTGCCCGTGGTGGCCGCGCCCGCACCGTCCGGCGCGCCGGCGGAGCCGGCGCACGCCCCGGCCGCCGAGGCGCCCGCACCGCAGCCCGCGCCGGACCTCGACGCCCTGGCCGCCCCGCTCGCCGCGCCGGTCGTCGCGCCCCTGGCCGGCCCGGCCGCGGCCGGCGCCGCGCCCCTGCCCGGGACGGGCCTGCCGAGCATCGCCGACCTCGTGCTGCCCGACGACGAGCCCCCGGCGCTCGAACCGCTCGACGAGCCGGGCGCCGCACCCGTGGCGCCCGCGCCGCAGCCCGACCGCATGGACGCCGTCCCGGCCGAGCCCGTCGGCGTCGTCATCGCGCTCGGCTCGAACCTCGGCGCGAGCCAGGACACGCTGCGCGCGGCCGTGCACGCGCTCGCGGAGGTGCCCGGGCTCGAGGTCACGGGCGTCGGGCCGCTCGCGCGCACGGCGCCCGTGGGTGGGCCGGACCAGCCCGACTTCCTCAACACCGTCGTGCTCGGCCGCACCACGCTGAGCCCGCGCGCGCTGCTGCGCGCCTGCCAGGCCGTCGAGGACCGGCTCGGCCGCGTCCGCGAGGAGCGGTGGGGCCCGCGCACCCTGGACGTGGACCTCATCGTGCACGGCACGACGATCGGTGTGACGGACGACCTCGAGCTGCCGCACCCGCGCGCCCACCAGCGCGCGTTCGTGCTCCTGCCGTGGGCCCACGTCGACCCGCAGGCCGTGCTGCCCGGCCTCGGCGGCGGCCCGGTCGCCGCGCTCGCGGAGACCGCGCCCGACCGCGCCGGGATCCGCTGGGTCAACCTCGACTGGTGGTCGGCGGACTGATGCGCCGGACCCCTGCGTGGCGCGTGGCGGCGGTCGCGGCCGCGGCCCTGGCCGTCGCGTACGCGGTGCTGAGCGTGGTCGAGTCCCGCGGCGGCACGCTGCTGCCTGTGCCCGTCGTGGCGTGGCTCGTCGAGCTCGTCATCGCGGGCGTCGTCGGCGTGCTCGGCTGGCAGGTGCGCCAGTACGCACGCGGCAAGCGCCCGCAGACGGACGTGCTCGTCGCGGCCCGCACCGTGGTGCTCGCGACGGCGTCGGCCTACACGGGCGCCGTGCTCGTGGGCTGGTACGGCGCCCAGGTGCTCCTCACGATCGGTGACCTCGAGTACGCGCTGCGCCGCGAGGTGGCGACCACCGCCGGCGTCGCCGCGCTGGCCGCGGTGGTGCTCGCCGTCGTCGGCGTGGTGGCCGAGCGCTGGTGCGAGGTGCCCCCGCCCGACGACGACGACGAGGGCGGGGCGGGCGCCTCCGCGGCGTCCGGCAGCGCCGCGTGACGATGGAAGGATGACGAGCATGAGCGACGTGCGTCCCGCCACCAGCCCGTTCGACCCGCCCGGCGTCGTGTGGCAGCCGGTGTCGCCGCGCCTGGTCACGGTGCGGCTCATCAGCATCGCCATCTGGATCGGCATCCCGTTCCTCGCGGGCGTCGCCGTCGCCGCGCTCACGGGCGTCGCGGGGCTGTGGGCGATCCCGGCCGTCATCGGCGCCTTCGGCCTGTGGCTCACCTGGCTCGTGCCGCGCCAGGTGCGCGCGATCGGCTACGCCGAGCGGGACGACGACCTGCTCATCCGCAAGGGCATCCTGTTCCGCCAGATGGTCGTGGTGCCGTACGGCCGCATGCAGTTCGTCGACGTGCAGGCGGGCCCGCTGGACCGGTGGGGCGGGATCGCGAGCGTCCAGCTGCACACCGCGTCCCCGGCGAGCGACGCGGCCATCCCCGGGCTGCCGCCCGCCGAGGCGGACCGGCTGCGTGACCGCCTGGCGGAGCGCGGCGAGGCGAGGCTGGCGGGCCTGTGAGCGAGCAGCACCCCGGGGCGGTCCCGCCGCCCCCGCCGCCGGCGTCCCAGCCGCCCTCGCCCGTGCCGGCCCCGCCGGGCGGGTCGGCCGAGCCGACCCCGCCCCAGCCCGCCGCGCCCCAGCCGGGTCAGGTCTTCTTCCCGGACCCGGACGCGGCCCCGCTCCCGCCGCTGCCGCCGCCCCCGCCGGCTCCGCAGGCCGGGGCGTCCCCGGCGGCCCCGCAGGGCGGGCCGGCGCTCGCGGACCCCGCCGGCGCGGTGGCCACGGCGACGGCGGCGACGACCCCCGCGGCGTCGGCCACGGTCTGGCACCGGTTCCACCCCGTGACCCCGGTCATCAAGGGCTGGAAGGTGCTGCTCGTCCTGCTCGTGGTGCTCGCCCAGCAGGCCGGAGAGAACATCCAGGCGGCGACCGACGTGGTGTCCGAGGTCGGCTGGTGGGCGGTCGGTGCGGTGCCGCTGCTCGTCCTCCTCGTCGCGACCGGCTACGCCGCGCTCGCGTGGCGGATGAGCCGGTACGCGGTCGACGAGGCCGCCGTCTACCTGCACACGGGCGTCCTGTTCCGGCAGCAGCGCACGGCGCGCCTCGACCGGATCCAGGCGATCGACGTCGTCCAGCCGCTGCTCGGCCGCATCTTCGGGCTCGCGGAGCTGAAGATCGAGGTCGCCGGCGGCGCCGACTCGGCCGTGCGGCTCGCGTTCCTGCGCGAGCAGCACGCCCAGCACCTGCGCGCCGAGCTGCTCGCGCGCGCCGCGGGCCTGCGCCTCGCCCGGAGCGGCCAGGCGGACCCGGCCCAGGCCGGTGCCGCCGTCGCGGGCGCCGTCCCGCCCGCACCCGGCGCCGCGTGGACCGTCCCCGGCCCGACGGCGGCCGGCGTCCCCGGTGCGCCCGGCGTCCCCGGTGCGCCCGGCGTCCCCGGTGCGCCCGGGGGGCTCGGGGCGGTGCCGGTCGCCCCGGAGCGCGAGATCTTCTCGGTGCCCGCGCCGCGCCTGCTGCTCTCGCTCGTGCGCTCGGGCGGCGTGCTCGTGTGCGTCCTCGCGCTCGTCGGCCTCGTCGTGGCCGCCGTGCTCACGTCCGAGCCGGGCGCGCTCGTCGGCATGCTCCCCGCGGCCCTCGGCGCCGCGAGCTACGTGTGGCAGCGGTTCGCCGGCGAGTTCGGCTTCCGCGCGTCGGTCTCGCCCGACGGCATCCGCCTGCGCCACGGCCTGCTCGAGCAGCGCGCGCAGACCGTCCCGCCGGGCCGCGTGCAGGCCGTACGGATCAGCCAGGGCCTGCTGTGGCGCGGCAAGGACTGGTGGCGCGTGCAGATGAACGTCGCCGGCTACGGCCTGAACGTGGGCCAGAGCGGCAACGCGCGCACCACCGAGACCGTCCTGCTGCCCGTGGGCGACCGGGACGAGGCGCTCCGCGCGCTGTGGCTCGTCCTGCCCGACCTCGGCGTGGAGAACCCGCGCCTTCTCCTGGACGCGGCGCTCGTGGGCACCGGTCCGGCGGGCGGGTTCACCGTCGCGCCGCGCTCGGCCCGGTGGCTCGACCCGCTGACGTGGCGGCGCAACGGCCTGGCCGTCACCGAACGCGCCGTGCTGCTGCGCACCGGGCGTCTGAACCGCACGCTCGTCGTCGTGCCGCACGAGAAGACGCAGTCGCTCGGCCTCGACCAGGGCCCGCTGCAGCGGCGCCTCGGGCTGGCCAGCGTCGCGCTGCACTCGACGCCGGGCCCGATCACCCCGGCGCTGCCGCACCTCGACCAGCACGACGCCGCGGCCTGGCTGCGCGAGCAGGCCGACCGGGCCCGCGCGGCCCGCGCGACGGCCGTGCCCGACCGGTGGATGTCCGGGGGTCGGACCCCGTGACCGACCGCCTCGGCGTCGGCGTCGTCGGGGCCGGCCGCGTGGGCGCGGTCCTCGGCAGCGCGCTGCGCGCCGCGGGGCACGCCGTGGTGGGGGCGAGCGGCGTCTCCGAGGCGAGCCGCGAGCGCATCGACACGCTCCTGCCGGGGGTGCCGGTGCTCGAGGTGCCCGACGTCGTCGAGCGCGCCGAGCTCGTCCTGCTCACCGTGCCGGACGACGCCCTGGCGGACCTCGTCGCGGGTCTCGCCCGGCTCGGTCGCTGGCAGCCCGGCCAGCTCGTCGTGCACACGGCCGGGGCGATGGGCGTGGAGGTGCTCGGGCCGGCGCGCGCCGCGGGCGTGATCCCGCTCGCCGTGCACCCCGCGATGACGTTCACCGGCACGTCGCTCGACCTCGCGCGCCTCGTCGGCTGCACGTTCGCGGTGACCGCGCCGGCACCGGTGCTGCCGATCGCGCAGGCGCTCGTCGTCGAGCTCGGCGGCGAGCCCGTCGTCGTCGCCGAGGAGGACCGCCCGCTGTACCACGCGGCCCTCGCGCACGCGGCCAACCACCTCGTCGTGCTCGTCGCGCAGGCCGCGCAGGCGCTGGCCGCCGCGGGCGTGCAGGCACCCGACCGCGTGCTCGGCCCGCTGCTCGGCGCCGCCCTGGACGGCGCGGTCCGCGCGTCGGCCGCGGCCTCGAGCGGCACGACGGCGGGCGCGAGCGGCGTCGCCTCGCTCACCGGCCCGGTCGTGCGGGCCGACGTGCGGACGGTCGCCGCGCACCTGGCGGAGCTGGCCCGCCTCGCGGGCCGCGACCCGTCGGCGGCCGACGTCGCCGCCGCCTACCGCGTGCTCGCCCGCTCGGCCGCGACGCGCGCGCTCGCCGGGGGCCGGCTGCGCCCCGACCAGGCCGAGCAGCTGCTCGACGTCCTCGCCGAGCCGGACGGAGGAGACCGATGACCGTTCCGCGCGTCGTGCGCACCCGGGCCGAGCTCGCCGAGGCCCTCGCGGCCCCGGCGGGCCGCCGTGCCGTCGTCATGACCATGGGCGCCCTGCACGAGGGGCACCTGTCGCTCGTGCGCCGCGCGCGCGAGCTCGCCGAGCAGGTGGTGGTGACGATCTTCGTCAACCCGCTGCAGTTCGGCGCCGGCGAGGACCTCGACCGCTACCCGCGCGACCTCGAGGGCGACGTGCGCCGGCTCGCCGGCGCGGGGGCCGACCTCGTCTTCGCGCCCGACGTCACCGAGGTCTACCCGCAGGAGCCCGTCGTCACGGTGCACGCGGGCGCCATGGGCCGCGTGCTCGAGGGCGCGGTGCGGCCGGGCCACTTCGACGGCGTGCTGACGGTCGTGCTCAAGCTCATGCACCTGGTGCGGCCGGACGTCGCGCTCTTCGGGCAGAAGGACGCCCAGCAGCTCGCGGTGATCCGCCGCATGGTCCGCGACCTCGACGTGCCCGTGGAGGTCGTGGCCGGGCCGATCGTCCGGGACACCGACGGCGTGGCGCTGTCCTCCCGCAACGCGTACCTCGACGGGGAACAGAGGGCACGGGCGCGCGTGTTGTACCGGGCGGTGCTCGCCGCCGAGGCGGCCGCCGCACGAGGTGCGACGGCGGCCGAGGTGCGCGGCGCCGCGCAGGAGGTGCTCGCCGCCGAGGCGGGCGTCTCGACCGACTACGTGGCCCTCGTGGACCCGGAGACCATGACCGACGTGACCGACGACGCGACGGGGCCGGCTCTGCTGGCCCTCGCGGCCCGGGTGGGCACCACCCGGCTCATCGACAATACGATGGTCACCCTGGGCGCACGCGAGCACGGGGAGGAGGGGCGATGACCGAGGGCTGGCTGCGGACCATGATGGTCGGCAAGATCCACCGCGCGACCGTGACGGCCGCCGAGCTCGACTACGTCGGCTCCATCACCCTGGACGCGGACCTGCTCGCGGCGTCGGGCATCCTGCCCGGCCAGCAGGTCGACGTCGTCGACGTGACCAACGGCGCGCGCCTGACCACCTACGCGATCGCGGGCGACCCGGGCTCCGGCGTCGTCTGCGTGAACGGCGCCGCGGCGCACCTCGTGCACCCCGGCGACATGATCATCGTCATCGCCTACGCGATGCTGCCCGACCACGACGCGCGCACGTACGACCCGCGCGTGGTGCACGTCGACGCCGAGAACAAGATCGTCAGCGTCGACGGCGACCCGGGCGCGCCGCCGGCCGGCATGCGCACGGCGGCGATCGCCTGGGCCAGCGGCCCCCGATGACGGTCCGGTGAGGCTCGGACGTCGACTGGCCGCGCGCCAGCCGGGCTGGACCGTGTCCGCCGACGCCGTCGTCGTCGGCTCGGGCGTCGCGGGGCTGACCGCCGCGCTCGCGCTGCGCACGCGCGTCCCGCGGGTCCTGCTCATCACCAAGAGCGTCCTGGCGTCCGGCTCGACCGTGTGGGCGCAGGGCGGCATCGCCGCCGCCCTCGACCCCCGGGACACGCCGGAGGCCCACCTGCACGACACGCTCGTCGCGGGCGCCGGCCTGTGCGACCCGGCGGCGGTGGACGTCCTCGTCCGCGAGGGTCCCGGCCGGGTGCGCGAGCTCGCCGGCCTCGGTGCGGCGTTCGACCTCGACCCGGCGGGCGAGATCTCGCTCACCCGCGAGGGCGGGCACAACACGAACCGCATCGCGCACGCGGGCGGCGACGCGACGGGCGCCGAGATCAGCCGCGCGCTCGTCGCGCGCCTCGAGGCGGTCCGCAACGACCCGGGCGTCGAGATCATCGAGCACGCTCTCGTCCTGGACGTGCTCACCGCAGAACCGCCCGCCGACGGCGGCCCGGCCCCGGTCTGCGGCGTCACCCTGCACGTGCGCGGCGAGGGCGAGCGCGACGGCGTCGGCGCGGCGCTCGCGCCCGCGGTCCTGCTCGCCACGGGCGGCATCGGCCAGGTCTACCCGTCGTCGACGAACCCGGCCCTGGCGACGGGCGACGGCCTGGCCGCGGCCCTGCGCGCCGGGGCGGCGGTCGCGGACATGGAGTTCGTGCAGTTCCACCCGACCGTGCTGTGGCTCGGTGCGGGCGCGAAGGGCCAGCTGCCGCTCGTGTCCGAGGCGGTGCGCGGCGAGGGCGCGATGCTGGTCGACGTCGACGGGGTGCGCTTCATGCCCGACGTGCACCCGATGGCGGAGCTCGCCCCGCGCGACGTGGTGGCGCACGCGATCGTGCGGCGGATGGCGGCGACCGGCGCGGACCACGTGTACCTGGACTGCCGGCACCTGGACGCCGACTTCCTGCACCAGCGCTTCCCGACGATCCACGCGCGCCTGCTCGCCGAGGGCATCGACCTCGCCGAGGACCTCGTGCCGGTCGCGCCCGCGCACCACTTCCACTCGGGCGGCGTGCTCACCGACCTCGTGGGCCGCTCCACGGTCCCCGGCCTCTACGCCGCGGGCGAGGTGGCGTGCACCGGCGTCCACGGCGCGAACCGGCTCGCGTCGAACTCGCTGCTGGAGGGCCTGGTGTTCGCGCACCGGGCGGCGGCCGACGTCGGCGCGCGCCTCGCGGCGGGCGAGCTCGTGCAGCGCGACCCCGTCGAGCGGCCGGGGGCGGCGCTCGTGGCGGCGGCGGCGCGGGCGCGCGTGCAGCGCCTCGCGCGGCTCGGACCGGGCGTCATCCGCTCCGGTGCGGGGCTCGAGGCGGCGGCGCGCGGGTTGGCCGAGGTGCCGACCGACCCCGCCGCGCCGGGTGTGGTCGCGGCGCCGCAGACCGCGGAGTGGGAGACCACGAACCTGCACCAGGTCGCGACCGTGCTCACCGCGACCGCGGCCGAGCGCACCGAGAGCCGCGGGGGCCACTACCGCGAGGACTTCCCCGAGCCCGACGACGCGTGGCGGGTCCGTCTGGCGGCCCGCCTGGACCCGGACGGCGAGCTCGTGGTCGAGCGCGCGCCGCTGACGATGGCGGCGGGGGTCGGCGCCGAGCCGGTCTGAGGGGCGCTCAGGCCAGGGACAGGAACAGCTTCTGCAGCGTCGCGCGGTCGATGCCGGCGGAGTCCTCGCCCTCGGTGAGGCACCGCTCGAGGCCGGCCGCGACGACGGCGAACCCGGCGCGGTCGAGGGCCTTGGCGGCCGCGGCGATCTGGGTGACGACGTCGGCGCAGTCGGCGCCGGACTCGAGCATCCGGATGACCCCGCCGATCTGCCCCTGCGCGCGGCGCAGGCGGGTCACGACCGGGGCCATCTCCTGGGGGTCGAGCTGCACGGTGGCTCCTCGGGGGCGTAGGGGACGGGCGGTCCCACGATACCCGCGGGGGTATCGGGGACGGCTACTGTCGTGCGCGTGGACGCCGAGAACGCACCCGTGACCCCCGGGCTCGACCCCGTCTGGCTGCGCGACGTCGTCGCGCGCGCCCTCGACGAGGACCTCGGCGGTGACCCGGGCCGCGACCTCACGAGCGAGGCCACGGTGCCCGCCGACGCCGTCGGCGAGGCGCACGTGGTCGCGCGGGCTCCCGGCGTCGTCGCCGGGCTGCCCGCGGTCGCCGAGGTGCTGGACCAGGTCGCGGCGCGGCTCGGCGTCGGGCCGGTGGCGGTGACCCACCGGGCGGCCGACGGCGACCGGGTCGCCCCGGGCGACGTGCTCGCCGTCGCGCGCGGCCCGGTGCGCGCGCTGCTCGTGGGCGAGCGGACGCTGCTCAACCTCGTCTCGCACGCCTCCGGGATCGCGACGCACACGCGGCGCTGGGCCGACGCGCTCGCCGGGACCGGCGCGCGCGTCCTCGACACGCGCAAGACGACGCCCGGCCTGCGCGCGCTGGACAAGTACGCCGTGCGCTGCGGCGGCGGGACGAACAAGCGGATGGGCCTGTTCGACGTCGCGATGGTCAAGGACAACCACGTCCTCGCCGCGGGCGGCATCCGCGAGGCCGTCGCGGCCGTGCGCGCGGCGTTCCCGGACGTCGAGATCCAGGTCGAGGCGGACACGCTCGAGCAGGCGCTCGAGGCCGTCGAGGCCGGCGCCCGGTTCCTGCTCCTGGACAACATGCCGCCCGCGGTGCTGACGGAGGTCGTCGCCGCGGTGCGGGCGCGCGAGCCCGAGACGGGGCGCGTGGAGCTCGAGGCCACGGGCGGGCTCACGCTCGAGACCGCCGCCGCGGTCGCGGCCACGGGAGTGGACTACCTGTCGGTCGGCGCGCTCACGCACTCCTCGCCGGTCCTCGACGTCGCGCTGGACCTTGCCGTCGAGCACTAGGATCCCCGGGTGACCAGCAGCGACGACCTCGACCGCGCGGCCGAGCGGGCCGCCGACGCCGACCTGCCCGACGAGGACCTCCCCGAGCAGATCCGGGTCCGCAAGGCCAAGCGCGAGCGGATGCTGGCGGAGGGGCGCGAGCCGTACCCGGTCGGCGTGCCGATCACGACGACCATCGCGGAGGTGCGCGCCGCGCACGCCGGCCTGGCCGCGGGGGAGGAGACGGACGTCGTCGTCGGGGTCGCGGGGCGCGTGGTCTTCCTGCGCAACACCGGCCGCCTGTGCTTCGCGACCGTGCAGGACGGCGAGGGCAACCGCCTGCAGGTCATGCTGAGCCAGGCGGAGGTCGGCGAGGAGTCGCTCGACAGGTTCAAGGCGGACGTCGACCTCGGCGACCACCTGTTCGCGCACGGCCGCGTGGTGGCGTCCCGGCGCGGTGAGCTGTCGGTCATGGCGGACGACTGGGCGATCGCCTCGAAGGCGCTGCGCCCGCTGCCCGTGCTGCACAAGCCGCTGAGCGAGGAGGCCCGCGTCCGCCAGCGCTACGTGGACCTCGTGGTCCGGCCGGCGGCGCGCGACGCGGTGCGCGTGCGCGCGGCCGTGGTCCGCTCGCTGCGGGACAACTTCCACCGGCGCGGGTACATCGAGGTCGAGACGCCGATGCTGCAGACGCTGCACGGCGGCGCCGCGGCCCGACCGTTCGTCACGCACATGAACGCGTTCGACATCGACCTGTACCTGCGGATCGCGCCCGAGCTGTTCCTCAAGCGCGCGGTGGTCGGCGGGATCGAGAAGGTCTTCGAGATCAACCGGAACTTCCGCAACGAGGGCGCCGACTGGGCGCACTCGCCGGAGTTCGCGATGCTCGAGGCGTACGAGGCCTACGGCGACTACGACACGATGGCCGAGCTCACGCGCGACCTCGTGCAGACCGCCGCGCAGGAGGCGCTCGGCACGACGCTCGTCACGCTCGCCGACGGCACCGAGTACGACCTCGGCGGGGAGTGGGCCTCGATCGAGATGTACCCGTCGCTGTCGGCCGCGCTCGGCGAGGAGATCACGCCCGCGACGCCGGTGGACCGGCTGCTCCGGCTCGTCGAGCGGTTCGACCTGCAGATCGACCCCGCGCGCCAGAACCACGGAAAGCTCGTCGAGGAGCTGTGGGAGCACCATGTCGGCTCGACGTTGCACACGCCCACGTTCGTGCGCGACTTCCCCGTCGAGACGAGCCCATTGACGCGCGCGCACCGCAGCATCGAGGGCGTCGTCGAGAAGTGGGACCTGTACGTGCGCGGATTCGAGCTCGCGACCGCGTACTCGGAGCTCGTCGACCCCGTGGTGCAGCGCGCGCGATTCGAGGAGCAGGCGCGTCTCGCCGCAGCCGGTGACGACGAGGCGATGCGCGTGGACGAGGATTTCCTCACCGCGATGGAGCACGCGATGCCGCCGTCCGGGGGAATGGGGATGGGCATCGACCGGCTGCTCATGGCGCTGACCGGCCTCGGCATCCGCGAGACCATCCTGTTCCCGCTGGTGAAGCCGGGTCGCTGACCAGGCCCGACGCCGCCGACATCCGCGCCCGGCGTAGGATCGGCGCATGTCCACGCTGACCGAGGCGCTCGCCGCGCTCGCCCCGCCCGTCGGGGTGGGCGTCGTGTTCTGGCTGGCGATGCGCGCGATCGTGCGCGCGGATAGCGCCGAACGTGCCGCTATCGCCCGGATGGCGGAGCACGACAAGGGCGATAGCGCACACGAATAGCGCGCACCGGGCGACGTTCGCCGATCACCTGTAATGTGGCCCCCGAGCACGCCGTCGCGTGCATTTCCCCCCGCACGGAAGAAGGGCTCGATGGCACAGAAGGTGCAGGTCGTCCTGGTTGACGACGTCGACGGCGGTCCGGCGGACGAGACCGTCTCGTTCTCGCTCGACGGCGTCGCGTACGAGATCGATCTGACGTCCGAGAATGCCGCGAAGCTGCGCGACGCGATGGCACCCTGGGTGGGTCACGCCCGCCGCGTGGGCGGTCGGACGCGTGCCGGCGGGCGCCGCGGCTCCGCGCGGACGTCGGGCGGCAAGAACAGCGAGATCCGCGAGTGGGCCCGCGCGAACGGCTACTCCGTGAGCGACCGCGGCCGCATCCCGGCCGAGGTGAAGGCCGCGTACGACGCCGCACGCTGAGCGCTGAGCGTCGAGGGCCCCGGGGCGACGCCCCGGGGCCCTCGTGCGTCCGGGCCCTCCCGCGCAGTTCCCGCGCTCTCGGCTCCCGTGGGCACCCGCGTCGTTCCCGCGCTCTCGGCTCCCGTGGGCACCCGCGCGGGGGCGGTGGTGTCCTCGAGATCCGTGCAACTCCTGTTGCTCTGGGACAACCGGGGATGCGCAGGTCTCGACGAGTGCACCGCCTCTCCCAGGCCACACCTCTCTCGTGCCCCACGACACGTCGGCTGCAATCCGCCCCTCTGGTCCCTCGCCGCGCGCCGGATGCCCCGTCGGCCGACGGCAACGTGGGCGCTGTCGTCGCCCAGGCGTGGCCCTCAGCGGTCGTCGTGGCGCGCGCCAGGGGCCGTGGCGAGCACCCAGTCGTCGGTGTAGGCGACGCTGATCCGGGTCGGGAACTGCGACTCGTCGCCGCCGAAGAACCACGACGAGAACAGCTGGTTGACCCGCAGGTCGGGGTGCTCGGCGGTGCGGTACTCGACGTCGTGCAGCGAGATGCCGACGTGCCCGTCCAGGCTCATCTCGTAGACGCCGTCGGCCTGCCCCGGGGTGTTGAGCCGCACGTGGTGCTCGAGGCGGTACCAGCGGCCGGCCTCGAGCACGCCCTCGGTGGACCCGTCGGGCGCGACGAAGGGCGCGACGATCCCGAACCCGTAGGTCCGGGGGTCGTCGATGTCGAGGCCGTTCCCGTGCCGCGCGTACAGGTACATGACCAGACTGCGGTCCGCGCGCCACATCGCGCGCACGGAGAACGAACGCTCGTCGTAGTGGCCTCCCGCGGACGTGTCGAGCGGGTCGACGCCGTCGCCGATGCCGGCCAGCCCGCCGAGCTTGCCGTCCCCGCGGAACTCGAAGCCCGGGGCCAGGTAGACGTCGTACCCGAACCACACCTCCTCGCGCGGCTCGAGCCCGAGCGCCTCGAACGAGTGCCGGTAGTCGAAGCCCCACCGCGAGCCGTCGCGCCCGAAGGTGATCTCGAGGACGCCCTCGCGCCCCTCCGGGCCCTCGGGCAGCACCCGCGTCTCGTCGCGGCTGCGCACGACGACGCCTGCGCGGTCGGCCCACCCGTCGTCGCCGAAGCTCGTCGACCAGAGCACGGGGGAGGGCGGGGGCGGCGGCGTGGTCTCCGTCGGGCTCGCCGACGGCGCCGCCGACGACGGTGGGCCCGCCGGCGTCGGCTCCGGCGCCCCGGGCGTGCACGCGGCGGCCAGGGCCGCGAGGGCGAGCGCGAGCGCCGCCGCGCCGATGCGTGCACGGTCGCGTTGGGTGCTGCGGGTGGGCGTGACGACCTCCTACCGGGCGCGCCGCCGGCGGCGCAGGTGCCGGGCGGCGACGCCGAGGAACGCGACGTCCCGCACCAGGTAGCGCCGCCACAGGCGGCCGGGCTCCTGCAGCAGGCGGAACAGCCACTCGAGGCCGGCCCGCTGCATCCAGGCGGGGGCGCGCCGTCGGGCACCGGCGACGACGTCGATCGCCGCGCCCACGCACAGGTACACCGCCGCGTGGGTGCCCAGCCGGCGGATCGCCCACACCTCCGACCGCGGCGCGCCGAAGCAGACCGCGACCACGTGCGGGTCGGCCTCCAGCATCGCCCGGACCAGCTCCTCCTCGGCGGGCGTGTCCTCGAAGCCGACGGGCGGGCTGTGCCCCGAGACCTCGAGGCCGGGGAACCGCTCGCGCAGGTTCGCGATGCCCCGCGCCAGGACGTCGGGCATGCCGCCGGCGACGAACACGCGCAGGTGCTCCTCGGCCGAGCGCCGGCACACCTCTTCGAACAGGTCGATCCCGGTGATGCGCGCGGGCACGGGGGTGCCCGCCAGCGACGCGAGCACCTTGAGCGGCATGCCGTCGCACAGCTGCAGGTGCGCCGAGCCGTACGCGGAGCGGAACACCGGGTCGCGCTCGAGAAGCACGACGTGGTCGACGTTCGGCGTCACCACGACGGCGGGCCGACGCCGGCGTGCCCACTCGAGCACCGCGTCCGCCGCCTGCTGGGCGGTGACGGGGTGCACCCGTGCGTGCCCCAGCGGCACCGGCCGCGGGAGCAGGCCCTCCGTGGTCACGGCAGGACGGCGGGGTCGTCCGCGACGGCAGCGGGGAGCGGCTCGGGGCGTCGGGCCGGGTCGGGGGCGCGCTCGCCCGTGCCCGCCTGGCGCCGCCTCGCGCTGAGGGCGCGGCGCTGCCACCCGCGCGCGAGCACCACGCCGTGCACGCCGACGCCGAAGTCCTCGAGCGTGCGGCGCAGGTCCTCGACCCGGGCGGCCGGGATCCGCTCGAGCGCGACGACGACGAGCGTCACGTCGGCGAGGTCGCCGACCGCGACGGCGTCGGGCACGCCCGGGGCCACGTCGACGAGCACGACGACGTCGAACACCTCGTGCAGCTCGTCGAGCGCCACCTGTGGGGAGGGCAGGTCGAGCAGTCCGGGCACGCCCCCGTGGCCGGCGGCGGGCACGAGCCAGACGCCGGTGTGCGCCGTCGGGGTCGCGTCGAGGCCGAGCGTGCCGACGGGGACCGGGCGTCCCTCGGCGCGAAGGGTGCGCGCCCAGGTCTGGCCGTGGTGGGACGGGTCGAGCACGAGGGCGACCTGCTGGCCGCCGCGGCCGTACGCGGCGGCCAGCGCGGTCGCGGCGTGCACGCCGTCGTCGGCCGTCGCGGGCGGAGCGGTGACGAGCACCGTGGCGGGCCGGCGATCCCGGAGACCGCCGATGCGGAGGCGCAGGCCCCGCGCGGCGGCCGCGACGGGGTGGCGCGGGTCGGCGAGCGCCTGGTCGGGGCGGTAGCCGGAGGTGCCCACGCGGGGCAGCTCGCCGACGATCGGGAGCCCGAGCAGCTCGGCCGCCTCGCGCCGGGTGCGCACCGGGTTGCCCCACGCGTCGAGGAGGAGCGCGACGCCGACGGCGACGAGCAGCGCGGCCGCGAGCGCCACGGCGATCCTCAGGGGCGTGGCGAGGCCCTCGACGGGCTCGGCGGCCGACGCGCCCGCCACCGGGGTGACGCCGCTGGCGTCGACGGTCATCCGCAGGCGGGCCTGCTGGATGCGGTTCTCGAGCACGTCCGCCCAGGACTGCAGCGTGGCGGCCTGGCGCTGCACCTCGGGCGGCGCCAGGCTGACGTCGCCCAGCGCGGCGAGCGACGCCTCGGCCTCCGCGCGCTGGGCCTCCAGGCCCGCGACGACGTCCTCGAGGTCGGAGCGCTGCACCGCGCGCCGCTCGGCCAGGTAGGCGTCCAGGAAGGCGGCGGTGAGGGCCCGCGCGCGCTCGGGGGTGTCGGCGGTGCCCTGGATGTCGAGCAGCGCGGACAGGCCGCGCTGGGTCATGGTGACCATGTCGGCGAGGTCGGCGGCGTCCTCCGACCAGCCCTGCGCGCGCAGCGTCGTCGCGGCGCGCTCGGCGACCGGCGTGGAGGAGAACAGCTCGACCTCGGTCGCCAGCCGGTTCTCCGGGTCCTCGTACGGGATGGTCACGCCGATGACGCCGGCCGCGAGCGTGTTGCCGGTCTGGACGGCCGCGGTGGAGACGTACCGCTCGGGCGGCGTGAGGAGGAGGTACAGGAGCGGGGTGAGCGCGACGGCGATCACGAGGACGTACCCGAACCTCCGTCGCAGCACCGACGTGTAGCTACCCATCTGCTCTCCCTCCTGGCGCGCGCCCGGTGGGCGTCGCGGTCGCGACGAGCGGGGTCACCGGCGGGGGTGCGGTGACGAGACCGGGTGCGACGGCGTCGGCCGCGACCCGGGAGACGCGGTGCCAGCCCGTCTGGCGGCGCTGGAACCACAGCCACAGCCGCGGGAACGGGCGCGGCCCGGACGCGAGCGCGAGCGTCCAGAAGCCGGCGAGCGCGACGCGCTGCCGCAGGCCGAACGCCGGGTCGGCGAGCGTCGCCGCGAGCAGGGCGCGGTGCTCGGCGAGGCGCCGCCGCCAGGGCCCGTCGAGCATGGCCGAGGCGAAGCGGTTGCGCGCCCAGTGGGAGTTGCGCCGCGCGGCGTCGCGCACGCCGAACGCGTCGGCGACGGCGTCCTGGAACTCGACCTGGAGGCGCAGGCCCTCGGGCGAGAGCATGCGCCGGAAGTACTGGCCGCTCGGGTGCATCCGGTAGTCGGCGAGGGGCTCGTCGAGCGCGAGCACCGGCTCGAGGCAGGCGGCCCCGAAGGACAGGTACGCGTCGGCCGCGAACGGGAAGCGCGCCGTCGGCGCGGGCAGCAGCCGCGCGAGGACGTCGCGCCGGAAGACCAGACCGGAGGCGCCCGGGGCGACGTGGCGCGCGGTGCGGCGCATCTGTTCGCGCAGGTCGCCGTCGGACAGGGCGGCCGCGCGCGGCCGGACGACGCCGGTCGCGCGCCCCTCGGGGTCGATGACGGCGAGCGGGTGCATGACCAGCCCGGCCTCGGGGTGGGCGCGGACGGCGCGGTCGACGGCGGCGAGCTTGCCGGGGTGGAAGCGGTCGTCGGAGTCGAGCAGGCAGACCCAGGCGCCGCGGGAGCGGGCGAACCCCGCCTCGAACGCGGCGGTCTGGCCGCCGTTGGCGGTGCGGTGCACGACGATCTTGGCGCGGTCGGCGGCGGGGAGCCGGGCGAGCAGGTCGGCGAGGACGCCAGGGGTGTCGTCGGTGGACCCGTCGTCCACGATCACGAGCTCGAGGTCGTCGAAGGTCTGGTCCAGGACGCTGCGGACCATCTCCTCGAGGTACGCCGCCTGGTTGTAGGTGGCGCAGAGCACCGTGAACCGGGGGTCTGCCATGGGGGCGGCTCCTTCGTGGTCGCGGGGAGGAGCGTCCGGCAGTGCACGCAAATCCAGACTAACTGCTAAAAACCGGTCCTGCCCAGGTCAAGACTGCCATCCGGACGCCGGTGCCCGTCCCGTGCTCACGGCGCCGTCACCCGACGCCGGGGCGCGAGGCGCGCGGCGAGCCGCCGGGCCACGCGCCGCTGCCACCGCTGGCGCCGCAGCGCCTCGCGCGCGCTCGACCAGTCGACGAGGGAGTCGTTGACGTTGTAGTCGCCCAGCTGCTCGGCCGGCATGTCGCCTGCCTCGACCCGCGCGACCAGGCCGGGCAGGGCGGCGTAGAACGTCTCCGAGCGCATCGTCGGGTGCAGGCTCCACATGCCCTGGCCCGTGCCGAGGAAGTCCACGCGCGCCAGCCCGAGGCGGTTCATCCGCCGGCTGATCGCGCGCTCGGGCAGGTCGAAGGGCGGGTGCCCCTCGACCCGGGCGCGCAGGGCGCTGCGCAGCCGGGGGGCCTCGAGCGGGACCGCGCCGCCCAGGCGCTCGGCCAGCGTCGACCTGTCGAACAGCCACAGGCGCGTGCTGCACCCGTGCAGGCGGTAGGCGACGGGCGGCGCGGGCAGGCGGCGCGGCGGGCCGCCCATCCGGGTGTGCTGCTCGGCGATCGCGGGCGGGAGCTCGCCGTCGGGCGTCGGAGGACCGGGCAGCGGCGCGGTGCACAGGACGTCGGGCTCGGCGGCGAGCACGCCGAGCGCCTCGGCCACCCAGGTCTGGCTGCCGCCGCCGAAGAGCATGTCGGAGTCGGCGTGCAGCACGAGGTCGTGCGAGGCCGCGTGCCAGCCGTAGAAGTACGAGTAGAAGGGCCCGCCGTCGTGCGTGCGCTCGGGGACCGGGCGTCCGGCGAAGAACCGCTCGGCGACCTCCGCGCGCGCCGCGGCGCCGTAGTCCACCTCGGCCACGCGCGCGTGCGGGTAGCGCCGGCACAGGTCGTCGAGCAGGTCGGTCAGGGCGCGCAGCGCGGCGCGGTCGGTGCCCCCGTAGCGCCCCGACCGTGCGGCCAGGTTGAGCGTGAGCTGGACCTCCGCCACCTGACCCGCCCACTGCCGCAGCTGGTGCGGGAGGATCTCGACGGCGTGCCGCCAGTCCGTGGGCGACACGGTGATCTCCAGGGTCACGGGTCGCATCGGCGTCTCCTCAGGCTCGCTCGTGCTCGTGCTCGTGCTCGGGCTGGGGCTCCTGCTCGGGCCGGCGCTCGTGCTCGGGCTGGGGCGCGTGCTCGCGCGGGCGGGTGGGCCGGTCGGCGTCGGGCCCGCGCAGGGCCCGCCGGACCGTGAGGACCAGCAGGGCGGCCTGGAGCACCTCGGCGACGGCCGTCGCGACGAGCGCGCCCGCGAGGCCGAGGAGCGGGATGAGCGCGAGGTTGAGGGCGACGTTGACGCCGGCGGCGACGGCGACGCAGCGGGTCCGAGCGCCCTGGCGGCCCGCCCCCGTGAGGGCGTCACCGGTGACGGACTGCACGACCTTCACGAGGACGAGCGGGGCCAGCAGCATGAGCAGCGGCACCGCGTCGCGGTACTCCTCGCCGACGAGCACCGGGACGAGGGGCGCCGCCGCGACCAGGCCGACGGCGGCGACGGCGCCGTAGGCGAGCAGGGGCGTCGCCAGGCGCCGCGCGAGCGCCACGGTGGCCCGCAGCCCGCCCTCGGCGCCCGCGGCGAAGAACCGCGGGAACGTCGACTGCAGGACCGCCAGTACCGGCAGGTAGGCCACGGTGCTGAGGCGGTACGCGACGCTGTAGTGCCCGGCCTGCTCGGCCAGGCCGGCCCGGACGAGGAGCGTCTTGTCGGCGTCGTTCTGGACCACCATCGCGGCGATGTGGCCCGTGTACGGCAGCCCCTCGCGCACACGCCGCCCGACGTGGAAGCCGTGCGCCGAGGGGCGGCCCACGCGGCGCAGCGTGACCGCGAGCTGCACCGCGGCCGACACCAGCGCGAACGCGGCGTAGAGGGTCGCCCAGCGGAGCGGGTCCTGGCCGCCGCTGAGCCAGAACACGACGACGGCGGCCAGCTTGGTGAGGTTGACGACGACGACCGCCATGCCCGCGGCGCGCGCGTTGCCCGTGGCGAAGCCGAGCGACGTGATGAGCGACACCGTGCCGAGCGCGACGATGTCCGCCGCCGCGAGGAGCAGCACGAGCGCGAGGTGCGTCTGCGGCAGGACCACCGGCTGCAGCGCCGCGAGCGCGGCGATGACGACGACCCAGCCGGTCGCGGCCGTCGCGAGCGCGAGACCGAGCGCGTGGCCGGGCCGCAGCCGCCGCACGGTGACGTCGCTGACGACGAGGCGGTCGGACCCGACGGCGGCGATCGGCGCCACCGCGAGCACGAGCGCCCAGGTGCCGGCGATGAGCCCGTAGTCGGCGGGGCCGACGACCCGGGCGAGCATGAGGAAGTTCGCGGTCGAGGCCAGGGTCGCGGAGACCTGGCCGAGCATCGCCCACGACGCCGCCCGGGCGCCGCGCCCGCGGGCCGCCGACCCGAGCCGGTCGGCCGCCCGCGCCAGGCGCCTCACCATGCGGCCCCCGCGGGTCGGCGCGATGCCTCCGGTGGTGGCCCGGCCGGGACGGCCAGGGCGACGACGAGGAGGACGGTCCACAGGCTGTTCTGCTGCAGCAGGCCCGACTCGACGACGTTGGCGACGACGGTCAGCGCGGCCACGGCCAGCCGCAGCGCCGCCAGGTCGCGCCGCCCCGCGCGCAGGTCGGCGAGGCCGCGGGCGACGAGCAGCAGCACGAGCGCGACGGCGAGCGCGGCGCCGGCCCAGCCGAGGTCGAGCGCGGCGTCGAGCACGCCGTTGTGCGAGCTCGGCACGTCCCAGTAGAGGGCGGTGCGGATCCGGTGCGCCTCGGGCACGGGCTGCTCGAGGTTCCAGAAGGCGCCGTAGCCGTAGCCGAGCGCGGGCCGCGCGGCGAGCGCGTCGAGCGAGGCGGACCAGATCTCCGTCCGCCCGGTCAGGGTGGCGTCGCGCCCGACGGTGCCGGCGACCTCGTCCCACGTCAGCCGGGGCAGGACGAGGACGAGCGCCGCGAGCCCGACCGCGGCCAGGCCGGGCACGACGACGCGCCAGCGGCGGTGGTGCGAGGCGGCGACGAGGGCGGCCGCACCCGCGGCGGCGGCCGCCAGCAGCAGGCCGCCCGCGGAGTCCGTGAGCACCAGCGGGAGGGCGACGACGCCCGCGGAGACGAGCGCGCGACGCCGTCGGGCGCGGTCGAGCAGGGCGACGGCGAGGGCCGCGAGGACGCCGACGGCGAGGACGCGGCCGAGCGTGTTCTTCGTGGCGAGGACGCCGCGCAGCGTGCCGTGCACCTCGTCGAGCGCGAGCGGCGACCGGGCCGCCCAGAGCACGAGCGAGGACACCGCCACGACCAGGACGACGCGGCGCAGGGCGTCGAAGACCTCGACCGGGCGCAGGTGCCCGGCCAGGTACACCCCGACGACGACGGTGCCGGCCAGCGCGACCGCGCGGCGGACGGTGATGTCGGGGACCGCGGACCACGCGGTCGACGCCAGGGCCAGGACGACGAACGCGGTGAGCAGCGCGGGCGCGCCCGCCGCCCGCCGGTGCCGGAGGCGGTCGTGGAGCAGCCCGGCGACCGCGACCGCGTAGGCGAGGACCCACAGCGCGAACGTGAGCGCCTGCAGGTCCGCCTCGGCGAGCGGGAAGAAGGCGCCGGTGCCGAGCAGGAGGACGACGAACGCGTAGCCGCGGGCGAACCGGTCGGGGGCCGGTGTGCGCGGCGGCGCGACGGCGGGCCGCTCGCCGACGACGGGGAGCGCGTCGGGCCCGGCGTCGGGCGCGGGGGCGGGCGGCGACGCGGGTGCGGCTCGGACCACCGTGCCTCCCTCCTGCTCCGGGGCTCGTCGCGGTCCCGCCAGGGGCCGTCCGCGGAGCAGGCGTGATGCGAGGTCCGTCGGCCGGCGCGCCGTGGCCGGGCCTGGCAGGGTGCCCGCTGGCACTGTATCCGGATTTGCCCCGTTCGTCGCCGTGCGTTCTGCGACCCGGGCGGCCCCCCTGCCCGACGGCGCGGGCCCGGCGTGCTCAGCCTGCGGCGTCGAGCGCGGCCGACCAGGCCTCGGCGGCGCGCGCGGCCCACGCGTCCACGGGCTCGAGCGCCGTGCCCGCGCGCCCCTCGCCGAGCGCGCGGCCCATCGCGGCGGGGTCGCCGGTGGGCACCAGGCCCTCGGCGGTCACGACGTCGGGGATCCCGCCCTCGTCGAACGCGAGCACCCGGCAGCCGGTGGACAGGGCCAGGATCACCGAGCCGCTCTGCGTCGCCGCCACGTACGGGGCGAGGACCACGGGCCGCGCCCGCAGCACCGCCAGCAGGACGTCGGCCGGCACCGGTCGGTCGGAGGTGAGGTCGCGCGCGGCGACGCCGAGCTCGGCGAGCCGCTCCCACGCGCCCTCCGGCAGCCGGCCCCGGCCGCACACGACGAGGCCGAGCCGCCGGCGCGCGTCCTCGGGGACCGCGGCCACGACGTCGAGCAGCAGGTCCGCGCCCTTGTCCCAGCGCAGCGCCCCGATGAACGCCGCCCAGGTGCGGTTCGGGTCCAGGTCGAGCGCCGCGCCGTCGGGCACCGTCACGCGGTAGGGCGGGTGGGGGCAGACGCGCACCCGGCCGCCCGCCGCGGGGTCCACGCGCGGGCGCAGCCGCTCCGCGTGCACGACGGCGAGGCGGGCGCGGCGCAGGAGCGCGCGTCGGGCGAGACGGGCCGGGCGGGACTCCGCCTCCCGAGGCACCGGGTTGTGCACGACGACGACGACCGGCCGGCGCAGCAGGCCGAGCAGGGCGAGGGCGAGGTCCTCGAGCCAGAACCGCGTGAACGCCACGAGGACGACGTGCCGCCGGGCGAGCGAGAGCCACGCGGTGGTGCCGACGCCGCGCACGAGGCCCGCGACCTGCCGCGCCGGCGACGCCGCGCCGAAGGTCGCGGGCAGGCGGCGCAGCCAGCGCACGGCCGGGTCCGGCGCGTTCTCGCTGTTCGCCGCGTCGACGAGCGTCACCTGTCGCCCGGTCAGCAGCGACGCGAGCTCGGCCGCGTAGGGGTTCACGCCGTCGGAGTTGTGCACGACGACGGGCCGCCGGTCGCGCGCCGCGGGGGCGTCGGGGGTCATGGCGGACGATCGTGCCATTCGGGGCGCCGCCCCGGCGAGACGGGGACGTCCCGCGGGCGGCGAGGGCCCGGAACGGGGCGAGGCGCCGGGCGTGTGCCCGGCGCCTCGCTGCGGCTCACGCCGCTGGTGGTGCTGACGTCACGGCAGGAGCCGCGCGTCCGCCCAGTTCGCGTGGTCCTGGTCGCTGCCGTCGCCGGCGTTGGTGACCACGAGACGGATCTCGGACCGGCCGCGCACGTCGACCGTGATGGCCTTCGGCGCGTCCTTGCCGCGCACGACGCCGGAGTCGTACAGCTTGGTCGACCCGGCCCACACCTGGAACACGACCGTCCCGCGGCCGCTGGTGTAGGACGCGATGCCGATCTCGGCCGCGAAGGTCGAGGCGCCGTTCACGGGGACGACGACCTCCGAGTTCGCGTGCGTGCCCAGGCCCTTGGCGTAGGTGCGGGTGCCGATGGCGAGATGGCCGCCGTCGCCGGCCGCGCCGGTGCCGTTGTTCTGGTCCTTCTCGACCGAGCCCCACCCGTTGGCGACCTGCCGCCACGCGGTGTCCGACACGTAGACCACGCTGGGCGCCGGGGTCGGCTGCGGGGTCGGCGTCGGGGTGGGCTCCGGCTCCGGGGTCGGCGTCGGGGTGGGCGTCGGCTCCGGCTGCGGCTCGGGCTGCGGCTGGGCGGTCTGCCCCTCGTTCGACGACGACGTGGCGCCGACGGTGATCTTGCCGCCGGAGTGGGTCAGGGTGGCGCCGTCGGGGTTGCGGTTGGCGGACCAGGCGGTGATGCCGGTGGTGTTGGGGTTCATGTAGCCCCACTTGCCGGCGGCGATGGTGGTGCCGGTGATGCGCACGTTCTGCCCGCGCCCGGAGATGGTGTAGCCGCCGCCGAGCAGCCAGGAGTTCTCCACGGTGACGTCGCGGTTGCCGCCGTTGGCGTCCTCCAGGAACAGGGCGGAGTTGTAGCCGGACTGGTAGGCGCCCAGGTCCACGACCGTGTTGCGCAGGGTCAGGCCGGTCACGCCGCGGACCTGGATGCCGTCGTAGTGGGCCCCGGAGGTCAGCTTCGGGTTGGCGATGTAGGAGTCGGTGATCACCACGTTGGAGACCGGGGCGGTCGTGGACGTGATGTGCAGGCCGTCCTGGCCGGGGTTGCCCAGGATCTCCACCCGGGTCGCCCGCACGTTCTTGGCCCCCGACAGGGCCCACGAGCCGAACTCGGAGTCCTCGATCGTGACGTTCGTGCCGCGGAAGACCGCGTGCCCGGTCACCCGCACGTTGCGCAGGGTCACGTTGTCACCGGTGAACGTCGCGTTGCCCGTGATCACCTTGTTCGCGATCAGACCCGAGGTCTTGACCGTGCCCCCGGCCATCGACGACAACGACGTGCCCGCGACCACACCCGTCGACGCCGCCGACGGACGACCGCCCGTCGAGGGCTGCGGGGTCGGCGTCGGGGTGGGCTCCGGCGCCGGGGTCGGCGTCGGGGTGGGCGTCGGCTCCGGCTGCGGCTCGGGCTGCGGCTGCGGCTGGGGCTCCGGCTCCGGGGTCGGCGTCGGCGTCGGGGTGGGGGTCGGCGTCGGGGCCGGGGTGGCGCCGACGGTGATCTTGCCGCCGGAGTGGGTCAGGGTGGCGCCGTCGGGGTTGCGGTTGGCGGACCAGGCGGTGATGCCGGTGGTGTTGGGGTTCATGTAGCCCCACTTGCCGGCGGCGATGG
>Ga0310821_100073_pt1 | contig 150953 bp, 144 predicted proteins | sample P4_ome_FD_201300 | JGI IMG/M metagenome (GOLD analysis project Ga0310821, IMG submission 201300) | Sorghum-adapted microbial communities from Joint BioEnergy Institute, Emeryville, California, United States - P4_Day56_Rep1 | ecosystem: Engineered > Bioreactor > SSF (Solid state fermentation) >...
CCCGAGTTGCGCGATCACGGCCTGCGCAACGAGCCGCTGGACCGGGTGCTCGACGGGGCCGATCTGGCCGTGATCGTGACCGCCCACCCCGACATCGACCATCACGCCATCGCCACCCGCGTGCCCGCGCTGCTGGACCTCCGCGGCGTCACGCGCGGCGTCGAGACCGGGAACGTGGTCCGCCTGTGAACGTCGGCGTCGTCGGCCTCGGCTACTGGGGCCCCAACCTCGCGCGCAACTTCGACGCGCTCCCGGACTGCGACCTGACGTGGCTCTGCGACGGCCGCGAGGAGGTCCGCGCCAAGTACGAGCCGATCTACCGCTCGACGCGCTTCACCGGCGAGCTCGACGACCTGCTGAACGACGACGCGCTCGACGCGGTCGTCCTCGCGACGCCGGTGCCCACGCACGCCGATCTCGCGGTGCGCGTGCTCGAGGCCGGCAAGCACTGCTTCGTCGAGAAGCCGCTGGCCACCACCACCGCCGACGCCGAGCGCGCGGTCGAGGCCGCCGAGCGCAGCGGCCGGATCCTCATGGTCGGGCACCTGCTCCAGTACCACCCGGGCGTCAACAAGCTCAAGGAGCTGGTCGACGCGGGCGAGCTGGGCGACATCCACTACATCTACGGCAACCGCCTCAACCTCGGCCAGCTCCGCCACGAGGAGAACGCGCTGTGGTCGCTCGGCGCGCACGACATCTCCGTCGTCCTGCATCTGGCCGGCGACGAGGAGCCCTACGAGTTCTCCGCCCGCGGCGAGAGCTACATGCGCCCGGGCATCGAGGACGTCGTCTTCGGCTTCATGCGCTTCCCGTCCGGCCTGGCCGCGCACCTGCACCTGAGCTGGCTGGACCCGCACAAGGAGCGGCGCTTCACGGTCGTCGGCTCCAAGCGCATGGCCACGTTCGACGACATGGACCTCGAGCGCAAGGTCACGATCTACGACAAGGGCTTCGACGAGTCGATCCACTCCTACGGCGAGTACGTGATGCGCTCCGGCGACATCTGGAGCCCGCGCGTGCCGAACGCCGAGCCGCTGCGGCTGGAGTGCGAGCACTTCCTCGACTGCATCCGCGAGGGCCGCACGCCGGTGTCGGACGGGCGCAGCGGCCTGCGGGTCGTGCGCGTGCTCGAGCAGCTCCAGGACGAGCTGGAGCGCCACCGGCGCGAGCAGGTGGTGGCCCGTGGCTGACCCGGTGCTCGGCGAGGGGGTCGTCGTCGGCGACGGCGTCACGTTCGGCGAGAACGTCGTCGTGCACGCCGGCACCGTGATCGGCGACGGCTGCGTGATCGAGGACAACGTCGTGCTCGGCAAGGTGCCCAAGCTCGCGCGCTCCAGCGCGGCCGCGGGCAAGCCGGCGCCGCCCGGGCTGCAGCTCGGCGAGCGGGTGACCGTGTGCAGCGGCGCCGTCGTGTTCGCGGGCGCGCGCATCGGCGACCGCGTGATCCTCGGCGACCAGACCTACGTGCGTGAGCGGGCCGAGATCGGGCCCGACACGGTCATCGGACGCGGCGCCTGCGTCGACAACGACGTGCGCGTCGGCGCCCGCTGCAAGGTCCAGACGATGGTCTACCTGACCGCCAACTCGCTGCTGGAGGACGACGTGTTCGTCGGCCCGTGCGCGATGACGACCAACGACGACACGATGTCCCGCCACGGCAAGGACTACGAGCTGCGCGGCGCCACGCTGCGCCGCGCCAGCCGCATCGGCGGCGGCGCCGTCCTCACCCCGGGCGTCGAGGTCGGCGAGGAGGGCTTCGTCGCCGCGGGCGCGCTCGTCACCCGCGACGTGCCCCCGCGCGGGGTCGTGCTCGGGGTCCCGGCGCGCGTCATCCGCGACGTGCCCGACGAGGACCTCCTGGAGAGGTGGCGCTGACGCGCCACCGAACCTGGGCGATCTTTCCCAGACCTCAACAAACGTCACCCGCGATCCGATACTGCCGGGCGTGGTCCGTCGCTTCGCCGTGCTCGCAACGCTGCTGGCCGTCCTCGCGGCGGCCGCGTCCGCCACGGCCGCGCCGGTCGGCCTGCGCACGCTGATCCCCGGCGCCAGGGGCGACGACGTGCGCACCGTGCAGTCGCTGCTGCGCACGCTCATGGCCGAGCGGATCGCCGTCGACGGCATCTACGGGCCGCAGACCACCGAGGCCGCGCGCCGGTTCGAGGTCGCCAACGCGCTCGGCGTCAACGGCCGCCTCACCCGCGGCGAGCAGCGCCTGCTGCGCCACTTCACCCGCGAGGCCGTCGCGGAGCGCCGCGCCGCCGCCGCGCTCGAGCGAGCCGCCGAGAGCGCCGCGCCCGTATCCGAGCCCGTCGCCCCGCCCCCGCCCGCGGGCGCGCCCGCCGCGACCGCGACCGCCGTCCTCAACCCCGACGGGACCGCCACCGCGCCCGCCTCGGCGCCGCCGGCCGTGCACGCCATCGTCGCCGCCGCCAACGAGATCGCCAACCACCCGTACCGCTACGGCGGCGGCCACCGCACCTGGGTCGACACCGGCTACGACTGCTCGGGCTCGGTGTCCTATGCCCTGCACGGCGCCGGCCTGCTCGCCGCCTCCGCGCCGTCCGGCGCCTTCGAGACGTGGGGCGAGCCGGGGCCCGGACGGTGGGTCACGATCTACGCCCACAAGACCCACATGTACATGGTCGTCGCGGGCCTGCGCTTCGACACGTCGGGCGCCAAGCCGTCTCGCTGGCAGACCGCGCCGCGTTCCTCCGACGGCTTCACCGTCCGCCATCCGCCCGGCCTGTAGCGGCCCGTTGACGCAGGATCGCGCCCAGCGGCGGGCGAAACCGCACCTTCGCCGCCTCGAGCCGGTTCAAGAGAACGCCGTGACCAGCAGTCTTCGCCGGACCCTGACCCTGGCCGTCCTCGCCGCGGCCGCCGTCCTCGCCGTCCTCCCCGCGGCCGCCTCCGCCGCCGCCCACGGACCCTGCCTCGTCGACGCCAGCGGAGGCGAGCGCTGCACGATCTGGTACGGCCGCGTCGTCCAGGTCGACGACGGCGACACGTTGCGGGTGAAGGTCGGCAGCCGCATCCTGCGCGTGCGCATCACCGGCATCCAGGCCATGGAGCTGACGAACTACAACCAGCGCCACCGCGCCGGCCAGTGCCACGCGGTCGAGGCCGCCGACCGCCTCGAGCAGCTCGTCGCCCAGGGCAAGGGCCAGGTGCGCCTCGCCGCGATGGACCATCGCAGCGCCTCGCGCGGGCGCCCGATGCGCTCGGTCGCCGTCAAGCGCGGCAGCCGCTGGGTCGACGTCGGGCGCACGCTCCTGCGCGAGGGCCTCGTCCTGTGGATGCCGAGCCGCACCGAGTGGGCGTGGAACCCGCGCTATGCGATCTACGTCGAGCAGGCGCAGGCCGCCCGCGTCGGCCTCTGGAACACGAGCGCGTGCGGCGCCGGGCCGAACGAGGGCCACCCGCTGAAGCTGTGGGTGAACTGGAAGAGCGACGCCAGCCAGCCCGGCAACCCCGACAACGAGTGGGTGCGCATCCGCAACCTCGACGCCGAGCACCCGCTGCCGATCGGCGGCTGGTGGCTGCGCGACTCCGGCCTGCGCGAGTACCGCTTCCCGCCGCACGCGGTGATCCCCGCCGGGGGCGTCATCACGCTCTACGTCGGCGAGGGGTTCGACGACGGGACGACCTTCCACTGGGGCCAGCGCCAGGAGGTCTTCGACAACGTCCGCCGCGACATCCAGTCCGGCGACGGCGCCTACCTGTTCGATCCCGACGGCGACATGCGCGCCTGGATGACGTACCCGTGCCGCACGAACTGCGGCGACCCGAACATGAACGCGTTCGAGCTCATCGTGCAGCCGAAGGGGCGCAAGGAGTGGGTCGGCGTGCGCAACGTGGCGACGTACCCGGTCGGCCTGGAGGGCTACCGCCTCACCGTGCGCGGCCACATCTACGCGTTCGACTCCGACGCGGTCCTGCAGCCGGGCGAGATGCTGCGCCTCTACACGCGGCGCGACCCGGAGGACGACACCGCGCTCGAGAAGGGCTGGGGCCAGGAGTGGTCGATCCTGCCCAATCGCCGCGGCACCGCCCGCCTGAGCACGTTCACCGACGCGGTCCTCGCCTGCGTCGCCTGGGGCTCCGCGAGCTGCTGAGCCCCGCGGCTCTCAGGCGCGCTTCAGGCATATCGGTCATGCTCCCCCGTCATGACCGCGAAGGAGGACTCATGAAGCTGATCGGTGCCGGCCTCCCGCGTACGGCCACGACCTCGCAGATGCTGGCATTCGAGACGCTCGGACTCGGGCCCTGCTACCACATGCGCGACCTGATGGCGAACATGGACCAGGTCGCCCTCTGGGAGCGCGCGCTGGACGGCGACGGGCCCTGGGACGAGCTGTTCGCCGGCTACCAGTCGACGACCGACTGGCCGTCCGCCTACCACTGGCGCGAGCTCATGGACGTCTACCCCGACGCCAAGATCCTCCTGAGCGTCCGCGACGGCCTCTCCTGGGAGCGCTCGATGCGCGACACGATCTGGCCGATGTACCACGCCGACACGCTCCTGCACCACATGAGCCGGGCGCGGTACCACGTCGATCCGCAGTGGCGCGCGTGGGTCGACCTGATGATCCGGATGACCTGGACGCACGAGGCGCCGTTCGCGGGCTCCTACGCGGACAGCGGCCAGATGATCGCCGCGATGGAGCGCTGGAACGGCGAGGTCATCAGCACGGTCCCGGCCGACCGGCTGCTCGTGTGGCGCCCCGAGGACGGCTGGGAGCCGCTCTGCGAGTTCCTCGACGTGCCGGTCCCCGACGAGCCGTTCCCGCACGTCAACGACACGCAGGCGTTCCGCGAGCTGATCGTCGGCGGCTCGCTGCGCGCGGTGCAGGCGTGGTTCGACGCAGAGACCGCCCAGCAACCGGTCCGCGGCTGACGCGCCGCGAGGCGTTCGCCCTCGGGGGCGCGACCGCGCTCGCCGCGGGGCTGGCCGCCTGCGGCGACGACGACGAGCCCGACGTCTCGCGCGCCGAGGACGCGCCGAACGTCCTCTTGATCGTCACGGACTCCACGCGAGCCGACTACCTCGGCGCCTACAACCCGAACGCGCCGGCGCCGACGCCGAACCTCGACGCGCTCGCGCGCCAGTCGCTGCGCTTCACGCACGCGGTGCCGGAGGCGATGCCGACCGGCATGGTGCGGCGCGCGCTGCTCACCGGGATGCGCGCGTTCCCGCTGCGCGACTGGGTGCGGACCGAGGGCCTGCCGCCGACGCCCGGCTGGTCGGGCATCCAGCCCAACCAGCCGATGCTCACGCGCGTCCTCAGCGCCGCCGGGGTCACGACCGGCTACGCGACCGACAACCCGTTCCTCGTCGGACCGGTCTACGAGGAGTTCCGCCGCACGCTGGACCTGTCCGTCGCCGACCTCTCGCAGGCCTCCTACCGCGACTACAACGTGCCGTTCACGCGCCCAGCGCCGCGCAGCGCGATCGAGCGCTACCTGCTGCCGGAGCTGTCGGACACGATCGAGGTGCACCGGCTGCGCAGCTACGTGGGCTGGAACAGCCTCTATCGCACGAGCACCCGCCGCTACTCGGCCGCGCGGGTGATGTCGGGCGGCATGCGGATGCTCGAGCAGCTGCGCGACCGCCAGCCGTTCTTCCTCGGCGTCGACGCGTTCGACCCGCACGAGCCGTTCGACCCACCCGAGGGCGACTACGAGCGGCTGTTCGGCAGCGAGCGGCGCGGCCTGCAGAAGGACGGCATCCAGCCCATCCAGCCGTTCAACACGCCCGCCAGCTACGCGTCGAAGCTCGGCCTCGACGAGGAGACCATCCAGGTCGTGCGCCAGCTCTACGCGGGCGAGCTGGCGTTCGCCGACGCGTGGATCGGGCGGCTGCTGCAGCGCCTCGACGAGCTGGGGCTGGCCGAGAACACCGTGGTCATCTACCTCAGCGACCACGGGGTGATGCTGGGCGAGCACGACATCGTCGGCAAGGCGGCCGCCGACCCGTACCGCGAGATCTACCTCGTCCCCTACTTCATCCGGGACCCGTCCGGCCGGCGCGCCGGGGACACGAGCGACTACTTCGCCTCGACCCACGACGTGGCCCGCACGGTCCTGTCGATGATGGGGATCCGGGCGCCCGGCGCGATGGACGGCGAGGACCTCAGCGTGCTGCTCGACGGCGACGCGCCGCCGCCGCGGCCGGTGTTCACCTCCTGCTACCAGGACACCTACCTGGCCGGCGACGGGCGGTGGGTGCTGATCGCGCCCGAGAGCGGGAAGATCCAGCGCCTCTACGACAACGAGACCGATCCGGGTCAGCTGCACGACGTCGCCGACCGCCACCCGGAGAAGCGCGAGGAGCTGTGGCAGGCGCTCACCGACGCCGCCGGCGGGACGCTGCCGGTGTTCGGCCTCGCGGAGGTGGTCGGCGGCTGATGGACGGCACGGGCGCGACCCGCGGGCTGCGCCGGCGGGGGCTGCTGGGCGCGGGGCTCGCCGGGGCGGCCGCGCTCGCCGGGCTGCGGCCCGGCCGGGCCGGGGCGCTGGAGGACGGGCTGCCGGGCACCGGGCCGCTGCAGGCGGGCGAGCGCCCGAACGTGCTGCTCGTCGTGATGGACCGCATGCGCGCCGACGCCGTCGGCGCCTACGACGGTCCCGGCGCGCGCACTCCGAACCTCGACCGTCTCGCCGACCGCGCGCTGCGGGTCGAGCGGGCGATCCCCGAGGGCCTGCCGGCGGCGCCGGTGCGGCGCGCGCTGCTGACCGGCATGCGCACGTACCCGTTCCGCGACTGGCGGGCGGTCGAGGGCATCCCGCCGATCCCCGGCTGGAACCCGATCTGGCCGTATCAGCCGCTGCTGCCGCAGGTGCTGCAGGCCGGCGGCGTGCGCCCGCTCATCATCAGCGACGACCCGCTGCTGGGCGGCGACCGGCTCGACCCGTTCCTGGAGCGCACGGTCGCGGTGCCCGGCCTGGAGGGCTGCGATGAGGGCGACGACCCCTGCGGGACCTGCCTGCCGTGCCTGCGCGCGAACACGTCCGAGGTGCCCGGCTACCTCGTCCCGCTCGCGCCCGGCCTGCGCGCCCGCACCGACCCGACCGCGCGCGTGCTGGGGCGGGCGACCGAGCGCCTGGAGGAGCTGCGCTTCCGCCAGCCGTTCTTCCTCATGGCCGACGTGTTCGACCCCGCCGACGTGGCGCGCCCGCCGGTCGCGTTCGTCGACGGGGACCGCGGCGAGGGCCGCGACGTCTACACGCCCGGGCGCAGCGAGCTGCAGCGGCGCGTCCCCGTCAGCGTCGACGACGCGACCGCGCGCGAGGTGCGCCGCCGCTATCTCGCCCAGCAGACCGAGAACGACGCCGCGCTCGGCCGGCTGCTCGACCGCCTGGAGGAGCTGGGCATGCGCGAGCGGACGGTCGTGTGGGTGCTCAGCGACGGGGCGCTGGCGCTTGGGGAGCAGGGCGTCTGGGGCCACCCGCAGGGCGTCGGCGTGCGCGCGCCCTACGAGGTCCCGTACCTGATCGCCGACCCGTCGGGGCGGCGCGCGGGCGAGCACAGCGAGTACCTCGCCACCACCCACGACGTGGCGCCGACGATCATCGGCCGCCTGGGATTGCGCGCCCCCGGCCGCATGAACGGCGAGGACCTCAACGCGCTGCTCGACGAGGAGGACCTGCCGCCGCGCACGACGTTCACGACGATGATCGGCACGACCGTGGTCGCCGGCTACCACGACCAGGACGACGACGATGACGAGTTCGTGCTCGTCGCCGATCTCGACGCCCAGTCGCGGGCGGTCTACGACGACGACGGCGACGACGAGACCTCGGGCGAGGGCCCGCGCCTGGAGGGCCTGTGGCGGGCGGCGCTCGTCGCCGGCGGCGGGACGCTGCCCGAGTTCGGCGAGGACGCGGCGCTGCGCCCGCCGTACCCCGACGACGACCACGAGGACGAGCGCGACGAGCTCAAGGACGATGCCGACGCCGACTGACACCCCGGCGCGGCGGCTGGTCAACCCGCCGGCCGAATGGCTGTACGCCCACCGCCGCTCGATCTTCGCGGTGATGTTGATCGGCTGGGCGATGTCGATGCTCGACGCGTCGATCGTCAACATCGCGATCCCCGAGCTGCAGCGGAGCCTGGAGGCCGACGTCGCCACCGCGTCGTGGGTGATCAACGCCTACAACATCGCGTTCGCGGTGCTGCTGGTGCCGATGGGGCGCCTGGCCGACCAGTTCGGGCGCCGGCGGATGTTCGTCGCCGGCATGGTCGTGTTCACCGCCGGGTCGGCGCTGTGCGCGGCGTCGCCGACGATCGGGACGCTGATCGCCGCCCGCGCGATCCAGGGCGTGGGCGCCGGGATGCTCGCGCCGCTGGGCTTCGCGATCGCCGTGCTCGTGTTCCCGCCCGAGCGCCGCGGGTTCGGTCTGTCGCTGATCGCGGTCGCCGCGCTCGTCGCCAACGCGTCGGGTCCGCTGCTGGGCGGCGCGCTGATCGAGCTGGCCGGCTGGTGGCTGCTCTTCCTCGTCAACGTCCCGGTCGGGATCGTCGCGATCATGCTCGCGCGGCGGTGGTGGCCGGAGACGTACGACCCCGGCGCCCGGCAGGGCATCGACTGGCTGGGGATGGTGCTGCTCACCGCCGCCGTCGGCTGCCTGATCTTCGCGCTCGTGCAGGCCAACGGGCGCGGGTGGACCGACGTGCTCGTGCTGTGGCTGCTGCAGCTCGCGCTCGTGCTCGGCGCCGGGTTCTGGGCCTCGCAGCGCTACGGGCGCGCCCCGATGCTGCCGCCCGACCTCGTCGGCGAGCGCCGCTTCCGCTCGGCCAACCTGGCGATGCTGCTGTTCGCCGCCGGGTTCATGGGCTCGCTGCTGATGCTGTCGCTGGTGTTCATCGACCTGTGGGGGTACACGCCGCTGGAGGCCGGCCTGGCGCTGACGCCGATGCCGGTCGCCGGGCTGATCGCGTGGCCGATCGCCGGGCGCACCGCCGGCCGCGTCCCGGCGCAGCGGGTGGCCGTGCCGGCGCTGGCGGTCGTGGCGATCGGGCTGGTGTGGCTGTCGCTGCTGCCCGCCCTCGCCGGCTCGGCCGTCCACTACCTGACGGTGCTGCCGGGCCTGATCGTCGTCGGCCTGGGGATGGGCGTCGCGTTCCCGGCGATCAACGTCGGGGCGATGAGCGCGGTCCCGCCGCCGCGCGCGGGCGCCGCCTCGGGCGTGCTGAACACGGCGCGCCAGCTCGGCGGCGCGCTCGGCGTGGCGATCCTCGTCGCGGTCGTGCTGGGCGTCGGCGCGATCTTCGCCCCCACGCTGCGCGCCGACGTCGAGGACCTCGCGCGCGACTACGCGATCCCCAACGAGCGCGCGCACGAGACGATCGAGCGCGCGCTGCGCGACTTCTACGGCCAGAGCCCCGAGCGCCTGGACCCGATCGGGTTCGACGAGCGCGTCGCCGACCGGGCCGCGGAGACCGCGCGCGACGGCTACGCCTGGGCGTTCCGGGTCGCGGCGCTCCTGACGCTGGCGGCGCTGTGGTGCGCGCGGCGGATGGGCCCGCAGCGCGGACGCGCGCCGGAGGCGGCGCAGGCGGCGGTGGCGGGCGCGGAGACGGGCCGAGCGGCGGCGCGTCCGTCGGGCTGACGCCCTCGTGCGCGCCCGGCCCGCCTCGTAGACTCCGCGCGCGTTCCATGCGCCGCGACGCAGCCCTGCCCGTCCACAGCTTTCCGCTGATCGATGCGATCCGCGCGCTGGCGGCGCTGTCGATCGCGTTCTTCCACACCTACGCGTGGGGGGGCGACGCGACGACCGACGTCGGCCGGGTCATCGAGCGGCTCGCCGCCAACCTCGCCATCGGCGTGCCGATCTTCTTCGTGATCTCCGGCTTCGTCCTGTACCGGCCGTGGGTGGCGGCGCGCGCGGCCGGCCGGGGCGCGCCGAGCGTGCCCGCCTACGCCTGGCGGCGCGTGCTGCGGATCGTGCCCGCGTTCTGGGTGGCGATGCTCGTCACCGTCGCCTGCTTCGGCCGGTGGGACGAGCTGTTCAGCTCCATCGGCCTGTCCTCGTTCCTGTTCGCCCAGGTCTACACCGACCTCCACGTCGGCATCCTCGGCGTCGCCTGGAGCCTCGACGTCGAGGTCGTCTGGTACGCGGCGCTGCCCGTGCTGGCGACGGCCGCCGCCTGGTGGGCGGCCCGCCGGCGCGACGACGAGTGGACCCCCGTGCTCGCCTTCACCGGCGTCGGGCTCGTCCTGGTCGTCGCCTTCTACGTCGGCGGCGCCCCGTCCTGGTGGGGCTACCTGATGCCGGTCTGGCTGGCGCACTTCGGGGCCGGGATGACGCTGGCGGTCGTCAGCGTCCGCGACTGGGCGCCCGCCCGCCGCGTCGCCTCGCACGGCGTGCTGTGCGTCCTGTTCGCCGGGGCGGTCTACGGCGTCATCTCCGCCAACGACTACCTCGTCATCCTCCACGTGTCGCACCCGGCCTGGTTGACGCCGATGATGGACTCGCTGCTCGGGATCGTCGTCGCGGTGGCGCTGCTGCTGCCGGCGATCTACGACGACGGGCCGCGCAGCCCGCTCAAGCGGCTCGTCGGCAGCCGCCCGGTGATCTACCTCGGGCTCGTGTCCTACGGCATCTTCCTCTACCACGACACCGCCTTCCGGCTCCTGGCGGAGGCCGGGGTCGGGGTGTACGGCCTCGCGCCGGGCGCGCTGCTCGGCTTCGCGCTGACGATCGCGATGGCGGCGGCCAGCTGGCACCTGCTCGAGCGGCCGATCATGAAGCTGCGGAGGCTCGTCGGCGGCCGACGCGAGCGGGCCGAGCCGACGACCGCCGGCGCCGACACGCCCGCCCTGGGCGAGCTGGGCGCCGCCCCGGCCTACGCGTCGAGCGTGTCGAGCGCGTCGACGACGCGCTCGGCGGCGCGCCCGTCGCCGTAGGGCTGCGGGTGCTCGGCCGGCAGCGGCCGGTCCAGCGCGGCGACGGCCTGCTCGGCGTCGAGGTCCACGAGCACGTTCCAGCCCGACTCGACGGTCTCGACCCATTCGGTCGTGTCGCGCATCGTCACGCACCGGGCGCGGGCCAGGAACGCCTCCTTCTGCACGCCGCCCGAGTCGGTGAGGACGGCGTGCGCGTGCAGGAGCAGCGCGGTGAAGTCGAGGTAGCCGAGCGGCGGCGTGAGCGTGATGTGGCGGGCGAGCTCGTCGAGCCACCCGGCTGCGGTCAGGCGGGCCTTCGTGCGCGGGTGCAGCGGCAGCACGACCGGGTACGGGACGGCGATCAGCAGGTCGACGAGGGCGCGCAGGCGGGCGGGGTCGTCGACGTTGGCGGCCCGGTGGGCGGTGCAGACGACGAAGCCGCCGGGCTCGACGCCGTAGCGCTCGAGCACGGCGGTGTTCTCGGCCGCGATCGGGCGGAACAGGTCCGCGACGTCGACCATCACGTCGCCGACGTAGACGATCCGCCCCCGCGGGCGCTCGCGCTCGAGGTTGGCCTGCGCGGCGGGCGACGGGACGAGCAGGAGGTCGCTGAGCGCGTCGGTCAGCACGCGGTTCTGCTCCTCGGGCATCGCCCAGTCCCACGAGCGCATGCCCGCCTCGACGTGTGCGACCGGGATGCCGGCCTGCGCGGCGGCGAGTCCGCCGGTCAGCGTGGAGTTCGTGTCGCCGTAGACGAGGACGACGTCGGGCCGCTGCTCGGCGACGAGCGGGCCGAGCGCGGCGAGCTGGCGGGCGGTCTGCTCGGTGTTCGTGCCGCCGCCCAGGCCGAGCTGGATCTCGGGCTTGGGCACGCCGAGCTCGCGCTCGAAGATCGTCGACAGCTCGTCGTCGAAGTGCTGGCCGGTGTGGACGAGCACCTCCTCGTGGCGGGCGCGCAGCACGCGCGAGACCGCCGCCGCCTTGACGGACTGGGGTCGGTTGCCGAGGACGGTGAGGACGCGCACGGCGGCGCATCCTAGGGGTCAGCGGCCCAGGAGCCGGATCGCGCGGCGCTTGGCCCGGGCGCCGGCGATGCGCCACAGCGGCTGCGGCGGGCGCGGGGCCGCGCGCTCGCGCAGCCGCTGGTAGCGCTCGACCGACAGGACCACGAGCTTCCTGGGGTCGTACAGCACCTCGTAGACCGGCGGGACCGGGCGCGCCTTCAGGTTCAGGTCGGGGAACGCGGGCAGGCGCGCCGCGATCTCGTCGCCCCGGGCCACGTAGCGCCCGGCGCCGGCGATCGGCTCGAGCACCGACGGGTCGTCGGTCCGGTAGCCGAAGAACGCGCCGAGGCGGCCGAGCCGCTCGTCGAGCCGGGCGCGGCGCTCGGCGTCCATCCGCTGGACCCACTTCGACATCCGCGACACGTCGATCGGGTCGTCGACGACCGTGCGGCCCTCCACGACGCGGCGGCCGCCGCGCGAGGACTGCACCTGGTCGTGGGCGAGCACCTCGTCGGCCCACGGCTCGCCGAGCCAGTCCAGCAGCTCGCGCATGACCGGCTCGGGCTGGAGCAGGAGGTCCTCGTAGCGCAGCACGACGAACCGCTTGGGGCGGCGAGCGGCCTGGCGGGCGAGCTCCCGCGCGTAGCGGTCGTAGTGGATCGCCGCCTTCGGCAGCGAGTGCTTCCAGCGGCGCATGTTCGACGAGACGACCGCGCCGGGGTGGCGGATGATCCCGACGAAGCGGGCGTCGGGGAACAGGCGCGCCATCGCGTCGACGTGCCACGTGTGCACGGGCGTCTTCTCGCCCCAGCGGCGCTTGCCGTGCTGCTCGGCGTAGCGCATGAAGAGCGTGTCGTAGAGGTCGCGCAGCAGCGCGTCGAGCTCGTCGTCGCTCCAGCCCAGCCGCCGGGCCCAGCCGCGGCCGGTGATCTTGAACGGGACGAACCGGTGCGCCTTGTAGGCGCGCATGAACCCGGTCTCGGGCGGGATCGCGATGTGCGGATGGCTGTCGAGCATCAGCCGCAGCAGCGTTGTGCCCGAGCCCATCGGCCCGACGATGAAGATGGGACCCCCCACGGCGGGCCCCATCTTGGCAAGACGGCGCGGACGTGGCGCCTGTCACTTGCAATCCCTCCGCGCTCACCGTAGTTTGAACGTTGGTGTTCGCTGGTGGCGGTCGCCTCGTCGCGGGAGGAGCGGCGGGCGCCTCCGGTCGGTCACGGGTCAGATCGAACGGAGGAGAAGCATGAGGCTCAGGCCAGTCCTGGCGTCCGCCGTCGTGGCATGCGCCCTCACGGCGGCGGTTCCGGTCGCGGCGTCCGCCGCGCCGAAGGTGAAGGCCAACACGGCGCAGGCGAACGCGGCCCTGGAGCAGGTGCGCCAGCAGGTCGCCGAGCTGCGCAAGGCGGTCGACGAGCTGAAGGGCCAGCAGGGCGGCGTCGCCGCGATCCTGGCGGCCGCGCCGGCGATCGTCGACGGGTTGACCCAGCTCAAGAACGGGCTGGAGACGCTCGCGGCCGCGTATCAGTCGGTCGAGTACGGGATCGTGCAGGCCAACGTCGTCGGCGGCGGCACGATCGTGAACCCGCCGTCGTGGAGCGGGGACATCCCCGACGACGGCAACGGGACGACGACGAGCGGGACGGCGACGCTGCTGACGTTCGGCGCCGGCGGCGACCCGGTCACGGTGACCGTCAACGCGTACGTGCGCAGCAACGAGGCCAACGTCAACGGCGACAGCGGCCCCGTCGCGCAGGCCGGGGCGACGCTCACGGTCCGCGACGGCCAGGGCAACTTCCTGCCCTGCGCGCAGCACGGGGCGACCGCCGGCGTGGCGATGACGCCGACGGGCGAGACGATCCAGACGCCCAGCGGCCCCGTCACGAACCTGCCGCTGACGAACATCCGCTCGGCGAAGCCGCGCACCGACCAGACGCTGCCGGGCAGCGACGCCCCGCAGCTCGTGGCGTGCACGTTCACGAGCGTGGCCGGCGTGCCGGCGTACTACACGCTCGAGTACTCGGCGTCGTTCCTCGACATCCCGACGACGACGTCCCCCGGCCCGCGCGACTAGCGGACCGGATCGGCTGAGCCCGCCGCCCGTGGCCCGGCAGGGAGCCGCGGGCGGCCGCTCACGCGTTCGCGAACGCTGCCACGGCCGCCGTGACCTCGGCGGCCTGCTCGGCGGTGAGGACCGCGCTCATCGGGATCGCCAGGTGGGTGCGGGCGGCGTGCTCGGTGCCCGGCAGGTCCAGGCCCGCGCCGAGGTCGGCCATCGCCGGCTGGCGGTGGATCGGCACGCGGTAGTAGGCCTTCTGGCCGATGCCGGCCTCCTTCAGCGCGGCGGCCAGGTCGTCGGCGCGCTCGTGCTTGATCACGTACAGGTGCCAGGCGGGGTCGGCGCCGTCGGCGCGCGTCGGCAGCTCGACGAGGTCGCCGAGGCCGGCCGCCTCGTAGTGGCGCCCGGCGGCGCGGCGGCCGTCGGCCCACCCGTCGAGCTCGGGCAGCAGCACGCGCAGGATCGCCGCCTGGAGCTCGTCGAGGCGGGAGTTGTAGCCCACGTGCTGGTAGGTGACCTTGTCGTAGGAGCCGTGGAAGCGCAGCATGCGGGCGCGGTCGGCGACCTCGGGGTCGCTGGTCGTGATCGCGCCGCCGTCGCCGAACCCGCCGAGGTTCTTCGACGGGAAGAACGAGAACGTCGCCACGGTGCCCAGCCCGCCCGGACGGCCGTCGCGGTGGGTCGTGCCGGCGGCCTGGGCGGCGTCCTCGACGACCGGCACGCCGAGCGCCTCGATCTCGGCGACCGGCGCGACGTTGCCGAACAGGTGCACGGCGACGACCGCCTTCGTGCGCGGCGTCATCGCCGCCTTCACGGTCTCGGCGGTGACGCAGAACGTGTCCGGGTCGACGTCGCAGAAGACCGGGGTCGCGCCGGTGGGCGGGATCGCCTCGGCCGACGCGTAGAACGTGAACGAGGGGACGACCACCTCGTCGCCGGGGCCGACGCCGAGCGCGCGGAGGGCGATCGTCAGCGCGTCCGTGCCGTTGCCGACCCCGATCGCGTGCGCGGCCCCGCAGTAGGCGGCGAACTCCTCCTCGAAGGCCTGCACGTTGGGCCCGAGGATGTAGCGGCCGTCGTCGACGACCTCGGTCATGGCCTGGAGGATGCGCTCGCGCAGGGGGGCGAGGGGCGTAGCGGTGTCGAACAGAGGCACGGACATGGGAGCAGAACGGTAGGGGGCCCACCTCTCGCCGATGAGCCCGGATGCCCTCCTTGGCAGCCGCAGGCCGGCGATCGGCACCCGTAAAGACCCTAGTGTCCGGTCCGCACGACCGTGAGCGACGTCCTCGACAGCCCCAAGGCGGGCCCGGCCGCGCTGCGGGGAAGCGCCCTGCGCAGCGGCGCCTACTTCGCCGGCGTCGCGCTGTCGATCGCCTCGGCGCCGCTGCTGATCCGCCACCTGGGCGTCGAGCGCTTCGGCCAGTACGCGACGGTGATGGCGCTGATGAACCTGGTCGCGGGCGTCACCGAGGGCGGCCTGAACGCGGTGGCGCTGCGCGAGTACGCGACGCTCGAGGGCGGCGCGCGCCGGTCGGCGATGCGCTCGCTGATGGGCATCCGGCTCGTGCTGTCGATCGCCGGCGTGCTCGTCGGCATCGCCTTCGCGCTCGTCGCCGGGTACGACTCGCCGCTGATCGTCGGCGCGATCGGCGCCGGCGCCGGCGTGCTGTTCCAGGCCCTGCAGATGCTCGTCTCCACGCCGTTGCAGGGCGAGCTGCGCTTCGGCTGGCTGGCCGCGCTGCAGCTCGCCGGGCAGGCGCTCAGCGTCGCGCTGATCGTCGCGCTCGTGCTCGCCGACGCGGGCCTCGTCCCGTTCCTGTGGATCATGGTCCCGATCGGCCTGCTGCTCCTGGCCGTGACCGCCTGGCTCGTGCGAGGGAAGATGCCGCTGCGGCCCTCGCTGCGCTGGGCGCAGGTGTGGCCGCTGCTGCGCGACACGCTCCCGTACACCGCCGCGGTCGCGCTCAACGTCGTCTACTTCCGCGTGACGATCCTCGTCATGTCGATCGAGACGAGCGAGCTCGAGACCGGCTACTTCGCCACGTCGTTCCGGGTGGTCGAGGTGCTGATCGGCATCCCCGCGCTCGTGATCGGCGCCGCGTACCCGATCCTCGCGCGGGCCGAGCGCGACGACGACCGGCGCTTCGCCTACGCGATGCGGCGCATCCTCGAGCTGTCGATGCTGCTCGGCGTGTGGATGGCGATGTGCTGCGTCGTCGGCGCCCAGGTGGCGATCGACGTGCTCGCCGGCGACGAGGCGCAGCCGGCGGTCTCCGTGCTGCGCATCCAGGGCCTCACGCTCGTCGCCACCGGCGTCGCCGTGGCCGCCGGCTACGGGCTGCTCACGCTGCGCCGCTACGCCGCGCTGCTGTGGCTGAACGCCGGCGCGCTCGTGGCCAGCGTCGTGCTGACGCTGCTCCTGGTCGGGCCGCTCGGGGCCGAGGGCGCCGCCATCGCCACGCTCGCGACCGAGTCCGCGCTCGCCGTCGGCGTCGTCGCCGTGCTCTTGCGCCTGCGCCCCGAGCTGGTCGGCATGCTCGCCTCGATCGCGCCGGTCGCCGCGAGCGCCGGCGCCGCGATCGCGATCGGGCTGCTGCTCGGCCTCCCGTCGCTCGTCGCGCTGGTCGTCGCCAACGCGGTGTTCGTCGCCGGCCTGGCCGTCACCCGGCGGCTGCCGCCGGAGATCCGCGACGTCCTGCGCCGGTAGGCTCTCGCCGCTTGGACTGGTCGGTCGCCCCCGGAACGCGCATCTCACGCCTGCCGCGCCCGCTGCAGGTGCCGGCGATCCTGCTGCGCGAGGCGCTGCCGCGCAAGCGGCAGTGGACCTACGACGCCGACGGCCTGGCGACCATGCACTTCAGCCCGTTCCAGGCCGACGCCGAGTTCACGCGCCTGTACGACCGGATGGCCGCCGACTGGTTCCGCGACGAGGTCGTCGACGCGCGCTGGCGGATGTGGCTGCTCACGCGCTGGGCCCGGTACGCGCGCGGCGTGCCCGGCAGCTACGCCGAGTTCGGCACGTACCGCGGCGGCTGCGCCTGGATGATCCTGTCGACCGCGGAGCTGGCGCCCGACCGGCGGTTCTTCCTCTTCGACACCTACGCCGGCATCCCCGACTCGCGCCTGACCGCGGCCGAGCGCGAGGCGCGCTTCGCCGGGCGCCTGGCCGACACGTCGGCGGACTACGTGCGGGACCTGCTGGCGCCGTGGGACCCGATCCCGCAGATCGTCGCCGGCGACGTGTTCGAGACGATGCCGGCCACCGACACCGGCGCGATCGCGTTCGCGCACATCGACCTCAACGCGGCGGCGCCGACCGAGCACGTCCTCGCGCACGTCTACGAGCGGCTGTCGCCCGGGGGCGTCGTGGTGTTCGACGACTACGGCTGGGCCGGCTACGAGGACCAGCGCGCCCGCATCGACGCGTTCGTCGCCGGGCGCCCCGAGGAGCTCGTCGCGCTGCCGACCGGCCAGGCGGTCCTGCTGCGGGCGCCCGCCGCCGCATGAGCGCGCTCGACGTCGTCGTCGTCACCTTCGACACGCGCGAGGTGACGCTCGAGTGCCTGGCTCGCCTGGACCGCGGGCGCGCGATCGTCGTCGACAACGGCTCCACCGACGGCACCGCCGAGGCGGTCGCGCAGCGGTTCCCGCAGGCGATCGTCGTGCGGCTGGAGGAGGGCGTCGGGTTCGCCGAGGCGTGCAACCGCGGCGCCGCCGCCGGCGACGCGCCGCTCGTGCTGTTCCTCAACAGCGACGTGCTCGCGCGGCCGGGCGCGATCGACGCGCTCGTCGCCGCGCTGGAGGCCCGCCCGGACGCGGTGGCCGCCGGCGGCCGGCTCGTCGACCCGGGCACCGACGACACCCAGCCCGCGTACGCGCCGCAGCGCTACCCGGGCCTGGGGACGCTCGTCGCGCGCGTGACCGGGCTGGAGGCGCTGCGCGCGGCCGGCCCCGACCCGGCGCTGCTGGCCGAGCGCGGGACCGTCGAGTGCGAGCAGCCCGCGGGCGCGTGCATCCTCGTGCGGCGCGACGTGTTCGAGTCGATCGGCGGCTTCGACGAGCGCTACTGGTTCTGGTACGAGGACGTCGACCTGGCCCGCCGCCTGCACCGGCGCGGGCCGCTGCTGCACGTCGGCGGCGCCGTCTTCGAGCACCTGGGGGGCGGGACGTTCGCCTCCTGGGGGCGCGAGCGCGGGCTGCGCAGCCGGCTGCACGGGATCGTCCGGTACGCGTCGGTGCACCTGTCGCGGCGCGACCGGGTGCTCCTCGGGCTCGCGCTGGCGGCGTCGGGCGCGTTGCGGTTCGTCGTCTTCCGCCTGCTCGGCCGCCGGGCGCTCGCCGACGCGTGGCTTGAGGGCGCCCGCGCGGGCCTCAGGCTCGTCCGCAGCTGACGGCGGCGGCCATGAGCGCGGCCGCGGCCGCGTCGTCGAGCCCCTCGCGGTCGAGCCGGTGCCACGTCCAGAAGTCGAGGGCGAGCGCGGTGAGCGCGCGGGCCTCGGCGCCGTCGAAGCCCTGGGCCAGCGCGTCGGCGAGGCCGGCGAGCAGCGCGTCGCTGGACCGCGCCAGCCACGCGTCGAGCTCGGGCACCGTCGACCGCTCGCCGTGGACGCGCCGCTGCATCGGCGCGGTCTCGCGGTACCAGCCGTAGAGCGCGGTCAGGACCGCGCGGAGCCGGTCGGCGGGGTCGGCGATCGCCATCGCCGGCTCGAGGTCGGGCAGCGGATGCTCGGCGAGCCAGTGGGCCGTGCACGCCGGCAGCAGCTCGTCGAGCCCGGGGAAGTGGTTGTAGACGGTCAGCCGCTGCACCCCCGCCCGCCGCGCGATGTCGGAGACCGTCGTCTTGGCGACCCCCACCTCCTCGTGCAGCTCCGCGGCCGCGGCGGCGATCCGCGCGCGGGTCGCCTCCCTCGCCTGGGCGCGGGCCTTCATCTCGTAGCGGCGCTTTTGGGTTGACATCGCGTTCACTGAACTGTACCGTGCGCGCCGTTCGCTAAACAGGCTGTTCATCGAAAGGTGGTTCACCGTGCAGACCCAGCCTGCTCCGAAGGTCGTCGGCCCGCGCGACGGCAAGGCCGGCAGCCTCGGCTCGATCGGTGTCCGCTTCCTGCTCGATGCCGAGGCGACGCACGACGGCGGCTTCGCGCTCGTCGAGCACCCGATGCCGCCCCGCCGGCTCGCGGCGCCGCTGCACCGCCACACCCGTGAGGACGAGTACTCGTTCGTCCTCGAGGGGCGGATGGGCGCGCTCCTCGGCGACGCCGTCGTCGAGGCCGGCGCCGGCGACCTCGTCGTCAAGCCGCGCGGCCAGTGGCACACGTTCTGGAACGCCGGCGACGAGCCCTGCCGGATCCTCGAGATCATCGCCCCCGGCGGCTTCGAGGGCTTCTTCGCCGCGCTCGTCGACGGGGCCGGCGACGCGCCGCCGCAGCCCGAGCAGGTCGCCGCGCTCGCCGCCCGCTACGGCGTCGAGTTCGACTTCGCCTCGGTCCCCGGGCTCTGCGAGCGCTTCGGGGTGACGCTCGGGGCGGGCTAGCCTCCGGCGCTCGTGATCCCGGAGCGCTTCGACATCACGCCCTGGAACATCGATCCCGCGCTGCGGTACGCGATGGTGATCGACCAGCTGCGCGACGTCTGGCGCGACGACCTGCGCATCGCCGAGATCGGCTCCGGGGCCGCGGGCATCACCGAGTTCCTCGACCACCCGGTCACGGGGGTCGACAGCGCGTTCGAGCGCACCGGCGACAAGGCCAACCCGCGCCTGGAGCGCGTCGAGGGGACGGCGACCGCGCTGCCGTTCCCCGACGCCTCCTACGACGTCGTCCTGAGCCTGGAGATGATGGAGCACCTCCCGGCCGAGGTGCGCGAGCCGGCGCTGCGCGAGATGCTGCGCGCGCTGCGGCCGGGCGGGCGCCTCGTCGTCACGTTCCCGGCCGGCGCGACCGCCGAGCGGCTCGACGCGTGGCTGAACGCCGCCTACCGCCGCCGCCACGGCCGCGACCACCCGTGGGCGGTCGAGCACCTGGAGAACGGGCTGCCCGAGGCCGAGCCGATCGCCCGCCTGGCCGCCTCGCTGGGCCCGCGCCGCGTCGTGCTGCGCCGCCACGCCTGGGCGCCCGCGTGGAAGCTGCAGCAGCTCCTGTTCAGCGTCGAGTGGGGGTACCCGTGGACGCGGGCGGCCGGCATCCACACGACCCCGACCGCGCGCCTGCTGTTCCGGATCCTGCGCCACCTCAACCGCGGCGACTGCTATCGGGCCGTGCTGATCGTCGACCGATGACCGCCGCGCCGCGCCTGACCGCCGTCGTGCTGAACCTCGACGGCCGCGAGCTCCTGGAGCGGATGCTGCCGACGCTCGTCGGCCAGGACCCGGACGCGCGCCTGATCGTCCTCGACGACGGCTCCACCGACGGCTCGCCCGAGTGGGTGGAGCGCGAGTACGCGGGCCGGGTGGAGGTGGTGCGCAACCCGCAGAACCTCGGGGTCGCGCGCTCGTTCAACCGGGCGGTCGAGCTCGCGGCGGGCAGCGAGTACCTGGCGCTGCTGAACAACGACCTCGAGCTGGAGCCGGGCTACCTGACCACGCTGACCGGCGTGCTCGACGCGCACCCCGAGGCGGCGTCGGCGGCGGGCAAGATGCGCTCGGTGCGCGACCCGGCGCGCCTGGACGGCGCCGGCGACGCGTTCCTGTGGTCCAGCGCGGCGACCCGCCGCGGGTACGGCGAGGTCGACGAGGGCCAGTACGACGAACCCTGCGAGGTCTTCAGCGCGTGCGGCGGCGCCGCGGTCTACCGGATGGCCTCGTTCGCCGACGTCGGCGTGTTCGACGGCGACTTCTTCGCCTACCTGGAGGACATCGACTGGGGCTTCCGCGCGCGGCTGCGCGGGTGGACGGCCCGCTACGAGCCGTCGGCCGTCGTCCACCACGTCGGCGGCGCGACCACGAACCGCAACGCCGCGTTCTTCGGGATGCTCCAGCGCCGCAACCAGCTCCTGCTGGTGCTCAAGGACTATCCGGGCCGGGCGCTGTGGCTGCACGGGCCGAAGATCGCGCTGCACCACGCGGGCTGGCTGGTCGCGTCGGTGCGCGACGGCGTCCTGCCGGGCCACCTGCGCGCGCTCGTCCAGGTCGTGGCGATGCTGCCGGCCACGCTGCGCAAGCGGCGCGCGATCCAGCGCGGCCGCCGCGTCCCGCTCGCCGCGCTCGACGCCGCGATCAGCCCCGAGCCCTACGCGGGCGACACGCTCGGCGAGCGCGCGCGCTCGATGGCCCGCGCGGCCGCGTCGCTGTTCCGCCGGCGCTGAGCCGCGCCCGTCGCGCGACCCGTCTAGCCTCAGGCCGCCAATGTGCGGCATCGCGGCCATCGTGGGCGGACCGCCCCCCGACACGCCGACCCTCGAGGCGATGGCCGCGCGGCTGGCGCATCGCGGGCCCGACGGGCAGGCGACCTGGCACGACGCCGATGTGGGCCTGGCGTTCCGGCGCCTGGCGATCATCGACCTCGACGAGCGCTCGATGCAGCCGATGCACCTCGGCGAGCTGCACCTCGTGTTCAACGGCGAGATCTACGACTACCGCGAGCGGCGCGACGAGCTGCGCGCGCTCGGCCACGAGTTCCGCACCGAGGGCGACGCCGAGGTGCTCCTGCACGCCTGGCGCGAGTGGGGCGAGGGCGCCCTGCACCGCGTCGACGGCATGTTCGCGTTCGCGATCTGGGACGCCGCGACGAAGACGCTCACCGCGGCCGTCGACCCGTTCGGCGAGAAGCCGCTGCTGTACGCCCGCGACGGCGCCCGCCTCCTGATCGCCTCCGACGTGCGCGCGCTGCTGGCCGCCGCGCCGCATCTGGCCCGCCCCGACGAGCGCGCGATCGCGCCGTACCTCGCGCTCGGCGCCGCGCCCCACGGCGGCGACACGTACTTCGCCGCCGTGCGCCGCCTCCCCGGCTCGCACCTCATGCGCGTGCGCGACGGCCAGGTGACGCTCGCCCGCTACTGGACGCCGCGCCGGGTCGAGACCCCGACCGCGCTCGAGCCCGCCGCCGACCGGCTCCGCGACCTCCTCCTGGCCTCGATCACCCGCCGTCTGCGCGCCGACGTCCCGGTCGGCACGTCGCTCAGCGGCGGGGTCGACTCGTCGGGCGTCGTCGGCCTCAGCGCGCAGATCGCCGGCGACCACCGCCGGCACGCCTTCACCGCCCGCTTCCCCGGCTTCGAGCGGGACGAGTGGGAGTACGCCCACCTCACCGCCACTGCGGCGGGGGTCGCCGAGCACCACGCGGTCGAGCCGACCGCCGCCGACCTGGCGCGCGACCTCGACACGCTCGTCGCCGACCAGGAGGAGCCCACCGCAAGCGCCTCGGTCTACGCGCAGTGGCGGGTCGCGCAGGCCGCCCGCGAGGCGGGCGTGACCGTGATGCTCGACGGCCAGGGCGCCGACGAGCTCTTCGCCGGCTACCCGGCGCTGATCGGGTGGGCGCTGCGCAGTGAGGGCCCGGCCGCGCGGGTGCGCGCGCTCACGAACCCCTCCGAGCGCGGCGCGCTGGTCCGCGCCGTCGGGGCCGAGCGCCTGCCCGAGCCGCTCGCCCGCCGCTACCGCCAGCGCCTCGCGACCCCGTACGCCACCGCCGACGTCGCCCGCGCCGGCGCCGCCGCCACCCGCCCGCCCGCCCCCGACACCGGCGCGCCGCCGCTCCCCTCCGCGCAGGCCGGAGATCCGCTGCGGCTCGACCCGCTCCGGCGCGAGCTGCTGCGCCAGGCCTTCGCGACGCGCCTGCCCGAGCTGCTGCGCTACGCCGACCGCGACTCGATGGCCCACGCCCGCGAGGTGCGCCTGCCGTTCCTGGACCGCCGCGTCGCCGAGTTCGCGCTCTCGCTGCCCGCCGGCCTGCTCTACCGCGACGGCGAGACGAAGGCGGTGCTGCGCGCCGCCCTGCGCGACGTCGTCCCCGCGCCGGTGCTCGCCCGCCGCGAGAAGGTCGGCTTCGAGCCGCCCCAGGCGCGCTGGCTCCAGGACCCCGCGATGATCGCCCGCGCCACCGACGTCCTGCTCGACGACGGCGCCCGCACCGCCGGCCTCGTCGACCGCGCCGCGCTGGCCGCCGACGCGCGCGCCGGCCGCTGGCGTGACCATGCCGGCCTGTGGCGGGTCCTGAACCTCGAGCTGTGGCTGCGCGGGCTGGAGGCGCGGCGCTGATGCGCGTCCTGCACGTGCTGCCCCACCCGGGCGGCGGCGCCGAGACCCACATCGACCTGCTGGAGCGCCTGCCCGGCACCGCGCACCGGCGCGTCTGCCTGTCGACCGGCCGCACCCCGCTGCAGGGCGCGCTGTCGATCCCGCGCAACTGGCCGGCGATCCTGCGCGCCGCCCGCGCCGCCGACGTCGTCGACGTCCACGGCGACCTGCCGGCGATGCTGTCGGTGCCGATGCTGCGCTCGGGCCCCTCCCTGTGGACCACGCACGGGCTGCACTTCTCGCGCCGCTCGCACGGCCTGCGGGGCGCGGTCGTCGACCGCTGGCTCGCCGCGGCCTGCGCGGCCGCCGACGTCACGGTCTGCACGAGCGCGGCCGAGCGCGACGAGCTGACCGCCCGCTCCCGGCCGCGGGGCCGCCTCGAGGTCGTCCACAACGCCGTCGACCCGCCGCCGCCCGTCGACCGCGACGCCGTCCGCGCCGAGCTCGGCCTCGCCGCCGGGCAGGTCGCCGTGCTCTACCTCGGCCAGCTCGAGGCGCGCAAGGACCCGCTGCTGGCGGTGCGGGCCGCCGCCGGGGTTCCGAACGCGGTCGTGCTCGTCGCCGGGGAGGGCCCGCAGCACGACGCGCTCGCCGCGGCGGGCGCGCGCATGCTCGGCTTCCGCCGCGACCCCGAGCGCCTCCTGGCGGCCGCCGACGTGCTCGTGATGCCTTCGCGCCACGAGGGGCTGTCGTTCGCGGTCCTGGAGGCGATGGCCGCCGGCCTGCCGTGCGTCGTCTCCGACGGGCCCGGCAACCCGGAGGCCGTCGGCGACGCGGGCGTCGTGTTCCCGGCCGGCGACGAGGTGGCGCTGCGCGAGGCGCTCGCCCGCCTGGCCGCCGACCCCGCCGAGCGCGCCCGGCTGGCGGAGGCGGCCCGCGCCCGGGCCGCCTCCGAGTTCTCGGTCGACCGCTTCCTGGAGCGGATGGGCGCGATCTACGCCGAGGTCGCCGCCGGCTCGCCGGCCGACTCGCCCGCGCCGTCGCCCTGATCGCCCGCCGCCGGCGACGCGGCCTGCCGCTTCGCGTGCTCGCGGCGGCCCAGCTCCATCGCGCCGAAGGCGCCGGCCACGCCCGCGCCGATCGCCGCCAGCGCCACGAGCGAGCCATGGCCCTCGCGGCGGCCGAGCGCCAGCGGGCCCGGGCCCGCGTCGACGATCGCGGCCGTCGCGGCGATCAGCACCGCGTTGAACTCCCAGCCGCCCTCGCTGTTGAAGAAGCCCTTGTCCTTGTGGACCTTCCAGATGGCGGTCGTCATCGTGCCGGTCAGCGCGGTCGCCGCCAGCGGCGTGGCGACGCCGGCCGCCAGCGCTGCGCCGCCGCCGAGCTCGGCGGCCCCGGCCGCCAGCGCGTTGCGCTTCCCGGGCGCCATCTCGAGGTTCTGCTCGAAGAACTGCCCGGTGCCCTCCAGCCCGTGGCCGCCGAACGTGCCGAACAGCTTCTGGGCCCCGTGGGCCATGAACAGGCCCCCGACGAGCCAGCGCAGCAGCGCCAGTCCCCATCTCATCGTTCGATGCGCCTCCTTCGTCGTCGCCGATAGGTAGGGCCGGTCTGCCCGGACGGCGCCGTGGGAAACCCCATCGGGGACCGCTCAGGGGGCCTGGCCGAGGCGACGGCGCCGGGCGCGCTTGAGCGCCGTCGGCGTGGCCAGCGACAGCAGCGGCGCGGCGAGCCCCCCGGCCCCGCGCAGGGTGCGTCGGCGTCGCAGCGCGCGCAGCCGGATCGCGATCGCCTCGCGGGTCTGGGCGCGCTCGGCGCGGGCGGCGACGTTCGTGCCGCCCATCACCCGCGTGGCCAGCACCTCATCGAGCGTGCGCACCTCCCAGCGCTCGGCCAGGCGCAGCCACAGGTCGTACTCGGCCGCGTAGCGGTAGCGCTGGTCGTAGCCGCCGACGGCGAGGACGGCGTCGCGGCGGAACGCCGCGCACCCGTTGGGGATCGGGTTGAAGCGCATCAGCACCGGGCGCACGTCGCCGGCCGCGAACGACGTGCGCGGCACCAGCTCGCGGCCCTCGGCGTCGACCTCGCGCATGCGGCTGCCGACCACCGCCACCGCGGGCGACTCGCGCAGCGCCGCGAGCTGGCGCTCCAGGCGGTGCGGCTCGGAGTGGTCGTCGGCGTCCTGGACGGCCACGATCGGCGCGCGGGCCGCCTCGATGCCCGCGTTCAGCGACCGGGCGATGCCGACGTTGCGCCCCATCTCGAGCACGCGGACGCGCGGGTCGCCGGTCGAGCGCGCGATCGCGGCGGACTCGTCGCTGGAGCCGTCGTCGACGACGATCAACTCGAGGTCGGCGACGGTCTGGCCCAGGATCGCGTCGATCGACCGGCGCAGCGTCGGCGCGCTGTTGTAGGCGCCGATGAGAACGCTGACCCTCATCGCCGGCGCGCGTAGATCTCGGCGACCTGCTCGACCGACCGCGCCAGCGCGACGCGCGGCGCGTTGCGCTGGAACCAGTTGGCGGTCGACTCGCGCAGCGCCTTGCCCTGCTCGTGGATCTCGAGGATCGCGGCGGCGAGGTCCTCGGGCGAGGTGGAGGGGGCGACGATCCCGTTCTCGCCGTCGTCGACGAGCTCGGTCGCGGCGTTGTCGGGGTCGGCGACGACGACGCTCGGCGTTCCCCACGAGGCGGCCTCGACGACGACCATCCCGTAGCCCTCGCGGCGCGACGGCAGGACCATGCACAGCGCGTGCGCCATCGTCTCGTCGATGCGCTCGCCGTCGACGAACCCGGGCAGCTCGATCACGTCCTCGAGGCCGTGCTCGGCCACCAGCCGCTCGACCTTCCCGCGCTCGGGCCCGTCGCCGAAGATCACGCAGCGCAGCTCGGGCAGGCGCTCGCGCGCGCGCTCGATCGCCGGCACGAGATCCGGGACGCGCTTCTCGGGGATGTGGCGCCCGGCGAACATCACCAGGGGGACGGACTCGGTCACCTCGCTCTGCGTGTGCGACCCGGTGTAGAGGCCGCTGAGCACGGTGACCGGGTCGCGGATGCCCTCCTCGCGGCAGCGCTCCGCGGTCATGCGGGCGAAGCAGAACGCGCGCTGGCGGATCTTCAGGCACAGCCGCTGCACGGTCCACCCGACGAACCCCTGCAGCCGGCCGAGGTACTCGGTCCAGTAGGAGCGGGTCCACACCTCGTGCCAGTCGACGAACAGCGAGAAGCCGTGGATGCGGCGGGCGGCCGCGGCGGCGATGACGCTGAAGTACGGGAACGCGGCCGTGTGCACGATGTCGTAGCCGCGGCCGTGCGCGAGCAGGTGCCAGAAGACCCCGAGGCCGAACACGATCGGCGGCGCGATCCGCCGCCGCCCGCCCTCGGTGTAGAGCGCCATCTCGCCGGTGACGGGGATCACCCGCACGCCCGGCACGCCCGGGTCCGTGCCCTTCGGCCACTGCCGCCGCGTCAGGTACGTCACCTCGTGGCCGGCCTCGGCGAGGCGCTCGCCGAGGTTGCGGTACCAGCGCTCCGCCCCGCCGATCGTGTGCGGGTAGATGCAGTCGTAGACGAGGCAGATGCGCATCGTGGGCCGGGGAGGGTAGTGACCGGCTACGCGCCGGTCTCCTCGCGCAGCGCCCGCAGGACCGCGTACACCGCGGCGGCGGGGACGCCGATTGCGACGACGGCCAGCAGCAGGCCGAGCGACAGCCAGCCCACCGGCGCGGGCGCGAACGCGGCGGCGCGCTCGAGCAGCTCGCGGGCGTGCGAGAGCGGCCCCTGCGGGCCGCCGCTGAGGACCGCGAGGCCGACCCGCGCGTCGATCTCGCGCCCGTCGACGCGGGTGGCGCTGCGCGAGACGATGCGCGGCTCCTCGGAGCCGGCCAGGATCGCGGCGCGCCCGGGCTCGGCGCTGGCCACGCACACGGTCGCCAGCACCTCGCGCGGCGGCGGGTCGATGCGCGTGTCGTAGATGCCGTCGCCGCCGCCGCCGGGGCGGTCGGTGTGCTCGGGCGAGAGCGCCGTCATCGACCAGCCGCGGGCCTCGGCCGTCACGCGCAGGCGCGGCACGTCGGGGGTCGGCGCCCCGCTCCACACGCGGATCACCTGGGAGCTCGGGGTCAGCACGACGTCCCGCTGGCAGGCGGCCTCGCCGTCGTCGAGCTCCACCGGCGTGGCCTCCATGATCGGCGGCGGGGTCGCGACGTACTCGAGCGCGGTGCGGTCGCGCACCGCCAGGCGCGCGAGCGCGAGGGCGGTCACGAGCAGGATCGCGGCCATCACCGCGATCGCGACCCTACGCATGGAAGCGCACCACCGTGAGCGCGACGCCGCCGACCGACAGCGCGGCCGCGAGCGCGAGGATCCCGGCGCCCAGCCCGGCCCGCACGCGGGAGGGGAGCACCTGGACGAGGAAGGCGACGGTCGCCCCGAGGACCGCGGCCACGGGCAGCAGGTAGCGCCCGGCCAGCAGCGGGGCCGCCTCGGGCCCGTTGAGGTCCTGCCAGGCCGCCAGGTGCAGCAGCGCCAGCAGCGACATCAGGAAGACGGCGAGGACGAAGACCTGGGCGAGGTGGGCGCGCACGATCTCCCAGCAGCGGGCCACCGCGCTGATGAGGAGCACGAGCCCGAGGCCCTGGAGGACCTGCATCAGCCGGTAGACCGCGTCGGGGTACTTGACCTCCAGCGACGCGAACGCGCCGGTCAGGAACTGCTCGACGAAGAGCTGGCGGTAGCCGAACAGGCCCTCGCCCGGGGCGGGGGTCATGTTCGTCATCGGCGAGAAGTAGAACTGCCACACGTACTCGAGGAAGCCGCCGAGGTCGTTCAGGCCGCTCTCGCCGGAGCCGGTCAGCTCGCCGGCGAAGCTCGTGTCGCCGGCGTGCGCGTTCGAGTACGCGGTGGCGGCGAGCAGGCCGATCGCGATGAGCGCGAGGCCGCCGACGGCCCCGAGCGCGCGCGCCCGCGCGGAGACCGGCCCGCCGCGCCCGCGCCACAGCACGAGCGCGCCGACGAGGACGACGGCCGGGACGAGCGCGAGGCCGCGGCCGTGGGTCAGCACGCTCAGCCCGGCGAGGGCGCCGAGGCCGGCGAGGACCGCCGGGCGCGGTCCCAGGCGCAGCGCGGCGAGCGCGAGCGCGAGCGTGGCGGTGGACAGCGCGGCGAGCATGTTGTCGGGGTTCACCACCCCGGACATGAACGTGACCATCGGCAGCAGCGCGACCGCGCCGGTCCCGACCGTCTGCGCGAACCGGGGCGCGGGGCGGCGGCGGAACAGCTCGCCGATCGCCAGCCACGCCGCCACGATCGTGATCCACAGCAGCGGCAGGTTGGCCAGGCGCATCGCCAGCAGGCGGGTGGGCAGCGAGAAGCCGCTCGTCACCCGGTAGGCGACGGCCTCGTAGCCGTAGTAGAGCGGCGGGTTCTGGCCGACGGGGTTGGGCCCGGCGCCGTCGTCGCGGCGCAGGTCGCCCTCGATCCGGTCCCAGGCGGCGCGCTCGACGTCCGACCAGCCGGGACGTGCGGTGTCGACGCCCGAGAGCGGCGCCAGGTTGTGCCAGCGGATGAGCTCCTCGAGCTCCTGCGACTGCGCCCCGCCCTCGGTCAGACCGACGCTGGGGCCGTCCCCGGTCTCGGCCAGGTGCTGCACGTAGGCGACGTGACCGGTCTCGTCGGAGCCCTGCAGCGCGGGCGTGAACAGCGCCCACGCGAGCGAGAGGACGGTGGCCGCGGCCAGGAGCGCGGCGAGTGGCCGTGGCACCGCGCGGACCGCGTCGCGGACGGAGGCCCGCGCCCCGGGGGCAGCCGGCGTCTCCCCCGCCGTGACGTGCTCGAGCGACATCGACGCGAGCGGAGGCTAGCCGCGCCAGCCACTACAGTGTCGGGCGCGCCAGGGGGATAGCGCGCGACATCCTCCGTCGTCGCGCGTTGACTGGATACGGATGAGCACCATCGAGACACCCGCGAAGCGGTCGCCTGACGATGCGGTGCAGACACCGCTCGTGTCGGTCGTGATCCCGTGCCTCAACGAGGCCGAGAACATCGAGGAGTGCGTGCGCCGCGCTCGCGAGGCGATGGAGCGCAACGGCATCCCCGGCGAGGTGATCGTGGCCGACAACGACTCCGAGGACGGCTCGGCGGAGCTCGCCGCCGCCGCGGGCGCTCGCGTCGTGCACGAGCCGCGCCGCGGCTACGGGTCCGCGTACCTGGCCGGCTTCGCCGCCGCCCGCGGCGAGTACATCGTCATGGGCGACGCCGACCTCACCTACGACTTCAACGAGATCCCGCGGTTCGTCGCCGAGCTCGACAAGGGCGCGCAGCTCGTCATGGGCGACCGGATGGACAACATCCACCCGGGCGCGATGCCGTGGCTGCACCGCTACGTCGGCAACCCGGTGCTCACCGGCATCCTCAACCTCTTCTTCCGCACCGGCGTGTCCGACGCCCACTGCGGCATGCGCGGGTTCCGGCGCGACATCCTGCCGATCCTCGACCTGCGCACGACCGGGATGGAGTTCGCCTCCGAGATGGTGATCCGGGCCTCCAAGGAGAAGCTCGTCATCACCGAGTTCCCGATCGAGTACCACCCGCGCGGGGGCGAGTCGAAGCTGTCGAGCTTCCGCGACGGCTGGCGCCACCTGCGCTTCCTGCTCGTCCACTCGCCGACGCACCTGTTCGTCATCCCGGGCATGGTGCTGTTCGGCCTGGGCCTGATCCTGGCGCTGCTGGTCCTGGCGCAGATCCCGCTGTTCGGCCGCGACTGGCAGATGCACGCGCTGATCGGCGCCTCGCTGCTGCTGATCGCCGGCACGCAGGTCCTGTCGCTGGGCCTGTGCGCGCACGCCTACGGCACGTACTTCATGGGCGAGAAGGACCCGTGGTTCGACAAGATGCGCGCCCGCTTCCGGCTCGAGCACGGCCTGATGCTCGGCTTCGCGACGCTGCTCGTCGGCACGGTGATCGTCGGCGTGATCGTCGTGCCGTGGATCAGCGGCGGCTTCGGCGAGCTGGGCAACGAGCGCGCCGCCCTGGTGGGCGCCACCCTCATCCTGATCGGCCTGCAGGTGATCTTCGCGTCGTTCCTGCTGTCGATCCTCGGCCTGCGGCGGACGTCGTCGGGCTCGAACGCGCGGTAGCCCGCCGCGGGCTCACGTCGTCCCGCAGGATCCAGAAGACCATCGCGTCGTCGTCGCCGACGTTGCGCCAGCCGCTGATGGCGCTGCCGTCCGCGAGGAGCGTCTCGCCGCGGCGCAGCACCGGTCGCCCGGTCGCCAGGATCACCTGGACGAGCCCGGCGGCGACCGCCACGAGCTCCACGCCGCCATGGTCGTCCGGCACGCGCACGCTCTCGTGCGCCGTCAGGCGCGACACCCGCGCGCGAAGCCCGGCCTCGCGGTCGTCGAGCAGCGTCGACAGGCGCGCGGGGCCGTGCCCGTTGCCGTTGCGCGAGAGCCGGTAGCCGGACGCGATCCCGCCGCGCAGCAGCTCGTCGATCGTGATGTCCAGGCTGGCGGTCAGGTCCAGGAGCGTGTCGAGCGACAGCCCGCGGCGGCCGCGCTCGGCCTGGGAGATCGCGCTGGCGGACACGCCGGCGAGCGCCGCGATCTCGCCCTGGCTGAGGTGCCGCTGGATGCGGATCGCCCGCAGCGCCGCTCCGAGGCGCGCTGCGGTGGGCGCCGGCTCGAGCACCAGTCGCGCGCCGTCGCGCCGGATGTGCAGGACGCTGCCCTGCACCCCGTGCGGCCGCCCCTCCGCCTTCGCGACCCGTAGGCGGTCGCCGCCGAGGACGAGGACGCACTGGGTCACCGCGTCGATCGCCTGGCGCAGGCGCGCGGCGTGGCGCCCCGGCGTCAGCGACCAGTAGGCGATCGCGCCCAGGTCCAGCAGCATCGGGCACGCCCGCGTGAAGAGGCGGCGCGCCGGGTCGTCCCCGCCCCAGCGGGCGGCGAGCGCGTCGAGCGACTCGACCAGCACGAGCGCGTGCGACGTCCGCCCGATGCGCTCGCGCAGGCGGCGCAGGAGCGCCTCGGGCGTCTCGACGCCGGAGCCGGGCCGGGCGTCGAGCACCTCCATCCCGGGGTGCGCGGTCCGGGCCGGCGCCGGGTCGTCGCGAACGGTCACGAGGAGGACGACGTCGAACTGCTCGCGCACGCCCAGCAGCGCCTCGGCGAACGGCTGCAGCGACGCGCGCCGCTCGAGCTCCCACACCACGTTGTCCCCCCGGAAGAGCCGTCCGAGGGCGCGGTCGAGCCCGTCGACGCCGGTCGACGCGGTGCCGGCCACCGGTGCGTGTCCATGGCGCCTCATCGGTCTGCCGTCCCGTCCCCGCCCGCCGGGATCCCGGACCGGCCTGGGTGCAGTCCTACTCCCGGCTCGCGGCCGCTGTCAAGCGACGCTCTCGCCGGCGCGCCCGGGCGGTCCCGGTCGACAGCGCTGCTTCAGCGAGCCTTGACCCGCCGTCTCGGCTCTGCGTTGAATCGTGCCCTCCGAGCAGGGAGGGATCTCGTGGCCGCGGTCGGGCTTCTGTACGTCGGCGCCGTGCTGTTCGTGAACGGATTGGCCCTCTACGGGCTCGTGAAGGGGACGTCGATGATCCCGATGAACCTGTTCGTCGGGATCCTGCAGGTCGTCACGCCCCTCTACCTGATCTTCACCGCCGACGGCGACCAGGCGGTGATCGTGGGGGCGTCCGGCCTGTTCCTGTTCGGGTTCACCTACCTGTACGTCGCCATGAACAACGCGTTCGACCTCGACGGCACCGGGCTCGGCTGGTTCTCGCTGTTCGTCGCCGTGGCCGCGGTGATCTACGCGTGGTGGAACTTCGCGGACTACGGCGCGCTGTCCGGCACCGACAGCGCCGTGGGCGACCTGCTGGGGGTGCTGTGGTCGAGCTGGGCGGTGCTGTGGTTCCTGTTCTTCGTCGTGCTCGCGCTCGGCAAGGAGTCGTTCACGCGATTCACCGGCGCCTGGTGCGCCGCGCAGGGGATCTACACCGGGTTCGTCCCGGCGATCGTCCTGCTCAACATCCCGGACGCGCTCACGACCACGCTGGTGTGGATCATCGCCGCCGTCTCGGTGGGCTCCTTCCTCGTCTTCTGGGCGGTCCTGCGACCGCGCTGGCAGGCGGGCGAGTCGCCGCCGGCGCCGACCGCGTACTCCGCGGGCGCATGACGGCCGCACGAGAGGAGTAGTCGATGCCGCAGAACCTGTTCCCCCTGGACAACAGCAAGAAGTTCACCGACCAGGAGAAGGTGGGCCACAACCGGTGGCACCCCGACGTCCCGGCGGTGGTCAGCGTGCGTCCCGGCGACGTGTTCCGCGCGGACTGCCGCGAGTGGTTCGACGGCGCGATCAAGAACGACGACTCCGCCGACGACGTCCGCAACGCGCCGCTGGCGGGCGTCCACGTGCTGAGCGGCCCGTTCCACGTCGAGGGCGCGCAGCCCGGCGACCTGCTGATCGTCGACATCCTCGACATCGACGCCTGCCACGACGCCGACGAGGGCCCGTTCGCGGGCATGGGCTGGGGCTACACCGGCGTGTTCGCCAAGAGCAACGGCGGCGGCTTCCTGACCGAGCGCTTCCCCGACGCCTACAAGGTCATCTGGGATTTCCGCGGCGACGTCGCCACATCGCGCCACATCCCCGAGTGCTCGTACGTCGGCATCCACCACCCGGGTCTGATGGGCACGGCGCCGTCGGCCGAGCTGCTGGCGAAGTGGACCAAGCGCGAGACCGACCTGATCGCGACCGACCCCGACCGGGTCCCGCCGCTGGCGCTGCCGCCCAACCCCGACAGCGCGATCATCGGCACGCTCGACGGCGCCGAGCTGGACCGCATCGCCGGCGAGGCGGCGCGCACGGCGCCGCCGCGCGAGAACGGCGGCAACCAGGACATCAAGAACTTCACGGCCGGGACGCGCGTGTTCTACCCGGTGTTCGTGGAGGGGGCGAAGCTGTCCTTCGGGGACCTGCACTTCTCCCAGGGCGACGGCGAGATCACGTTCTGCGGCGCGATCGAGATGGGCGGGTACATGGACCTGCACGTCGATCTCATCAAGGGCGGCATGGAGAAGTACGGCATCTACGAGAACGCGATCTTCATGCCGGGCATCCGCGACCCGCAGTACTCGGAGTGGATCGCCTTCTCGGGCGTGTCGGTCGAGATGGACACCGGCCGCCAGCGCTACCTGGACTCGCAGCTGTCCTACGAGCGCGCCTGCCACCACGCGATCGACTACCTGATGACGTTCGGCTACACCGACATCCAGGCGTACATGATCCTGGGGTCGGCGCCGATCGAAGGCCGCTTCTCGGGCGTGGTCGACATCCCGAACTCGTGCGCGACGGTCTACCTCCCGACGGCGATGTTCGACTTCGACGTGCGCCCGTCGAGCGACCCGCCGCACCAGGTGAAGCAGGGGCTGCAGGTCCCGCGGTCGGCGAACTGACGGTGGCGACCTACGAGTACCGCTGCGCCGCCGACGGGACGTTCGAGCTGCGGCTGCCGCTGGGGAGCGCCCCGGCGGCGGCCGCCTGCCCCGCGTGCGGCGGCGAGGGCCGGCGCGTGTTCTCGCCGCCGATGCTCCGGCCGGACCTGCCGCGGCCGCTGGTCGCGGCGATGGATCGCGCCGAGCGCAGCCGCGAGGCGCCGGAGGTGGTGACCTCACTGCCGCCGCGGGACCCGCGCCGCCGCACGCCGATGGCGCCGCTCACGCCGCAGCTGCAGCGGCTGCCGCGGCCCTGACCGCTCGGACCGTCGGGGGGTGGGAGCCCTCGTCCGCGTATAGCGACGATGAGGGCTCCCACGTCTGCGGAGCCCGGGCGGGCGCGGGCGGCGACCCCGGCCCGCTACGGCTCCTCGTCGCCGATCCCGCGCCACACCGCGTAGACCACGCCCGCCGGCACCCCGACGAGCACCAGCAGCGCGAGGATCGCCAGCACGGCCGGCGCCAGGACCGGCGGCTTGAACGCGGCGATGCGGTCGAGGGTCTGGCCGATGCGGTCGGCGATCGAGCGGTCCTGGCCGGTCGACAGCAGCAGCGACAGCTTCTGCGGGATCACCGTGTCGTCGATGCTCGTGGCCGAGCGGTTCTGGATGCGTCCCTCGATCGTGCCCTGCAGCAGCGCCGGGCGCCGGCCGGCGTTCTCGACGCAGACGGTGCCGATCGCGTCGCGCGGGGGCGCCGGGATCGTCGCGGGCAGCCCCTCGAGGCCGTGGTAGCCGGCGGCGACCTCGCCGCGGCCGCGGTAGCCGGGGGCCGTCGCCTCGACGCGCAGCGGCGGCCCGGTGCCCTCGAACCGGGCGCTCAGCACGATCACCGTGCGCGTGTCGGTCGACAGCGCCACCTCGTCCTCGCAGGCGCGCGCGCCCGGCTCCAGCAGGACCGGCGTGATGGTCGCGAACGGCGGCGGCGTCGGCGTCGACGTCATGTCCGGGCGCGGCTTCGTCAGCCACGGGATGCCCCAGACGAGCAGCGCGCCCACGATGAGCACCGCCGCCAGCGCCGCAGGCCACAGGCGCCGCACGCTCACGTGTAGAACCTCGCGATCGTCAGGCCCAGCCCGCACAGCGACAGCACCGTGAACGTGCTCAGCACGAGCACGCCGAGCAGCGACCCCAGCCGGCGCGGCAGCGACGTGCACACGAACGCGATCGCCAGGCCCATCGGCACCACCAGCGGCAGCAGGTAGCGGCCCACGAGCAGCGGGTCGAACGGCGGGCCCTGCAGGTCGCGGTAGGCGGACACGTGCAGGACGGCGAGCATCGCGAACGGCAGCGCGGCGACGACGAGGATCTGCGCGCCGTGGGCGCGCACCGCCGCCCAGCGGCGCACGGCGACGAGCACGAGCGCGATCAGGCCGAGGCCCGCCGCGAGCTGCAGCGCGTCGTACACCCACAGCGGGAACTGGACCTCCAGCGACGCGAACGTGCCGCCGAGCCCCTCGACGTACACCTGCCGGTACCCGTACGGCGGCCCCTGCGGCGACATCGTGCGCAGCGGAGGCAGGTAGAACTGCCACAGGTACGACAGGAAGCCCTTGATCGAGCCCGCGCCGGTCGTGGAGCCGACCTCGCCGGTGATCGACGCGCCGCCGCCGTGCGCCGACGAGTACGCGACCGCGATGCCGATCCCGGCGGCCAGCGCGGCGATGCCGCCGCCCACCCACAGCGCCATCCGCCGCGTCCACGGGCGCGCGCGCCACAGCACGACCCCCAGCACCAGCAGCAGCGCGGGGACCGCGGCCAGGCCGCGGCCGTGCGTCAGCGCCGACAGCCCGGCCACCCCGCCCAGCGCCAGCAGCACCCATGGTCGCGGCCCCACCCGCACCGCCACGAGCGCCAGGTAGGCGAACGCCGCCCACACGGTCGCGAGCATGATGTCGGGGTTGACGACGCCCGACATGAATCCCAGCTGGGGCAGCAGCGCGACGCTGCCGGCGGCGATCGTCTGGGCGCGCCGGCGGCGGCCGAACACCTCGCCGGCCGCCAGCCACGCGAACGTGACGATCAGCAGGTACAGCGGGATGTTCGCCACCCGCATGACGAGCAGCCGCGTCGGCAGCTCCGTCCAGCGCGACAGCCAGTACGGGATGGTCTGGTAGGCGTAGTAGAAGGGCGGGTTCTGGCCGACGGGGTTGGGCCCTTCGCCGTCGGACCGGGCATTCGCCGGCATGTCGCGCGTGAAGCGCTCGAACGCCGCCTCCTCGGCCGGGTTCCACCCGGGGCGGGCGTTGGCGACGCCGATGAGCGCGAGCAGGTTCTGCCAGTTCTGCCACTCGACCTGCTCGGTCGACCAGCTGCCGCCCGTGGTGGCGCCGAAGCTCGGGCCGCTCCCGGTCTCGGCCAGGTTCTGCACGTAGCCGAGGTGGTTGTGCTCGTCGGGGCCCTGCAGCGGCGCGGTCGCGATCGTCCACGCGAGCGACAGCAGCGCCGCGGCGATCAGCAGGCCGCGCAGCGGTCGCGGGATCGCGGAGAGGCGCAGGCGGGCGCGAGCAGGCTGGGACGGGACGGCGACCGCCACGCGACCCGGGCTAGCGGTCTGACGCGCGGCGCGCGCCGACGGGCTCGATCACGTCTTCGCGGGTGAGGTGCGCTCCGTCGCCGGCCGGCGCGGCGTCCTCGCGCGCGCGCCGCTCGGCCTCGTCCAGGCGCTCCTCGAGGAGGGCCACGCGCTGCGCCAGCACCTTCGACTGGTCGGCCAGCCGCGACACCGCCGCCGAGAAGTGCAGCAGCAGGAGCAGGACGAACGCGAACGCGACGAAGAACAGCGCGTTGGGCGGGTAGGCGATCCCGACCGCGTTGGCCAGCCGCTCGAGGCCGTCGCGCCAGATGGCCAGCCCCAGCAGCACGAGCGCGCTCAGCAGCCACAGCAGCGCGTAGCGCTCCAGCAGCCGCCGCCGGCGCACGAGCTCGAGCACGAACAGCAGGAGCCCGGCGGCGCCGATGATCGCGACGAGCTGGATCCGGTTGTCCACGGTCAGGCCACCCGCCTAGATCCCGGTCTCCGCCGCGACGGGGGCTCCGCCGCCGGGCTCGGGCAGCGGCCGCCGCCGGAACAGCCCGACGAACAGGGCCAGCAGCACCTTGACCATGTAGTAGGCGGACTTGCCCGAGGAGATCGACGACACGCCGCCGCCGCGAGCGAACATCCGCACCGGGATCTCCTCCATGCGCAGCCGGTGGTGGTGGAGCATCAGGATCGCCTCCACCTCCGGGTAGTCGTGCGGGTAGTCCTTGGCGAACAGCCGGATCGCGCGCCGGTTGTAGAGCCGGAAGCCGGACGTCGGGTCGCTGATCGGCTGGCGCACGAAGCGCGACAGCAGGAAGGCGAAGATGTGGATGCCGGTGCGCCGGCTGATCGGCGCCGGGTAGCGGTGCCCGTTGTCGCGGATGAAGCGCGACCCGCACACGACGTCGAGCGACGGGTTGGCCTGCATGTGCGCGATGAGCTTGTCGAGCTCGGCCGGGTCGTGCTGGCCGTCGCCGTCGACCTGCGCCACGTAGTCGTACCCCTGCTCGAGGGCGAACACGAAGCCGGCCTGCACGGCGCCGCCGATGCCGAGGTTGAACGGCAGCCGCAGGACGCGCGCGCCCGCGGCGCGGGCGATCTCGGCGGTCGCGTCGGTGGACCCGTCGTCCACGACGACGACGTCCCACTCGGGCGCGTCGGCGTGGATGCGGCGCACGACGTCGCCGACCGTGGCGGCTTCGTTGTACGCGGGGACCACCGCGAGGTGTGAGGAGTCGGGGCGCACAGAGGTCATGACGTTCGGCCGGGGCGTTCGTTGCGCAGTGACCGGGCCCGAGGTCGGGATTGTACGAGCCCGGGCGGCCTACGATCGCTTCCCGTGCACGTGTCGATCGTCGTCGTCACCTACGAGTCGGCCCCGGCGCTCGCCGCGCTGCTGCCCGCCCTGCGCCGCGAGATGGCCGACGGCGACGAGCTGATCGTCGTCGACAACGCCTCCACCGACGGGTCGGCGCAGGCCGCCCGCGCCGCCGGCGCGCGCGTGATCGAGAACGCCCGCAACGCCGGGTTCGCCGCCGCCTGCAACCAGGGCGCGGCGGTCGCGGCCGGCGACCTGCTCGTGTTCCTGAACCCCGACTCGGTCCCCGAGCCCGGCTTCCGCGACGCGATCGTCGCGCCGCTGGGGAGCGGGTTCGACGCCTGGATGGGGCTCGTCCTCGACGGCGACCGCATCAACACGAGCGGCGGCGTCGTCCACTTCACCGCGATCGCCTGGGCCGGGCAGGCGGGCGAGCCGGCCGCGGCCGCTCCGCGGGAGCCGCGCGAGGCCGGCTTCCTCTCGGGCGCCTGCCTGGCGATCCCGGCGCCCACCTGGCGGTCGCTCGGCGGCTTCGAGCCCGCGTTCTTCATGTATCACGAGGACGTGGACCTGTCGCTGCGCCTGCGGCTGCGCGGCGGCCGCCTCGGCGTCGCGCCGGCCGCCCGCGTGGACCACGACTACGCGTTCGCCAAGGGCGCCCGGAAGTGGCGGCTGCTGGAGCGCAACCGCTGGGCGACGCTCCTGCGCACCTACCCGACCCCGCTGCTGCTCGCCCTCGCGCCCGCGCTCCTCGCGCTGGAGCTCGCGCTCTGGCCCGCGGCCCTCGCCGGCGGCTGGGGGCGGGCGAAGGCGCTCGCCACGCTCGACGTGATCCGCGCCCTGCCGCGGCTGCTCGCCCAGCGGCGCGAGATCCAGGCCACCCGGCGCGTGAGCGCGGGGGCGTTCGCGGCCGGCCTCACCGCCGAGCTCTCCTCGCCCTACCTGGGCGCCGCGGGCCGCTCCAAGCCGCTGCGCGCGGCCCTGAACGCCTACTGGCGTGGCGTGCTCGCGCTGCTGAACCGCTGAGCGGCGCTCACAGCAGCTGAACGGCGACCACCTGCAGGCCGCGGGCCGGGTCGGGCTCGCCGGGCGCCACGATCGGCACCGAGATCCAGCCGTTGGCGTCGCGCCGCGCGACCGCGTCGACCTCGATGGTCTCGCCCACGCGCACGTGGCCGCGCCGATCGCCGACGACGTAGCGCTGGCCGCGCTCGGCGCCCGGCAGCGTCCCCAGCGTCACCCGCACCGGGATCTGCTCCTCGCCCTCGGCGCGCGGCGCGACGACGAGCGACGCGGCCGGCCCGCCGCGCAGGATCCGGCCGGTGTCGTCGGCCGTCCCGGTCAGCCCCCAGTCCCAGCGCGGCGGCGTGGTCGTGCGCACGAGCTCGACGCCGAAGCGCTCGGCCACGACCTCGGCGTCGCGGAAGGCGAACGTGCGGTCGCTCGTGGCGCGCACGAACCACGGGCCGTCGCCGAGCCCGGGCCCGCCGATCGACGCCTCCCCGGCCCCCGACGTGTAGCCGCGGAACGTCCCGTCGGGCCACAGCTGGAACGCCTGCGGGAACGGCTGCTGCAGGTCGGGGACGATCGGCAGCGCCATCGTGCGGTCCACCGACGAGTTCCAGAACGACGTGTCCCACCACACCCCGTAGGAGCTGCCGGGGTCGCCGAGCGTGGAGACGATCAGCTGCGCGGTCTCCCCGTCGGGCATCGCCTCGTCGATCCAGTGGCGGCCCTCGATGAACTCGGTGCTCACGCCCGCCTGGGTGTCGGCGATCTTGCGCAGCGAGTAGCCGGTCTCGGCGACGCAGAAGACGGCGACGACCGCGACGAGCGCCAGCCCGGCGCTGCGCGCGTACGGGCCGCGCCGCGCCACCGCGAGCGCCAGCAGCAGCGCGACCGCCACCACCGCCATCAGGTGCGGGTAGGTCAGCTGCGGCATCCCGATGACCTTCCCGAGCTGCTGCGTGCGCCCGATCAGCACCGTGTGGAACGTCTGGTCGGGCGAGACGAGCGATGGCCCGCTCTGGCTCAGCGCGGCGCCGTACACGAGCCAGCCGGTCACCGCCGCGCCGGCCACGAGCGGCAAGGTCGCCGGGCGGCGGTCGGCGATCAGCGCGACCATGCCGATCAGCAGCAGCGGCGCCAGGTAGAAGAGGTAGCGGCTGTTGATGCCCTGCGGCGTGTAGCGGGCGGTGAACGAGCCGACCGCGATCGTCAGCGCCACGCCGGTGATCACCGCCACGAGCGCGAACGCGTGCTGGTCGCGGGTCAGCGGCTTCGCGAACGTCAGGAGCGCCCAGGCGATCGCCATCCCCAGCGGCAGCACCGCGACCCCGACCGCGATGTAGGCCAGCAGCTCGCGGCTGAACTCGAACAGGCCGGGGGCGTCGAGCACGCCGCTGGTGACGCCCGACCGCGTGTAGCCGCCGAACACGTTCGGCCGCAGCACGAGGTAGGCGACGATGGCCAGGGCCAGCGCGCCGAGCAGCCAGCGGTGGCGCCACGCGGCCGCCTTCAGGCCGCGCGCCAGCCGCGTGCGCCGCGGCTCGAGCGGGTCGTCGCCGGCGGCGCTGTAGCGCAGCTCCTGCACGAGCAGCCCGCCGAGCAGCCCGGCGGCGAGCACCGCGAGCTGGGGCCGCGCGAAGTAGGCGAGCGCGACGCCCGCCACGCCGATCGCGTCGCCGCGCGCCGACGGGCGCGCGATCGCGTGCTGGACGGCGAGCACGCCCCACAGGAACGCCGGGTAGGCGGCGACCTCGGTCATCATCGTCGCCGCCGCGCCGATCCAGGGCAGCGCGACGGTCAGCAGCGCGACCAGGTAGGCCCAGCGGCGGTCGGCGACGACGCGCCGCGTCAGCAGGTAGGCCGGGATCGCCGCCGACACCATGATGATCGCGTTGACGATCCCCATGAGCTGGTGGGCGAGGTTCGTGTCGCGGATCGCCCACACCGGCGCCAGCAGGATCGGCTGCAGCTGCGACCACGAGTTGAACCAGGCGTCGCTGGGCAGCAGCGGGCGCAGCTGGTCGGCGATGAGGCGCGACTGCTTGACGTACTCCAGCTCGTCGGGCTGGATGAAGTACTGCGGGCACTGCAGGACGAACCAGATCGTCCACGCCAGGCCCGCGCCGAGGATCGCGACGACCGGCCACGGCACGCGCGCGAGCACGGCCGGCAGCCGGCGCCCGCGCGCGGGCGCGCGCGGCTCTCGGGCTCGGACGGTCAGCTCGGCGGCCATCGACGCTAGGACGCGACCGCCACGGGCGAGTTGCGCATCGCCGCCCGCCACAGCCGCACGTTCATCGCCCGCCACAGGGCGTCGGGGTCCCGCCAGGCGCCCGCGCGCAGGTCCGCCTCGACCGCGGCCGCGTCGACCGCGGGGTCGGGCTCGCCGTCGAGCAGCACCTCGGCCGCCCACTGCCGGCCGCGCTCGGAGCCCAGCCACTGCGCCTGCGGCGGCTCGAAGCCGACCTTGTCGCGGCGGTCGAGCACCTCGGCGGGCACGAGGTCGCGCACGGCGTCGCGCAGCACCCGCTTGGTGACGCCGTCGGCGAGCAGGAAGCCGGGCGGGAGCGACAGCGCCAGCTCGGCCACGCGGCGGTCCAGGAACGGGAGGCGCACCTCGCGCGAGTGGGCCATCGAGTTGCGGTCGCCGTAGCGCAGCAGCTGGGGGAGGCTGGTGAAGAACGCCTCGCGCAGCAGCTCGTCGCGCAGCGGGTCGCGGGGGCGCGGCCAGTCGGGCTCCTCGTCGCGGACCCGCGCGCCGGCCTCGACGGCCGCGGCGGTCGCGTACGGCGACGCGTCGCGGCGGCGCACGCGCACGGCGATCGCCTCGGGCATCAGGTCGCGGCCGAGCGCGGTGCGCAGCGGCAGGCGCGTGGCCGGCTCGGTCGCGTAGGCGCGCAGCATCGCCGCCGGCCCCTGCGAGCGCAGCGCGTAGCCGCGCGTGAGGATGTAGCCGGCCAGCAGCTCGTCGGCGCCCTGCCCGTCGAGCAGGACGGTCACGCCCGCCTCCTTGGCCGCGGCGAACACGCGGTACTGGGCGTACTGGTTGAGCTTGAGCACCGGCTCCTGCTGGGCGGCGACGAACGCGGTCAGGTCGGCGTGCAGCGTGTCGAGCGTCGGCTCGGTGGCGTGGTGCTCGACGACGCCGGCGACGTGCGCGACCGCCTGCGCGTAGCGCCACTCGTCGCGCGCGTAGCCGGGGAAGCGGGCGGTGAACGCGTGGCGGCGGTGGTCGCCGGCCAGGTGCGCGGACAGCGTCACGATGGCGCTCGAGTCGACTCCGCCGCTGAGCGAGGTGCCGACCGGGACGTCGGCGCGCAGGCGCAGGCGGATCGAGTCCAGCAGCGCGTCGCGCAGCGCGCCGACCGCGTCGCCGTAGTCGCCGGGCGCGGCGATCGGCTGCGGCGCCCAGTAGCGGCGGATCGCCGGCCGCCCGTCGCGCCAGCGCAGCACGTGGCCGCCGGGGAGCTTGCGCACCGACGCGAAGAACGAGCGGTCGACCGGCGGCATCGCCCCTCTCGCGACGAACGCGGCGACCGCGTCCTCGTCGGGCGCGGCCGCGCCGGGCAGCGCCTCGGCGAGCGCCTGCAGGTCGGAGGCGAACACGATCCGCTCGCCGTCCTGCGCGTACAGCAGCGGCTTCTCGCCGAACGGGTCGACGGCGAGGGTGAGCGAGCCGTCGCGCTCGTCCCAGACGGCGAGCGCGAACATCGCGTTGATGCGGTCCAGCGCGCCCTCGCCCCACTCCTGCCAGGCGTGCAGGAGCACCTCGGTGTCCGACTCGGTGCGGAACGCGTGCCCGAGCGCCTCGAGCTCGGCGCGCCGCTCGCGGTAGTCGTAGACCTCGCCGTTGAACACGAGGTGCAGCGGCCCCAGGTGCATGGGCTGCATCGCCCGCTCGGCGAGGTCGATGATCGCCAGGCGCCGGAAGGCGAGGCCGCAGCGCTCGTCCTGCCACGTCGCCTGTCCGTCGGGGCCGCGCGCGGCCATCGCGGCGGCCATCCGCTCGAGCACGGCCCGGTCGGGCGGCGGGGCCCCGGCGATGCCTGCGATGCCGCACATGCGGCGTCAGAGGCTAGTCAGGCAGCGCGCGCCGGCTCGGAGTCCGCGAACGCCTCGGCCAGCAGCTCGTAGGAGCGCAGGCGGTCGGCGTGGTCGTGCACCATCGTCGTGACGATCAGCTCGTCGGCGCCCGTGCGCTGCTGCAGCTCGATGAGCTCGCGGCGCACCGTCTCGGGGGAGCCGACGACGTGCGACGCCGTCCACCCGTCGACGAACCGGCGCTCGGCCGGCGAGTACTCGTACGCGGCGGCCTCCTCCGGGCTGGGGAAGCGCCCCGGCCGGCCGCTGCGCAGCCGCAGGAACGACAGCCCGCCGGGGGCGTGGATGTAGCGGGCGCGCTCGTCGGTCTCGGCGACGACGACCTGGACGCCGATCGACGCGTACGGGGCGTCGAGGTCGGCCGACGGCTGGAAGCCGCTGCGGTACAGATCCAGCGCGCCCAGCGTGTTGGCCGGCATGAAGTGGTGGGCGAACGAGAACGGCAGCCCGAGCGCGGCGGCCAGGCGGGCGCTGAAGTCGCTGGAGCCCAGCAGCCAGATCGCCGGCTCGTCGCCCTCGCCGGGCGTGGCGTGCACCCGCGGGTTCGTGCCGGCGAAGTAGCCGCGCAGCTCGCTCAGCAGCTTGGGCAGGTCGTCGGCGGCCGGGTCGAGCGAGCGGCGCAGCGCGTACGCGGTGATCTGGTCGGTGCCCGGGGCGCGGCCGATCCCGAGGTCGATGCGCCCCGGGTGCAGCGCCTCGAGCGTGCCGAACTGCTCGGCGATCACGAGCGGCGCGTGGTTGGGCAGCATCACGCCGCCGGAGCCGACCCGCAGCGTGGTCGTGGCCGCGGCCAGGTGGGCGATGAGGACGGCCGGCGCGGAGCTGGCGATGCCCGGCATGTTGTGGTGCTCGGCGACCCAATGGCGCGTGTAGCCGAGGCGCTCGACGTGCCGGGCCAGCTCGATCGAGTGGCGCAGCGCCTCGCCCGGCGACGAGCCGGTGGAGACCGGCGCGAGGTCCAGGACCGAGAGGGCGGCGGGGCCGACGGAGGGCATGTGGTCAGTGTGGCATGCGGCGGATCCCGGTTCGGTCGCGTGGACAGGAGCCCCGGGTGTCGGCGAGGATGCGGCCACTCATGCCCGAGCCGGAACGCGACGCCTTCGGCAACCCCCTCACGGAGGGCGGCGCCGCGACTCCCCCGTCGGCCGCCGTCACGGTCGACGAGCCGGCGGCCGTCCCGGCGCCGGCCGAGCCCGACCGGCCCCGCCGCTCCCCGGTCGGGGTCCTGTTCCTGATCGTCGCGCTGGCCGTGACCGGCGTCGTGCTGTGGCGGTCCGACCGCGACGCGCTCGACGCGCCGCAGGTCGTCGCGCGCGAGCTGGACGGGCACGCGCTGGCCGAGCGCTCCCTGCTGCGCGAGGCCAACCTGCGGCGCGTGCTGGCGCTCGTCGAGGAGGAGATGCGCCCGGGCGAGGAGCTCCTGTCGGTGCGGATCACGCCCGCGGAGGTCGTCACGCAGGTGCGCGACGAGAACGGCGACACGCGCCTCATCGACGTCGACCTGGCGTTCGCCGTCGACGCGCGCGACTGGTCCACCGACACGTCCTCGACGCCCATCGACCTCGCGACGATCGACCCCGCCGTGCCGCAGCGCGTCGTGCGCGAGGCGCTGCGCCACGCCGGCGTCGACGACACGCATCTGAGCGCGATCAGCCTCACCGGCGCCGATCGCCCGAGCTGGTACGTGACGCTCGACGACGTGCGGATCGGCAACCAGAGCTGGATCGCCGACCTGGCCGGCGTCGCCGTCACCCGCCCGGGCGAGCTGCCGCCCGCGCGCGGGCTGGAGGGCGACTCGCTGATGCGCGCGGCGAACTTCGCGAAGGCGATGCGCAGCGTCGCCCGCGCCGGGCGGCGGGTCGGCCGCCTGCGCGTGGAGCCGCAGCGCGTCGACGCCGACGTCAACGGCCGCGACGGGATGCGCTCGGTGCACGTCGACGCCGCCCAGCGGGTGACCGTCGACGACCGGCCCGGCAGCCTGCCGGCCACCATCGCCGTCTCCCGCATCCAGGCCGGCGCGCTCGAGCGCGCGCTCACGACGATCGCCCGGCGCGGCGTGCCGGCCCGCCGCGTCGGCTACGCGGTCCTGTCGCTGCCGCCGCGCGTCTCCGGCATCCCGCCGAGCTGGACGATCTTCTACGAGCGCGTGTCCGCGCACCGGCGCACGTGGCGGGCGAGCCTCGACGGCCGCACCGTGGAGCGGGTCGGATGATCGCGGCGCTGCGCACGCTGATCGGCATGGCGCTCGGCGTCGCCGGGGTCGCGCTTCCCGCGTGGGGGCTGTTCCACCTCGTCCGCCAGCCGTCGTGCGGCTCCGACGGCATCACGACCGTCGGCCCGCCCTGCCCCGACGAGGTCGTGTGGTGGATCCTGGCGATGGTCGGCTCGGCGGTCGTGCTCGTCCCGCTGGCGATCGGGATCGCCGGCCGCGGGCCCGACGGGCGGATGCGCCTGTTCGGCCCGATCCTGCTCGCCGAGCCGATTGCGCTGGTGGCGGCGGTGGTCGTGTCGCTCGTCGGCGCCTCGTCGGATCCGGACACGCACTGGGTCGGCTGGCTCATCGCCGGGATCGGCGGCGTGATCCTGCTGCTCTCGCTGCCCGGGATCGTGCGCATGGCGACGCGGCCCCCGGTGGCCAACGTGCTGCACGCGCCGCTGGCGGCGGCGGCCGGAGACCCGGAGGCGGCCGCGAGGATCGCGCAGCTCGCCGGTCAGCTCCAGCGGGTGGCGGAGGCCAAGGGCGCGGCGGCCCGCGACGACCTGGCCGAGCGGCTGCGGCGCCTGGACGAGCTGCGCGCGTCCGGGGCGATCAGCGCCGAGGAGCACCGGCGCCGGCGCGACGAGATCCTCAAGGAGGTGTGAGGCCCGCGTCGAGGACGGCGGCGACCGCGGCCTCCTCGCGCTCCCAGCTCAGCTGCGGCGCCGCGGCCGCGACCGCCGCCCGGTAGCCGTCCAGCCCGGCGCGCAGCGCGGCGATCCCGGCCGCCAGCGACTCCGGGTCCTCGGGGTCGACGGCGACGCCGAGCCCATGCTCCTCGCACACCTCGCGGATCGCCTCCATCCGGGCCGGGTACACCAGCGGCAGGCCGGCGGCGACCGCGTGGAACAGGCCGTTGACGAGCTGCGTCGGCGAGTTCTCGGTGACCGGCACGTACATGAGCGCGGCCGCGTCGGCGTCGGCGATGAACGCGGCGATCTGCTCGGGCGGCACGGAGCCGACGAACGCCACGCCCGGCGGCGGCTCGCCCGCGTAGCCGTCGCCGACGAACGCCAGGCGCACGCCCGGCGGCAGCGCCGGCGGCACGATCGTCCCCGGCTTGTGCTGGCCCACCATCGCCAGCAGGAAGTCGTCGGGGCCGGCGCCGGCCGCCTCGCGCACCGTGCGCGCCGACGGCTGCGCCAGCCGCGCGTCCTGGGCGTTGCGGATCACGCGGAACGGGTGGCCGAAGCGCTGCTCGTAGGCGCGCGCCATCGCCGCGCTCGTGGTCACGCGCACGGCGGCGCGGGCGATGCAGCGGCGCTCGATCCGCTCGCGCACCCAGTGCGTGGCGCGCTCGCCGAGCCGCAGGCGGCGCCCGTCGAACGGCAGCGCCGCGTACAGGTCGTGGGCGTCGTAGACGTACGGCGTGTGCCGCAGCCACACGGCGAGCGCCTGCTCGTAGCCGTGCAGCCAGTACAGGTCGGCGGCCGGGAGGCGGCGGGCCGTGGACAGGTTGAACGCGATCCAGCTCGCGAGGAAGTACAGGGGGCCGGCGATCCGGCCCAGCAGCGTCGCGATCCGCAGCACGCCGCCGCGGCCGACGTTCGGCGCCGACCCCTCGTCGTCGGCCAGGGACTCGCCGACCGAGCGCAGCGTCAGCACCGTGAACGGCGCGTCCGGGAACGCCTGCCCGCTGCCCTGCGCCTCGACGACGATCGACTCGTGGCCGAGGCGGGCGATCGTCGTCGCCTCCTTCAGCGTGCGCGAGTCGCGCTCGAGCGCGGCCGGCGTCACCGAGGCGACCCGGCTCATGCGTCGGTTGCGCGTCGCTGGGCGCGCGCCATCGCGAAGCGCTTGAGCGGCCGCGCGACCGGTCCCGGGATCGAGGCGAGCGCCTTCAGCCACACCGGCATCACGACCCGCATGAGGAACGCCACGTACCACCACGACGCGCGGTCCTGCCAGCGCGCGATCGCGAACGCGCGCGAGGACGCCGCCCCGCCCGCGGCGGGCGGGGTGGGCGGGGTGGGCGGGCCGGCATCGGCGGGCGCGACCGCCTCGACCTCGCGCACGAAGCCGCGGTAGGTCCAGCGGCCGCTGCGCACGACGTCCTCGAACGCGGCCTCGACGATCTCGGCCCGGCGGTCGTCGCGCCGCATCGTCTCCAGCACCTCGTCGAGATTGGAGAAGTCGGGCTCCAGCGGGATGTAGTGGCGGCCGGCCTCCAGCACGCCGTTGTACTGCCCCCGGACGAGCACCTGACACGTGCGCGACACGCACGCCTCCAGGTGCCGCGGCGACACCGCGAACAGCGCGAGCTCGCCGTCGCGGCCGGGGAAGCAGGCGGCCTCGACCTCCTCGAACGTGGCGTCGGGGTGCTCGAGCTCGTACTCGTAGGCCTTCGCGCGCAGCGAGCCGTCGCGGTCGAGGATCGAGGCGCCGCCCTCGACGCCGATCGTGTACTTCGAGCGGGCCATGAAGCGCGACCAGTCGTCGCCGTAGAGCGTGTCCTCGTCGCGCGTGGAGATGTCGACCTTCAGCCCGTGCTTCGGGCCCTCCTCGGAGAAGACGCGCGCGATCTCGGTCTTGAGCTGGCCGTGGCGGCCCAGCCACTTGGCCGCGTGCCAGGCGCGGTAGCCCACGTCGATGTCGCGGCCCGGGCCCTCGTCGACCTCGCGCGCGATCGCCACCATCCGCTCGACCTCGTCGTCGTCGAGGTAGCCGGTGAGCGCGAGGTGGAAGCGGACGCGCCCGAGGTCCATGCGCCCGTAGACCTTCTCGTGCTCCGACGGTGGGACCGGCGTGAAGACGTGGTCGACCTGCAGCTCCTCCATCACGTCGGCGACGAGGTCGGAGCGCAGGAAGTCGTCCTGGGGGAGGGCGACCCGGACGCGGCCCAGCCCGCGCAGCGGCTCCGAGCGGCGCCGCAGCCAGGGCGCGCCGTTCGGCGTCCAGCGGTAGGTCGCCAGGTAGGAGGTGTGGAAGACGACCAGGTCCCAGGGGACGCGCCGCACCCAGGACGGGATCCGGCGGCGGACGGCCAGGTTGAGGTAGGCGGTGCGTCCGCTGCCGTAGCGGTCGAACGCGTACAGGTGGTCGCGGATCGTCGCGCGCAGCGGGTGCTGGCGCAGCACGTAGACGACGAGGACGTTCGGGCCGGCGGACATGAGCGCGCAGGACGGTAGCCGGTGGACGGATGTCGGAGGGGGCAGGACGCCGACGCGCCCATTACGTTGGACGGGGTGTATCGCTTCGGGCCGGTCCTCGCACTCCTGCTGTTCCTCGTCCTCGCCGGGGCCGCGCGCGCGGAGGTCGTCCCGGGCGAGGTCGTCGTCCGCTTCGCCCCCGACGCCGGCCAGGGCGCCGTCACGCAGGCGCTCGACCGCGTCGATCCCGAGTCCGTCGAGCGGCTGCCGCTGCCCGACACGCGGGTCCTGACGCTGCCCGACGGCGAGAGCGTCGGCGACGCGGTCGCGCGGCTGGAGCGGGCGCCCGGGGTCGAGTGGGCCGAGCCCAACTACGTCGTGCGGGCCGTGCGGGTGCCCGACGACCAGTACTTCAGCGTGCTGTGGGGCATGCTCAACGGCGCCAACCCCGGCGTCGACATCGGCGCGACGGCCGGGTGGGACACGATGACCGCCGCGACCGCCGCCGTCGGGATCGCCGACAGCGGCATCATGAACACCCACCCGGACCTGGTCTCGAACGTCGACGCGTCGATCTCGCGCGACTTCATCGGCGACGACCCGTTCCTCGACGGCAACGGCCACGGCACCCACGTGGCGGGCACGGTGGGCGCGATCGGGAACAACGGGATCGGCGTCGCCGGCGTCGCCTGGACGGCCCGGCTCGGCGCGCTGCGGGTGCTCGGCGCGTCGGGGGCGGGCACGACCGCGGACGTCGCGTCCGGCTTCGCCTGGGCGGGCGCGCGGGGGATCCCCGTCGTGAACGCGAGCCTCGGGGGGAGCCAGTACTCGCAGCTCCTGCGCGACGCGATCGAAGGGGCGCCGAACACGCTCTTCGTCGTCGCGGCCGGCAACTCCGGCGTCGACGTCGACACCCGCCCGTCCTACCCGTGCGCGTACCCCTCGCCGAACATCCTGTGCGTCGCCGCGATCGCCCAGGACGGATCGCTCGCTCCGTTCTCCAACCGCGGGCGGGCCAGCGTCGACGTCGGCGCGCCGGGCGTGACGATCGCCAGCACGTGGGTCCGCCACGACTACCCGCTCGACGAGCAGTGGGTCGACCCCTTCACCGGTTCCTGGACGAGCGTGGGGTGGACGCGGGTGAACGTCGGCGGGACCGCGTTCGCGGCGCAGCCCGGCGACGGCAGCGGCTCCTACGGGCCGGGCCTGGACCAGACGCTGACGAAGATCGAGCCGGTGCGGATCGCCCGCCGCAGCGGGTGCGCCCTGTACGTCACGTACCAGTCGACGGTCCCGCTGGTGAACGGGTCGATCGTGGTCGAGGTGGCGACGGACTCGGCCACGTTCGAGCCGGTGGGCGTCCTGGGCCCGACCCAGGGCGCGGCGACGGTCGGCTTCGACCTGCCCGACCCGGCGGGCCAGACCTGGGTGCAGCTGCGCTTCGAGACCGCCGCGACGCTGCCGCAGCCGGCGGTCCAGGCTCCGCTCGTGCGCGACGTCTTCGTCGAGTGCCCGACCTGGGTCCCCGATTACGTCTACCTGAACGGCACGTCCATGGCCACGCCCGCGGTCGCCGGGATCGCCGCCATGGTGCGCACCCGCCAGCCGGGCCTCACGGCCGTCCAGACGCGCGAGGCGATCATGCAGTCGGTGAAGCCGCTGGCGTCGCTGCAGGGCGTCACGGTCACCGGCGGCCTGGTCGACCTGCCGGGCGCGCTCGCCCAGGCCGACGCGATCGCCGGCGGCGGCGGTGGTGGCGGAGGCGGAGGCGGAGGCGGTGGCGGCGCGCCGGCGCCGAGCGTCCCCGAGACCGGGCCCGCCAATCCCGACGCGCCCGTCGGCCCCGCGGTGACCGCGCCGTCCATCGTGCCCGCCCTGGCGGTGGCGGTCGCCGACGGCCAGCGCATCCGCCGGCGCGGCCTGGCCGTCGAGGCGACGCCGACCGTCGACGGCGCCCTCCACGTGAGCGGCCGGCTGCGCCAGGGCCGCCGGTCGGTGGGTCTCACGCCGGTGCGCGCGCCGGCGACCGCCGGCCGGGAGGTCACGCTGCGCCTGCGGCCGGGCGCGCGGGGCCGCGCGCTGCTGCGCCGCTCGGCGCGTCAGGCGCGGCGGGCCGAGCGCCGCGGCCGGGTGGTCCGGCCGGCGCGCGCCGAGGTCGACGTCGTCCTCGTCGCCGACGACGGCACGCGCGTGCGCGAGCGGCGCACCGTCGTCGTGCGCTGAGCCGGCGCACTAGCCTGCCCGCCCATGTCGACCGCGCAACGCCTCGCGTCGAAGGTCTTCCGGTTCGGGATCGTGCCCCGCGTCAAGCAGCGCGCCGGGAGCGCGTACATGGACCTGCGGGCCCGCCGCGGCCGGACCGGCCCGCCGATCCGCGAGGCGGCCGGCGAGCACAACCGCGTCGACGACTACTGGACCGGCCACACGGTCAACAGCGCGCCGTTCCTGACCGCCCGCCAGTCGGCCCGCTACCTCGAGTGGCGCTTTCGCGAATACCCGCTGTTCCGGGAGCTCTCCGGCCTGTACGGACACCACGACGGGGAGGCGATCCTGGACTACGGCTGCGGGCCCGGCAACGACGTCGCCGGCTTCGCGATCCACACGTCCGCGCGGCGGATCGTCGGCGCCGACGTGTCGCCCAGCGCGCTGCGCCTGGCGCGCCATCGCGTGTCGCTGCACCCCGAGGCCGAGGGCCGCGTCGAGCTCGTGCGCCTCACCGACGACCACACCGGCCTGCCGTTCGCCGACGGCGAGTTCGACTTCGTCTCCAGCCAGGGCGTGCTCCACCACACGAGCGACCCGCTGGCGATCCTGCGCGAGCTGCACCGGGTCCTGAAGCCGGGCGGCGAGGGCTCGATCATGGTCTACAACCGCGACTCGGTCTGGTTCCACCTGCACGTCGCCTGGGAGCTGCTGATCCGCGACGGCCGCTGGCCCGGCCGCACCGCCGCCGAGGTGTTCCACATGACCACCGACGGCGAGGACTGCCCGATCGCCAACTGCTACCGCGGGCCCGAGTTCGTCGCGCTGCTCGAGCAGGCCGGCTTCGAGGCCCGCTACCTGGGCGGCTACCTGTCGCAGTGGGAGCTGCGCGCGATGCAGGAGTCGTGGGGCTTCGCGATCGCCGACGAGCGCCTGCCCGCCGAGCACGCCGAGTTCCTGCGCGCGCTGCGCTACGACTACAACCACCGCCCGATGATCGGCGACCTGCACGCCGGCATCGGCGGGACGTACCGGATCCGCAAGCCGGTCTGAGCGGCCCGGCCGCCCTCCTAGACTCCGGCGCCATGGACATCCGTGGCAAGAAGCTCGTCGTCATCGGCGGCGCCGGCCTGATCGGATCGCACACCGTCGACGCGCTCACGCGCGAGGACGTCGGTCAGATCGTCGTGTACGACAACTTCGTCCGCGGGACGGCCGAGAACCTGGCGAGCGCGCTGCGCGACGACCGCGTGTCGGTCTACGAGATCGGCGGCGACATCACGCAGCCCGACATCCTGGAGGCGGCGCTGAAGGGCGCCGACGGCGTCTTCCACTTCGCCGCCCTGTGGCTGCTGCAGTGCCACGAGTTCCCGCAGTCGGCGTTCGAGGTGAACATCCGCGGCACGTTCAACGTGCTCGAGGCCTGCGTCCACCAGAACGTCAAGCGGCTCGTCTACTCCTCCAGCGCGTCGGTGTACGGCGACGCGGTCGAGGAGCCGATGACCGAGAGCCACCCGTTCAACAACCGCAACTTCTACGGCGCGACGAAGATCGCCGGCGAGGCGATGGCCCGCGCCTACAACGAGCGCTACGGCCTCGACTACGTCGGCCTGCGCTACATGAACGTCTACGGCGCCCGCCAGGACTATCGCGGCGCCTACATCGCGGTGATCATGAAGATGCTCGACGCCATCGACCGCGGCGAGCCCGTGACGCTCTACGGCGACGGCTCGCAGGCCTACGACTTCGTGTACGTCACCGACTGCGCGGCTGCGAACGTGTGCGCGATGAAGGCCGACGCGACCGACGCCTTCTACAACGTCGGCACGGGCACGCGCACGTCGCTGAAGGAGCTGGCCGAGATGGTGCTCGACATCACCGGCAGCGACGTCGGCATCCGCTACGAGCCGCAGGGCCTCACGTTCGTCAAGAACCGCATCGGCGACCCGACCGCCGCCGCCCGCGACCTCGGCTACACCGCCCAGGTGAAGCTCGAGGACGGCCTGCGCGAGCTCATCGCCTGGCGCCGCGGCCACATGGCGGAGGTCGCCGCCCGCCGCGACCGCGCCGCCGGCGAGCAGGACCGCGTCGGCGAGCTGGCCGAGCCGGTGGCCACCGACGCCGGCGCCGAGTAGCGCCGCCTCAGCGGCACAGCCGGCCGCGCACGTCGCCGTCGTAGACGAACATCGTCGCGCCGGGCAGCTCGACCGCCTCGACGGGCGTCCCCAGCCCGGGCGGCGGCTGCGTCCCGTGCCACAGCACGAAGCTGCGCTCCAGCGCGGGGTCGGGCGCGTACCAGCGCTCGTCCACGGCGACCTCGAACGGGCAGATCGGGACGCGCCAGTCGATCACCGGGCGGGAGGTCACCCGCCCCTCCGTGGCCCAGGTGACGTTGGAGGCGAGGTCGTAGACCCCGAGCCCGACCGTGGCGCCTGTGCGCTGCGAGGCGGCCTCGATCGCGGCGATCGTGGCGCGGACCCCCGGGGCCTGACCGGCGATCTCGCGATCGGCCAGCGCGAGCACCGAGCCGGCCACGATCGCGGCGGTGCCGGCGAGCGCGGCCAGCCGGGCCGGGGCCGCGGCGCGCAGCAGCAGCGGCGCCGTGACCGCGGCGCCGAGCAGCATCGGGACGACGTAGCGCACCGACGGCGCCTCCGCGAGGTCGGTGAGCACGACCGCGGCGGCGAACGCGACCGCGACGACGCTCCAGAAGACGAGGTGCACGAGCAGCGCCGGATCGGCCGCCCGCGCGCGGCCGACCAGGAGCCGGACGAGCAGCACGACCGGCAGCGCCACGCCGGCCAGGATCGCGACCGCGCAGGCGGCAGACAGCAGACCACGCGCGACGCCCGCGGTGGAGAGCTCGAACGCCCCGTTGCCGAGCCACAGCACCATGTCCAGCAGCGACCGCGCGTGCGACCCCAGCTCGGACAGCGAGTCGATCGGGCTCGTCGACTCGGGCGCCTGGCTGCGGTACCCGGCGGCGCGCATCGCCGCGCCCGCGATCAGCCAGGTGACGATCGCGCCGGCGACGACCGCGGCGCTCGCCAGCAGCGCGCGGCCGCTGCGGCGGCCGCGGTCCGCCAGCCACCACGCGCCGACGCCGGCGAGCAGCGGGATCATCCCGGCGATCCAGAGCTGCGCGTCGGCGAGGTGCACGCCCGCGACGAGCGCGGCCGCCACTGACGCGGCGGCCCACCGGCGCGGGCCGCCGAACGGCCGCTCGCGCGCCACCTCGACTGCGTACAGCGCCATGACGGCCCCGGCGAACACGGTCGGGGCGTGCATCGTCGGGCGCAGCATCACCAGCAGGACGTCGCTGCTGAGGCACAGCGTCAGCGCGGCCGTCAGCGCGGCGGCGAGCGGCCCGGCCAGGCGCCGGACGGCCCAGCTCAGGCACGCGGTCGTTCCGAGCCACAGCGCGACGGGCTGCAGGTCCCACAGCGTGCGATGGAACGACCACGAGTCGGTCAGGTGGGTGAGCCACAGCACCGACCAGAACCCGTACGACCCGTCGACCACCTCCCGCGGCGCGCCGCTGCCGGGACTCGTCGTCAGCACCCAGGCGATCACCGTGTCCGGGTGCCAGTCGTTCACGGCGCGGATGTCGGCCGCCTGGGCCGCCAGCAGCACCAGGTAGGCAAGGGCGAGCGCGCCGATCAGGACGAGCAGCGCGGTGGTGACGGGTGCGGTGCGGGACCTCACGATGCGGGCAGAAGCTAGCTGCGCCGTCCGACCTACACTCCGACGCCGTGCCGTCTCTCCCCGGGAGCCCCGTCGCGAGCATCCGTGCCGCGGTCACGCGCCGGCGCGAGCGCGGCGACGCCGTCGAGTGCCCGATCTGCGACGGCCGCTTTCGGCGGTTCCTGCCCTACAACGGGCGTCAGGGCGCGGTCTGCCCGGGGTGCGGGTCGGCCGAGCGCCACCGGCTGCTGTGGCTGTGGCTGTGCGAGGAGGACCGCCTGCGCGGCGACGTGCTCGCGTTCGGCCCCGACGACGCGACCGACGCGCGCCTGCGCCACCTCAGCAGGGTTCGCTACACGTCGAGCGACATCGACGGCTCGCAGGCGATGGTGGCCGCCGACATCGCGGCGCTGCCGTTCGACGACGGCTCGTTCGACGTGGTGCTGTGCTCGCACGTGCTCGAGCACGTGGAGGACGAACAGGGCGCGCTGGCCGAGATCCAGCGGGTGCTGCGCCCCGGCGGCTGGGCGGCGGTGATGGTCCCCGTCGACCGCGCCGTCGAGCGCACGATCGAGGACCCGTCGGCGACGACGCCCGAGCAGCGCCTGGCGCGCTTCGGCCAGGCCGACCACGTGCGCCTGTACGGTCGCGACGTGGCCGCGCGACTGCACGCCGACGAGGTGATCGACCCGCTCACGCGGTTCGGCGCCGAGCGCGAGGCCCGCCACGGCCTGCGCCGCCAGGACCGCTTCGGGCCCGACGAGATCTACCTCCTGCGCGCGCGCTGATGGCGATGCGGCGGGCCCTGGGCGCCACCGTCGCGCTGTTCCTCGTCGCGCTGGCCTGGGTCGCGGTCTGGGTCCCGTTCCACGCCACCGACGCGCTCATCTACGGCCGCTGGTCGCGGCTCATCGCCCTGGAGGGCGGCATCGACTTCCCGGGCATCGGCGCGGGCTACCTGCAGCGCCCGCTGCTGTACGTCGTGCAGGGCTGGCTGTGGGACGTCTTCGGCTTCCACGAGTGGATCGGCCGCCTGTGGGCGTTCGTCTTCGTGGCCGTGCTCGTCTACGCGCTGTGGCGGGTCGCGTCGCTGGACCGCGGTGGCGCGACGGTGGGCGCGATCGCCGCGGTGCTGCTCGTCGCCACCCCCGACGTCGTGGCGCTGGGCGCCGCGGGTCTCACCGACGTCCCGGTGGCCGCGATGGTCGCGCTCACCGGCGTGTTCGTCCTCGCGCCCGACGGCCGCCGCGCGCCGTGGCTGACGGCGCTGCTGATCGTCGTCGCCGCCGCGCTCGCCGGCCTGGCGAAGGTGTCGGCGTTCTTCGCGCTGCTCGGGCTCGGGCTCGCGCTGTTCGTGGGCGCGCGCGAGACCCTCGTCTCGCGCCTCGCCCGGCGGGGCGTGCCGCTCGCCGCCGGCGCGCTGATCGCGCTGGCCTGGAACGCGATCCAGGCCGACCGGACCGGCGTCGCGCTGACCGACTTCCTGCGCGGCGTCGAGGGACGGGTCAGCGCCGGTGTGAGGTCCTACTACGAGCAGCTCAACGCGCAGTCGCGCGGGTCGTTCATCGCCGGGATGGAGTGGCTGGGTCCCTACCTGACGCTCCCGCTGCTGTTCGCGCTGATCTACGCGGCGGTGCGGATCGTCGGGCGGCCGCACCGGCTCGCCGCCACGATCGCCGCGCCCGCCGCCCTGCTCCTGTCGTTCGTCCTGCCCGCGCTCGCCGACGCCGGCACGAGCGGGGCGGTCGGCCCGTGGGACCTCGAGCGGCCGGTGGCCGTCGTCGGGGCGCTCGCGCTCGTCGTGCCGCTGTGGCTGTCGCGCGAGTGCCCGGACGACGAGACGCCGACGCGCGCGCACCTGGCCCGCCTGGCGATCTGGGCGCTGCCGCCGACGATCGCCTGGATCGCGTCGGCGCCGTTCCAGACCCGCTACCTGTCGCCCGCCTGGGCTCCGCTGTACGCGCTCCTGGCGATCGCGCTGTGGACGGCGCTGCGCGGCACGATGGCCGCGCGCGGCCCGCGCTGGGGCTGGGCGGTCGTCGTCGTGCTCATCGCGCTCGCGGTCGTGGACCTGCGCAACCTCGACGGGCTCGGCTCGCGCCCCGACGGAACGATCAGCGCCGGGCGCACGCTCAGCGAGCTGAAGCTCACCGGCTGGTTCGACGCCGACGAGGCGCGCGCCGCCGCCGACCCGTCGCTGGCCGCGCTCGTCGACGCCACCGGCGCCGCACTGGCCGCCCACCCCGGCCGCGTGCTGAGCGTCGACGGCCGCCTCGGCTTCTACTGGCCGCTGCGCGCCGTCCGCGGCGAGCCGCAGCGCTGCGCCGACCTGGAGGGCTTCGGCACCCTGGTCGTCACCCAGAGCGCGACCGGGCTGGAGGCCGAGCGCGAGGAGGCGCTGGGCGAGGAGGCGCTGGGCGAGGCGACCGGGGGGCACGCCGCCGATCCGGCGTTCTGGGCGCGCTGCCGCGACCCGCGCGCGGTGCAGGTCGCCGCGCGGCCCGGAGAGTTCGCCGTCTTCCGCATCGAGCGATGAGCGAGGCCGCGGCGAGCCCGGCGCCGCGCCCCGTGCGCAGCGGCGCGGTGCTCATGACGATCGCGCAGGTCGTCACCGCGCTGGGCGGCTTCCTGACGACGATCGTGGTGGCGCGGATCCTCGGCGCCGAGGGGCTCGGCGCCTACACGGTGGCGCTGTCGCTGCTGCTGATCCTCGGCGCGATCGGCTCGCTGGGCCTCGAGAACGGGATCGCCTGGTCGGTCGCCGGCGGACGCTGGTCCCCGCGCGCCGCGTTCCTGGAGACCCAGGCGCTCGCGCTCGGCCTCGGCGCCCTGTCGATGCTCGTCGTGCTCGCCGCCCGGCTGGCGTTCCCCAGCGCGTTCGCCGGCATGTCGGTCGGCGTGACGCTGATCGCCGCCGCGGGGCTGCCGTTCCTGATCTCCTGGCAGTACTCGCGCTGGCTGGCGGTCGCGCGGGACCGCTACGAGGCGTTCGTCGTCCCGCCCGCGCTCGTCACGGTCCTAGCGCTCGTCCTGTGCGCGGTGGGGGCCGCGGTCGACGACGTCCGGGGGATGGTGATCGGGCTGACCGCGGCGTACCTGCTCACCGCGCTCGTCGCCCTCGCCGACGCTGCCCGCAGCCGCCTCCCGGCCGAGGGCCCGGCCGGGCGCGAGCCGCTGCGCCGGGCCGTCGGGTTCGGCATCCGCGCCAACGCCGCCAATGCGCTGCAGCTCCTGAACTTCCGCATCGACCTGTTCGTCCTCAGCGCGGTGGTCTCGGGCGACGAGCTGGGCACCTACGCCACCGCCGTGTCGGTCACGTCGGTGATGTTCCTGATGCCGCAGACGCTGGCGCAGATCGTGTTCCCGCGCGTGGCCGCCCTCAGCGCCGACGCCGCGGGCCACGCCCAGCGCGCGCTCGTGGAGGCCAAGTCCCTGCGCCACGTGTCGCTGCTCACGCTCGTGTCGGTGCCCGTCGTCGCCGTCGGCATGGTCGTCGCCATCCCGCTGCTGTTCGGCCGCGACTTCGACGACGCGATCGTCCTCGGCCTCATTCTCCTCCCCGGCTGCGCGCTGTACGGGATCGCCTCGGTGCTGGCGGCGACGATCAACGGCCGCGGCCTCCCCGGCTACTCGCTGCGGGCCGCCGCGATCTCCACCCCGGTCGCGCTCGCCCTCTACGCGGCGCTGATCCCGACGCTCGGGGAGGTCGGCGCCGCACTCGCGTCGACCCTGTCCTACGCGATCAACTTCGCGATCACCGCCGTTTACTACCGGCGCGCGACCGGTGACCGGGTCGCGCCGCTGCTCGTGCCGACGCGTGACGAGGTGGCCGACCTGCGGGCGCTCATCCAAGTGCGCTCATCCAAGTGATGTCCTCAGACCGGCAAACCCAATGAAGGGAGCTGACCTATCGGTCGGGCAACCGCCAGGAGTTAGCATGCTCCGGCGTGGATGAGGTCCCGTTCAGCGAAATCGTGCGTCCCGATCTTGTCAAAGGGGCGGTCGTGCGCAACGACTTCCCAGGGTTCCGTGAGGACTACCTCGTTCTCCACGCTCTCATCCGTCGTTATCGGCCAGATCGGTTCTTCGAGATCGGCACGAGCGTCGGTCTGGGTACGAAGGTGATCTGCAAGGCCATGAGCCAACGTCGCATCTGGCCTGATACGCGCGATCGCGTCTTCTCGCTCGACGTGCCGCCCGGCACTGATCCGTCGATCATCTATCCGCGAGGAGAAGATGGCCACCCCGCTCGTGCCGGCGCAGCGAACCGCTACCCCTACACCCAGCTGTTCGGCGACTCGCGCACGTTCGACATCACGCGCTACCTGCCGCTGGACGGGTGGTTCATCGACGGCAAGCACAACTACGAGTTCGCGATCAGCGACACTCGCCTCGCCCTGAGTGCGGATCCCAACCTGATTGTCTGGCACGACCTCCAGATCGAGGAAGTCGCGGAGGCCGTCAACGACGTGATGACGCAACGGCCCGAGTACGTGGTGCGAAGGGTGTCCGACACGCGCATCGGGTTCGCTGTGCGCCGTTCGATCTAGGTCTCCGCGCTCGCCGTGCCGCTTCGCATTCTGCATACGGTAGAGTTCTATGCCCCCAGCGTGGGCGGTGCACAAGAGGTCGTGCGCCAGGTGTCCGAGCGTTTGGCGGCACGGGGGCACGACGTCACGGTCGCAACGACAAAGGTGCCCGAGCGAGTGCGCCGGGAGCTGAACGGCGTCCACATCGAGGAGTTCGCCGTGAGCGGGAACGCCGCCAGGGGGATACGGGGCGAGGTCGACCGCTATCTGCGCTTCGTCCGCGATGGCGGCTTCGACGTAGTCATGAGCTACGCGGCCCAGCAATGGGCCACCGATGCCCTGTTGCCGATCGCCGGTGAACTCGACGCTGCCACTGTTCTGGCGCCGTGCGGGTTCTCCGCACTGAACGACCCGGCCTACACCGAGTTCTTTCGCACGCTGCCCAGGCACATGCAAGCCTGGGATCGGCTTGTGTTCCACTCGACCACCTACCAGGACGTCCGCTTCGCCCGCGAGCACGGGCTCGAGAACATCGAGGTCATCTCCAACGGCGCCGACGAGCGGGAGTTCAGCGTCGGCGATGACGAGCGGGCCGAGCGCCGCCGCCGCTTCCGGGCCGCGCACGGGATTGCCGACGACGAGCCGCTGCTGCTCACGGTCGGCAGCCACACCGGCGCCAAGGGGCACTCGGTGGTTCTCGCCACGCTCGGGCGCTTGCGGACCGCGCGTGCTCGGCTGGCGCTGATCGGCAACACAGTGCTCGGCACGGGCTGCCTGCCCGGCTGCCGCCGGCGCGCGCTGGCGGCAAAGGTGCGATCCGGTGGGCGGCGTACCGCGCTGCTGCTGGACCCGCCGCGCGATGGCGTGGTCGACGCATACTTCGCCGCAGACCTGTTCGTCTTCGCTTCGCAGGTGGAATGCTCGCCGCTCGTGCTGTTCGAGGCGGCTGCTGCGGGGCTTCCGTTCGTCACTGTTCCTGTGGGGAACGCCGCCGAGATCGCTGACTGGACTCATGCCGGCGTGGTGGTCGACGCCCCGCGTCGCAACGGTCTCGTTCGCGGTCGCTCCGCTGAGCTCGCAGTCGCGATTGATGAGTTGCTGGCCGATCAAGCCCGGCGGGCCACAATGGGAGACGCTGGAAGACGGGCGTGGCGTGAGCGCTTCTCGTGGGAACGAGTGGTCGATCGCTACGAGGCCATGTACCGCGATCTGGCTTGCCAATGTTCCGCGTGCGGTTCCTAACGAGCGCCCTGGTTTGCAGAACGTCGTTTGAGCGCGCGGCCCCGATCGTAGGCTTTCTCGGCGATAACGCGAAGTACGACGGGTGACGCCATGAGCGCGGTGCGTGCCGCTCTGAGGGGATGCCGTGGCCAGGCGCGGCGAGCGAGCTCGATGAGCTCGGCTGCACGCTCGCGGCGGATCCCTGATCGTGCTTCAGCGGCGGCTGCAGGATCCAAACGGCCTCGGTCAAGCGCGGCACGGAAAACCGCCTGCCGGGATCGAGTCATGACAAGCGTGTCGCCCGACAACGTACCCGGGGCGATGCGGTAGATGGCAAGCGGCGTCGGGTCGTACACCACGCGGTAGCCGGCTTCAATGATGCGCAGCCAAAGGTCGAGGTCCTCGACCGACCGTAGGCTGGCGTCGAACCCGCCGACCTCGGCGACGACTCTGCGCGGAACCAGCGCGCTTACGAAGATCGGATTCGCCCGCAGGAGCGACGCAAGGTCGACGTCCTCCCTGGGGCGCCCGAAGCGGGCACCGTAGGTCTCGTTCAGCGGCCCGTCGTCGCTGTACAGCTGGGCATCGCAGCAGACGATGCCGACGCCGGGTCGCGTGGCTTCCTCTGCGTCATAGCGGCCGATCAGGCGCCGCAGGTAGTCCGGTCGCCACGCATCATCGCTGTCGAGAAATGCGAGGAGTTCGCCATACGCGAGCGAGATCGCCGTGTTCCGCGTGGCGGCGAGCCCGCGATTCGTCGGGTGGCTCGCGACGCGTGTGCGCTCGTCATAGCTTCTCGCGACGGCAGCCGTGTCGTCGCTCGATCCGTCATCAACGACAACGATCTCCCAATCGTCAAACGATTGCTCGTAGACCGAATCGAGGGCCACACGGAGGTGTCCGGCGGCGTTATAGGCGGGGACGATCACCGAGACGCGAGGCACTCGTACCTCGTCCCGCTGTCATGACCGTACGCCGACGGCGACCGGATAGGCGTAGCCGGGAGGCTCATGGGTCCTGACCCGAAAGCCATGGCGGCGCAACAGCTCAGCCTGGTAGTCGATCCTCACGAGTTCTCCGAGCTCGCCAGCCACATGACCGGTGTTCGATTGCAGGACCACGGCCGAGACCCGATCGGGTAGCTGCGCGATGATCTGCTCGAACCGCTCACGGCCGAAGTGGTAGAGCACGCAGCTCGAGAACACGACGTCTGCGTCGATCGTCGAAAAGTCGAAGGTCGCGATGTCCTCTGCGCGGAACTCGACGTTGTCGAACGAATCTCCGGTGGCCAACTCGAACAGGTTCTTGACGAAGTACGCCTGCTGGACCACGTCCTGGCGCGGCAGGTTCGGATTCGTCGGCTGGATCGTCACGGCGTCGCGGTCGATGCCGATCACGCGCCGCGCGCCGGCCTGGGCGATGTACAGGCTGTACAGCCCGACGTTGCACCCGACGTCGTAGACGATATGGCCCGCCAGGTCCGGCATGTGCGGCGCAAGGCTGTACTCCCACTTGCTCCTTCCGCGCTCGCGGTTCACGAGGAACTCGGGCCGCTCCTTGAACGAGGGATAGGTGCGTTCGTGAATGACCCGGCCCTCCAGCTCGATCGGCGTGTACCACTCGAGGAACTCATCCTTGTAGTCGGCGAGATACGCATCGAACTGCTCCAGTGGACGAAGGGGCTGCTCGCGGATCACGGCCACGGGCGCCGCGCGCCGGCCCTGCGCCAACAGGATCGACGCGCGGTGGACGCCCTCGAGAAGGACGAACCGCTGTCGGAACCGGCGACGGATGTACTCCCCGGCGATGTAGTCGCTGTGATGCTCGCCGGCGAGATAGCGGAACTCGACCGACAGGAGGCGCTCGAACTGGTCGACCGAATGCTCGATCCCGTGGCCGACGCGTTCGCCATACGTCTTGAGGTACTGCTGATACGGCCCCCGATTCCCCATGACGAACTCGTAGTGCGGCGTCTTTGAGATGGGTGTCAGCCGGAACGCGAGGTTGTTGGCATCGGGGTCTCCGGTGGCAATCCGGGCGTACATCCGATCAAGAGACATCCGGCGGATCAGATAGGCCCGATCCCCGATGTGCTTCAGGCTGTCTGGAAAGCGGTATGCGAAGCGCAGGTTGCGGTGATCGACACGATCACCGAGCTCGGGTGGGCCGCTTACGCCGTCGCGCATGGATGGAATGGTGTTGGATCGAGACAATCGTATTCGCTACCGGATCGCCGATGGCCCGCTACGTCAGCGGTTTGGCGCCCGCGAGCCTAGCGATCTGGTGCGCACGGACGGCGACGCGGGGTGATCTGGCACGATCCGCGCGGTGAGTCCGAAGCTGAAGACAGGCCGGCTCGATCACGCGGACCCGCTGCCCGACGTCAGCGTTGTCATGGTGACCTACAACCGCCTCGAGCGTTGCCGCCGCGCGATCGCCTCCGCATTAGGCCAGGAGCCCTCCCCTATAGAGGTTGTCGTGTGCGACGATGGCTCCACGGACGGGACGCTCCAGATGCTGACCGAGTGGTCGAAGGCCGAGCCGCGCCTTCGAGTGCTCGCCGGCGAACATTGCGGCGTTCCCGCGCCTCATCGCAACCGGGGCATCCAGGAGGCGACCGGCGAATGGGTGGCTTTCCTCGACGATGACGACGAGTGGTTGCCAGGGAAACTGGCGATTCAGGCGAGATACCTCGAGGATGGGTTCGATGTCGTAGCGGGCAACGCCCTGCGCGCGACCACATCCGATCGTTACTTCCCACATGCCCCAGCGCTTGCGACTCCGTCGCGTGGGGCCCTGTTGCGAAGCAACCTGGTCGTGACCTCGACCGCGGTGGTACGGCGAGAGCAGCTGCTCGCCGTCGGCGGCTTCGATGAGTCCCCGTGGCTCGCGGGAGCTGAGGACTACGCGTTGTGGCTCACGCTGGTCGATCACAGAGCTCGTTTCGCGGTCCTCGGTGCCCCGCTTGTTCGCTACGACGACCTCGGAGAGGACCGGCTCTCGACCGGCACCTTGCGTGTGCAGCTGTCGGTGGCACGCCTCTTCTGGCGACGGTGGAGGGCTGCGCCGGACGACCGAGCGCTTCGGCGGGCGGCGCTCGCCAAGGCGTCGTACAGTCTCACTGTGGCCAAGGACGTCGTGCGTCGGCGACTGTCGTGATCACCGTGCGCCTGATGGGCGGGCTGGGCAATCAGATGTTCCAGTTCGCAACCGGCCGCCACCTCGCGTTGCGCCGCGGTGTTCCGCTTCGACTCGACACGAGCTGGTTCGGCAACCAAGCGGCAGGAGACACCGAACGCTCGTATGCGCTTGAACCATTCGTCGCTGACCTACACGCAATCAAGCAGCCCGTCGAACGGCCTCAGCCGCGCACTCGCTGGGAGCTGGCGCGCGAGCGGGTTGCTGAGCGCCTGGGACAACGACCGAACGTGATGAGGCAGCGCGGGAATGGGTTCGATCCGTCGATCCTGGATGCGCCCGACGGATCCCACCTGATCGGGTACTGGCAGAGCGCGAAGTACTTCGAGGATGTTGCCGATGTCATCCGCGCCGACTTCCGCCTGCGTGTGCCCCTCGGCGACGAAGCCCAGTCAATCGCCGGTGAGCTCCAACGTGCGAGCGACTCGGTGTCGCTCCACGTCAGGCGTGGAGATTACGTTCACAATCCGCGGGCGCGTGAGTATCACGGTATTCAAGGGTCTGACTACTACGCTCGAGGTGTTGACGCCATTGAGCGCCATGTCGGTCGCTCACTCCAGCTTTTTGTTTTCTCGGATGATCCCGATTGGTGTGAGCGGGAGCTGAAGCTCGGTCATTCGACCACGGTGGTGAGAGGGACTCGTGACTACGAGGACCTCATCCTCATGAGTTGCTGTGACCACCATGTCATCGCCAACAGTTCGTTCAGTTGGTGGGGGGCATGGCTGAACGACCGGCCGGACGCAACGGTCGTCGCGCCAGTGCGTTGGGCACGTGGCAGCAGAGATTTCGAGGACGTCTATCTGCCGTCCTGGCGACGCCTGTGACCAGTGTGATGATGGGCGCGGGCATCAACGTCGGGCGTTGGCGTGACGCTCTGTTTGAGCGGCTTGTTGATGGTGTTACCCGACACGTGCCCCTCCGCCGACTGCCGCACGCGAACGTCACCGCCGCGCCGCTGCCCGATCCTGACGTCGTGGACATTGTGACAGTGGCGTTTGAGAACGCGGACGTGATCGGCTGGCAGCAGGAGCTTCTTGCGCGCAACCTACGAGATCCTTACCGGCACACGGTTGTCGACAACTCGCCGACGGCTGATGCCAGGGCTCGGATTCGCGCTGCGACTCAGCGGTACGGAACCGGATACGTCGACATCTCCGTCCTTACGAGACGGTTCGCAGGCGGCTCGATGTCTCATGGCATCGCGCTCAACTGGGCGTGGTATCGACTGCTGCGTCCACGCGGCGCTGAGTTCGCTGCGTTTCTCGATCACGACGTTCTTCCGATCGCACCCACCTCCTTGCGAGAGGAAGTGGGTTCCGCTGGCGTGTTCGGACTCGTGCAACCGCGGCCTGATCGCTGGTACCTGTGGGCCGGCTTGTCCTGCTTCCGTCGTGACGTACTGGTCGGGCGCCGCGTCGACTTCCGCCCGGAGCCCGGCGTGACCGACACGGGCGGCCGCAACTGGGGTCCCGTGTTTTCGCGCGTTGACCGGGAGGCGCTCCACGTGCCACCGCACCGCTACGGTCATCTCCGTCCGGGCGATGATCCGCAGAGCGACTACTTCGAGATGATCGGCGACTGGCTCCATGTCATCAATGCCTCCCGTTGGAAGCCGGCTGCGGGCCGCGACGAGCTGGTTGCCGAGCTTGTCGGACGGTATCTCAGGGACTAACCGGGCTCACGCAACGACGGAATACTCGCGGTAGGCATCGGCGACCTCCTCGATGCCCCCGACGAGTTGCACCCGACCCTGATGCAGCCACATGCCAGTGGTGCAGTTCTCGCGAATGAACGCGAGATCATGACTCATGAGGATTACCGTGCAGTCCCGTTCGTGGAGGGAACGGATCGCGGCGGTCGCACGCGCGCGAAAGCTGTCGTCGACGACGGCGAGCACCTCGTCGAACACATAGATGTCGGCTGGGAAGCAAATGGCCGTCGCGAACGAGAGGCGCGCCCGCATTCCGCTCGAGTACCGCTTGAGGGGGGTGTCGATGTGTCGCGCGATGCCGGAGAACTCGAGGATCTGGGGAGTCGCGACTGTGATCTCCTCCGGGGAGAGGCCCAGAATGGTGCCGAGGAGAACGATGTTCTCCCGTCCGGTCAACTCTTCGTGGAATCCGGCGCCCACTTCCAGTAGCGGCAGAACGCGTCCCCAGACGTCGACGATGCCAGCTGATGGGACGGTGATTCCGGCGATCACCTGCGTCAAGGTGGACTTGCCCGAGCCGTTCTGCCCCACGATTCCGAACCGCTCACCTGCCCTGACCTCAAATGTCACGTCATCGAGCGCATTGAAACGCGTGAGGTTTCCGCCTCTGCCGAGCAGCGTTCGTATCGATTGCTGCAGGCTGACCTCGACTCCCAAGCGGTAACTCTTGGTGATGCCGCGGCAGCGGACGGCAGGCTCGTGTGTCACAGGAAATCAGCCATGGTGGTCTCCAACCGGGCAAAGACCCGCCAGCCGACGATCGCGAGCGCGACCGTCCATGCGGCCGCGATGATGATCGCCGTGATCGCCGGGTCCGAGCCGAGTATCGCCCACCGCCACGCTTCGATCATCCCTGTCAGCGGATTGATCCACAGAATGGTCTCGAGAGCGGGTGGCGCGCTATCAACTGGATAGCCCACGGGCGATATGAACGTACCCCCCTGAAGGATCAGCGGGACCATGGCGACCACGTCCCGGAAGCGGCTTGAGATCGAGGCGAAAAGAAGGACTGGTCCCCACAAGAGGAAAAGCAGCCACAACACCGCACAGGGCACCAGAAGCAACTGCCAGCGCGGTCCGCTCCAAACCACGGCGATCAGCGTGCTGATGACCGTCATCACCACGAGGGTTGGCCCGTTGGACAGCATCGCGCCGTGGATTAGCGCCAGCCGCGGCGCGGCGCTGCGCCTGACGATCGTGTTGTTGGCAAGGATGGCCTGGGTAGCGACCGCGAGGGTAAGCTGCGTGTAGTTCCAGACCGTCACCCCGACCAAGGCGAACAGGGCGTATGGAATGCCCGACGTATCGACCTGTGCGATGCCGGCGAACGCCACGGCCATCGCCGCAAGGAGGCCAAGTGGCTGAAGGACGAGCCAGACCGGGCCGAGCAGCGACTGCTTGTACTTGATGCGCATGTCGCGCAGCGCGGTGATCGCGGTGACCCGGCGCGTCGTCCAGATGTCCGAGAGCCGGACACGGCGCTTGGTGGCCTGGAGCACCGTATGCTGACTGCGTCGGGGCGCTACCGCGGCGTCGGTGCTCGGCGCCACGGCTCGCTCGGGAGCTGGTCGGGCGCCGCTTCGCATGTGGCAGCCAGTCTAGCCCCGGTCTCGGTTGGTGGCCCGGTTTCGGCCGAGACGGCGGTAAACGATGCTCGTCGCGAGTACCCCGGCGTCGGCGGTGTGCCGAAGCGCGGCCTCGAGCCGCAGCCGATCCGATCGTCGCTGTATCCACCGCGACCAGGCCATCCGCACGAGAGCTCGCTGGATGCGGATCGGCGATGAGGAGAGTCTGCCGCCCTGGGGGTCGTGGTAGCGCACGAGCGGTTCGGGTAGCACGAGGAATCGTGCTCCCGCATCAGAGAGGCGTAGCCAGGTGTGGTAATCCAGGGGTCCCCCTCGCAGCCACGGCAGGTCGGCAAAGCCGCCGATCGCTCGTAGAAGCGATCGGCGCGCCACGACGCTGGAGATGACGAGGGGGTTCACGTGCAGCAGCTCGCGCCGCGATGGCACGCGCGGTGCGGTGAGATCCGGGAAGTACAGCGGCCCGCTCGACCGCAGCGCGTTGGTGCCGATCACGTCGTACTCGTCTGCGACCAGGTGCTGGAGCTGGGCTGCGAGTTTCCCGGGAAGCCATTCGTCGTCGTCGTCCAGGAACGCGATCCAGTCGCCCGTTGCGTGCTTGATAGCGTGGTTGCGCCCGGGGCCGGGTCCGCCGCAGGCTGGATCGAATCGGTGGTACCGCAGTCGTGGCTCCTCGGACGCCCATGACTCGAAGCGCGCCCGAGTGCCGTCCCCAGAAGCGTCATCGCACACGAAGATCTCATTGGGTTGAGGCTCCTGGTCGAGCACTGAGCGGACCGCTCGGACCGCTTGCTCGCACCGGTTGTGCGTTGTCACAACTGCGGTGACGGAAGGCGGCGCTGCCATCCTCGCGCAGACTAGGGTCCCTGGTCGTGTGCCGCCCTATGACGCCCGAGATCCTGGCCGTCCGTGCGGTCCAGGCGTTCCTCGTCGCGATCCTGGTCCTGACTCTGTTCCTCGCGCTGGTCGTCCCGTACCACGCCACCGACGCGCTGGTGTTCGGCCAGTTCTCGCGCTGGATCGGCGTCGAGGGCGGCTTCCTGCACGACATCGTCGGCTACCCGCCGTACTCGCGCCCGCTCTTCTACGTCCCGCAGGGGTGGCTGTGGTGGCTGTTCGGCGCGCACGAGTGGATCGGCCGGCTGCTGTCGCTCGCGTTCTTCGCCGTGCTGCTGTGGGGCGTGTTCTCCGTCGCCCGCGACCGCACCCTCCCCGCGACGGCGCCGTGGCTGGCCGTGCTGCTGCTGTTCGCCTGCCCGGACGTCGTGCTGCAGGGGATCGCCGGCCAGACCGACGTCCCCGTGGCGGCGATGATCGCGCTGCTCGCGCTGCTGCTGTGGCGGGCGCCGCCGGGCCCGCGGACCGCGATCCTGATCGTGCTCGTCGCCGCGGCGGCGGTCCTGGCCAAGGCGACGGCGCTGCCGGCGCTGGCCGGGCTCGGCGCCGGGATGCTGCTCGGCGACCGCGCCGGCCTGCTGGACCGGCTGCGCTGGAGCATCCTCCCGCTGGCGATCGGGACCGGGCTCGGCCTCCTGTACGGCGTGCTGATGGCGCGCCACTTCAACCTCGCGCTGAACGAGTTCCTGGGTGGCGTCGCGGGCCCGGCTAGCGCCGATCCCTCGGTGGGCGCGGCCGGCGTCTCGACCGGTGAGGCGCCGCGCATCAGCGCCGCCGAGCGCGTCGGCAGCGCCGTCTCGTCGTTCACCGAGAGCGAGCGCCCGGCGATCCTGCTGCGCGTCGAGTGGCTCGGCCCGTACGTGCGGATGCTCGCCCTGTTCTCGCTCGTCTACGCCGCGGCACGCGTCGTCGCGATCCCGCACCGTCTCGCGACGATCGGCGCGCTCGGGCTCGGGCTGCTCGGCTACTGGATCGGTCCCGAGGTGCTCGCCGGCGGCGGCAGCGCGCTCGACGCCAGCGCGGGCGCCCTGGCCGGATCCGTCCTGCTGCTCGTCCCGCTGGCCGGCGTGCTCTGGTGCCCGCCCGACCAGCGCGGCGGGCGCCTGCTGTTCGCGCGCCTGCTCGCCTGGGGGCTGCCGCCGCTGATCGCCTGGGGCCTGTTCGGCATCCTCGGGGACACGCGCACCCTCTCGCCCGCCTGGCCGGCGCTGTTCGTCCTCGTCGGCGGCGTCGCCGCGATGGGCGTCGCCGGCCTGGCGACCCGCTGGCGCTGGCTGGCTGCGGCCGCGATCGTGCTCATGCTCGGCCTCGCCCTCCTCGACCTCCGCAACTACGACGGGCTCGGCGCGCGGCCCGACGGCACGATCAACAGCTTCCGCGCGCTGCGGGAGCTGACGCCCGGCACGTGGTTCGACCCCGACGAGGCGCGGATCGCCGCCGACCCGCAGCTCGGCGGGCTCGTCGTGGACCTGCGCGCCGCGCACCGGCCGGGCGACCGCGTGCTCACCAACGACGGGCGCATGGGGTTCTACTTCCTCGACGAGGTCACCGTCGCCCAGCCGCCGGAGTCCTGTGCCGACCTGGAGGACTACGCGGTGCTCGGCGTCCTCCTCAACGTGCCCACGCCGTTCGACCCGACCGGCTTCGACTGCCTCGAGCCGGTCCGCGTCGTGCCCGGCTCCTACGCGGTGTTCCGCGTCGTCTAGGTCCGCCGCGCCAGCACCCAGACGTTGCGGCGCACGAACGGCAGGCGCGCCATGGCCGCCAGCGGCTGCGGACGGCGGCGGTCGCGCGTGAGGCCCGACAGGATCCCGATCCCCGGCATCACCGACTCGTAGCCCGCCTTGACGACCGTCAGGCCCTGGTCGCGGAACAGCCGCTTGTAGCCGGTCAGCGTGTACGGGCGGCGGTGCGTGTAGTCGTCCCACACCCACCGCTGCGCGTCGGGGGAGGACGCGAACACGAGGCCGCCGGGGCGCAGGACGCGGACGGCCTCGCGCACGACCGAGACGGGGTCGAGGACGTGCTCGAGCAGGTCCTTGACGATGACCCCGTCGAAGCTGGCGTCCTCGAACGGGAAAGGCTGCTCGACGTCGTGGACGATCGCGTTGCGCCCGAGGGCGCGGGCGTGGTCGACGGCCTCGGCCGACACGTCGATGCCGACGTAGTCGCGGAAGTGGTCGTTGAGCCAGGCGGTGCCGCAGCCCACGTCGAGCAGGCGGTCGGTCGGCGAGAAGTGGTCGACGATGTCGCGGAAGTAGCCGGGCTCGTCGTGCCAGTCGAAGTAGCCGTGCGGTCCGCCGCCGGCGAGCTGCTCGCGGGCGACGCGGAGGATCGCGTCGACCACCTCGGCCGCGCCGAAGCGTCGCAGGAACTCCGAGGCGGTGACGGCGCCCTCGGGCGGGGCGACGAGGTGGTCGCGGAGCTCGGCGGCGGTCGCGTAGTAGGCGACCGGGAGGCCGTCGAGGCTGTGTGAGCGCAGCGTGTGCCGCAGCACGACCGGCCGTCCGTACAGCAGGCTCTCCAGGATCACCGTCGGCTGCGCCTCCATGCCGACGGACGGCACGACCAGCACGTCGATCCCGGCGAAGAAGCGATCGATGTCGTCGACCTGGCCGAGCAGCTCCACCCGGTCCGCGAGCCCGAGCTGGCCGATCCGAGTCTGCAGACGCTCCGCGTAGCCCGGGTCCTGGGGCGGGCCGCCGATGCGCAGCCGCTCCCAGGCGTCCGGGTGCGACGCCAGCTCCTCGACGAGCTCGACGATGCCCTTCTCCGGGATCAGCCGCGCGAGCACGCCCACGATCGGACGCGGCCCGCCCGGCGGCGGCGTGCGCCGGGCGATGATGCGCGCGACGTCGGCCTCGTCGAGGAAGTTGCTGATCGCCTCGATCTCCACGCCGGGGAGCTTGCGGCGGTACAGCTCGGCGGTCTGCTCGCCGACGGCGACCAGCGCGCCGATCCGGCGGTAGACCGCCCGCGCGGTGACGCGCGCCGCCGAGTTCTGCTCGTGCATCAGGTGGATCAGGACGGGCCAGCGCGTCATCGTGGCCAGGGCGGCGGTGGCGTACGCCTGGCACCGCGCGGTGTTGCCGATCAGCAGCGTCCCCGGCGGCGCGCTCTCGAGCTCCGTGCGCAGGCGCAGGACCGTGTCGGGCATGCGGGTGACCGCCGGGGGCACGAGGCGCGGGTAGCGGACGTCGACCAGCTCGAACCCGTTGTGGCGCACCGCGTCGCCGAAGGCCGACGACGCCGGGGCGAGGAACCGCACGGGCAGCTGCAGGTTGCGGAACGCCTCGGCCAGGCGCAGGCCGAACCGCTGCCCGCCGCCCATGATCAGGCCGTCGTCCAGGATCCAGACGGCGGAGGGCGTGGGCGCCGAGCTCATCGGCGGCATGCTATTCCTCAGGCGGTGCCAACCAAGGAAGAGCTGGAGCGCGCCGCGCGGCGCGACCGCGGCGCCGACGTGCACCTGCGGGCGCCCGCCCAGCTGCGCGAGTACGAGCGCGCGGTGGACCGCATCGTCGCCGACGGGCCCGGTCGCCTGCTGGACTGGGGCTGCGGCTTCGGTCAGCTCTCGCACATGCTCAAGGCGCGCGGCGTCGACGTCACCTCGATCGAGTGGCATCCGACGATCCCCGAGGGCGAGGTGCGCCGCCTGGAGCGCTATCCCGACGTCGAGGCGCGCTACACGCAGGACCCGGTGAAGCTGCCCTACGAGGACGGGGCGTTCGACGCCATCCTGTCGATGGGCGTCCTCGAGCACGTCCAGCAGCCCGAGGACAGCCTCGACGAGCTGCACCGGATCCTGCGTCCCGGCGGCCGGCTGTATGTCTACAAGCTGCCCAACCGCCGCTCCTACCTGGAGTGGATCGCCCGTCGCGCCGGCTTCTACTACCACGGCCAGCTCGAGCACGACCGCCTCTACACGCCGGCGACGGCGCGGGCGCTGGTCGAGGCGCACGGCTTCGCGGTCGAGGAGCTCGCGCTCGCGAACATGCTGCCGCTCGGGCTGACCCACCCGGTCACGCGCCGCCGCCGGTTCGTGGACGCCTACTGGCGGGCGAACCGCGCGCTCGCCGCCGTGCCGGGCCTCGACCGGATCGCGACGAACGTGGAGCTCATCGCCCGCCGGGTCCCGTAGCGGACGCGGCCGAGCCGGCGGAGCGGGCTAGCCTGCACGCGCCATGCACGTCGGTCTCAATCTGGTGTACCTGGTGCCCGGCGAGACCGGCGGCACCGAGGTCGCCGCGCGCGAGCTGCTCCCGGCGCTCGTGGCCGCCGCCGGGCCCGGCGTGCGCTTCACCGCGTTCCTCAACCGCGAGGCGTCGGAGGCCGAGGGCGGGCCGTGGAAGGACCTCATGGACTGGGTGACGGTCCCGGTCAACGCCCGCAACCGGGCCGAGTGGGTGCGCGGCGAGCAGCAGCACCTGCCGCGGCTGGCGCGCCGCGCGGGCGTCGACCTCGTCCACAGCCTCGCCAACACCGCGCCGCTGTGGGGTCGCTTCCGGCGCGTCGTGACCGTCAACGACCTCATCCACCGCTTCTACCCGGACACCCACGGCGGCCTGAAGGCGCGCGGCATGGCGTTCCTCGTCCCGGCCGCGATCCGCCGCGCCGACCGCGTCATCACGATCTCGGCCGCGACCGCCGACGACCTCGTGCGCGAGCTCGGCACCCCGCGGGAGAAGATCGACGTCGTCCCGCTCGGCGTCGGCACGACGGTCCGCGAGGCGGTCGCGCCCGCGACCGGCCTGCGCGAGCGCTTCGAGCTCGGCGACCGGCCGATCGCGCTGAGCGTCTCGGCCAAGCGCCCGCACAAGAACCTGCCGCGGCTGCTGGAGGCGCTGGCCCTGATCCCGGCCGAGCGGCGGCCCGTGCTCGTCGTCCCCGGCTACGGCACCTTCCACGACGACGCATTGGCCGCCGACGTGCAGCGGCTGGGGATCGCCGGCGACGTGCGGATGCTCGGGTGGGTCGACGGCGCCGAGCTCGAGGGCCTGTACGCGGAGGCGGCCGTGTTCGTGTTCCCGTCGCTGTACGAGGGCTTCGGGCTGCCGGTGCTGGAGGCGATGGCGCGGGGCGTGCCGGTCGCCTGCTCGGACCGCGGGTCGCTGCGCGAGGTCGCCGGCGACGCCGCCCGCGTCTTCGACCCCGAGCAGCCGCGCGCGATCGCGGCGGCGATGGAGGAGATCCTCGCCGACCCCGCGCTCGCCGACCGCCTGCGCGCCGCCGGGCGCGAGCAGGCCGCCCGCTTCACCTGGCCCAAGGCGGCCCAGGGCGTGCTGGCGAGCTACGAGCGCGCGCTGGCCGGCGGCTGAAGGCGGCGCGCGCGCTCAGCGCGTCAGCTCAGCGCCGGAACGACGTCGACGAGGCCGGCCGCCGCTCGCGCGAGGCGGCGGTCGGCGGTGATCAGCGGGGCGTCGAGGATCTCGGCGAGGGCGACGTAGGTGGCGTCGTATGCGCTGAAGGCGCCCCGGAGTTCCCAGGCCCGCGCCAGGAGCGGCCCGTGGTCGTGACGTACGATCGCGAGCATCGGGTACGTCTGCCAGCGCGCCGCCAGCTGGTCCGCTGGGAGCCGGCCCGTGATCGCCCACCGACGGAGGGCATGGAGCACTTCGATGTCCGCGAGGTGGGGCACGTGCAACGGCTGGTCGTGGGCCGCATGGCGATGGATCGGCTCCGATCGGGAGCTGTGCAGCAGCAGCTCGACGATGGCTGACGCGTCGGCGACGATCACCGCTCGGCTCGGCCCGCGCGGATCGCGTCAGCGGCGGACTCGCCGGGGTCGAGCGGCGGCAGCGCTTCGAGCCGCTCCCACATCTCGGCGGGGGTCGGCTGCCTGGCGTAGGCGATCAGCTGCTCACGCACGAGCTCCGACAGGGAACGGCCCTGCTCCGCGGCTCGCGCCTTCAGCCGGCGGTGGACGTCGTCGGGGACGTCGCGAATCTGGATCACCTTCGACATGCACTCTGCACCTTAGCGTGCAAAGTGCATGAACTCACGCCTTGACCGCGCGGATGCCGACGACGCGCTTGGCCGACACGAACTCGTCGTGCTCGGCGAAGTGGGCGTCGGCGGCGGCGCGGAAGCGATCCTCGAGCGCGGGGTCGTAGAGGTTGTACGACGACCAGTAGCCGACGAGCGCGTCGGCGGAGTCGAAGCGCATCGCGTCGGTGAACTCGTGGCGCTCGACGGTCGCGAAGCGCGCCTCGCACCAGCGCGGCGCGTCGTCCTCCATGAACGCCTGCGCCGGCGTCGCGCCCGGCACCGGCTCGCCGAGCAGGCCGAAGTGCAGCTCGCGCAGCTCGCGGTTGTTGGCCCGCGAGGGGCCGCAGAAGAACAGCACGCCGCCCGGCTCCAGCAGCTCGTGGATGCGGTCGATCACGCGCTCCTGGTCGTCGGCGTAGTAGAGCGCGTAGCAGGACAGCGCCCGGTCGAAGCGCGCCCCGCAGTCGCGGCCGGCGAGATCGTCGAAGCGCCCGCACAGCGTGCGCACGTTGGCGGGCGCGTCCGCGGCGATCACGTCCAGCGACTCCTGCGCGGCGTCGACGGCCAGGATCGAGCGCACCTGCGGCGCCAGCCGCAGCGTCTGCTGGCCGGTGCCCGCGCCGAGCTCGAGCACGCGGTCGTCCGGCCCCGCGCCCAGCAGCTCCAGCGCCCAGCCGGTCATGTCGCCCGTCGAGTAGCGGGCGTGCGCGGCGTTGCGGGCCTGCAGCGCGGCGGTGTCGGTGTCGAAGCGTCCGATCTGGCTCATCCGGAGGGCACCTTCGCGGTCGGGGACAGGAGGCCGCGGCGGCGCGACCGGCGCACGACCGTGGCCAGCGTGCGATCGAACGCGAGCGCGTCGAACGGCGCCATGCCGTCCGTCTGCTCGCGGTAGAACGCCTCGAGGCGGTCCGCGGCGTCGAGGTGCTCGTCGCCCCACCAGAACGGGTGCACGAGCAGCTGGACCGTCTCGCACGGCGGATCGCGCAGCACCGGCCGCGGGTCGCCGTGGCGCCAGGCGCCGGCCGAGTCGGCCAGGTAGCAGCGCATCAGCGGCGCCGCGTACGCGTTGACCATGCCGCACACGTCGGCCACGGGGCGCAGGGCGGCGACGAGCGGGTCGGCCGGGCGGTGGAAGGAGATCGAGCGGACGGGCTCGCCGAGCACGGCCTCGAGCCGATCCCGGCAGGCCTCGACCTCCGGGCGCACGTCCGCCAGCGCGAGGCCCTCGCGCTCGCCGCGCGGGCCGAGGTCCATGTGCAGCCCCACGTCGTGGCCCTGCTCGCGCAGCGCCGCCAGCGCGGCGCGGGCAGGCGCCCCGTCGAGGTCGTACAGCGGCGAGTCGACCATCACCAGGAACGTGGCCCGCACCCCGGCCTGCGCCTCGACGTCGCCGAGCGCGACCGCCCGCTCCAGCGACAGGTCCACGTCGTGGCGGACGACCAGCCCGGGCGCGTCGACGCCGTCGGCGAGCGGGCGCACGGCGTGGCGCTCGCGCGCGAGCGCCAGCAGCTCGCGCAGGAAGTCGTAGGTGAAGTCCCCGGCCCAGGCGCTCACGCCAGATCACTCACCTTGAAGCCGCCGCCGAGCTCGGCGAGCCGGTCGGCCAGCGCCAGGAACGCCGTGCGCGCGCCCGGGCCGCCGTCGTTGCGGAACGCGGCCGCGTCCTCGGGCGCGACCTCGCCGAGCGGGCGGGTCGCCTTCAGCCGCTCGTACGGGTCGAAGGAGGCGGAGTTCAGCCACACGTGCACGGGATGGAAGTCGAAGATCCGCAGCCCCGGCGGGTCGAGCAGCTCGTCAACCGACCACTGGGCCCGGGGCGCGTACATCTCCATGTTGTCCTGCCACACGTACGGCAGGCGCACCAGGCGCCCGCCCGGGCTCCACTGCTCGACCGCCTCGACGTGCGTGGCGCCCGGCAGGAACAGCGACACGTCGACCTCCACGTCGCTGCCGGCCAGCAGCGCGTCGTGCAGCGGCGTCGACTGCATCAGGCAGTGCGTGCGCACCGCCCGCGCGCCGGGGACGAGCGCGGCGCAGTGGGCGACGACCTCCTCCGGCGTCGCGCCGTGCGAGGAGCCGGCCAGGAAGTTCGGGTGCAGGCCCAGCTCGAACAGGTCGGGCCGCTCGTGCAGCCGCTCGACGGCCGGGCTCGCGTGCGTGACGAACCAGGTCGCGCGGACGCCGCGCTCGATGAGCGCCTGCGCGGCGTCGTCGATCATGAAGTCGGGCGCCCAGTCGAGGTCGAGCGTGAGCGCCGCCCGCGGGCCGGTCACGTGCGCACCAGCTCCTGCTGCAGGCCGGCCTCGAAGCCGATCGGGGCGGGGACGCCGAGGACGCGCTCGCACTTGGCGCGGTCGGCGGCGAACGCGGGCGGCTCGCCGTCGCGGGCCGCGAACACGGGCTCGCGTCCCAGCACGCGGCCGATCGCCAGCGCCATGTCGCGGATGCCCAGCGCCTCGGCGCCGCCGACGTTGACGAGGTCCAGCGCCCCCGCGGCGGGCGGGCGCCGCACCGCCGCGATCACGGCGCGGGCGACGTCGGCGGCGTGGATCGGGCTGGTCACCATGCCGCGCTCGCCCTGCACCTCGACGGGGCGGCCGGTCTCGACGCGGTCGATGAGGTCGGCGACGAGCCGCTCGTCGCGCACCGCCCCGTAGGTCGTGAAGATCCGCAGCGCGCGGACCGGCAGCAACGTCGCGTAGGGCGTGGCGAGCAGCTCGGCCGAGCGCTTGGACGCGGCGTAGATCCCGCGCACGCGGACGGGCGCGTCCTCGTCGAGCGGCTGCGGCCGGGGCGCGTAGACGGTGGCGGTCGAGGCGAGCAGCACCTGCCCGGCGCCGGTGCGGGCCGCGTGGTCGAGCAGCGCGGCGGTCGCGGCGACGTTGACGGCGACGACGCCGGGGCCGCAGGCGGGGAAGTCGCGGTACTCGCGCGCCTGGGCGAGGTGCACGATCGCGTCGAGATCGCCGGGCAGGCCGGCGGCGAACCCCGGCTGCGTCAGGTCGGCGCGGATCGTCGTCACGCCGGGCACCGGGGCGCGGGAGAGGGCGATCAGCTCCCAGTCGGCCGGCGCCTGGCGCACGACCTCCCGGCCGATCAGCCCGGTCGCGCCGGTCAGCAGGATCCGCATCGGCCGCAGACTATCCGCGGCGGGCGCCGCAACTCCGCCGCGTAGCCTCCGTCTCCGCTTCCAGCCATGTGCGGCATCACCGGCATCCTGAACCTCGACGGCGACCCCGTCGCCCCGCGCGTCCTGCGCGCGATGGCCGACGCCGTGCGCCACCGCGGGCCCGACGGCGAGGGGACCTACACCGACGGGGCGCTCGGGCTCGGCCACCGGCGGCTGGCGATCATCGACCGCACGCCGGCCGCCGAGCAGCCCATGGCCACGCCCGACGGGCGCTTCGTCCTCACCTACAACGGCGAGGTCTACAACTTCCAGGAGCTGCGGCGCGAGCTCGAGGCGCACGGATGGCGCTTCCGCTCGCGCGGCGACACCGAGGTCGTCCTCTACGCGCTCGCGCAGTGGGGCGAGGACGCGCTCACCCGCTTCAACGGCATGTTCGCGTTCGCGCTGTGGGATCGCGAGCGGCGCGAGCTGCTGCTGGCCCGCGACCGCTACGGGATCAAGCCGCTGTACTGGACCCGCCGGGGCGACGCGCTGCTGTTCGGCTCCGAGGTCAAGGCGCTGCTCGCCCACCCGGACATGCGCGTCGAGGTCGACCGCCGCGCGCTGCTGGAGTACTTCACGTTCCAGAACCTGTTCACGCGCCGCACCCTGTTCGCCGGCGTGGAGCTGCTGCCGCCCGGCTCGCTCCTGCGCGTGCGCGCCGACGACCGCGGCCCGATCGCCGAGCCGCGCGCCTACTGGGACTTCGACTTCCGCGAGCCCGACGGCCCGCGGGGCGACGAGCGCGAGTACCTCGAGGAGCTCGACCGGCTGTTCCGCCAGGCCGTCAACCGCCAGCTCGTCGCCGACGTCCCGGTCGGCTCCTACCTGTCGGGCGGCATGGACTCCGGCTCGATCACGGCGGTCGCCGCGCCGCAGTTCGACCCGCTGCACAGCTTCACGGTCGGGTTCGACCTGTCGTCGGCGTCGGGCATGGAGCTGGCCTTCGACGAGCGCGCGAAGGCCGAGCGCATGTCGTACCTGTTCAAGACCGAGCACTACGAGATGGTGCTCAAGGCCGGCGACATGGAGCGCGTCATGCCCGCGCTCACCACGCACCTCGAGGACCTGCGCGTCGGCCAGTGCTACCCGAACTACTACGCGGCGCGGCTGGCGTCGCGGTTCGTCACCGTCGTGCTGTCGGGCGCCGGCGGCGACGAGCTGTTCGGCGGCTACCCGTGGCGCTACTACCGTGCGGTCGTCAACGACTCCTTCGACGACTACGTCGCCAAGTACTACGGCTTCTGGCAGCGGCTGCTGCCGCCAGACCAGATCGAGCGGGTCTTCGCGCCCGTGTGGGACGACGTGTGCGACGTCGACACCCGCGCGATCTTCGCCGGCGCCTTCCACACCCACGCGCCCGAGCTGACCCGCCCCGAGGACTACATCAACCACTCGCTGTACCTCGAGGCGCGCACGTTCCTGCACGGCCTGCTGCTCGTCGAGGACAAGCTCTCGATGGCGCACTCGCTGGAGACGCGGCTGCCGTTCCTCGACAACGACCTCGTCGACTTCGCCCAGACCGTGCCGGTGGGGCTGAAGCTCGGCAACCTCGGCGAGGTCGTGCGCCTGGACGAGAACGAGCCGGGCTGGAAGACCGAGCGCTTCTTCCACAACGCGCGCGACGGCAAGCTGCTGCTGCGCCAGGCGATGGAGCGCCACGTCCCGCCGGACGTGACCGGCCGCGAGAAGCAGGGCTTCGCCGCGCCCGACGCCTCGTGGTTCCGGGGCGAGTCGATCGACTACGTGCGCCGGCGCCTGCTCGACGGCGACGCGCGCATCTACGAGTTCCTCGACCGCGACGCGGTCCGCGCGCTCGTCGACGAGCACCTCGCGGGCCGCGCCAACCGGCGCCTGCTGATCTGGTCGCTGCTGTCGGTCGAGGAGTGGTGCCGGACGTTCCTGGCCACGTAGGCTTGCGCCATGTTCAGACCACGACGGCGGCCGCTGATGCGCACCGCGATGATCGGCGGCGCCGGCTACATGGCCGGCAAGAAGGCGGTGCGGGGGCAGCAGCGCGAGCAGGACCAGGAGGAGCGCCTCGCCGCGCTCGAGCAGCAGCAGGCGGCGCCCCAGGCGGCGGCCCCGCCCGCTCAGGCCGCGCCGGCGGCGGCGCCGTCGACCGACGTGGTCGGCGAGCTCACCAAGCTGAAGGGCCTGCTCGACGCGGGCGTGCTGACGCAGGAGGAGTTCGATCAGGCCAAGGCCAAGGTGCTGGGGTCATGAGCACCGTCGGCCCCGTCCAGCTGCTGCTCGTCGGCTTCGAGCCCGACGCGCCGCTGAAGGGCGAGATCCTCGCCGAGCTCGAGCGCCTCGCCGAGCGCGACATCGTCCGCGTCCTCGACATCCTGGTCGTGCGCAAGGAGGACGACGGGCGGATCGCGCTCGTGGAGGCCAACGAGGACGGCGTCGCCGTCGCGCTCACCGGCCTGCACGGCGAGAGCGCCGAGGCCGCGCCGGTCCCGGCGCTCGACGTCGACGACCCCGACGTCTGGTACGTCGCCGACGAGATCCCGGCCGGCGCCACCGCGGCGGTCGCGCTGATCGAGCATCGCTGGGCCCTGGGGCTCAAGCAGGCGATGCAGGGCGCCGGCGGCCACCTGCTCGCCGAGGAGTGGATCCACCCGCTGGACCTGCAGGCGGTCGGCATCGACGCCTGACCCGGACCCGCCGCGGACGGCAACGTTCGTGGTGGGTCCACGATGCGGACGGCGGCCTCGTGGGGGCAGGATCGCCCCCATGATTCGATGCAGCGCAGGGATCGCCGTCCTGGGTGCCCTGGCGCTCGCCGCTCCGCCGGCGAGCGCGGCGCCGTTCACCGCCGGCACCGGCCACGACGCGCAGGTCGCGGTCGGCCCCGACGGCACCGGTCACGTCACGTGGCTGACCGACGAGGGCGGTGACGGCCGCCTCGTCTACTGCCGCGTCCCCGCCGGGGGCGAGGCGTGCGAGCGCACCGAGACGCTCGCCTTCCCGACCGCGGGCGGCGCCGCCCAGACCGTTCACTCCATGCCGCAGGTCTTCGTGCCGTCCGACGAGCGCGTCGTGCTCGTCGCGAGCTGCTGGAACTGCGGGAGCGGCGGCATCACGAACCGCACGTACCAGTGGACGTCGAGCGACCGCGGCTCGACGTTCGGCCCGCCGGTCGAGCGCGGCCGCGGCCTCATCGCCGACGGCCAAGGCGCGCTGCTGCCCGAGACCGACACGCTGCTGATCGTCGGCGGCGGCAAGTTCCAGGCGATGGGCGACGCGCCCCTCGGCACGCCGGAGATCACGCTCTCGACGACGCCGATCATCGAGTCGCCGGCCGTGGCGCCGGTGCCGGGCACCGATCAGATCGTCCACGTGTCCAGCGACATGGCGCGCCTGGAGCACGCCGTCTACGCCGGACCGCAGAGCGCGACCGCGATGGACGTCGAGGGCAACTGGCTGCGCGGGCAGCCGGTCGCCGGCGGCGAGGCCGACTCGCGCGGCGCCTCCCTGGCCGCCGGGCCCAGCGGCCTGCGCCTGGCCTTCCGGCGCGGAGGCGGCGGCAACACGATCCGCGTGAGCGCCTACGACCCGGCGACGCGCACGTTCGGCGCGCCGCAGGACGTGGTCCGCGGCGCCGGCGCCGACGAGCCCGACCTCGCCCAGGACCCGAGCGGCGCGCTCGCGCTCGTGTGGCGCGTCAGCTCCTACGGCGGGCGGCTGCGCTACGCGCGCACCGCGACCGGCGACGGCCCGTTCAGCCCGGCCGCGATGATCGCCCGCGGCGAGCGGTTCGCCGACCCGCAGGTGGCGGCCGGCCCGGGCGGCAGCGGCTTCGCGGTGTGGGGCGGCGCCTCGGGCGAGGTGCGGGTCGCGCCGCTGCCGCCGGCGGTCGCGGCGGCCTACGGCGGGCGGATGCGCACGGTCCGCGCGCGGGACTCGCGGGTGCGCTACCGGCTGCGCGTGCCGCGCGACTGCGTCCACGCCGGCCAGAGCTTCACCGCCACGCTGGCCTGGAGCCGGCGCGGCGGCGGCTCCGCGCGGGTCAGCCGCGTCACGTTCCGCATGGGCACGCAGACCCGCGTCGACGGCTCGGCCCCGTTCAGCCAGACGCTGACGGTCCCGGCCGACGCCGCGCCGGCGTCCCGGCTGAACGTGCAGGCTCGCGCGAGCGTCAGGGAAGGCGGCCGCCCGGTGCCCGGGCGGGCGCTGACGGGCGTCGTGACGGTCTGCGACGCATAGGCGCCGACCGGCGGGGGCGCCCGAACGGATTCGGGCGCCCCCGCTCGGGGCAGTCGGCGCCGATGAAGATCGGCTTCTTCCTCTCCTGCGAGGAGTACACCCCCGCGCAGCTCCTCGACCAGGCCCGCCGCGCGGAGCAGGCCGGCTTCGACGCTGCGTGGATCTCCGACCACTACCACCCGTGGACCGGCGCCCAGGGGCAGTCGGCGTTCGTGTGGTCGATGATCGGCGCGCTGTCGCAGGTCACGACGCTGCCGGTCACCACCGGCGTCACCTGCCCGACGCTGCGCACCCACCCGGCGGTGGTCGCGCAGGCCGCGGCGACGAGCCAGGTGCTGCTCGACGGGCGCTTCCGCTTCGGCGTCGGCAGCGGCGAGAACCTCAACGAGCACGTCCTCGGCGACCACTGGCCCGAGGCCGACGAGCGCCTGGAGATGCTCGAGGAGGCCATCGAGGTCATCCGGCTGCTGTGGACCGGCGAGCAGGTCTCCCACCGCGGCCGCCACTACCGCGTCGAGAACGCCCGCATCTACACGCTGCCCGACGAGCCGCCGCCGATCTACGTCTCGGGCTTCGGCCCGAAGGCGACCGACCTCGCCGCGCGCATCGGCGACGGCTACTGCACGACCGCGCCCGACGACCTCATCCGGCGCTTCCGCGACAACGGCGGCGGCGACAAGGTCGTGCAGGCGGGCGCGAAGGTCTGCTACGGCCCCGACCGCGACGAGCGGATCAGGACGATGCACGAGATCTGGCCCAACGACGCGCTGCCCGGCGAGCTGGCCCAGGTGCTGCCGACGCCGGCCCACTTCGAGCAGGCCAGCCGGCTCGTGACGCCCGAGATGCTCGCGGAGGTCACGCCCTGCGGGCCCGACCTCGACGAGCACCTCGCGTCGCTGCGCGAGTACGCCGACGCCGGCGTCGACGAGCTGTACGTCCAGCAGGTTGGCGGACAGCACGAGGCCTTCTTCGCGGCCTATGCGAGCGACGTGCTGCCGCGCCTGCGGTCGTAGACCGTCAGCGCGACGGCCAGCAGGACGAGCGCCGCGATCAGCGCGACCGTCTGGGCGACGTCGCGCACGCCCTCGCTGCCGCGCAGCGTCGAGGTGGGGTTGCTGCCGATGGCCAGCGGACCGGCGAGCAGCGCGACGTTCCCCGTCGTGCGCACGGTCAACGTGAACCGGCTCTCGCGCTCGGTGTGGAACGGCAGCAGGAAGGCGCGGAAGCCGATCTCGGGCGGCAACGCCGCGGCGGGAACGTCCCTCTCGGCGAGCAGCTCGCCGCGGTCGTCGCGGACCTCGATGCGGGCGACCTCGCCGGTCGGCGCCTGCGCCGCGCGCAGGTGCACGCCCGCGGCGAACGCCGAGGGCGCCATCGGCGGCGTCGTGCCCTCCTCGAGCACGCCGCGGGCGCCCCGCGGGGCCGCGAGCACGACCGGCTCGGTCGCGCCCGGCGACGCCTCCTCGCGCACCGCTCCGACGTCGTGGGCCAGGCGCGCCGGGTCGCCGGTCCACGTCTGCTGCGGCGCCGGCGTGCGCGCGTCGTACGACGGCCACAGCCGGTTGTAGCGGCCCTCGAGCGAGTCGTCGAGCACCGGCGCGATGCTCGCGTCGTGGCGCACCGCCGACACGGTCAGCGCCAGCGACACGAGGCCCAGCACCGCGAACGCGCCCCACGTCCACCAGCGCCGGTTGGTGGCCAGCAGGACGAGGATCGGGATCGCCGCCAGCGGCATCAGCACCACGAGCTGGCGTCCCGCATAGGAGCTGCCGGGGAAGCCGACGCCGCTCGCCCCGATCACCGCGAGGTAGAGGGCGGCGACGAGCACGCCGATCAGCGCCGGGCGCCCCAACCGCCACACGAGCACCCCGATCGCCACGACCGCCAGCAGGTGGACGGGGACCTTCGGGAACCAGCCGTACTGGGCGCTGAACAGCCCGCCGACGCCGAACCGGTAAGCGCCGGCGAGCGTCGGCTCGCTCGTCGAGAGCGCGTACTGGGCGCTCGGCCACGGCGAGCCGTACCAGTGTTGGAAGCCGACGGCGAACGCGATGCCCAGGACCGCGATCGGCGCGACCGCGCCGGCGATCGCGGCGGTCCGGCGCGGGTGCCCCCAGGCGCGCCACAGGCCGATCGCCGCCAGGCACAGCGTCAGCGGCAGGAACCGCACGTTCAGCCACGGCAGGAAGCCGGCGCACATCGCCGCGCCGGCCAGCGCCCAGGGTCCCGGCCGCGTGGTCGTGAGCAGCACGGCCGCCCCCAGCGACAGCGTCGCCGCCGGCGCCTCCGGGTACAGCGCCGTCGCGTAGACCACGAACGGCGCCGCCAGCACGGCCGCCAGCCAGGCGAGCCAGCGCAGGCGCGGCGACCCGAACGGGACGCGATCGAGCAGCATCATCAGCAGCATCGCCCCGATCGCCGCGATGACGACGATCTCGGCCCGCATCAGCGTCGGGCTCTCGGTGACCGCGGCGACCGGCGCCAGCAGCAGCGGCAGGCCCGGCGAGTGGACCGACACCAGGCCGTGGCCGCCCGGGAAGCGGAAGGCATGCGGCTCCAGCGCCGTCCCGCCGTACACGTCCTGGATCAGCTGGGGGTCGTCGTACTCGTTCGTCAGGTCGCGGTCGAGATCGCGCGCGATGCTGACGGCCTCGAGGACGTAGTGCGGCTCGTCGCCGTTGGGGGAGGGCAGGATCAGCACGAGCGCCGCGCCGAAGACGGCGAGGGCGATCGCGAAGGCGGCCGCGTAGCGGCGCACGGCGGGTGTGGAGGCAAGGCGCAGACGGGGCATCTTGGCGAGCCGGTCGGTCGAACTCCGTTGAGCGGCGCCGCCGCAGTGGGCGAATAGCATGAGGCGCCGCCATGTCCGAGACCCGCCTGCAGCAGGCCTTCCAGACCGCGCTCGACCTGCCGCCCGACACCGACTGGCAGTCGCTGGCGTACGCCCAGCACGAGCACTGGGACTCGCTGGGGCACATGGCGCTCGTCGCCGAGATCGAGGAGGCGTTCGACATCATGATGGACACCGACGACGTGATCGCCATGAGCAGCTACCCGGTCGCGGTGGAGATGCTCAGGACGCGCTACGACGTCGACCTGTGAGCGTCGCGCTCGTCACCGGGTCGACGCGCGGGATCGGGCTGGCCGCGGCGCGGCGGCTGGCCGAGGACGGGTACACGGTCGTCGTCAACGGCACCGACGCCGAGGCCGCGCGGGCGCGCGCGGACGAGCTCGGCGGCGACGCGCTGGCCTTCGACGTCGCCGACGCCGACGCCGTCCAGGCCGCCGTCCGCGAGCTGTTCTCGCGCCACAAGCGCCTCGACGTGCTCGTCAACAACGCCGGCGTCCTCGACGACGCGCTGCTGGGGATGATCCAGCCGCAGCGCACGTTCGACGTCAACGCGCTCGGCGTGCTGAACACGATGCAGGCGTGCGCGCGCCTGCTGGCCCGCGGCGACGGCGGCGCGATCGTCAACGTCGCCTCGATCATCGGGATCACCGGCAACCGCGGCCAGGTCGCCTACGCCGGCTCGAAGGCGGCGGTGATCGGCATGACGCGCAGCGCGGCCAAGGAGCTGGCGCCGAAGGTGCGCGTCAACGCGGTCGCGCCCGGGTTCATCGACACGGACATGACGCGCGCGCTGGGCCCCGAGATCTTCGAGGAGCGGGTGGCCGCGGTCGGCCTCGGCCGCGCCGGGACGCCCGAGGAGGTCGCCGAGGCGATCGCCTGGCTGGCCTCCGACCGCGCCCGCTACGTCACCGGACAGGTCCTCGGCGTCGACGGGGGGATGGTCATCTGAAGGCGCTCCTGGACCACGACGGCGTCGCCTTCGTCGAGGGCGACCGCACGTGGACGTACGCCGACCTGCGCGACAAGGTCGCCGCGATCGGCGAGCGCCTCCCCGGCCGCGAGCTCGTGCTGGTGCGCTGCGGCCCCGACGCGCTGTCGGCGATCGGCTACCTTGCCGCGCTCGCCGCCGGCCACGCGGTGATCCTCGTCGAGGCGGGCGCCGACCCGGGCCCGATCATCGAGACCTACGACCCGCGCTTCGTGATCGCCGACCGCGAGGTGCACGAGCGCGACGCCGCCCCCGCCGAGCTGCACCCCGACCTGCGCGTGCTGCTGTCGACCTCGGGCTCCACCGGCTCGCCCAAGCTCGTGCGCCTGAGCGAGCGCAACGTGCTCGCCAACGCCGCCTCGATCGCCGAGTACCTCGAGCTGCACCCGGGCGAGCGGGCGATCGCCTCGCTGCCGCTGCCGTACTCCTACGGGCTGTCGGTGCTGCACTCGCACCTGTTCGCCGGCGCGTCGGTCGCGTTCACGCCGCACTCGGTCATCCGGCCCGAGTTCTGGGACGACGTGCGCCGCCACGAGGCGACGTCGTTCGCCGGCGTGCCGTACGCGTACGCGATGCTCGAGCGCATCGGCATGCGCGACATGGACCTGCCCTCGCTGCGCACGATGACCCAGGCCGGCGGCCACCTCGACCCCGAGATCGCCGCGCTCTACGCGCGGCGCGCCCGCTTCTTCGTCATGTACGGCCAGACCGAGGCGACCGCCCGCATCGCCTACGTGCCGCCCGAGCGGCTGGCCGACAAGCCCGGCTCGATCGGGATCCCGATCCCCGGCGGGCGGCTGTCGGTCGACGACGGGGAGCTCGTGTACGAGGGGCCGAACGTGATGCTCGGCTACGCGCAGACGCGCGAGGACCTCGCCCGCGGCGACGACCAGGGCGGCGTCCTGCGCACCGGCGACCTCGGGTACGCCGACGACGAGGGCTTCTTCTACGTGACGGGCCGCGTGAAGCGGATCGCCAAGGTCTACGGCCAGCGCATCAACCTCGACGAGGTCGAGGCGGCGGTCGAGGGGCCGGCCGCGGCGGTCGGCGGCGAGGACCGCATCGAGGTGTACGCCGAGGGCGAGGCCGACGCGCGGGCGCTGGCCGCCCGCTTCCGGCTTCCGCCGCGGGCGCTGCGGGTGCACGCGGTCGAGCGGCTCCCCGTCAAGCCGTCGGGCAAGGTCGACTACGCGCTCCTGGCCGATGGCTGACCGGCAGTACGCGACGCCCCAGGCCGAGAAGGCCGCCCGCCTGAGCGAGCGGCTCACCGCGCTCGTGCACCACCACCGCGCCGCCTGCGAGCCCTACCGGCGCATCGTCGACCGCGTCGCGCCCGGCTTCGAGGTGGCCGAGCGGGTGGCCGACGTGCCGCACCTGCCGGTGTCGCTCTTCAAGACGCACGAGCTGCGCTCGATCCCGGCCGACGAGGTCTTCAAGACGCTCACGTCGTCGGGCACGACCGGCCAGCAGCCCAGCCGCGTGTTCCTCGACCGCGCGTCGGCCGCCGCGCAGACGCGCACGCTCGCGGCGACGATGCAGCACTGGCTCGGCCCGAAGCGGCTGCCGATGCTGATCGTCGACACGCGCACCGTGCTGCGCGACCGCGCGCAGTTCTCGGCGCGCGGGGCCGGCATCCTCGGCATGTCCCCGTTCGGGCGCGACCACCTGTACCTGCTCGACGCCGAACCCGAGGCGGTGCAGGCGTGGCTGGCCAAGCACGCGGGCGAGCCGGTGCTCGTGTTCGGGTTCACGTTCATGGTCTGGCGGCACCTCCCCGCCGGCCTCGACCTGCGCGACGGGATCCTCATCCACTCGGGCGGCTGGAAGCGCCTGGTCGAGCAGGCCGTGACGCCCGAGGCGTTCAAGGCCGAGATCCGCAAGCGCACCGGGATCGAGCGCGTGCACAACTTCTACGGGATGGCCGAGCAGACCGGCACCGTGTACGTCGAGTGCGAGCACGGCGCCCTGCACGCGCCCGACGACGGCGACGTGGTCATCCGCGACCCGCTCACCTGGGACGAGGCGCCGCGCGGCGAGCAGGGCGTCGTGGAGGTCGTCAGCACGCTGCCCGAGAGCTACCCGGGGCACGCGCTGCTGACCGAGGACCTCGGGCGCGTGGTCGCCGTCGACGACTGCCCGTGCGGGCGGATGGGCCAGGCGGTGGAGATCCTCGGCCGCGTGCCCAAGGCGGAGCTGCGCGGCTGCAGCGACACGGCGGGGCGCTGACCGCGATGCTCGTCGAGACGCTCGTCCCCGCCCGCGGCGAGGCGGAGCTGGAGGAGATCGCCGACCGGCTGGCGGCGCGTCCGAGCGCGCTGCCGTTCGCGCCCGAGCTGATCGACTTCTGCCACGCGCTGTCGCGGGCGCTGTTCACCGACCCGCGCGCCCGCCGCCATCCCGAGCTGGTGCCGCTGGCCTCGTTCCTGCGGCGCGCGTCGGTGACCGCGCTGGCCGACGAGTTCGCCTCGGGCGCGGTGGCGGGCGTGGCGCAGGTGCCGCGCGGGCTGGCCTTCCACGTGCCGCCGTCGTCGGTGGACACGATGTTCGTGTACTCGCTGGCGGTGTCGCTGCTGGTGGGCAATCGCAACGTCGTGCGCCTGTCGCAGCGGCGCTCGGAGACGACCGAGGTGCTGATCGACGCGCTCAACGCGGTCGTGGCCGAGCACCCGGAGGCCGGCGGCGGCCTGGCCGTCGTCTCCTACGGGCACGAGCTGGAGCCGAGCGCGCTGCTGTCGCGCGCGGCGGACGTGCGCGTGATCTGGGGCGGCGACGCGACCGTCGAGACGATCCGCGCGCTGCCGCTGGCCCCGCACGCGACCGAGCTGCTGTTCGGCGACCGCTTCTCGCTGGCCGCGCTCGACGCGGCGACGCCCGAGGAGGACCTGGCGCGGCGGCTGTTCAACGACGCCTACTGGTTCGATCAGATGGGGTGCTCGTCGCCGCGGCTGGTCGTGGGAGTGGGCGACGGGGCGCGGGAGCGCCTGGAGCGGCTGTTCGACGAGCTGCGCGCCGAGGTCGTGGAGCGCGGCTACGAGCTGGAGCTGGGCGCCACGCTGGCCAAGCGCGCGTACGCCTACGGCGCGCTGGCCGACCGCCCGGTGCGGGCCTACCGCGAGCTGGGCAACGAGCTGACGGTGCTGGAGCTCGAGACGCTCGACGGCTTCGACCGCACGCATCCCGGCGCCGGTCTCTTCTACACGGTCGCGCTCGACTCGCTCGACGACCTTGCCGACCACGTCGTGCGCAAGGATCAGACCATGACGGTCAGCGGCTTCGACGGCGAGACGCTCGGCCGGTTCGTGCGCGCGGTCAACGGGCGCGGGATCGACCGCATCGTGCCGTTCGGCGAGGCGCTGACGTTCGGGCGCTACTGGGACGGCTACGACCTGCTCGGCGAGCTGACCCGGCGGGTGCACGCGCCGTGAGCCGCAGCATCCACCCGACCGCGGAGATCGCCCCCGACGTCGTCATCGAGGCCGACGAGGTCACGATCGGCGCCGGCGTGCGGCTGCTGCCGGGCACGGTGCTGCGGGGGAGGTCGATCCGCATCGACCGCCGCTGCGAGCTTGGGCCCGACGTGCGCGTCGACTGCCGCGAGGTCGTGCTCGGCGAGGAGACGATGCTGCGCGCCCGGGTGACCGCGGCCGGGCTGGCGACGCCGCAGTCGCGGCTGGAGCTCGGCCGCCGGGTGCGCGTGTTCCAGGACACGTTCCTGAACCCGTCGATGCCGCTGACGGTCGGCGACGAGACCGGCCTGGGCGGGCGCTCGCTGATCTTCACGCACGCCGCCTGGCAGTCGATCCTCGAGGGGTATCCGGTCGAGTTCGCGCCGATCACGATCGGCCGCAACGTGTGGCTGCCGTGGCAGGTGTTCGTGCTGCCGGGCGTGGAGATCGGCGACGACGTGACGGTCGCCGCCGGCTCGGTCGTCTCGCGCTCGATCCCGGGCGGCTCGCTGGCGGCCGGCTACCCGGCGCGCGTGCTCAAGCGCGCGCCCGACTACCCGCCGACCCCGCCGCCGGAGGAGCAGTGGGAGATCGCCCGCCGCGTCTTCCGCGAGCTGGCCTGGTTCCTGACCGAGCGCGGCGAGACCGTCACCGCGAGCGAGGGCGAGGGCTGGCTGTCGCTGGGCCGCGTCGCGCTCGTGCGCTCCGCCGAGGTCGCCGCGCCCGAGGGCGCCGAGGTCGTCGCCGCGCTGCACGGCCGTCCGCCGGTCGGCGACGGCGTCACCTGGCTCGCGCTGCTGGACCGCGAGCGCGGCGGCCCCGAGACCGACCTCGCCGAGGCGGTCGCCGAGTTCGTCTCGCGCTACGGGCTGCGCTTCCAGCGGACGTAGCGCGGACGGCCCACCGCGCCGGCTCCTCTGGGCACGTGTGGCACTTTGACCACCACTGTGGTGGTCAAAGTGCCACACGTCGGCACCGGGTGGGCGGGCGAGGGGCGGACCACGGAGCCGGCCCGCTCCGCTCGCGCGCGCCGTTGTCAGATCGAGCTCGCATAGCGATCGCGAGGCGACAACGGTCCCGGGCGGGACGGGTGCGTGAGCGGGTAGCGTCCCGCCCATGGACCTCTGCCTGATGATCGAAGGCCAGGAGGGCGTCTCCTGGGAGCAGTGGCAGGCGATCGCGTCGGCCTGCGAGGAGCACGGCATCTCGACGCTGCTGCGCTCCGACCACTACATCGGCTTCCGCGACCCCGACAACGACGTGCTCGACGCGTGGTCGACGGTCACGGCGCTGGCGGCGACGACCACCACGCTGCGGCTCGGCACGCTCGTCTCGCCGGGCACGTTCCGTCACCCCTCGGTGCTCGCGAAGATGGCGGCGTCCGCCGACCAGATCTCGGGCGGGCGCATTGAGGTCGGGCTCGGCGCCGGCTGGAACGACCGCGAGCACACGGCGTTCGGGCTGCCGTTCCCCGACATGGGGACGCGCTTCTCGATCCACGAGGAGCAGCTAGCGATCGTGCGCGGCCTGTGGGGCAAGGGCACGTTCACCTTCGACGGCGAGCACTACCAGCTCGACGGCATCGACGCGCACCCCAAGCCGGTCCAGGACCCGATGCCGCTCATCGTCGGCGGCAAGGCGCTGCCGCGCAGCGTCGACCTCGCCGTGCGCTACGCCGACGAGTACAACACGGTGTTCTGCTCGCCGGCCGTCGCCGCCGAGCGGCGCGGGATCGTCATGGAGGCCTGCGAGCGCGCCGGCCGCGACCCGGCGACGATGCGCTTCTCGGCGATGATCACGTTCATGCCGGCCGCCGACGAGGCCGAGCTGCGGGCGCGCACCGAGCGGATGCGGGCGATCGGCCACGAGCCCGACCCGGACGTCTGGATCATGGGGCTGCCCGACCAGGCCGGCGCGCGGCTGCGCGAGCTCGCCGACGCCGGCTGCGACCGCGTCATGCTGCAGATGCTGCTGCACGACGACGTCGACCAGATCGCGCTGGCCGCGCAGCTGCGCGAGGCGGTCAGCTGACGTCGGCCGGGATCGGCGCGGTCATCAGCCGGTCGACGAGGTCCGCGTAGCCGGCCTTCAGCCGGTCGAGGTCCATCCCGCGGACCTTGCGCTGATGCGCGAAGACCGGCGCGGTGAGCGCGCCGAGCAGCACGTCGGTGGTGTAGGCGGCGTCGCAGTCGGGGCGCGCCTCCTGCACGAGCGCGTGCACGTGCAGCCAGAGCGCCGAGTACGGCTCCGAGCGGAGGTAGTTGCCGCCCGGGGCGCTCTGGGCGTCGAGGAGCAGGTCGAGGTGGTCCTCGAGACGGTCGAGCATCGCCTCGCCGAACGCGCGCAGCCGCTGGCACGGCGGCGCGCCCGGCCCCAGCGGCGGCGGGCCGTGCAGCAGCGCGTCCTGGAAGTCGCGGTCCTTCTCGTCGAGCACGGCCAGCGCCAGCGAGGCGCGATCGCCGAAGCGGCGGAACAGCGTCCCCTTGCCGACCCCGGCCTCGGCCGCGATCGCGTCCATCGAGGTCTCGGCCACCCCGCGCTCGGCGAACAGCCGCTCCGCGGCCGCCAGGATGCGCCGGCGGTTGCGCGCGGCGTCCGCCCGCTCGGGCGGGTGGGGCTCGAAGAGCGGGAGGTCGACGGGGGTGGACACGATCGCAAGCATCTCGAACGGACTTCAGTCCGGTTCATGGTATCGTGATGCCCGTCCAAACGGACCGCAGTCCGCAAACCGACCGCTTCAAGGAGCACCTATGGCCACCGACGTCACCCAGGATCGTCTCGCGGGCACGTGGAACTTCAACCGCGTCCACTCCTCTGCTGCCTTCTCGATCGACTACCTCGTCGCCGCGTTCCGCGGTGAGTTCGACCAGTTCGAGGCGCAGCTCGCCGACGGTCAGCTCAGCGGCTCGGTCGAGGTCGCCTCGATCAACGTCAAGGACGAGAACCTCGCGGCCCACCTCCAGGGCCCGGACTTCTTCGACGCCGAGAACCACCCGAAGATCAGCTTCCGCTCGTCGCGCCTCACGCTCGACGGCGACCGCGTGGAGCTCGACGGCGAGCTCACCATGCGCGGCGTCACGAAGCCGATCCACGCCACGGGCACGGTCAGCGGGCCGACCGAGGACTTCATGGGCAACACCCGCCTCGGCTTCACGTTCGAGACCACCGTCAACCGCCACGACTTCGGCGTGAGCTGGAACGCCGACCTGCCCAAGGGCGGCAAGGCGCTGGGCGACGACGTCACGCTCCACGTCGAGCTCGAGTTCGTCAAGGCGGCCTGAGGATGCGGATCCTCGCCATCTCGGGATCGCTGCGGCGAGGCTCGCACAACACGGCCCTCCTCCGGGCGGCGGCAGACCTGCTGCCGCCCGGGGTGGAGCTCGTGATCCACGACGGGCTGCGCGACATCCCGCCCTACGACGACGACGTGCGCGAGCGCGGGCGGCCGGCCCCGGTCCAGCGGCTGTGGGACGAGGTCGAGGAGGCCGACGCCGTGCTCGTGTCGACCCCCGAGTACAACCACTCGATCCCCGGCCAGCTCAAGAACGCGCTCGACTGGCTGTCGCGGCCGCTGGCCGAGTCGCCGCTGCGCAACAAGCCGGCGGCGGTCGTCGGCGCGTCGACCGGCATGTTCGGCGCCGTCTGGGCGCAGGCGGAGACGCGCAAGGTGCTGTCGGCGATCGGCGCCCGCGTGCTCGACGTCGAGCTGCCCGTGCCGACCGCTCACGAGCGCTTCGAGGACGGCCGGCTCACCGACCCCGAGATCGAGCAGGCGCTCGCCGACGTCGTCAACCAGCTCGTCGCCGCGGCGCGAGAGCGCGCCGAGGCGAAGGCTGCGGCGGCGTAGGCTCTGTCCGGTTCGGCGCCCCTCGTGCGTCTGACCGGCACATGACCCAGCTCGAGACGATCTTCCACGAGCAGCGGCGGCCGCTGATGCGGCGGCTGCGCCGCATCGTCGGCGACGAGGAGACCGCCGCCGACCTGTGTCAGGAGACGTTCGTGCGCGCGTGGCGCAAGGCGCCGCGCGACGCGACCCCCGAGCAGCACCGCGGCTGGCTGCACCGCACCGCCGCCAACCTCGCGCTCGACGAGCTGCGCCGCCGGCGCCTGCGCGACCACGCGCCGCTCGACGAGCAGCGCGACGGGCGCCCCGACGCGGAGCCGGCCGAGCGGATGGCCGCGCGCGAGGCGATCCGGCAGCTCGCGCCGCACGAGCGGCTCGTGCTGCTCCTGCGCTTCGAGGGCGGGCTCAGCCACCGGGAGATCGGCGCCCTCCTCGACATCAGCGAGGAGGCCGCTCGCAAGCGCGTCGAGCGGGCGCGCAGCGCGTTCATGGCCGCGATCCGCCGCGAGCGCCCCGCCGACGAGCCGCTGATCCTGTTCATCCGCGGCGAGCACGACGACGCGCCGTTCCGGCGATGGATCGAGCGCGCCGGCGGGCGGCTGCGGGCGATCGACCACGGCGAGCTCGAGCGCGAGCTGGCCACCGCCGACGGGCTGCTGCTCGGCGCCAGCCACCGCGACGTCCATCCCGCGCTCTACGGCGAGACGCCGCGCTTCCACGACCCGGGCGCCGACCTCGCCGCCGACCGCCGCGACCTGCGCGCGCTGCGCGTCGCGCTCGCGCACGACGTGCCGATCGTCGGCGTCTGCCGCGGCCACCAGCTCCTGAACGTCGCGCTCGGCGGGACGCTGTGGCAGGACCTGGAATCCGACGGCGCCAGCGACGCCGACCACCGCGGCGGCGACCACGCGATCCACACCGGCGAGCACTCGCTGTCGCGCACGATCGTCGGCCGCCGAGCCGCGGTCGTCTCCGAGCATCACCAGGCGGTCCGCCGCCTGGGTCGCGGCGTGCGCGTCACGTCGGCGACGCCCGACGGGGTCGTCGAGATGCTCGAGGTGCCGGCGCGGCGGTTCGTGCTCGGCCTCCAGTGGCATCCCGAGCGGGAGGAGGTCGCCGAGGCCGGCGACCGCGTGGCCGACGCGCTGGTGAGCGCGGCCCGCACGCGCCGGGCGACGCTCGGCCGCCGGGCCGCCTGAGCGCGGCGCTCACGCGCCGTCGAAGTAGCGCTGCAGGCTGGGCGCGACGAGCGCGACGAGCTCGTCGTGCCCGGCCGAGGCGATCGGCTCCAGCTCGATCACGTAGCGGGCGAAGATCAGCCCCACGAGCTGCGTGCCGGCGCCGGCGGCGCGCAGCGCGGCGTCGGGGCCCGGGATCGCCTCGGCCAGCCGCGGCACGATCTCGCGCTCGACGAACCCGCGCAGGAGCGGGGCCTCGCTCTCGATCGAGCGCACGATCGCCCGCAGCGGCGCGCCGGTCTGCGGGTCGTCCCACACCTGCAGCAGCAGCCGCACGAGCCGCTCGGCCAGCCCGTCGGCGCCCTGGTCGATGACGCTCGCGATCGCGTCGGCGGGGTTGACCGGCAGCGCGAGGGCGGCCGCGAACAGGTCGCGCTTTGACCCGAAGTAGTAGTGGCCGAGCGCGACGTCGACGCCCGCCTCCGCGGCGACGGCGCGCATCGTCGTGCCGTCGTAGCCGTGCTCGGCGAACTGCCGGCGGGCGGCGGCGAGGATCGCCTCGCGGGTGTCGGAGCGGCCGGGCCGCCGTCCCTTCTTCATCGCACGTTGAAATATAGCGCCCGGTCCGCTAGCCTCGCCTTCAACAATTGTTGAATTCTTTGCTCCTGGAGGCTCGCATGCCCCGCGAACGCCGCCGCATCCTCATCACGATGTGCCTCGCGCTGGCGACCGTCGTCAGCTCCGTCGCCTCGCTGAACGTCGCCCTCCCCGACCTGGCCCGCGACACCGGCGCCACCCCCACCGAGATCCAGTGGATCGTCGACGCCTACGCGCTCGTCTTCGCCGGCCTGCTGCTGCCGTCCGGCGCGCTCGGCGACCGGCTCGGGCGCCGGCGCGTCCTGCTCGCCGGCCTGGCCGTCTTCGGGGCGGCCGCCGCGGCGGCGACCCTCATCGGCTCCCCGGGCGCGCTCACCACCGCGCGCGCGGCGATGGGCCTGGGCGCCGCGCTGATCATGCCGGCGACCCTGTCGATCATCACCAGCGCCTTCCCGGCGGGGGAGCGCGAGCGGGCGGTCGCCGTGTGGGCCGGCGTGGCCGGCGGCAGCGCGATGCTCGGCCTGCTGACGTCCGGCCTGATCCTCGAGCTCTTCTCGTGGCCGTCGATCTTCGTGCTCAACGTAGTGCTCGCGATCGTCGCCGCCGCGGCCGCGCTGCGCGTCGTGCCCGAGGGCCGCGCCGGCGACCGCCCGCCGCTCGACGTCGTCGGCGGCGCGCTGTCGGCGCTTGCGCTCACCGCGATCGTGTGGTCGTTCATCGAGGCGCCGCGGCGCGGCTGGGGCGACGGGCTCGTCGTCGCCGGGTTCGTCGCCGGCGTCGCGCTCGGCGCCGCGTTCGTGGCCTACGAGATGCGCCGCGACCAGCCGATGCTCGACCCGCGCCTGTTCCGCCGCCCCGGCTTCAGCGCCGGGTCGCTGTCGCTGCTCGTGCAGTTCTTCGCGATGTTCGGCTTCATCTTCGTGCTGATCCAGTTCGTCCAGGTCGTGCTGGGCTACTCGCCGCTGCAGGCCGGGCTTGCGCTCGCGCCGATGGCGGTCGTGCTGATCGGCGTGTCGTCACGCGTGCCGACGCTCGTCGCGCGCTTCGGCGTGCGGCGGGTCGGCCCGCCCGGCCTGGTCATCGCGGGCGCCGGGCTCGTGATCCTGTCGACGCTGGAGCCGGGCTCGGCGTACTGGCACCTGCTCGGCGGGCTGCTCGTGCTCGGGTTCGGGCTCGCGCTGTCGACGACCCCGGCGACGACCGCGATCGTCGAGTCGCTGCCCGAGGGCAAGCAGGGCGTGGCGTCGGCGGTCAACGACGCGGCCCGCGAGGTCGGCGGCGCGCTCGGCATCGCCGTCCTCGGGAGCGTCCTCGCCGACGCGATCGGGTCCAGCACGGCCGATCCGGCGACCGCGTTCGCCGACGGGCTGTCGGCGACGCTGCTCGTCGGGGCGGCCGTGCTGGCGGGCGGCGCCGCGCTCGTGGCGCTGCGCCTGCCGGGACGCCGCGCCGGTCAGGCCCCGGCGGCCGTGCCCGGGGCGAGCCGGTAGAAGTGGTAGGAGCGCCAGTCGTCGACCCGGTGGTCCTCCTGGTCGACGACGGCGAGCCCGGCGCGGGCGAAGAGCGCCGTGGCCTCGTCGGGGCCGAAGCGCTCCATGTGGAAGCGGTCCTCGGCGCCCTCGGGGACCTCGAGCGCCTCGTACCAGTCGTGCGAGACCGCCGGCTTGGGCGCCCCCTCGCGCTTGTGGCCGAGGTAGACGGCGATCGTGCCGCCGGGGCGCAGGACCCGCACCGCCTCGGCCAGGGCGAGCGCCGGGTCGACGAAGTGGTCCAGCGTGCCGGCGAACAGCACGACGTCGAAGCCGTCGTCGGCGAACGGCAGGTGCTCGGCCAGCGCCCGGTGGCGCTCGTAGCGGGCCTCGCTTTCGCCGACGAGCGGGTCGACTCCGACGAACCGCGTGCCGGGCGCGTGCGCGTCGAAGTAGGACGGCCACGGCTGTGGGCCGCAGCCGACGTCGAGCACGTCGCCGTGCAGCCCCGCGAAGCGCGAGAAGCGCGCGACGTCCTCGCGGTCGCCGACGCCGAGGTTGTGCTCCGGATCGGCCTCGTAGGAGACCGCGCCGTTGCGCTGCAGCTGCTCCCACACCTCCCACTGGCCGGGCGTGAGCGCGTGCCGGGGCGGCGTCAGGTCCCACCCGAACGGCAGCCGCCGGTAGGTCGTGCCGCAGCCGGGGCAGTCGACCGCGTCGCCGTCGAGCGCGGGCAGGGGCGTGCGGCAGGCGGGACAGGCGAGCGTCATGCGGCCGCGCAGGCTACCGCCGCATGCGCGGTGGGCGCGCTCAGCGCCGGAACGCCCGGCACGCCGCCGCGTGCAGCAGCGGCGTCAGCCGGCGCTCCACCACGGGCGCCAGGTCCTCCTGCGGGGTCGACCCGACCGCGGCGGAGATCACCACGGAGCGCCGGCCCCGGCGGTCGGCCAGCGCCCACGTGCGGTAGCCGGAGATCTCGCCGCCGTGGCCGTACATCCACCCGCAGCGCGTCTTCACCCAGTTCACCGCCAGGCCGTAGCGCATCGGCGGGAACCCGGGGTGCGCGAACTCGCTGGCGCGGTCGACCATCGTCGCCACCGCGCCGGGCTCGAGCAGGCGCCCGGCCATGAGGGCCCGCACGAAGCGCCCGATCTCGGGCGGGGTCGAGTACGCGCCCCCGGCGGCCCAGCCCCACGTGGGCGTCCACGAGGTGGCGTTGACCCGCCGGCCGCCCTCGAAGACGTAGCCGTCCACGTGCGGCCGGGGGAGCGTCGCGTCCATGCCGATCGCGGTGCGGCGCAGCCCCAGCGGGGCCGCGATGCGCTCCTGCACGGCCTCGTGGTAGGACCGGCCGGTGAGCGCCTCGATCACCAGCCCGAGGATGATCGTGTTCGTGTTGGAGTACTCGAAGCGCTCGCCCGGCGGGAAGTCCGGCGGCTCGGCGAACGCGAAGGCCAGCAGCTCCGGCGGCGTCCAGACGCGGTCGCGGTCGCGGCCGGCCTGCTCGGCGAACACCGGCGAGCGGTTGTAGCTGTACAGGCCGCTGCGCATCCCCAGCAGCTGCGCGATCGTGATGTGCCCGCCGCCGGGCACCACGCCCGGGAGCACCCGCTCGACCGGCTCGTCGAGCTGCAGGCGGCCCTCCTGCGCGAGCTGCATGATCAGCGTGGCGGTCATCATCTTCGTGACGCTGCCCACGCGCATCACGTCGCCGATCCGCGCGCGGCCCGGACGGCCCAGCCGGCGCGGGCCCTGCGCGTAGCGCTCGCGCGCGCCGGGCCGCACGACCAGGGTGCGCACCGACGGGACGCCCAGCGCGCGCAGGCGCCGCATCGCCTGGCGCACGTCGGCGCGGGTCGTGCCGGCCGCCGCCGTCGCCTTGCTCTCCGCGCGGCTCGTCGCCGCACGTGCGTCGCCCGCGACCGCCAGGACCATCGTCGCGGCGACCGCCGCCGCCAGCGGCCATCCGAGGCCGCGTCGCATTCCGTGCCCGATCATCCGAATCACCACCGTCTCGAACGCGAACGTGGGGTTCTAGCACTCCCGTCGCGTTCGTGCCCCGCCGTCAGTGGCCCGGCGCGGTCCCGCGCATCAGCGCGTCGACGATCGACAGGCCGGGCGGCGCGCCGGTGTCGGGGTGCGCGAAGCCCAGCAGCTCGAAGCCCAGTCCGGCGGCGGCGTACTTCGGCTCCTCCTGGTAGCCGTCGGCGCCGTCGCCCGACAGGTACGCGTCGCCGCCCACCGCGCGCACCAGCTCGATCAGCAGGTCGGTGCCGGCCGCGTCGGACGGCGGCAGGTCGGACTGGCGCACGAGCTTGTGGGCGTGCTCGGGGGCGAGGCGCCGGATCGCGTGCTCGTTGAGCTCGGCGATCCGGTCGGTCTCGTACTCGAGCAGCTCGCGCACCAGCGGCATCGTCGCCTCGAACCCGGGCATCCGCGCGTAGTTCATCTCGATCGTGCGCAGCGCCTTGCGCCGCCACGGCTGGCGGTCGTCGACGCGCACCTCGCGGATGCGCTGCACGCCCTCGCGCACCACCGGCACGGTCAGCCATGCCGGCTTCCCGCCGATCATGAGCTGCACGCGGTTCGTGTACGTGCCGCGCGACGTGCGCGGGAACTGCACGTCGTCGAGCAGCACGAACCGGTCGCTGCGCGCGAGCTTGGCGAAGAAGCCGAGCCACGGCAGGAAGTTCGGCTGGTGGCAGGCGACGAGCACGCGGTCAGGGGTGGTGGGCCTGCATCTCCAGGACGGCCTTCTGGTCGTCGGTGGCGAGATCCTCGACCGAGGTCCCCAGCCGCGCCGCCTGCTCCTCGAGGATCTCGCGCAGCGGCCGCCCCGACCACAGCGTCGGATGCGTGAGGAACTGGATGCGCCCGGCGGTGCGCAGCTCGTGCTCGGGGTCCTTGCCGCGCCAGTTCTGGTTGGAGTCGCTGAGGTAGGCGATCTCGCTGAAGAACCGCGGCGCGTACGTGTTGATGCGATCGCCGAGGTCGAGATGGCCGACCGGCCGCACGCCCGGCATATGGAACGACACGACGCGGATCGGCGTGTCGTAGCGCTGCTCGAGCAGGTCGGCCTCGCGCTCCACGCCCTCGAGCACCTCGTCGTCGGAGTCCATCGCGCTGGAGTCGAAGTGCAGGCCGAGCTCGTGGCCGTCGTCGAGCAGCGCCGCGACCGCGCGATCGGCCTCCTCGTCGAGGTCGTAGAACGGGGTGCGCACCTGCAGGCAGTAGGTCGCGACCTTGCCCTGCTCGGCCTCGACGCGCGACATCGGCTCGATCCACCGCGGTCGGTCGTCGATGTCGTGGCGCAGCAGGAGCGCCCGCTCGGGCAGCTCGTCGGTGAACCGGTAGGCCGGCGGCCCGAGGGCGATCAGCCGCCCGTAGTCCTCGAACGTCATGGCGCTCTGCGGAAACGCGGGCGAGGCCTCAGCGGGCGTCATCGTCGCCGCGCCGTGATCGTGATGCCCGAGCGGTGCACGTGCTCGGCCTCGATGTCGAGGCCCGCCTCGTCGCACCACCGGCGCACCTCCTCCTCCGACTGGCGGAACGCGTGCTTGGGCGCGTACCAGTCGAAGTTGATGTGGTGCATCTCGCCGAACGTCATGTCCGGGTCGTAGTAGGCCTTGGCGATGTCGTAGTAGAAGAGCCGCTGCAGGTTCACGCGGCCGGCCTTGATCCCGAGCAGGTCGATGTCGTCGGGGATCTCGACCTCGACGTTCAGCTCGCCGAGCGCGATCCCCAGCTTGGTCAGCGGCTCCAGCGCCTTCCACGCCTCCTCGGGCGTCATGTGCTGCAGCTGCTCGCGGATCGCGTCGTCGGTGAACTCGCGGATCAGCGACTTGCGCCGGTAGACGTAGAACAGGATCCGCCCGCCCGGACGCAGCAGCGGCGCGACCGCCTTCAGCGCCCCCTCGGTCGAGTCGTTGTGGTGCAGGACGCCCTCGGCGAAGATGACGTCGACGCTGCCGGGCTCGAGCGGGAGCTCGCGCAGGTCGGCCTGCAGGAACTCGGCGTCGTGCAGCCCGGCCTCGCGGAACCGGCGGCGGGCGACCTCCACCGAGGGCGTCATGTCGACGCCCAGGTAGCGGATCCGGTCGCCCATCGGCCCGAACACCTCCAGGCCCGACACCCCGGCCCCGCACCCGGCGTCGAGGACGAGCGGGCGCTCGCCGTACTCCTCCCACCACGGCGCCTCCGAGATCCGCCCGTAGCGCGACTCCAGCCAGCCGCGCATCATCTCCAGCGCCTCGGGCCGCGTGAACGTGTCCTCCTGCGTCCACTTGTAGCCGAACATCTCGCGCGTCGCGGCCTGGTCGACGGACATGTGCTGGCCGACGCGGGCGATGCCGTCGCGGACGACGACGTCCTGGCCGCGCACCCGCAGCGACCGGCCCTCCTCGAGGCTGTCGACGCCCAGGAGCGCCGCCAGCCACGTGCTCGTTGCGGTCCTCATGCGACGCGGAAGGGTACTTGCGCGGCCCGGCGGCCGGCCCCATGATGGGGCCGTGGCAGTCCACGACGACGACCGCGAGTGATCGCCCTCGAGCCGCTGCGCGACGAGGACTCCGACACCCTCTTCGCCTGGATCAACGACCGCGAGCTCGTCGAGATGAGCGCCACGTTCCGGCCGGTCTCGCGCGAGGAGCACGACGCCTGGTTCCGCGCGGTGCGCGACCCGGACCGCGACGACGTCGTGATCTACGCGATCCGCGAGGACGGCCGGCTCGTCGGCACCTGCCAGCTCCTGATCGACGGCGCCGAGGCGGAGCTGCGCATCCGCATCGGGGAGCCCGACGCGCGCGGGCGCGGCCTGGGCACCGAGGCCGTGCGCGAGCTGGTCGGCATCGCGTTCCGCGATCGCGGGCTGAGCCGCGTCTGGCTGCAGGTGTTCGCGCACAACCGGCGCGCGATCCGCGCCTACGAGAAGGCCGGCTTCACCCGCTGCGGCGAGGCGGCCGGTGGCGCGACGCTGCTGATGGAGCGCCAGGCGGGCTGAACCCGGGCGCCGGGCCGCCCGCGGCGCTCAGCGCGTCGCGCGGAGGGCGTCCTCGCCGAACCCGGCCGCCAGGAGCGCCAGCGCGCGGTCGAGCTCGTCGATGAGGTCCACGGCCGGGTTGCGGATCCAGTGCCGGTAGGTGGCCATCGCCACGCCCAAGGCCGCGTTGGCGATCAGCTGGGGGACGTGGTCCTCGGGATCGACGCCGAGACGCCGGGCGACGAACTCGGCGATCACGTCGCACCACTCCGCGTAGCGGACCATCGAGTGCCCCTGCAACGCCGGGACCGTCGTGATGAGCGTCATCCGCAGCCGCAGGGCCGGGAGCTGCTCGCGCCCGTAGTCGTTGAAGCCGACGATCGCGCGACGCAGGACGTCCATGAGCGGCTCGTCGGGGTCGGCTTCGCGCAGCATCCGGCGCAGCCCGTCGAGGTGCTCGCCGAACGTGCCCCAGACGATGTCGTTCTTGGAGTCGTAGTAGCGAAGGATGGTGCGCCGGCTGACGCCGGCGGCGGCGGCGATGTCGCTCAGCGTCGTGCGCTCGAACCCGCGCTCGGCGAACAGCGCCAGCGCGGTCTCGGCGATGCGCTCGCGCGAGGTGGTCGGCGGTCGTCCCGGGCCCGGGCGCGACGTGCTGGGAACGGCGGTCATGGAGATTTGACGTCGAGTGCCGAAATAGGTAGCTTGCCGGACCCCGCAGGGGTTGAGCAACGAGTGGAGGGGAGCATCTCAGTGTCGAACGCCATCACGCAGCGAGAGGACGTCGAGACCACGTCCGTCGAGCCGGTCGAGGCCGAGCCGGCGACCGCCCCCGACGCCCGCGAGCTCGTCGTCGAGGACCTCCTCGTCGAGGACGTCTCGATCGACGGCATGTGCGGCGTCTACTAGCCGTGGCCCCCCGGCAGGACGCCGGCCGGGAGCCGATCGACCTCGACCGGCCCTGGCAGCTCGCCCCGAACGTGGCCCTGCGCCCGGAGTCGTTCGGCGCGCTCGCCTACCACTTCGGCACCCGGCGGCTCAGCTTCCTCAAGAGCCGGCGCCTGGCCGACACCGTGACCGCGCTCGCGGAGCACCCGACCGCGCGTGACGCGTGCGCGCGCACGGGCGTCACCGCCGAGGAGCTGCCGCGCGTCGCCGACGCGCTGGGGACGCTGGCGCGCACCGGGATGATCGTCCGGCGGGCCGCGGCATGAGCGCGACCGCGACCTCCCGCTCGCTGGTCGAGCACTTCGAGGCCGGCCTGGCCGCGCCCATCTGCCTGACCTGGGAGCTGACCTACGCGTGCAACCTCGCCTGCGTGCACTGCCTGTCGAGCTCGGGCCGGCGCGACCCGCGCGAGCTGACGACCGCCGAGTGCATGGCGGTCATCGACGAGCTCCAGCGGATGCAGGTCTTCTACGTGAACATCGGCGGCGGCGAGCCGACCGTCCGCAAGGACTTCTGGGAGCTCGTCGACTACGCGACCGCGCACGACGTCGGCGTGAAGTTCTCCACGAACGGCAGTCGCATCACGCCGCAGGTCGCGGCGCGGCTGGCCGCCTCCGACTACGTCGACGTGCAGATCTCGATCGACGGCGCCACCTCCGACGTCAACGACGCGGTCCGCGGCCCGGGCTCGTACGCGACCGCGCTGCGGGCGATGGAGCACCTGGCCGAGGCGGGCTTCCGCGGGTTCAAGCTGTCGGTCGTCGTCACGCGCCACAACGCGGGCCAGCTCGATGACTTCAAGGCGCTGGCCGACCGCTACGGCGCCCAGCTGCGCATCACGCGCCTGCGCCCGTCGGGGCGCGGCGCCGACTCCTGGGACGAGCTGCACCCGACGGCGCAGCAGCAGCGCGACGTGTACGCGTGGCTGCTCGAGCACGGCGAGGAGGTGCTCACCGGCGACTCGTTCTTCCACCTGTCGGCGCTGGGCGAGCCGCTGCCGGGGCTGAACCTGTGCGGGGCGGGGCGGGTCGTGTGCCTGATCGACCCGGTCGGCGACGTGTACGCCTGCCCGTTCGTCATCCACGAGCGCTTCCGCGCCGGCAACGTGCGCGAGCCCGGCGGCTTCGCCGGCGTGTGGCGCGAGTCGGCGCTGTTCCGCGAGCTGCGCGAGCCGCAGTCGGCCGGCGCGTGCGGGAGCTGCGCGATGTACGACGCGTGCCGCGGCGGCTGCATGGCGGCCAAGTTCTTCACCGGCCTGCCGCTCGACGGCCCCGACCCCGAGTGCGTGCTCGGGCACGGGGAGGCCGCCCTGTCCGCTCGCGGGCACCAGCCGCGGCCCAAGCCGTCCGTCGACCGGTCCCGCCCGCGCCCGCGGCGCGCGCGGGCGTCCGCGCCGGCGCGCCCGTGCGACGAGAGCCCCCTCGCCGGCTTCGAGGTGCTGCGATGAGCGACGGCTGGTTCGAGACGGTCGCCATCGCCCAGGAGCGCGCCCGGCGGCGCCTGCCGAAGTCGGTCTACGGTGCGCTCGTCGCCGGCTCGGAGCGCGGCGTCACCCTGCGGGAGAACGTGGATGCGTTCGCCGAGCTCGGCTTCGCCCCCCACACCGCCGGCCAGGTCGCGGAGCGCTCCCAGACCACCACGGTCATGGGGCAGGAGCTGTCGCTGCCGGTGATCCTCTCGCCGACCGGCGTGCAGGCGATCCACCCCGACGGCGAGGTCGCCGTCGCGCGCGCCGCGGCGGCCCGCGGCACCGCGATGGGGCTGAGCAACTTCGCCAGCAAGCCGATCGAGGAGGTCGTCGCCGCCAACCCGAAGACGTTCTTCCAGGTCTACTGGTGCGGCACCCGCGACCAGATGCTCGCCCGCCTCGAGCGGGCGCGCGACGCCGGCGCCGCCGGCGTCATCGCCACGCTCGACTGGTCGTTCTCGCACGGGCGCGACTGGGGCAGCCCCCAGATCCCGCAGAAGCTCGACCTGCGCACGATGCTGCGCTTCGCGCCCGACGCGGTGCGCCACCCGCGGTGGCTGGCCGCGTACCTGCGAAGCGGCGCGCTGCCCGAGCTGACGGTGCCGAACATGGTCCCGGCCGGCGCTCCCGCCCCAGGCTTCTTCGAGGCCTACGGCGAGTGGATGGGCACGGCCCCGCCGAGCTGGGAGGACGTCGCGTGGCTGCGCCGCCAGTGGGACGGCCCGTTCATGCTCAAGGGCGTGATCCGCGTCGACGACGCGCGCCGCGCGGTCGAGGCCGGCGTCACCGCGATCTCGGTCTCCAACCACGGCGGCAACAACCTCGACGGGACCCCGGCGCCGATCCGGGCGCTGCCGGCGATCGCGGAGGCGGTCGGCGACGAGGTCGAGGTCGTGCTCGACGGCGGGGTCCGGCGCGGCTCGGACGTCGTGAAGGCCCTGGCGCTCGGCGCGCGGGCCGTCATGATCGGGCGCGCGTACCTGTGGGGGCTGGGCGCCAACGGCCAGGCGGGCGTCGAGAACGTGCTCGACATCATGCGCGGCGGGATCGACTCGGCCCTGCTCGGGCTCGCGCGCGGCTCCGTCCAGGAGCTGAACCGCTCCGACGTCGTCGTCCCCGAGGGCTTCGAGCGCCGGCTGGGGGTGCCGGCCGAGGCGCCGGTGTGAGCGCCGGGCGCGTCCGATGCGCCTCGCCGACCTGACCTGGCCCGACGCCGAGCGCGCCCGCGGGCGGGTGCTCGCGGTCCCGGTCGGCGCCACCGAGCAGCACGGCCCGCACCTGCCGCTGTCGACCGACACCGACATCGCGGTCGCGCTGGCCGAGGGGCTGGCGCGGGCGCGCGACGACGTGCTCGTGGCGCCGCCGGTCGCGTACGGGTCCAGCGGCGAGCACGGCGCGTTCGCGGGGACGCTGTCGATCGGCCAGGCGGCGACCGAGACGCTGCTCGTCGAGCTGGGCCGCTCGGCGCTGCCGCCGGGCGGCGGCCCGTTCGCGCAGGTCGTGCTCGTGTGCGGGCATTTCGGCAACGTCGCGCCGGTGCGCCGCGCCGTGCGTCGGCTGCGCGCCGAGGGCCGCGACGTGCGCGCGTTCTTCCCGCGCTGGGACGGCGACGCGCACGCCGGGCGCACCGAGACCTCGCTGATGCTGGCGCTGGCGCCCGAGCGCGTGCGGCTGGCGGAGGCGACGCCCGGCGAGACGGCGGAGATCGGCGAGCTGCTGCCGCGGCTGATGGCCGACGGCGTGCGCGCGGTGAGCCCCAGCGGGGTGCTGGGCGACCCGCGCGGCGCGAGCGCGCCGGAGGGGGAGCGGCTGCTGGCCGAGGGCGTGGCGCAGCTGGCCGAGCTGGTCGCGACGGAGGACGCGGAGTGGCTCGCTGCGCGATCGTGACCGGCGCGGCGCGCGGGATCGGCGCCGCCACCGTCCGCGCGCTCGCCGCCGACGGGTGGACGGTCGTCGCCGTCGACCGCTGCGCCGACGACCCGCGCCTGCCCTACGCGATGGGCTCCCGCGAGGAGCTCGAGGCGGTGGCGGGCGACGCCCGGCCGGGCGCGGTGACGCCGGTCGTGGCCGACGCGACGGACGTGGACGCGCTGGCCGCGGTCGTCGCGGAGGCCGAGGCGCGGGCCGGCGGCGTCGACGCGGTCGTGGCGGTCGCGGGCGCGATCGCGGGCGGCGTGCCCCTGTGGGAGATGCCGGCGGCCGAGCAGGAGGCGGTGCTCGAGATCAACCTCGGCGGCGTGATCGCGGCCGCGCGGGCGGGCGTGCCGGCCCTGCTGCGCCGTCCGCAGCCGCGGTCGGGCCGGTTCGTGGCGGTGGCGTCGACGGCGGCGAGCCGGGGGCTGCCGATGCTGGCCGCCTACTGCGCGGCCAAGGCCGGGGTCGTCGGGCTCGTGCGCGCGCTGGCGCTCGAGCTGCGAGGGACCGGGGTCACGGCCAACTCGGTCAGCCCCGGCTCGACGCGCACGCCGATCCTGGAGCAGAGCGCGCGCCTGTACGGGCTCCCGTCGGCCGAGGCGTTCGCCGCCCAGCAGCCGATCGAGCGGCTGCTGGAGCCCGACGAGGTCGCGGCGATGATCGCCTGGCTGGCCGGCCCGGCCGGCGCGGGGGTGACCGGCGCGGAGCTGCCGGTCGACGGGGGCCTCTCGCTGTGACCGTGCTCCCGTCCGGCCTGCCGATCCGCCTCGACGACGACGTGCGCGTGCACGACGGCGCGCTCGCCGGCGGCTGGCCGCTGCGGGCGGTGCGCCTGTCCGAGGCGGGCCGGCGCGCGCTGACCGCGCTCGAGGCGGGCGCGGATGCGCCCGGCGGCGTGCGCGCGCTCGGCCGGCGCCTCGTCGACGGCGGGCTCGCCCATCCGCGCCCGCGGCCGCGGCCGGCGGCGGGCGCGGTGACCGTCGTGGTGCCCGTGCGCGACCGCTGCGCCGACCTGGACCGCTGCCTGGCCGCGCTGCCGCCGCAGGTGCCGGCGATCGTCGTCGACGACGGATCCGACGACCCCGCGGCGGTCGCGGAGATCGTGCGCGCGCACGGCGCGCGGCTGATCGCGCGGCCGTCGACGGGCGGGCCGGCCGCCGCGCGCAACGACGGCCTGGCCGCGGTGGAGACCGAGCTCGTCGCGTTCCTCGACAGCGACTGCGTCCCGTCCGACGGCTGGCTCGACGCGCTCGCCGGCCACTTCGCCGACCCGCTGGTGGGCGCCGCCGCCCCGCGCGTGCGGCCCGCGCCGGTGCGGCGGTCCGATGCGGTCGGCCGCTACCTGGCCGCGCGCTCGCCGATCGACATGGGCCGCCGCGAGGCGCCCGTCGTCCCCGGCGGCCCGGTGCCGTTCGTCCCGACCGCGGCGCTGATGGTCCGCCGCGCCGCGCTCGCCGGGGGCGGGTTCGACGCCGGGCTGCGCTTCGGCGAGGACGTCGACCTCGTGTGGCGGCTGCTCGACGCGGGCTGGCGGGTGCGCTACGACCCGCGCGTCGAGGTCCGCCACCGCGAGCCCGAGTCGGTCGCGACGGTGCTCGCGCGGCGCTTCCGCTACGGCACCTCCGCGGCGGCGCTGTCCTCCCGCCACCCCGGCCGCCTCGCGCCCGCGGTCCTGCAGCCGTGGCCGGCCGCGATCGCGCTGCTGGCGCTGTCGGGCCGCGTGGCCCCCGCCGCCGTGCTCGCCGGCCAGCAGCGCGCCCTGCTCGCGCGGCGCCTCGAGCGCTCCGGCCTGCCGGGCCGCTGGGCGACCCGGTGGATCGCCGGCAGCGTGTGGCACGCCGGCCTGTCGGCGGGCCGCTACGCGGCGACGTTCGCGCTGCCGGTCGCGGTCGCCGCGGCCGCGCGGTCGAGGCGACCCGCGGCCGCGCTGGCGCTGCTCGCGCTGCCGGCGCTGCGCGAGTGGCGCGAGCGCCGGCCCGCGCTCGACCCGGTCCGCTTCACCGCGCTCGCCCTGGCCGACGACGCCGCCTACGGCGCCGGCGTGTGGTGGAGCTGCCTGCGCGCCCGCACCGCCCGCCCGCTCCTCCCGCGGTGCGTGTCAGGTTCGTCGCGCCAGACCCAACGAAGCTGACAAGCAACGAGCGGAGCGGCGCGTCAGGACGGGCGGCCCGGGCAGCGCGGCGGCTTGCAGACCGACGGCGCCGTGCGCCGCGGGCGGCCCGGCCGCGCGCGGCCCGCGACGCACCGCGCGGGCCGGCACGGGGCCTTGCGCTCCTTCGACGGCCGCTCGTTCACCCGATCATCTCCCGCGCCGGGCCGCCGGGCACGAACATCGGCAGGCAGTCGGCCAGCGGCGCGATCGCCACGCGCAGCAGCGCCGGCCCCGGCTCGGCGAGCGTCTCGCGCAGCGCCTCCTCGACGTCGCCGGGCTCCTCGACCGAGCGCGCCGCCACGCCGAACCCGCGGGCCAGCAGCTCCCAGTCCAGGGCGCCGCCCAGCCCGCTGGCCGCGCGCCGCCCGTTCCAGAACAGGTCCTGCTGCTGGCGCACCATGCCGAGCGCCGCGTTGTCGAGCATGACCACCTTCACCGGCAGGTCCTCCTCGACGGCGGTCGCCAGCTCCTGCAGGTTCATCAGCAGCGAGCCGTCGCCGCTGACGCACACGACCGTCGCGTGGGGGTGCGCGGCCTGGGCGCCGAGCGCGGCCGGCAGGCCGAAGCCCATCGTGCCCAGCCCGCCGGAGGTCAGCCACCGCCGCGGCGCGTCGAAGCGCAGCCGGTTCGCCGCCCACATTTGGTGCTGGCCGACGTCGGTGGTGACGATCGCGTCGCCGCCGATCAGCTCCTGCAGCGCGTCGAGCGTCGCCTCGGGGTCGATCGCGTCGTCGCCGTGCGCGGCCTCCCGCGGCGGGTGCTGGCCGCGCCACGCCTCGATGCGCGCCCACCAGTCCGACAGGCGCGCCGGGTCGGGCGCCAGCGCCGCGAGCTCCCGGGCGATCCCGGCCAGCGCCTGGCGCGCGTCGCCGACCACCGGGACGTGCGCCTCGACGTTCTTGCCGATCTCGGCGGCGTCGACGTCGACGTGCACGACCTTCGCCGCCGGCGCGAACGCCGAGAGGCGGCCCGTGACGCGGTCGTCGAAGCGGGCGCCGACGGCCACGATCAGGTCGGCCTCGTCCATCGCCCAGTTCGCCACGCGTGTGCCGTGCATGCCGAGCATCCCCAGCCAGCGCGGGTCCGACGCCGGGAACGCGCCGAGCGCCATCAGCGTCGTCGTGACCGGCAGGTCGTGCTCGCGGGCCAGCGCGGTCAGCTCGGCGGCCGCCTCGGCGTGCACGACGCCGCCGCCCGCGTACAGCACGGGCCGCTGCGCCGCCGCGATCGCCGCGGCCGCCCTGCGCAGCTGCTTGCCGTTGGGCACCACGCGCGAGCGGTAGCCGGGCAGGCTCGGCTCGCACGGGGCCTCCGGACGCGCCGGGCCCTTCGAGGCGTCGGCCGGCACGTCGACGACGACGGGGCCGGGCCGACCGGTGCGGGCGATGTGGAACGCCTCGTGGACCGCGCGCGCCACGTCGTCGGGACCCTCGACCGCGATCGAGTGCTTGACGATCGGATGCGTGAGCCCGATGACGTCGGTCTCCTGGAAGGCCATCGACCCCTGCAGCTCGGTCGAGACCTGCGCCGTGATGAACACGGTGGGCACCGAGTCCATGTAGGCGTCGGCGATCGGGGTCATCAGGTTCGTGGCGCCCGGGCCGCTGGTCACGAGCGCGACGCCCACGCGCCCGCTGGCCTTCGCGTAGCCCTCGGCGGCGTGCCCGGCGCCGGCCTCGTGGCGGACGAGCACGTGGCGGATCGGCGACTCCTCCAGCGCGTCGTGGATCGCCAGGGACGCGCCGCCCGGCATGCCGAAGACGGTGTCGACGCCCTCCCGCCGGAGGGCCGCGATCAGGTGGTCGGCGCCGCGCATGCGCGCCTCCGTTCATGACCGGCGGTGACGAGGACGATGGGGGAGATGTCGAGTACGAGAAGGTCGTCGAGAATGCGCACGGGGCGCTCCTTTCGGAGGGAGGGGACTGCGAGGGCGACGGCCGAACGGAGCGCGTTGCGCGCCCGGACGGCCTAGCGAATGCCGATGGTGCTACCGGCTACTCGCACGCCGCGACCGAGGCCTACGAGGAGGCTCGGAAGTCGAAGCGGCGTGAGGTGACGCGAGGTCACGGCCAAAGATGATACGCGGGAGCCGGCGATCCGCCAACCGGCTCGGCCCTCAGCCCCAGGGCGACGGCTCGAGCGTCCCGGCCCGCAGCTCGCGGTAGATCCCGTCCCACACGCGCGCGGCCTCGCGCGACCCGTGCCACTTCACCGCGAACTCGCGCGAGCGGCGCCCGATCTCGGCCCGCTTGGCGGGGTTGTCCATCAGGTCGACGAGCACGTCGCGCACCGTGTCCGGCGTGGCGCTGATCACCGGCAGCTCGTCGGCGTACTGGGGCACCTCACGGCGCATCTGCTCCAGGAACAGCGGGCTCAGGTAGCAGACCACCGGCTTGCCGAGCATCATGCCCTCGCGCGCCGTCGCGCCGAAGAACCCGGCCGTGAGCATGTCGACGAACACGTCGGCCTGCGCCTGGTAGTAGCGCAGCTCGCGGTTGGGGACGTCCTTGAAGAACAGCAGCTCGACGTCGCGCCCCTCCGCCTTCAGCTCCTCGACCAGCGGCAGGTACACGTGCGTCGACTTCGTGTTGCGCATCGTCCCCGCCTGCGAGCGCGTGTCGGCGTTGCCGACCGAGTGGTAGATCTTGAACGTCTCCTCGCGCAGCCCCAGCCGGTAGTTGGTGGGGATCAGCAGGTCGGGCTGCCACACGTCCTCGTCGAGGCAGTAGATCCACGGGTTCTCGTGGACGTTGGGCGCGACGTTGTAGTCGGCGCGGTTGCCGCCCAGCAGCGCGACGTAGTCGGCCAGCTCGTTGCGCGCCCGGCCCCAGGCGAGGTTGCGCGCGTCCGAGCACACGTCGGGGCGGTGCTGGAACACGCAGTCGTCGCACGTCGGGTACGGCGGCCACGCCCGGAAGCTCGACTGCGCGACGCCGTCGAGGCAGCCGTTCGTCGTGTAGACGATCGTCTTGCCCATCCGCTTCAGCCAGCGGATCTCGTCGTACTCGCGGAAGCGGTGCGCCACGAAGTCGTGGATGGCGTCGCCGAAGCGCAGCCCGTGCGCGTTGGCGAAGTGGAACACGTCGTACTCGCGCGCGGCCCGCGCGAAGAACGCCAGGTGGCGCGCGAGGTCCCGGCGCGTGCGCCCGACCAGCATCCGGTCCTGGCCGTGGTAGTGGCCCCGGTGGCCGGGGTCGATGTCGACCAGGTCGGCCTTCCAGCCCAGCTCGCGCAGCCGCCGGGACAGGAACCAGTGGTTGTAGTAGGCCTGGCCCACGAAGAGGACGGAGGGGCGCCGCACGGCCGCGCAGGCTAGCCGCCGGCGTCTCGGGGTAGTGCGGCGATCCCATGGCCGCCCTCACCCGCTGGGTCCTCGCGCACCGCCGGCTCGTCGCCGCCGCCTGGCTGCTGCTCACGCTCGGCGGCGTCTACGCGACGACGCAGATCGGCGACGCGTTCGAGCGCCGCTTCGACGCGCCCGGCCGCGAGGGCTTCGAGGTCAACCGCGAGATCCTGGCCGCGACCGGCGCGGGCGGCGCGCTCACGCCGCTCGTGCTCGTGGCGCAGGACGCCGACGACCCCGAGGCCGCGTTCGCGCGGGTCGCCGAGGCGGTGGAGGGCTCGCGCCTGCTCGCCGACCCGCCGCTGGCCGGCGATCCGGACGTCCGGATCGCGCTGCTGTTCATGCCGCGCCCGCCGTCGGGCGTGGACGAGAACCCGCAGGCGGTCGCGGCGGCCGAGCGGGCCGCGGCGCAGGCCGGGGTCGGCGTGACCGGGGTCGAGCCGCTCACCGAGGCCGCCGGGTCCCAGAGCGGCGGGCCGACCCTGCTCGTCGAGATCCTGCTCGGGGCCGCGGCGGCCCTGGCCATCCTCGTGTGGGTCTTCGCCTCGTCCCTCGCGCTCGTGCCCCTGCTGATCGCGGCCGTCTCGATCCTCACGACGTTCCTCGTCCTGCTCGGCCTGGCCCAGGTCACCGAGGTGTCGTTCGTCGTCCAGTTCCTGGTCGGGCTGATCGGGCTCGGGGTGGCGATCGACTACTCGCTGTTCGTCGTCTCGCGCTGGCGCGAGGAGCGCGCCAACGGCCTCGACGGCGAGGCGGCGGTGGTCCGCGCGATGGAGACCGCCGGGCATGCGATCGTCGTCTCGGGCACGACCGTGGCGATCGGGCTGCTCGCGCTCGTCGTCGTGCCCGTGCCGGCGATCCGCTCGATCGGCTTCGGCGGCCTGCTGATCCCGCTCGTCTCGACGCTGGCGACGATCACGCTGCTGCCGGGCATCCTGCTGCGGTTCGGCCCGCGGCTGGGCCGCCGCAACCGCACCCGCGGGATCGGCGCCGGCCGCGGCTGGACCGCCTGGGCGCGGCGGCTCGTCGCCCATCCGTGGCCGGCGGCGGTCGCCGGCCTCGCGGTCCTCCTCGCGCTGGCCGCGGCCGCGCTGTCGCTGCGGCCCGGCGAACCGGCCGTCGACGCGCTCGCCACCTCGGGCGACGCGCGCGCGACGCTGCAGCAGCTCGAGGACTCGGGCGTCGGCGCGGGCGCGCTCACGCCGCTGGAGCTGCTCGCGCCCGCCGCCGAGGCCGGCGCGCTCGCGGAGCGCCTGCGCGACGTCGAGGGGGTCGAGTCCGCGGTCGCGCCCGAGGGCGACGCCTGGGCGGTCGGCGAGCGCCGCATCGTCGTCGCGATCCCCCACGACGACGCCGCCACCGACGCCGGCGCGGCGACACTGGACCGGGTCCGCGGCGCGGTCGGCGACCAGGCCGAGATCGGCGGCCGCGTCGCGCAGGTCCGCGACATCACGCGGGCGATCTACGCCGCGTTCCCGTGGATGTTCGCGCTCATCGCGCTGCTGACGTTCGTGCTGCTGCTGCGGGCGCTGCGCTCGTGGCTGCTGCCGCTGAAGGCGGTGCTGCTGAACGTGCTGTCGATCGGCGCCGCCTGGGGCGTCGTCGTGCTCGTGTGGCAGCAGGGCGGGCTGTCGGAGGCGATCTGGGGGATCCCGGCGACCGACGCGATCACGAACTGGATCCCGCTGGCGATCTTCGCCTTCCTCTACGGCCTGTCGATGGACTACGAGGTGTTCATCCTCAGCCGGGTGCGCGAGGGCTTCGACGAGACCGGCTCGACACCGGAGGCCGTCGTCTTCGGCCTGGGCCGCACGGGCCGTCTGGTGACGAGCGCGGCGCTGATCCTCGTGTGCGCCTTCGTGGCGCTGGCCGCGAGCCCCGGCACCGAGATCAAGATTCTCGCGACCGGCCTCGCGGTGGGCATCCTGCTGGACGCGACGGTGGTGCGGGCGCTGGTGGTGCCCGCGCTGGTGCTGCTGTTCGGCCGCCTCAACTGGGACCTGCCGCCCGGCCTCGCGCGCCTGGTGCGCACGAGGCCGAGCCCGTAGCAGGCCGGCGTCAGCCGGTCGTCAGGTGATACGTGAACGCCTGCTTGCCCTTGCGGCAGAGCGTCACCGTGGGGTGCTCCCTGGCGCCCTTCGCGTACAGCTTCACGCGCGCCTTCGTGCGCCAGCCGCGCGGGCACCAGCGGTCGCTGCTGGCGGCGTGGTTGGCGAAGTGCAGCGCCCGCTTGCAGGACATCCCGCGGGTGAACAGCGTGAGCTCCACGACGAGCCGCAGGGAGCAGCCGGTGACGTGGACACCGCTCGCGGTCGCGGTGATCTTCGCGGCGCTCGCGGCGCTCGCGGGCGCCGCGGCCACCCCGGCCGCGCACACGGTCGCGAGCGCGATGGCGGCGAGCCGCCGGATCGTCGTGCTCATCGGTTCGTGACCTCCAGCGTCGGGGTGGCGTCGTTGCCCTTGATGTTGCGGACGGTGCACCGGTACGGGGCCGACGAGTCGGCGACCCCGCCGCCGCGCAGCACGTCGCAGGACATGTCGTTGCTGCCGACGATCGGGTTGTCCCAGCGGTAGCGGACGGCGTAGCCGGTCTGGCCGATCGCCAGTGTCACGCTGCCCTCGGGACCGCCGCCGCCCTTGGGCGTGATGTTGCTCTCGACGCGGAACGAGCCGGTCCCGCCGGACGGGATCGCGTCGGCCGGGAAGCTCGCCCACTGCCCGCTGCTCAGGAGCGCCTCGCCGCAGGTGAGCGTCTCCCCGGTGCGGTTGGAGATCGTCGTCGTGACGGAGCGCGTCGACGACTCCGGTCCGCGCGGCGCGGCCAGCGCGAAGTTCCCGCTGCCGCCGACGGCGCAGCTCGTCCACGGCGTGTCGTTCGTGATCGCGCGGACGATGGCGTTGCCCCGCTCGGGCCCGTAGCGGGTCACGAGCGCGGCCGCGAAGTCCTGCCAGACGGCCTTGGCCTGGGCGCGAGCCCCGGTCACGGCGCGCTGGAAGTTGTCGCCGATCACGGCACGGGGCGTGCTCGGGTTCGAGGTCTGGCCGGTGCGCCAGTCGATCTCGCCCTTGTCCTTGTTCAGCATCGAGTGGCCGACCCGGTTCGGGCACAGGTTCTTCAGGTCGCCCATGCTGAAGCCGGTCACGACGGTGCCGATCACGTCGAGCCAGTTGACGATGTCCTGGGCGCTGTCGTCGCACCCGGAGATCGGCGCCGTCTGGTCCTGCTCCTGGGAGCCGGTCGGCAGCAGGGACGAGGGGACCGGGTAGCGCAGGTACGGGACGAGGTCGGCGCGGCCGAGACCCAGCGGGTTCGTGATGTCGTAGGTCGCCTCGACGAGGATCTTCCCGTCGGCGTCCTTCTCGGCCGGCTTCAGGATCTGCGGCTTGGCCGGGTTGGCGCTGTCGCCCCAGTTCGTGTGCGACCAGAAGTCCTCGGCGGCGTGCAGCGCGCGCCCGAGGTACTCGAGCGTGTTGCACTTGGCGCGGCCGACGCTGCCCGTGCCCATCGTGCACGTCGGGACGGCGATGTCGGCCTGGACCGGGATCGGCTTGTTGTCGCCGTCGAGGATGAGGTTGGCCTGCTGGACCGCGAGGTCCAGGTTGCGGCCGAAGTTGTTGACGCACGCGGCGATCGCGGCGGCGGCGCGCTGCGCCGCGGACGACTCGTAGGGCTTGCCGGGCAGGTAGTCGGCGTCGTCGCAGTGGGCCTCGGGGTGGCCGATGATCTCGAGCGGGCTGTCGGGGATGCCGACGCCGCCGAGCGTGCCCTTCGTGCCGGCGAGCATGTCCATGCTCAGCGGCTGGAAGCACGGCGTCGGCGCGCCCACGGCCTGGCAGGAGAGCACGCGCGTGATCTTCTCGTGCTCGGCGTGCTGGCCCATCTTGCCGTCGATCGTGCCGAAGCCGCTGGCGGCGGCGGGCAGCGCCAGCGCGGCGGCGACGGCGCCCGCCGCCGTGAGGGCGCGGCGGATGGTCGTCGGTGACACGAAGCTCCTTCCTTTCCTCTCCATCAGGGTCGCGCGGACCCTGTGTGGCACAGCGACCGCAGGAGGGAATATCGGACGGGGCTGTCTCGTCCTTGAATGGCGCCTCAGGCTGGCGCGTCGGCGGTGCGCACGGACCACTCGCTCGGCGGCCGCAGCGCCCCGCGCACGACCACCCAGGGCCAGCGGTCCTCGGTGCCGTCGTAGGCGACGTTGAGCGCGGTGAACGTCAGCGCCCGCTCCACGAAGTCGAGCGTCAGGCCGATCAGCCGGTGCATGCCGACGTCGAGCGTGAACTCGCCCGGCAGCAGCGTCGCGTCGATGCGGGCGCGGATCTCGTGGCGGCCCGGGGTGAGCGACAGCAGCGGCCGGTCGCCGTCGACGTTCTGCACGGTCGCCACGCGCGTGCCGTCGGCGCTGGAGAGGCCGAGCTCGATGACGCCGTCCTCGACGGTCTCGTTCACCTGGAACGTCATCGCGACCGTGAACGGCTGGCCCAGCTGGATGCGGTCGGTCGGGCGGTCGTCGTCGTCGAGCAGCGCGACCCGCTCGAGCGTCACCGCGCCGGTCGTCGAGCGCGGCACGTCGGGCCCGATCGTCGCCACGCCGCCCTCCTGCGTCGCGCCGGCGTGGTGGAGGTACTGGGCGACGACCTCGTTCGTCGGGCCCTCGGCCCGCACCCGCCCGCCGTCGATCCAGTAGGAGCGCGTGCACAGCCGTTGCACCGCGCTGAGCTGGTGGGAGACGAACACGACCGTCCGCCCGCCGCGGGCGACGTCGTCCATCTTCCCGAAGCACTTGCGCTGGAACTCGGCGTCGCCCACGGCGAGCACCTCGTCGACCAGCAGGATGTCGGTGTCGAGGTGGGCGGCGACCGCGAACGCCAGGCGCACGTACATGCCGCTCGAGTAGCGCTTGACGGGCGTCTCCAGGAACGGCTCGATGCCCGAGAACGCGACGATCTCGTCGAAGCGCGCCGCGACCTCGGAGCGGCGCATCCCGAGGATCGTCCCGCTCAGGTACACGTTCTCGCGGCCGCTCAGCTCGGGATGGAAGCCGGTGCCGACCTCGAGCAGCGTCCCCACGCGGCCGGTCAGCTCGATGCGCCCCTCGGTCGGCGGGGTGATCCGCGACAGGCACTTCAGCAGCGTCGACTTGCCGGCGCCGTTGCGGCCCACGAGCCCGACGACCTCGCCGGGGGCGATGTTCAGGTCCACGCCGCGCAGCGCCCAGAAGTCGCGGCCCTTGGGCGCGCGGCGGCCGATGCGCTCGCTGAGCAGGTCGGTCTGCGCGCCGCCCAGCCGGTAGCGCTTGCCGAGCCCGGCGACCCGTATCGCCAACTGGTCAGAGCCCACGGGGGCCCGCCTCCCGCCGGGAGCAGCCGGAAGCCGACCTCGCGAGGCCTCGGCCCGGCGTCGGCACCCCTAGATCAGATGACATCCGCGAAATCCCGCTCGGCTCGGGTGAAGTACCAGGCGCCCGTCACCAGGAGCACGGCCGCGCTCGCCAGCGGGATCGCCAGCAGCGCGCCCGGCCAGTCGGCGTCGGGGAAGATCATCCACCGGTAGGTCTCCAGCACGCCCACCATCGGGTTCAGCGCGTAGAACGGCTGCGCGGCGTCGGGCACGACGTCGAACGGGTAGACGATCGGCGTCACGAACAGGCCGACGAGGATCAGGAACGGCACGGCCAGGCGGATGTCGCGGTAGCGCACGTTCAGCGCGCTCAGCCACAGCCCGATGCCCAGCGCGACCGCCAGCGTCAGCACCGCCAGCACCGGGACGAGCAGGATCTGCACCGGCGGCACGACCCCGTAGGCGAGTTGCACGATCATCGCGATCGCGAACGCCGGCAGGAAGTCGATCGCGGGCGGCAGCACCGCGGCGATCGGGATGATCATCCGCGGGAACCAGACCTTGCCGATCAGCTCGCGCGAGGCGACCGTCGAGTCCGACGCGAACTGCATCGCCTGGCTGAAGTACAGCCACATCACCATGCCGGCCAGCGCGAACACCGGGTAGGGCACGCCGGCGCCGGAGGGCACCTTCGCGTAGTGGCCCAGGAAGACGCTGAAGACGACCGCCAGCAGCAGCGGCTGCAGGATCGCCCACACGGTTCCGATCAGCGTCTGGCGGTAGCGGATCGAGACGTCGCGCTTGACGAGGAAGAAGGCGAGGTCGCGGTACTCCCACAGCTCGCGCAGGTTCGGCGCCTGCCAGCCGCGCGGCGGGACGATGACGCGCGTCTCGGCCACTAGACCGCCGCGGCCATCCGCGCCGAGTGCTTCTCGATGCACGCGGCGATGAACGCCTCGTTCTCGCGCGTCCAGGCGATCTGGCGCTCCAGGCCCTCGCGCAGCGGCACCTCGGCCCGGAAGCCCAGCTCGCGCTCGGACTTCTCGGTCGCGCCGAAGCGCTTGCCCGAGCGGTCCCAGTCGCGCGCCGGAGCGATCTCGAGGCGGCCCGACCCGCACAGCTCGACGATCGTCTCGGCCAGCTCGCGGATCGACGTCTCCACGCCCGACGCGAGGTTGTAGACGCCGCCCGGCTCGCCCTTCTCCGCGCACGCGATCAGCCCGCGGGCCATGTCCTGCACGTAGATGAAGTCGCGCGTGGCGATCCCGCCGTTGTCGAGCGGCAGCGCCTCGTCGTGCAGCGCCTTCCACACGAACGTCGGCGTCACGTTGCGCCACACGGTGTTGACCGTGCCGCGCCAGCGCCCGGCGCCGAGCACCTCGCCCGGCCCGTACACGTTCTGGAAGCGGGCCTTGACGATCGGCAGCCCCTCGCGCATCCAGAAGTAGTTGCCGTACAGCTCGCCGACGACCTTGCTGATCTGGTAGGGCGAGTCGAGGTACAGCGACACCGGCGCGTCCTCCTGCGTGGCGCTGGCCGCCTCGAACGTCTTCTCGGCCACCGTGCACCCGGCGCCCGCGTAGACGACCTTGCGCAGCGACGTGATCTGCGACAGGCGCATGAACAGCTTCAGCGACGTCAGCAGGTTGTGCTCGTGGTCGGCCAGCGGGTCGGCCATCGAGGACTGGTTGCCGTGGTAGGTGACGAGGTTGAACGCCAGGTCGAGGTCCTCGGGCAGCGAGGCGAGCACGTCGTCGTCGTTGATCGAGGCCTCGATGAACGTCGCGCCCGCGGGCACGTTCTCGCGCTCGGAGCTGAGGAGGTTGTCGACGACGAGCACCTCGTCGCCGCGCTCGAGCAGCGCCGCGACGAGGTTCGATCCGACGAAGCCGGCGCCGCCGGCGACCAGCACCTTGGCCATCAGGAGCGCACCCGCAGCTGCTCTTCCTTGAGGTGCGTGTACGTCTGCTCGATCCCGTGCTGCTGGTACCAGGCGATCGCCTGCGCCACCCCGTCCTCGAGCGCGACGCTCGTCCTCCAGGAGAAGTCGGCGTTCGTGCGCGACGGGTCGAGCAGGATCGACTCGGCGTCGTCGGCGGCGCGCGGGCGGATCTCGACGTCGATCTCGCCCAGGTCGAGCGCCTTCGTCACCGCGTCGAACAGGTCCTTGATCGCCACGTCCGAGCCCGACGACACGTGGTAGGCGCCCGAGCCGACGCCGTCCACCAGCGCGGGCACGACGACGTCGACGAGGTCGGAGACGAACAGGAAGTCGCGCCGCGTGTCGGTGACGAAGCACGGCTTGCCCTGCGTGAGGCGGCTGAAGAACGTCGGCAGCGGCCCCGACAGGTTGCGCGGGCCGTAGACGTTGGCCAGCCGGAAGCTCACCCAGTCCAGCGACGACAGGCGGATGTAGTTCTCGCCGGCCGTCTTGGAGATCGCGTACGACGACTCGTACGGGCGCAGCGGGTGGTTGAGCGTGATCGGCTGCTCCTCGGGCTTGACGCCGTAGCAGAGCGCCGTCTGGAAGTAGACGAGGCGCTTGACGCCCAGCCGCTCGCTGGCCTTCACCACGATCGCGGTGCCCAGCGCGTTCGTGCGCGCGTCCTCGGCCCACGCGTCCGGATCCTTGTAGGAGGCGGCGGCGTGCGCGACCGCGTCCGGGCGGAAGTCGTCCATGACCCCGTCGAAGAACGCCTCGTCGGCGATCGAGCCCTCGACGATCGTCAGGCCGTCCTGGGGCGTGAGGTTGTCGCGGCGGCTCGTCGCGTAGGTGTCGACGGTGCACACCTCGTGGCCGGCGGCCAGGAGGCGGTCGGCCAGGTGCGAGCCGATGAAGCCGCCCCCGCCCGTGATCAGGATCTTCATGTGGTGGTCGTCTCCGTGGTCGGGGCGAGCATCGAGCGGAACTCGTGCTCGCGGTCGTGGAAGCGCTGCTGCCACAGCTCGAGGCTGAGCAGCCCCCAGAACGTGCGCCCGAACTTCGCCTCGCCGTCGAGCGCGTCGAGCACGGCGCGGCGGTCGTAGAGGTCGCGGTCGGTCGCGAACGTGTCGCGCAGGTGGTCGCGGGCGGGCCCGCGGGCCCACTCCACCAGCGGCACCGGGAAGCCCATCTTGTCCTGGCGCTGGGCGATCGCCTCGGGCACGCAGGCGCGCGTCGCCTGGGCGAACACGTGCTTCAGCCTCCCTCCCGGGAACTTCACGTCGGCGGGGATCGTCGCCGCCAGCTCCACCAGCGGGTGGTCCAGCAGCGGCACGCGCGACTCCAGCCCGTGCGCCATCGAGACGCGGTCCTCGACCTGCAGCAGCGCCGGCAGCAGCGTCTTGAAGTCGAAGTGCGTCATCTTGTCGAAGTAGGACTCGTGGCCGACGTTGCGCCCGTTGAACACCTCCGAGAAGGCGTGGAACGGGTCGTAGTCGCCGAGCGCGCGCACGTCGACGAGCCGCTCGATGTCGGGGGCGCGGTTGATGAGGCGGAAGTAGCGCTCGTCGAGCTCCCCGAACAGCCCCTCGCGCCAGAACTGCTGGAGCATCGGCTTGTAGTTCCGCAGCGACGCGAGCTGGGGGATGATCGACTCGTAGGTGACGACGAAGTTGCCGTTGTGCATCGTGCCCTCGATCGCGGCCTTGATGCACTGCTCGAAGTAGGCGATCAGGTAGCGGGTGTAGCCGCCGAAGATCTCGTCGCCGCCCTGGCCGCCGAGGATCACCTTCACGTCGCGGGCGGCCGCCTCCGACACCATGAACTGCGGGAACGAGCCGGGCCCGGCGACCGGGAAGTCGAGGTGGTAGATCACCCGGCCGATCTCGCGCATGAAGTCGTCGACGCCGATGTCGATGACGGTCAGGTCCAGGCCGCGCTCCTGGGCGACGATCCGCGCGTAGCCGGACTCGTCGTACTCGGGCCCCTCGGTGAAGCGGCCGGTGAACCCCTTCATCGCGCCGCTCGCGTACACCGAGGCGAGCCCGGCGACCGCGCTGGAGTCCAGGCCGCCCGACACGTACGCGCCGACCGGCACGTCGGAGCGCAGGTGCATCCGCACGCTGTCGTGCAGGAGCGCCTCGATGCGCTCCTCGAACCACGCCTCGCGATGCTGCCAGTCGAGGTCGTAGTAGACCTCCCAGTAGCGCTCGGGCCGCGCGACGCCGCCGCGCACGACGAGCCGGTGGCCGGGCAGCAGCTCGCGCACGCCGCGGAACAGCGTCTTGCCGGCCAGGCAGAACTGGAAGGCGAGGTAGTCCTTCAGCCCCTCGGGGTCGGTCTCGATCGCCGGCAGGAACGGCAGCAGCGCCTTGGCCTCGGAGGCGAAGTACAGGACGTCGCCGACCTGCGCGTAGTAGAGCGGCTTGACCCCGAAGCGGTCGCGGATCAGCAGCAGCTCGCCGGCGGGCTCGTCCCACAGCGCGTAGGCGAACATGCCGCGCAGCCGGTCGACGGCGTTGGCGCCCCAGCGCTCGTGGGCGCGCAGCAGCACCTCGGTGTCGGTCCGCGTGCGCCAGGCGCCGCCGAGCTCCTCGCGCAGCTCGGGCCAGTTGTAGATCTCGCCGTTGAACGTCGTCACGCGCCCGCCCGGCCCCGCCATCGGCTGGTGGCCGGCCGGCGACGGGTCGAAGATCGACAGGCGCCGGTGCGCGAAGCCGACGTGGCCGTGCGGGTGGCTCCACGTGCCGTGGTCGTCGGGGCCGCGATGCGCGATCAGCTCGCCCATCACGTCGAGGCGACGGGCGAGGTCGGGCACGGGCGCTCCGCGCAGGTTGATGGCTCCGGCGATGCCGCACATACGTGTGGTGATCCGAACGAGCCGGACGGTGGGAAGTCGCGCCGGGGGCGCCAGGGGCCTACCTTCCCCAGCCGTGAACGTGACCGGAATCGAACAGGGATCGTACTTCCTGGGCCGGCTCAGCTCGGTCCTCGGGGGCCGCGACCTGCTCCCATACCTGGGCGAGCTGCACGGCTCGCCGCTGCCCCGCCGCTTCGAGGAGATCGTGGCCGACGAGCCCGCGTTCGGGACCAAGCGGTTCGACTCGATCTGGCAGCTGCGCCTGTACCGCATCTGGCTGTACTGCCTGACGCGCGCGCTGCGCCCGTCGGTGTTCATCGAGACCGGCGTGCTGCACGGCATGACGAGCGCGGTCGTGCTCGAGGCGATGCGCGTCAACGGGCACGGGCGGCTCATCTCGATCGACCTGCCGTCCTACGCCGAGACGGGGCCGGCCAACGTCGACGGCTACACGGCGACGCTGCCGCCCGGCCGCGAGCCCGGCTGGCTGGTCCCCGACGAGTTGCGCGACCGCTGGGAGCTGCACCTGGGCCCGTCGCTCGACGTGCTGCCGGCCGTCCTCGGCGGGCTCGACCGCCTCGACGTGTTCCTGCACGACTCCGACCACACGTACGAGGTCATGCTCGGCGAGTTCGAGCTGGCCTGGCCGAAGCTGGCCGAGGGCGGCGCGCTGATCGCCGACGACTCCACCGACACCGCCGCGTTCGCCGAGTTCTGCGAGCGGGTCGGCCGCGCGCCGCTGCTGTTCCCCAACCCCAACGAGGAGCCCCACGACGAGGAGCGCTGCGGCCTGATCCTCAAGTAGCGGCGGCGCTCAGCGCGGCGTCGTCGCCTGCTGGATGCAGCTCTGGACCTTCGCCTCGGCCTCGGGGTCCAGCACGCCCTGCGAGGCGATCTCGAGCACGTTGCCGACCGGCTGGGCGGCCGTCGCGGCCACCACCGCGTAGTCGGTGGGGCGCTTCTGCTGGAGCTGGATGAGGCGCTCCTGGATGTCCTCGAAGCCGTACTGGGCGGCCTCCGCGTACGGGAAGACGATGAGCGTCACCGGCTTGCCCTTCAGCGTGACCGTGAACCCGCTGCCGCCCATGCTCACCGCGTAGTCGACGGTCGGCTGGAACCACTCGAACGTCTCGGCCGGCTTGCCGCCGACGCAGGGCTCCAGGATCGCCGCCTGGGCGGCGGCGTCGACCTTCTTCGGCGTGGTCGCCTGGGTCGTGGTGGGCGCGGTGACGGCCGTCGGCGGGGTCGTCTGACCTTCGACCGGCGTGGTCGACGCGTCGTCGCCGCAGGCGACGAGCAGGACCGCGGCGGCCGCCAGCGCGGCTGGGAGGAGGCGCGGCATCAAGGGTCGGGATGGTAGAAAAGCCGGCCTGTGCCGGCTCTGCGTGCCTACCTGACCACCGCCGCGCGCCGGCTCGTGGGCGCACGTCAGCTCGAGCAGCTCGTGGCCGCCGAGCCGGTGCTCGAGCTCGTGCGCGAGCTCGAGGGCGGCACGCTGCTGGACGCGGGCAGCGGCAGCCTCGGGATCGCCGACCTGCTCGACGACCGCTGGCAGGTCACCGCGGTCGACCGCGCGTTCGATGACGACGGCGCCTGGGTGCGCCCGCCGCGTACCCGCGCGCACCGCGTCGTCGCCGACGTGTGCGCGCTCCCGTTTCCCGAGGGCGCCTTCGACGTCGTCGTCGCCATCGACCTGCTCGACCGGCTCCCGCCCGGCCGCCGCGGCGTCGCGCTGCGCGAGCTCGGCCGGGTCGCGCGGCGGCGCGTGATCGTGTCCTCGCCCGCCGGGGCCGCCGCGATCGAGGCCGACCGGCGCCTGCTGGAGTCGCTGCGCCGCCCGCCGGGGTGGCTCGTCGCCCGCGTCGGCGCCGGCCTGCCCTACCCCGCCGACCTGGAGGTGCCGCTGCGCGCCTGGGGCCTGGTGCGCAGCTTCCCGAGCGGCAGCCCCGACGCGCACGTGCGCCTGGCGCGCCGCGAGCTGCGCGCCGCCTGGTACGTGCCCACCCGCCTGGCCGCGCGCGTGCTCGAGCGCGGCCTGCGCGACGACCGTCCGTGGGCGCGCCGCGTCCTGCGCCGGCTGCGCGGCGGGGACCGCCCGCCGGGCTACCGCACCGTCGTGGTGGCCGAGATCGCCGCCTCGAGGTGGGACTCGAGCTCGTCGGCGAGCGCGGCGTAGTCGAACTTGCGGGCGATGCCGTCCGCGGCGGTGCGGACGCGCCCGTTGACGAGGTCGGCGAGCCCGTCGGCGATCGCCTCCGGATCCTCGAGGGGCACCGCGATCCCGGCCTGGCCGTCGGTGACCACCCGCGCCGCCTCCGTCTGGTCGCCGACCACGAGGATCGGCCGGTCGGCGGCGAGGTACTCGTAGAGCTTCTGGCCGGTCTCGCCGCGGATGCCGGTGGTGAGCAGCAGCAGCGTGCCTGCCCGCCGCTGCAGGCGCATGGTCGTCTCGCGGTCGAAGGCGCCGACCGCCCGGACGGTGCCGGCGAGGTCGGGCGCCTCGATCTGCGCGCGCTCGCCGTCGCGCAGCGGCCCGGCGAACACCACCTCCAGCCGCGCGGCGGCCTCGGGGTCGCGGCGCTTGAGCGCGCGCACGCCGGCCAGGATCGGCTCCGGCGACCGGCCGACGTAGCCGATGCGGCCGGTGTAGAGCAGCGAGTGGCGCTCGGGGTTGAGGACCCCGTCGGGGATGCCGTCGCCGCCGGCGACGACCGCGAGCTCCTCGAGGTCGAAGCCGTTGGAGAGCGTGTGCGCCTCGCGCTGGCCCAGGCGCGTGCGGGCGTCGTCGGCCATCGGGCGGCTGATCGTCGTGAGCCGGTCGGCGGCGCCCAGCAGCGTGCGCTCCAGCCAGGCGTCGGCGGCGCGCATCGCGGCGAGCGGGAAGTCGGTGCGGGTGCGCTCGAACCGCCAGCCGTCGCGCAGGTCGGCGACCCACGGGACGCCGTGGAGCCGCTTGAGCGCCAGGCCGATCAGGTACGTGGTCGGGGGCGGACCGCTCGTCCACACGACGTCGAACGGCTGTCGCCGATGCAGCGCGAGCGCGCGCGGCAGCGCGAACGGCACCCAGCTGAGGATCGCCAGGTCCGGGATCACCCACTCCTCGAGCTTGGACGGCATCGGCGCGGAGCCCTGCGCGGTGCCCTGCAGCGCCGCGAACTGGCCCTTGCGCCAGTTGAACCGGCTCGTCATCAGGTCGCGGGTGCGCACGACGCGCCGCGCGCCCTCGACCGGGCCGCCGCCGCTGAGGTTGGAGCACAGCACGGTGACGTCGTGGCCGCGGCGGCCGAGGTGCTTGGCGAACCCGGCGGTCCGGCGCGCCGCCGACAGCGGCGACGGTGGGGCGAGCTGAGCGACGAGCAGGATCCGCCTGGGAGGCACGGTCCCCTAGGGTACGCCCGCCTTGAGCGCCAACCAGGACATCACGGCGGTGGTCCCGTGCCACGACGCGGGCGCCCACGTCCGCGAGGCCGTCGCGTCGCTCCTGGTCCAGGAGGGCGGCCCGCCGCGGATCGTCGTCGTCGACGACGGCTCGACCGATCCGGGCACGCTCGAGGCGCTCGCCGCGCTGCCCGCCGGCGCCGAGGTCGTCCGCCAGGACAACCAGGGGCTCTCGGCCGCGCGCAACACCGGCTACCGCCTCGCGCAGACGCCGCTCGTCATCGCGCTCGACGCCGACGACGTGATGGTCCCCGGCGCCCTGCGCGCGCTGCGGGCGCCGCTGGACGCCGACCCCGGGCTCGGGTTCACCTACGGGATCGCGCGTTTCTTCGGCGCCTGGTCGGGCGAGCTGCGGTTCCCGCCGCTGGACGCCTACCGGCTCCTGTACCGCCACATCATCGGCGCGGTCGGCCTGACGCGCCGGGCGCTGTGGGAGGACGTGGGCGGCTACGACCCCGCGTTCCGCACCGGCTACGAGGACTGGGACTTCTGGCTCGGCGCGCTCGAGCGCGGGTGGCGGGGCGCCAAGGTCGACGAGGTGGTCTTCCTCTACCGCCGCCACGGCGACACGATGGTGTTCGGCGCCCGCCGGGAGTACCGGCGCCTCTACGGGATGCTGCGCGCCAAGCACGCCGCGCTCTTCGCGCGGCGGCGCGAGCTGGCGCGCGCCAGCGAGGCGGGCGTCATCGAACGGGCGATATACCGCTACTTCTGGGGGCCCCGGCCCGTTCCACCCGCCGTGGAGCAGGCCGTGTACCGGCTCGTGTTCCGATCCTGACGCTACCCTCGGAGACCCTCATGCCGCTGCTGAAGCCCAACGTCGGACGGGCGCTGAGCGCGATCGGCGCAGTGATCGTGGTGCTCGCCCTGTTCATGACCTGGTACGAGGTCACGCGCAGCACCGGGGTCGTCGAGGAGACGACCGGCTGGCAGACGTTCACGAACCTGCGGTTCGTCATCCTCGGCGGCGGCATCCTCACGCTGCTCTCCGCGATCCCGGTCCAGTCGCGGCCGATCCTGATCGCTCGCACCGTGCTCGGGCTGGTGCTGTTCGTGCTGATCCTGCGCCGCATCATCGACCCGCCGGATCTCGTCGACGCCGAGGTGTCCGCCCAGATCGGGGTGTGGGCCGGTCTCGTCGGCGCCGTGCTCGTCGCCGTCGGTGGCCTCGTCGACACCGGCCGCCACGTGGTCGAGGTGTACCCGAGCCTGTGGCGCCCGACCGCCGGGGAGCTCGGGCGCGGCCAGCGCTCGCTGGGCCCCGGCGACGACCGCAGGTAGCCCCCGGGCCCCAACCGCGCGGTGCGCCGCTCCCGCCGCATCCCGCTGCCCCTGCTCGCCGTGCTCGCGGTGGTGCTCGTCGAGGGGCTGGCGTGGACGTTCGCGGTGCCGGCGCTGCAGGGCGCCGACGAGGGCGCGCACTTCAGCTACGTGCAGAAGGTCGCCGACGCGCACGACATCCCGTGGCGCGACCCGAAGCTCGGCTATCTGGAGCCGGGCTACCCGCCGTCCGTGTCGACCGAGCAGCAGATCGCGTGGCTGTGGGCGGGGCTGGAGCCGCTGCGCGGCAACCGCGCCGCGCGGCCGCTGTGGACGCACGAGGACGAGCGCATCTGGGCGCGCGAGAACGCGAAGCTCACCGACGAGGACCGCAAGGACGGCGTCGGCTCGCGCGTGTTCGACAACCCGCCGCTGTACTACCTGACCGCGGTCGTCCCATACGAGATCGCCGGCGGCACGTTCTTCGACCGCCTGTACGCGCTGCGCCTCTACAACGTCGCGCTGCTGCTCGCCGCGGTCGCGCTGACCTGGCTGCTGGCCGGCGAGCTGTTCGGCCGCCGGCGCGAGCTGCAGACGCTCGCCACGGCCGCGGTCGCGCTCCATCCGGTGCTGCTCGACGTCGCCACGCGCGTCACGCCGGACGTGCTGCTGCTCACGCTCGCGGCCGCGGCCCTGTACCTGATGACGCTCGTCGTCAAGCGGGGGCCGTCGTGGAAGCTCGTGGGCGGCCTGCTGGCGGTGGTGGCGGCGGCGTGCTTCACGCAGGGCCGCTCGCTGGGCCTGATCGCGCCGGCGCTGTTCGCGATCGGCCTGGGCTGGTGGCGCTCGCGCGGGTCCCCGCGGCCGGGCCTGCTCGCGCGGATCCCGGCGGTGGTGCCGTGGACCGCCGGCGCGATCGTCGTGCTCGTCGTCTTGGCCGCGTACGCGACCCGCTTCGACTTCGGCGAGCTGGCCGGGTTCTGGTCGTACCTGTGGCAGTTCTACCTGCCGCCTCTGCCGGGGATGAGCGATCCGATCGGCGTGAGCTGGGACGTCGAGAACGTGTACCTCAACCGCTTCTTCGGGACGTTCGTGCAGTTCGAGGTCGCGTTCCCGCAGGACCTGCTCGACGCGATCCGCATCGCCGTGTGGCTGGGCCTGGCGCTGCTCGTCGTCTCCGCCTGGCGCCATCGCCGCGTGCTGTGGGAGCGGCGCGACGTCGTCGCCGTCCTGCTCGTCGCGTTCGTGCTGTCGGTGCTGGCGCTGCACGCGGCCGCGTTCCGCTCGCTGCTGGGCAACCCGGCCGACCCGGTCATCACCGGGCGCTACCTGCTGATGCTGATCCCGCTGTTCGGCCTGGCCGTGGCGGCGGCGGTCGCCGCGCTGCCGGGCCGGGTCCGGGGGTTCGCCGCGGGCGGCCTGCTCGGCGCGATGTTCCTGCTGCAGCTCAGCGCGTTCGGCCTCGTCGTGGAGCGCTTCTATGCGTAGGGCGGCGATCGCCGGCGCGGTGCTCGTCCTCGTGCTCGGGTTCGTGTTCGTGGTGCGCCCGTTCGTGTCCGAGCAGCGCCCGACGCCGGCGTCGATCCCGTCGCCGGCCTCGGTCACCAAGATCGACACGGTGCCGCTGCAGCGCGGCCATCCCGTCTGCTTCGGCGACGTCGTCGCCGAGGCGCACGCGGAGCGCTTCAGCTTCCGCGTCTCCACCCCGTTCGGCCCGACGCCGGAGCTGCGCGTGAGGCTTCGCGGGGGCGGCTACGACTACACGGCCACGATCCCGCCGGGCCTGCTCGACGGCCAGGCGGCCGAGGCGGCGATCCCGGCGCCGCTGGTCGACGTGCCCGTCGAGGTGTGCATCTCCAGCCGCGGCGAGCCGCTCATCGGCCTGTACGCGGCCGTGGACCGCGCCCGCTCGCGCTCGAAGGCGATCATCGACGGCGAGAACACCGACAAGAGCGTGTGGTTCCAGTTCATGGAGCCGCGGTGGCACGCGATCACCGAGCGCCTGGCGCTGACCATCGACCGCATGACGGTCTTCCGCCCCGGCTACGTGGGCCGCGTCCTGCTCTGGATCCTGGCCGTGCTGTTCGTCGTCGGGACGCCGATCGCGATCGTCTGGGCGTACGTGCGCGCGCTGCGCGACGACGGCCTCGGCGGCGCTCCGCCGATCGACGTCAACCAGCGCCGATCGCGCTGGCGCCGGTTCGTGGACTGACGTCCGATCGGTTCCCGGTTGCCACGTCGCGGCCAAGTGCGATATGACACCACCTGCCTGGAGGAGGAGAGGTGGCGTCCCGCCCAGAGCTCGATACCGACAGGCCGCGAAGGTAAGCCAGAGAGCCGGACCAGGGTCAACCGGCGGAGCGCTTGCACCGGAGAACTTCGTGGCCAGGGGATCTGGAGCCGGGCGGGACGCCAAGCACTCGGGGGAGTGGGGCGCGAGCCGCTGGGCGTCGCCAAGGGCGGCGCCCCGCGGTTCGTCTTCGGGGACGTGTGGCGCCTTTCGACCACCCCTCGGGCAGAAAGCGCCACACGTCCGCCGGACGAGCGCGCGCGACGACCCCGGCCGCGCTGCGACGACTCACGCGTGTCGGGTTGAGGACGCTATGCGTCCTCGAGACGACACGCGTCAGCGATCGACCGGAGCCGTTGCGCGCCCGGGCGCGACGCCGCGCGAGCCGGCGAAGCGGACCTCGACGCGCCCGTCGGCGGATCGCCAGCTCCGCGGGACGACGAGGCGGGCGGTGAACCGGCCGCGGACCACGCGCGCGGCCGCGCGGCGCGTGCGCGTCCGGCCGGCGATGCGGACGCGGTAGACGATCACGACCCGTCCCGTCGCGCGGCGCCCGACGCTGCCGCGCACGAGGAGCCGGCCCGTGCGGGGAGAGATCGTCGCGGTCGTGACGGCGACCGGCGTGCGCGCCGTCGACCGGGGCGCGGGCGCGTCCGCACCGGGGGCGACGGGGGCGGACGGCACGACCCCTGCGCCGCCGCCACCCCCGTCTGTCCCTCGCCAGGTGCCCCCGCTCCCGCCGTCTGTGGCGCCGCCGCCCGAGCCGCCGGCGCCTCCACCGCCGCCGCCGCCCGAGCCGCCGCCTCCGCCTCCTCCACCGGAGGAGGGCGCCGAGTAGGAGATCGTTCCCGTCGCGCCGGTGGCCGCGCTGCCGTTGCCGGCCGCGTCGACCGCCCACACCGCGACGTCGTACGTGCCGCCCGCGGGGAGCGTCAGCCCGCCGAGCGTCTGCGGCCCACCCGTGGGCGCGGTGCTCCCCGAGGCGCACGGGCCGCCGCCGAGCGCGCACGCCCGCCACTGGATCGACGCCAGCGGCGCTCCCGATCCCGCCGGTGGATCGGTCCACGCGAGCTCGAACGCCGGCGACGCCCCGCCGCCGGTGACCGCCAGACCCGACGGCGCAGTCGGCGCCGTGTTGTCCACCTGGATCGCGACGGGCGCGCTCCGCTTCTCGTTGCCGCCCGCGTCGATCGCCGCGAGCTCGACGTCGTGGTCGCCATCGCTGAGCCCGGTCGTGTCCAGCGCGACCGCGTCCGCCGTGGCGTTCGTGCACGGCGCAACCCGCGTGTGGTCACACGCGCCGGAGCGCGCGATCTCGGAGCCGACCGCCGCGCCGTCGACGTACCACCGGAACCCGCGAATGCCCGTGCTGTCGGTCCCCGACCCCGTCGCACTGACCGTCCCGCGCCGCCACCCACCGCCCGAGATCGACAACCCCGCCGCCGACGGCGGGGTCGGGTCGTTGATCGTCGTCGTCGACGCGTAGATGGCGACCCAGGCGGCGTGGAGCGTCGCGCCAGTCCCACATCCCGAAGTAGGACACTCGATCCCCCACGACAGCTTGCTGGCGCCCAAGCCTGGGTGAGTGGCAGCTGGTGTGCCCGGCCCCGCACTGACGTCGCAGTTCGGCATGCCACCGCCGACGACACATGTCTCGCCCGGCAACAAGGTGCCATCGGCACGCCCGTACACCATGAAGCCCTGGTCGTCGCTGCCGATTCGTCGGCGGATGCTGATCTCAGTGATTTCCGTTCCCGGTGGGGCCGACAACGTGTACTGCGCATACTGGCCAAACGCAGGCCACTGCGGTGAAAGGACGCCGAGCTTGGTCCACGCAGCAAGCCCTGTGATCGTTGACCCAGGGGGATCATCGAGGTTGAACGGCTGGTCGCTGGACGCCGGTGGGCAAGCGGAGGGCAACTTCTCGTAGCTGTCCGAGGTGCTCTCGTAGACCCACGCGTCGTCGGCCCCGACCCCACCGGCGTCGCCACACGAGCGCACGTCATAGGTGCCCGCGTGAGCGGTGTGGCCCCATGCGAGGCCGGCCGCCACGGCCAACGTGATCAGAGCGCTCCGCGGCATCTTGGCCGGCGAGGCTACCGGGAATCGATCGAGGCCCTTTGACTGGATGGCCATCTGTTGGACGGTGGGTCACGAGAACTCGCGTGCGCGTCGGATCACGAGCGCGGGCGAGATGCCCGCACCCGGTCGCCGGAGGCGGACGGTGACGGTGCGCCAGCGACGGACTCGCACGTCGAGACGGCTCGAGCTGCGCACGAAGCGGCGTCGATCGACCGTGAAGGTGACGACGTCTCCGGCGCGACGTCCCGAGACGGCGACGCGTAGACGGCCGCGGCGGAAGGTGATCCGTTTGAGCGTCGGCCGGTCCGGCGCGACGGCGGTGAGGTCGCGGTCGTCAGGCAGTGGCACCGAGACCATCGGTGCAGCGACCGGTGCGGCTGGGATCACGACGACCTCGGGCTCGGCACCGGCCTCGGCGTCAGGCTCCTCGCGGACGCCGGCGGCGCCGCCTGATCCCCCGGCGCCGACGCCTGGCGCGGCAACGACGACCTCGCATGGTGCGGCACCCGTGCCTGAACCGCCGGCGACGAGCGAACCCAGACCCTGGTCGATGAACGTCTGCGCGACGTCGAGCACGCGCACCCCGTTGACGACGCGGGCGGAGGCGATCAGCGCCTGCTCGGCCTCGTCGGGGGTCAGGTCCGGCCTGTAGGACCGCAGTGCATTGAGGGCCGCGGAGACGATGGGGGCCGCGTAGGACGTGCCCGTCCCAACGGCTATGCGGTGGCCCGATGCGGTCGTCAAGCAGACCTCGGTTCCCAACGTCGCGATGTCGAGGTCGGATCCGCGGTTTGAGAAGGGCGCGAGTGTGCCCGCTGCATCCGTTGCGGCGACTGAGAAGACCTCCAGGAATGCTGCGGGGAATGCCAGGTCGTTGAGTCCGCTGTTACCTGCTGCAGCGACGACGTTGATTCTCGCCTGATCTCGCGCCTGGGCGATCTTGTTGTGCAGCTGATTGCGTTCGGCGTTTGTCATCTCCACGCCGGCAATCGAGAGATTGATCACCTTCACGTTGTGCGCGGGCTCCTGGCACCGGTTGATCGCCTGGATGTAGTCCCAGGCACTTGCGCGCCCACCCGAGAACGCTCGGACGCTCACCACCTTCGACGCCGGCCAGATCCCCGACGCGCCAACCCCGTCGACCTGGCTCGCGATGACCCCGGCGACGTAGGTGCCGTGCTTCGACAGCGGCACTCCGGTGTCGCTCGTGGCGCCCAGGTCGTCGAACGGGGGGCCGAGGACGGAGCCGCGCTCGACGAGGGCGGGGCCCAGGTCGGTGTTCGTGTCGACCCCGGAGTCGATGACGCATACCGCGCCCGCGCCGCCGGGCGGCGCGGGCGTGGAGGAGAGGAACTCGGCGCGGGCGGCGATCGCCTGGGGCGAGCCGGCGCCGTCGGCGTGCGCAGGCGCCGGCGCGACGAGGACCCCGGCGAGTGCGGCTCCGAGCACCGCGAGCCGCCTCATGACGGCCTCCTCAGCACGGTGACCGTCACCGGCGCCGAGGCGCTGTCGGCGAACGGCCAGGACGGATCGCGCGGCACCCTCACCCGGAACGCGTAGCGCTGGGTCCGCATGGTTCGCTCGAACCGGTAGCGCGTCGCGAACCGGCCGCGCTCGTCCAGGCGGACGGCGCGGACCGACCGCCAGGACCGCCCGACGCGCACCTCCAGCCGACCCGTCTTCCGCGACCCCGGCGGCGCACCCTTCACGGCGCCTCGGAACCGCACCGCCGCGCCGTTGCGCACGTACGACCGGCTCGCCGTCAGCGACACGGGCGCGACGACCTCGACGGTCGTCGAGGCGGTCCGGTCGTAGCTGCGGTCGCTGAGCCGCACCCGGTACCCGAACGTCACGATCCGCGACGGCCCCGGCGGCAGCACGAACCGGAAGCGGCCCGCGGCGTCGGTCCGCACCGCCCCGGCGATCTCACCCTCGGCGCCGCGGACGTACCGGTGCACGATCACGTCGACCTGCGCGTCCCCGATCGGCTCGCCGGCCGCGTTCTCGAGCACGCCCGCCAGCTCCCGCCGCTCGCCGAACGCGATCCGCGCGGAGCCGCTCCCGACCACGCGCAGCGTCACCCCCGTGCCCGCGTTCACGCCGTTCAGGCCGGTCACCGACAGGGACGGCGCCGCCGCGGGCGGCACGGGCAGGCGCCGCACCTGATCGGGGCTGAGCGGGCTGCCGCCCCCGCCGCCCCCGCCCCCGCCGTCCTCGGAGCGCACCGGCGCGTCGCGCACGCCGCCCGCTCCGCCCGCCCCGCCTGGGCTGGGCATCGTCCCGTCGCCGAGCGTGATCTGGGCGCTGGCGGGCGAGGGGACCGTGGTCTCGCCGCCGTCGGTGTCCGCCGTGACGAGCACGCGCACCGTCGCCCCGGCGAGGTCGGACCCGACCGCGAGCGTCTCGCCCGTCGCGCCGGGGATGTCCGTGCACCCGCCGCCGCCCGCCGAGCACCGCTGCCAGCGCACGCTCCACGTCACGCCGTCGACGTCCGCCCACGTCCCGCGCTCGTACGCCAGCGTCTCGCCCGCGCGCGCCGTGCCGGTCACCTGCGGCGCGACCGAGTTCGAGGGCGGGCGCTTGACGCACTCGCCGGCCTCGTTCGTCGTCCCGTTCGGGCACGGCGTCCCCGGGTCGGCGAGCGCGCCGCCGGGCGCGTTGACCCGCAGCGTCACCCCGGCGGCGACGACCGCCTGGCGGCCCGACGCGTCCTCGACGACGAGCTCCGCATCGGTGTGGACGCCGTCGCCGAGCTCGCGCAGGTCGAACTCCGGGGCGTACACGGCGCCGGCCGTGCGGCACGGCACCAGCGAGGCCACGCTCGCCGTGAACTCGTAGTCGCTGCCGACGCCCGGCTGCGCGTCGCGGCAGGTCGGGCTGTCGGGGTCCGCGAGCGCCACGACGGTCGCGCCGCCCGCGCGCAGGACGAACCGGTAGACGCCCGAGCCGACGTCCGAGGCGGCCACGCGCGCGCCCGCGCGGTCATCGGTCAGCCATCCGCCTGCCAGCAGCGCGCCGCCGTCGCCGTCCGCGCCGCCGACCGGCGCCGTGCCGTCGGCGACGCCGAGCTCCATCCGGCGCGCGATCCAGTGGCCGCCGGCGCCGCATCGCGGCGCCGGATCGAACCCACCGAGGGTGTTCACGCAGCGGATCGCGATGTCCAGCACCGGCGGCCCGGCGGACCAGACCGCTCCGTCGCCGGCGTCGCCCACGTACCCGCCGCCCCAGCTGCCCCGGTTCTCCCACGTCGTCTGGATCTGCGGCTGGAGCAGCGCCCCTGACACGGGGGCGCTGAAGGAGCGGTCGGCCCACGCCGACGCGAACGACAGGCCCGGCGGGGCCGACAGCACGGTCCGCTGCTCGTGCCCCAGGCCCGCGTCGACCGGCAGCACCACGCCGAACGGACCGCCGGCGCGCGAGCCGGAGTTGATGCCGCCGCTGCTGCCGACGTCCTGCCACGGCCCGGCCGGGACCGGCGCGCCCGACGGCAGGGCGCCGAGGTACTGGACGTACTGACCGGCGCCGAGCGCCGGCGGGGCGAGCACGAGCCCGCAGGCCACGGCGAGCCCGGCCATCGCGAGCCGCCTCATGGCCGCACCCCCACCGTCACGGTCCGGGAGGCGCCCGTCTCGTACGGCCAGCCGCCGTCGCTGCGGACGATCGCGCGGAACGGGTAGCGCGTGTGCCGCACCGTGCGCGTGAACCGGTACCGGTACGCGAACCGGCCGTGGCGCAGCCTTGTCGTGCCGAACGTCAGCCATCGTCCCTCCTGGAAGACCTGCATCTCGACGACCTTCCGCGAGCCCGCCGGCGCGCCCGCGACGCGCCCGCGGAACCGCACCGCCGCGCCGTTGCGCAGCGCACGGGGCGTCGCGCGCATGCGCACGGCGCTGCGCACCGCCATCTCGAGCTCGGCCGTGTCGGCGTGGTCGGCATCGCCCGCGAACGCTCGGTAGGCGAAGCGCACGGTGCGCGACGGCCCCGACGGGATCGTCGCGCGGAACGTCCCGTCGGCGCCGGTGACGACCCCGGGCAGCGAGGCCCATGCGCGGCCGCGCGCAAGCGCGCTCAGCTCGATCTCCGCGCCGGCGATCGGTGTGCCCCCGCGGCCGGTCAGCCGGCCCGTCACCGTGACCGGCCGCCCGTAGGGAACGACCACCCGGCGGCCGGACGACGCGCCGGCGCGGACCGTCAGCGACGCGGCGGTGCTGGCGTTCTGGCCGTTCGCGCGCGGGCCGTCGGAGACGGGCTGCGCCGGTGGCTGCGGCGCGGGGGCGGGAGGGGCTGCGCCGCCGGACGGTCCGCCGCCGCGCACGGGAGCGGGCGTGACGTCGCCCGCGCCCCCGGCTCCGCCGCCGCCACCTCCGGCCTGGCAGGCGCCGGTGACGTCGTAGGCCCCGCCGGCGCAAGGCGTGCCGGGATCGCCGAGCGCGCCGCCCGGCGCGTTGATCCGCAGCGTGCGGTTCGTCAGCACCGTGCGCTCGTTGCCGCCGGCGTCCTCGATGCCCACCGACACGAGGTGCACGCCGTCGCCGAGCGCGGTCAGATCGAAGGTCGGCGTGTACGTCGTCGGCGCGGTCGCGCACGGCACGAGCGTGAGCGCGGACGGGACGAAGTCGTAGGGCGAGCCGTTCGTCGGCCGGGCGTCGCGGCAGCGCGTCGCCGCCGGGTCCACGAGCGTGTGGAACGTCTGGCCGGCCGTGCGCAGGAACGCGCGATACACCCCGGAGCCCAGGTCCGATGCGGTGACCGTGATCGAGGCGGCCGGCGACGTCTGCCAGGTCCCGTCCAGCAGCGGTCCGGTGATCGTGCCGGTGACGAGGGGAGCGTCGTCGTCGTGGAGCACCAGCTCGCCGCGCTCGATCACGAACGAGCCGCCGGCGCCGCAGCTGCCCGCGACCGAGTCGAACCCGACGCACGCCACCCGGATCGCGAGATGGCTGGGGTCCGCGGCCGTGCTCGTGCCCGCGGCGCTGTCGCCGTTGTATCCGCCGTAGGGGCTGGGCGTGTACGGCCAGCCGCGGTGCACCCAGGTCGTCTCCGCCTGCGGTTGCGAGTGGTCGCCGGAGACGGGGAGCTCGGTGCGCCAGGTCACGGTGGCGGAGCGGAACGTCAGGTTCGCGGGCGGCGACAGCGTGGCCGTCTGGACCCAGCCCTCGGCGGCGGGCGGCATGACCACCCCGTACGCGCCGGCGCCGCCGGGTGCGTTGTGGTTGAGACCGACCCATGGGCCGACCGTCACCGGGGTCCCGTCGGGCAGGGCGCCGGAGTGCACGGTCAGGTCGCCCACGTCCGCCGCGGCCGGACTCGGCGCCGGAGCGAGCAGGACGGCGAGGGCGACGCCGGCGCACGCGAGGCCGCGCCGCCGCCGGGCGGTTGCTGGGGTCATCTGGGCTCCTCTGGTCGAACCGGGCGTTGCTGCCCTGGTCGAGGGGGGCGGCGGGTGCGATTCGCCCCCCGACCCACGCGAAGGAGATCAGTTGAGCATTTCCCAGAGCCTAAGCGTTAGATCTTAGCCGTGTATTCGACGGATGTTCGAGGTGCCGACGTCCGCTCATTGCGACGATCCGCCTGCGCAAAGGCCGCGGTCGGCCGGTCGCCGGCCGGCGCGCGCGTCAGCGCGTACCGGTCGGCGCCCGGCGCGATCTCACCCGGCGCGTTCACGACCGCCAGCGTGAAGCCGGCCCGCGCCGCCATCGCCTGCGTCGTCGCGTCGAGGTCGCGCTCGGGCACGCCGAACGGGTACGAGAACGCGGTCGGGGTCGTTCCCAGCCAGCCGGCCAGGTCGTCGCGGGAGCGCTCCATCTCGGCGAGCTGCTGCTCGGGCGGGAGCCAGCGCAGCGACAGGTGGTCGCGGCCATGGGCGCCGATCGTCACGTGCTCGGCCAGCTCGTGCAGCTCGTCGAGCGTCAGCGGGCGCGGGTCCTCGCCGTCGGGCGCCTGCGCCCACGCGCGCACCTGCGAGAGCGCCGTCTCGATCCGCTCCCGCGACTGCACCTGCAGCCACGCGTGCAGGCACCGCCGGGCGACGTCGCGCTGGGCGGCGTCGCGGGCCGGCCACGTGCGCACGTCGCCGTCGAGGTCGACCGTGAGCGGGCCGGTGGCGCGCGCGGTGTGCAGCAGGCGGGCGAGCTCGTCCCACCAGAACGTCCGGCCCTCCTCGACGTGGCCGGTGGAGATGAACACGGTCACCGGCACGTCGATGCCGCGCAGCGCGGGCAGGTTGTCGGCGTAGCCGTCGTCGAAGGTGATCGCGACCGCGCCGTCGGGGAAGTCGCCGGTCGCGATCTGCTCGAGCGGCACGATCCGCGAGCGCAGCGCGTCGATCTGGGCGGCGAAGTTGGCGGGGGACACGGCCAGGGCGAGCGGGTCGTGCTCAGGCTCTGCGACGCGGTGGTAGATGAGCACGACCGCGCGCGGGCCGTCGTCGCGGCGCAGCGACGGCAGGCGCGGCAGCGCCGGAAGCGGGTCGGGCACCGACGGCCGGAACGGGGTGGACGGGGCGGCCGGCTGCAGGCCGCGGTGCGCCACGACCGGGGCGGCGATCGCGCCCGCGTTCTCGGCCGCCCGCGCGGCGCGCTCGCTCGCGGTCTCGAGGTCGCCCTGCACGAGCGCGAGGCCCGCGCCGGCCGCGCTGCCCGCCGCGGCGCGCAACGCCTCTCGCACGCCGCGGGGGCACCCGGCGAGCTGCGCCCGCCCGCCGTAGCGGGCACGGCGGGCGACGATCTCGCGCCGGCGCAGGGCGGCGACCCGGACGATCCGCTCGACCGCCAGCTCGGGCCGGTACTCGGCGCTCCAGCCGGCGGCGGCGAGGTCGCGCTGGGCGGGGTGCTCCTCGGCGAACCAGTCGCGTTGGCTGTCGCGCGCCGGCCAGAAGCCCCCGATCGCGCGCAGCGCCGCCGTGCGGAAGGCGACGTTGCCGCCGCGCAGCGTGCGCTCGCGCGCGTCGAGCTCCACCGCGCGCGGGCCGTAGTCGAGCGGGGCCAGCGCGCCGAGCAGGCCGTCCGCCAGCCAGCGTGGCCGCGGACCGTCGAAGCGCAGCGCGATCGGGCCCCCGATCGTGGCCCGGTCCTCCGGCGCCGCCGCCCAGGCGGCGGCCAGCGCGTCGAGCCAGCCGCGCGGCGGGGCGACGTCGTCGTCGAGGTAGGCGAGGACGTCGGCGTCGGTGGCGGCGAGCGCCGCGTTGCGGGCCTGGGCGATGCCGGCCGGCGCCTCGATCACCCGCGCGTCGGGGACCACGCGGGCGGCGAGCTGGCGCACGGCCACGAGCTGCGCGGCGCTGAGGCCCGCGGCGGCGACGATGGGCGCGGGCGCGATCCGGCCGACCGCCTCCAGCGCCTCCGGGAGCGCCGGAGCGAGGCGGTCCAGGCAGACGGCGACGTCGATCCCCCGCGGCACGGCCCCCGGAACGCTACGCGCTCGGAGCGGCGAGGCCCTCCCCGGCCGTGGTCACTCCGAGCCCGCGCGCCAGGAGCGCGCGCAGCTCGTCGAGCTCGTCGGCGTCGAGGCCGGGCAGCAGCGTCGCGACCGCCTCGTCGGCGAGCTGATGTGCGCGGCGCAGCGTGCGGCGCCCGGCGGCCGTCAGCGTGACGCGCGAGCGGCGCCGGTCCTGGGGGTCGCGGGTGCGCTCGACCAGCCCGCGCGCCTCGAGCTCGTCGATGGCGGAGACGACGAGCGCCGGGGCCTTGCCCAGGAGGCGCGCGATCTCCTGCTGGGAGCCGGGATCGTCGCTCTCGATGATCGACAGGATCGAGTAGCCGCGGCCGTCGAGGTCGACCGGGGCCAGGTGGGCCTCGGCCGACGCCGCCAGCGTGGTGCCGGCGTGGACGAGCAGCAGCGCGAGGCGAGTCGCCGCGCCGCGGGAGAGGCAGGGCTCGGCCACGGGTTCCATGCCGGCCATCATATCCCCGGGAGAATCGTTCAAGCCTTGAATGATATAGCGACTACTGGTACTGTCGCCGAATCATTCTGCGATCGAACGATTCAGGGAGCGATCCTTCATGAGACGGAACCGCTGGGCGACGCTCACCGTCCTGGCGCTGGCGCAGTTCATGGTCGTCCTCGACGTGACGATCGTGAACGTGGCCCTGCCGGACATCCAACGGGACCTCGGGTTCGCTCCCGACGACCTGCAGTGGGTGATCAGCGCGTACGCGCTCCTGTTCGGCGGGTTCCTCCTGCTCGGCGGCCGCGCGGGCGACCTGCTCGGGCGCCGGCGCGTGTTCATGGCCGGCCTGGCGCTCTTCGGCGCCGCCTCGCTGGCGGCGGCGTTCTCGGCCTCGCCGGAGATGCTGGTCGTCGCCCGCGCGGTGCAGGGCCTGGGCGGCGCGCTGCTGTCGCCCGTCGCGCTGTCGATCCTGATGGTGACGTTCGCGCACGGCCGCGAGCGCAACATCGCCATGGGCGTGTGGGGCGGGCTGGCCGCCCTGGGCGGCACGGCCGGCGTGATCCTCGGCGGCGTGCTCGTCGACGCCCTCGGCTGGGAGTCGATCTTCTGGTTCAACGTCCCGATCGCGATCGCGCTCGTCGCGATCGCCCCGCTGTTCGTGCGCGAGAGCCGCGCGGACCTGGCCGTGCGGTCCTTCGATGCGGCCGGCGCGGTGCTGGGGACCGCCGGGCTGCTGGGGGTGGTCTACGGGGTGATCCGCTCCGAGCCGGTCGGCTGGGGGTCGGCCGAGGTGATCGGCTCGCTCGCCGGCGGCGTGGCGCTGCTGGCGCTGTTCGTGGCGGTCGAGGCGCGCGCGACCGCCCCCCTCGTGCCGCTGCGGCTGTTCGCGTCGCGCGGGATGCGCGTCTCGAGCACGGCGCTGGCGCTCAACGGCGGCGCGTTCCTGTCCATGTTCTTCCTGACGGCGATCTTCCTGCAGCAGGTGCGCGGCGACTCGGCCCTGCAGGCCGGGCTGCACTTCCTGCCGATGGGCGTCGCCGCGGTGGGCGGCGCGACGGTCGCGTCGAACCTCGTCACGCGGATCGGGACGCGGCCCGTGCACTTCGCGGGCGCGGTGCTGAGCGTGCTCGGCCTGCTGCTGCTGTCGCGGGCCGGGGCCGACGGGGCGTACGCGGCGGAGGTCCTGCCCGGGACCGTGCTGTTCGGCGCCGGGATCATGGGCATCGGCGTGTCCAACCAGATCGCGGCGGTCGCCGACGTCCGGCACGAGGAGGCCGGCGCGGCGGGAGGCGTCGTGAGCGCCGCCTACCAGGTCGGCGGCGCGCTGGGGCTGGCGATCGTGACGACGCTGTCGACCGCGCACGCGGAGAGCGTGCTGGCCGGCGGCGCCGACCCGGTGTCGGCGCTCGTCGGCGGCTTCGAGCGCGGGATGCTCGTCGCCGCGGTGCTGGCCGCGATCAACGTGGCGGTGGTCCTCGTCGCGCCGCGGATCGCCCCCACCGCCGAGCATCTCGCCGAGGCGCAGGCGACCGCGTGACCGGACGGGACCGGACGCGGGAGGTCAGCGCACGAGGATCGACGCGTGCACGGTCCCGTCGCAGCTGGTCACCCACAGCGTGTCCGCGCTGTGGGCGACGCGGGCGGGACCGGGCTGCGCGGCGTCGCGGTACTCGATCTCGGCGTCGAGCGCCTGCGGATCGGCGCCGACCGCGGCCAGCCGCTCCTCGAGCACCGTCCAGTAGGCGGCGTTGTTGACGTGGTCGGCGAGGTCGACGTCGGCGACGCGGAAGCGCCAGTCGAAGCGCGGCAGGTCCGCGTGCGGGTTGCCGTGGCGCAGGCGCGCGCGGTCGGCGCGCCGGCCGGCGGCGGCCTCGCCGTAGACGGCGTCGAAGCGCTCGTCCAGGCGCGCCGGCTGCTGGGTATCGGGGTCGAGGAAGATCCACAGCGCGTCGGCCTCGACCCGCGCGCCGGCGGCGCCCTCCAGCGACGTGCGCCGCTGCGCCCAGCGCGGCCCGACGCCCGAGCAGAACGTGCGCAGCACCACGCGCTCGTCGAAGCGCGGGAAGCGCCCGACGGCCATCCGCATCCGCCGCAGGACCCACACGCCGGCGTCGGCCAGGCCCGCGTCGGCGACGTCGTCGTAGGCGACGTCCTGCATCCAGCGCGCGAGCGCGTCGGTGCGCGCCCGCCCGCTCGCCGTGACGTCGCCCAGGCGCGCCCGCGCCTCGCCCTCGAACACGCGGCCCCGCTGCGGGATCGGAACCATCTCGCTCACGAACGCCACCCCCGGATCGCGGTCTCCAGCTGCTCGGCCGCCCGCGGCCACGTCCGCCCCGCCGCCAGCTCCAGGCCGGCGGCCGCGCGCCGCTCGCGCTCGGCGGCGTCGTCGAGGAGGTCGCCGATCGCGCCCGCCACCGACAGCGGGTCGAACTCGGCCAGCGCGATCGGGCCGTGGCGGCCGAAGGTCTCGGTCATCGCCTCCGACGCGAGGTCGACCACGGGCAGGCCGCAGGCGAGCATCTCGGTCGGCACGAGCGACGGGTTCGTCATCGACAGCACGACGCCGACGGTCGCCTCCGCGTAGAGCGCGGCGAGCTGCGGCCCGTCGAGCACGCCCGGCTGCTCGCAGTCGAAGCCGGCGTCGATCTCGCGCGCCTCGCCGAACAGGACGATCCGCAGCCCCGGCCGGGCGGCGGCCAGCTCGCGCAGCGCCAGCAGCCCCAGCGGCACGGCGCGGCGCGCGGTGACGGCGCGGGCGTAGAAGACGACGGTGTCGTCGCGGCGGACGACCTCGGGGTCGGGGCGGTAGACGGCGTGGTCGATGCCGAGGTCGAACGCGTCCGCGCGCGCCCCGTAGCGGTCGCGCAGCAGGCCGGCCAGCCACGGCGACGCGGCCACGCACGGCAGCCCCAGGCGGTAGGTCGACTCGGCCCAGGTGCGCTCGGCCGACGTGCCGTAGAACTCGGGCTCGTGGTCCTGGACGAGGTAGCCGCGCGCGACGGCGCCGGGCAGGCGCAGAACGCGGTGGACGGTCTGCCAGCCGGTGGCCAGGACGGCGTCGGCCCCGCGCCAGGCGTCGAACGTCGCGTGGACGTCGACGTGGGCGGCGTCGAACCACTCGCGGAAGCGGGCCTCGACCTGCTCGGGCGGCTCGCCGCGGTGGGTGCCGTCGGCGTCCTCGATCCACACCGAGCAGGAGTGCCCGCGCGCGACGAGGCCGCGCAGCAGGTGCATGATCGTCGAGTGCCCCCCCGAGCCGCGGCGGAACTGCGGGACGACGACGGCGACGCGCAGCCGGTCGCGGCGCGGGCCCGGCGGCGCGAGCGGGGCGACCCCCTCGCGCGCGACCTCCAGCAGCGCCGAAGGCGCCTGCACGCGCAGCGGCCCGGGATCGGGCCGGCCGAGGACGCGGCGGGCCAGGTCCCTCATGTCGGGCGCACCCTCCGCCACACGCGGCGCAGCGGCGCCAGCAGCCAGCGCAGCGGCGCGCGGTCGACGATCCGGTCCAGGCGCTCGAGCGGCGCGACCCGGTAGCGCAGCCGGTCGCGCTCGCTGACGACGAGCGCCTGCGCCTCGATCGCGGCGCGCACGTCGGCGATCGCCCGGGCGGCGGCGGGCGCGGCGGCCGGCTCGGGCCGGCGCGCGATCTCGCGCAGCGCCGCCGCCATCACGGTCCCGGCCTGCTCCCACGACGGCCACGCGCGCGCGGTCGCCAGCGCGCCGCAGCGCAGCCGGTGCAGCAGCGCGCGGTCGCGGGCCAGCAGGTCCAGCGCGCGGCTGGTCCCGCGCGGGTCGTCCCAGTCGACGACGAGCCCGTTGACGCCGTGCTCGACGTACTCCTCGTGGCCGGTCACCGCGGTCACCACGCACGTGGCGCCGAGGTGGAAGCCCTCCAGCGGCGGCCCGAACATGCCCTCCACGCGCGACAGCTTCAGCACCACGTCGCTGCGCGCGTACAGCGCCGCCATCTCCTCGTGGGTGAGCGGGCCGACGACCTCGTCGGCTCCGGCCGTGTCGACGTCGCGCACGCCGGTGACGAGCGTGACGTGGCGCGGCTCGCGCATCTCGCGCACCGCCGTGAGCGCCTCGCCGACGCCCTTGAACCACACGTGCGGGTTGCCCTCGATCACGATCCGCAGCGGCTCGGTGCGGCGCACGTCGAGCTCGGCGGGGGAGGCGAACACGTCCTTGGCGACCCCGTTGCGCACGAGCAGGGCGCGCAGGTCCGGCCGGATCTCCTCCAGCGTCTCGGCGATCCAGCGCGCCTCCGTCACCACGTGCAGCGGCAGGTCGTGGCTGAGCGCGGCCCCCAGGCGCTGCGGGTCGTCAGGCCGGTAGAAGCGGTCCTCGAGCGACTGCACGAAGTAGGCGCGCCGGTGCGCGTCGAGCTCGAACAGCGGCTCGGTCGTCGCCCACCAGGTCGCCAGCGCGACGTCGAAGCGGCGCTCGCGCGCCTGGCCCAGCGAGATCACCTCGACCTCGCCCAGGCCGCGGAAGCGCCAGTCGGGATCCTCGCGCTCGCGCGCGAGGACGAGCGTCGCGTCGATCCCGTGGCGCGGGAGCTGGCGGGCGTGCTCGACGACGACCCCGACGCCCCCGGAGAGCTGCAGGTCGTTGACGAGGAAGGCGACGTTCAAGACGAGCGGCTGCCGAGTTGCGCGTTCAGTCGCGCGATCTCGTCGGAGGACCAGCGGACGTTCTCGCGCAGCTCCTCCAGCTCGGCCTCCAGCACCGCGAGCGTCGACTCGCGCTGGCGCTCCCACGTGCGGCGGCCGTCGAGATCGGACGGGATCGCGAGCGCGCGGGAGGCGAGCTCGCCGGCGCGCGGGCCGAAGGCGGCGATGAAGTGCGAGGGGACGGCGTCGGGGCGCGGGGTGACCGGCGGCAGCTCGAGCGGCCCGTCGTGGCCCTCGACGACGAGGTGGGAGCCGTCGAGCGGCACCTGGTGGGCGACCACCGCGCCCGCGGGCAGCAGGCGGCGCAGCTCGTCGAAGGCGCCCTCGCCCCACATCGTCTCGTGGTAGGGGTTCTCGAGCGCCCAGAACGCGTCGTTGGGGACGCTGAGGACGACGGTCCAGCCCGCCTCGGCCAGCTCGACCAGCGCGCCGACGAGCGGCACGAACGTCTTCAGGTGCTCGATCACCTCGAAGCAGGTGATCGCGCCCGGCTCGCCGTCGCCCAGCGCGGCGCGCACCGCGGCGACGCCCTCGTCGGCGGCGAGGTCGGCCTGGACGCGCACGATCTCGCGCGCCTGCAGGTCGCGCCCGGCCTGGTCGAGCGCGTCGGCGTCCGCGTCGACGAGGACGACGCGCGAGAGCGGGGTGTCGCGCAGCGCGTCGGCGGCCGCGACCCCGGTGCCGCAGCCCAGGTCGCACCACGTCGGGGCGCCCGCGACGAACGGCGCGGCCGCCGCGTAGCGCAGGTCGTGCTCGACGCGGATCGAGGGCTTGGTGTCGCGCGTGATGCGCTCTTGCCAGTCGGCCATGGGCCCGTGGAGCGTATCTTCCGGCCGCGATGGCGGCCCGGTATCGAACCCCCCGCTTCGGCGAGCCGCTGCGCCTGGCGTTCGTCGGGCAGCAGACCTACTTCGAGGCGTGCGCCCTGGACGAGCGCTCCGCGCGCGTGCACACGCGCTACGTCGACTTCCGGGAGGGCGCCGACGCGGAGGCCATGCGCGCCCAGCTCGACCGCTTCGCGCCGCACGCCGTCGTCGTGTTCCGGCCCGAGATCGTGCCGGCCGGCGCGCTCGACGGGCTGCCCGCGCTGACGATCGGCTTCCTCACCGAGCCGATCCCCCGCCGGGCCGGCCGCAAGAGCCATCCCGACCTGCGCCGCCGCCGCGACGACCTGCGCCGCGCCGACGCCGGGCTGTGGGACCGGATCGTCGCCTTCGACCCGCTCATCGTGCCGACCGCCGACGCGGTGTTCCCGGTCTGGCGGGCGCTGCCCATCCCGGTCGCCGACCGCTTCTACGGCGTCGCCGGCCACGTGAACGGCACGCCGCGGCTGGGGTTTGTCGGGCGCTCGACGCCGCACCGCGAGCGGTTCCTCGCCCACCCCAAGCACGAGCTCGACATCGTCCACGTCGCGTTCGGCCTGCACGGCGCCGAGCTCGACGCGCTGATGGCCTCGATCGACGTCGCGATCAACCTCCACAACGAGCCGTACCCGTCGTTCGAGAACCGCGTGTGCCTGCACCTGGCCGCCGGGCATCTCGTCGTCAGCGAGACGCTGTCGCCGACGCACGGCCTGGAGCCCGGGATCGACTACCTCGAGTTCTCGGAGCCCGACGAGCTGCTGTCGATGCTGCGGACCGTCGTGCGCCACCCGGGGGCCTACCGGCGCGTGCGGGTGCGGGGCCGGCGCAAGGCCGAGCAGTACCGGGCGAGCCGCGTGTGGCCGCGGCTGGTCGCCGACGCGTTCGCCGACGTCGCGGCGTTCGGCACCGAGCGCCGCGGCTGAGCGCTGGCGCGGGGGGCGCGGGCTCGGGTACGGTTCGCGCGATGGCCACGGAGGCGCCCACGTCCGAGACCCAGCAGGCCGAGCCGGGGATCGTCGAGAAGGTCTTCGACAGCCCCATCGTCGGCATGGCGCCGTGGATCGCGCTGTCGGTGCTCGTCGGGCCCGGGCGCTTCGAGATCGCGGTCGTCGTCGCGCTCGTCCTGTCGCTGATCGTCCTGCTGTCGGACGTGCTGCGCGGGCGCTCGCTGAAGCTGCTGGGGGGCGCGGACACCGCGTTCTTCGGCGCGTTCGCGATCGTCGGCCTGCTTGCCTCCGACGCCACGATCGACTGGCTCGAGACGTGGGCCGGCGAGCTGTCGAACATCGCGCTGGTGATCATCGCCTGGGGCTCGATCGCGATCGGCGTCCCGTTCACGATCCAGTACGCCCGCGAGCAGGCGCCGCGCGAGCACTGGGACCTGCCGATCTTCCGCCACATCAACGTGGTCATCACCGCGGCCTGGGGCGTCGCGTTCCTGGTGGCCGCGATCGCCGGCTTCTACGGCGACGCCGTCCTGGAGGACAACAACAACCTGTGGACCGGCTGGGTCGTCCAGATCGGCGCGCTGATCGCGGCGATCCAGTTCACGCAGTGGTACCCCGACTACGCGAGCGGGCGCGCGCGCCAGGCGGCCGGGGTGGAGGGCGACCCGCCGCCGGCGGTGGCCGAGCTGCTGATCCCGCTGGCGGGCTACCTGCCCGTCGTCGGGATCCTCGTGCTGGTGTTCGACGCCGGCCCGTGGTGGGTCGGCGTCGGCATCATCGTGGCCGGCGGCCTGCTGACGAACGCGCTTCGTCAGCAGATTGCGGCCTCGAAGGCCTGACGGGCCTCCGGGTCGTCCGGGGCGGGTACTAGGGTGGCCCGTCCATGGTTCCCCTGCAGCTCCTCGAACGCGGCCCCGTCGCCCAGCATCATCCGCTCGGAGCCTCGACCGGCTACATGGAGGAGCACCGCGGGGACTGGGGGGCGCTCGTGGAGGGCGCGCTGGAGACCTCGTCGTTCGCCGTCGAGCTGGCCGCGCTGTCGGAGACCGAGCTGCCCGGCCTGCTGGCGTTCCTCGACGGGGCGCCGCCGCTGCCGTTCCACTACGTGTCCGTGCACGCGCCGACCAAGCACCTGCGGATGAGCGACGCCGAGCTGGTCGACGCGCTCCTGCGGCTGCCGGCCTGGGTCGACGCGATCGTCATCCACCCCGACGTCATCGAGGACGTCGCGCCGTACCGCCGGCTCGGCGCGGCGCTCGTCGTCGAGAACGTGGACCCGCGCAAGCTCGCCGGCCGCACCGCCGGGGAGCTCGAGCCGCTGTTCGCCGAGCTGCCCGAGGCGGGCTTCTGCCTCGACGTCGCGCACGCGGCCGCAGTCGACCCGCTGCTCGACGAGGCGCACGCGATGCTCGACCGCTTCGGCGCGCGCCTGCGCCACCTGCACGTCTCGTCGCTGGACGAGGACTGCCACCACCTGCCGCTCAGCGACGCCGACGAGACGGCCTGGACGCCGGTCCTGCGCCGCTGCCGCGACGTGCCGTGGATCCTCGAGGCGCCGCTCGCGGGCTGACCGCGCGCGGCTGACCTCACGCCGCGGCCGCCGGCCGCGTCCTCCCTGCGTCACCCACGACGAACGAGGAGGACGCATGACGCAGCAGATCGCGCTGGTCACGGGCGCCAACCGCGGACTGGGGCTCGCGACGGCCCGCGGGCTCGGGGAGCTGGGCATGACGGTGGTCGTCGGGTCCCGCGACGCGGGGCGCGGCGAGCAGGCGGCGGCGACGCTGCGCCGCGACGGCATCGCGGCGGAGGCCGTCGCGATCGACGTGACCGACATCGCCACCGTCCGCGCCGCCGCTGCGCGGCTGGACCGCGTCCACGGGCGTCTCGACGTGCTCGTCAACAACGCCGGCATCCTGCCCGAGGCGACCGCCGGCGGCGCCGGCCGGCCGCTCGACGCCGAGCTCGTGCGCCGCACGCTGGAGACCAACGTGTTCGGCGCGGCCGCCGTCACGCAGGCGATGCTCGGCCTGCTCCGCCGCTCGCCGGCCGGGCGGATCGTGAACGTGTCGAGCACGATGGGCTCGCTGGCCGACCAGACGGACCCCGACTCGCCCTACCACGGCCTGGTCGTCCCCGGCTATCAGGCGTCCAAGGCGGCGCTGAACTCGCTGACGATCGGGCTGTCCAAGGCGCTCGCGGACACGCCGATCAAGGTCAACAGCGTGTGCCCGGGATGGGTGCAGACCGACCTCGGGGGCCCCGAGAACCGCGCGGCCGCGCCGCTCACCGCCGGCGAGGCGGCGCGCGTGGTGGTCGCCGCCGCGACGGTGGACGAGGACGGGCCGAGCGGCGCGTTCCTGTCGGCGGGCGGCGCCGTGCCCTGGTAGCCGCGTCGCTTGTCAGGTTCGTCGTGCCTGGCACGCACGCGGTGACAAGCGACGTTGCGGCGGATGCGGCGCGGGTCGCGATCGGCCATCCTGCCGCGCGTGGCCTCGCCGCTGGAGCAGCTCGCCGCCCACAGCCCGGACGGCTTCCCGAACCTGATCGCCGCGCGCGAGCGGACCGCGCGCGAGCTCGCCGCGGCGCGGGAGCGCCTGGCCACGCTCCCGCGCGACCCCGACGCGTCGGTGGTGCTGTTCGGCTCCTGGGGGCGGCGCGAGCTCACGGCCGGCAGCGACGACGACTGGCTCGTCCTCGTGGCCGGCGAGAAGCGCGACCAGGTGACGCCCCCGCCGGACGCCGTCGACGCGGCGCTCGGGCGCCGCCCCGGCGAGACCGGCACGTTCGCCGACGTCGCGTTCGCCGCCGACCTGGCCGGCCGCATCGGCCTGGAGGAGGACACCAACCGCAACCTCACGCGGCGGATGCTGCTGATGCTCGAGTCCGTCGCGGTGGCTGGCGAGGACGCCCACCGCGCCGCCCGCGACCTCGTGCTCGACGGCTACCTGCAGGGCGACGTCAAGGACCACCGCCCGCCGCGCTTCTTCCTCAACGACGTCATCCGCTACTGGCGCACGATCACCGTCGACTTCGTCGGCAAGACCCGCGCGGGCGGAGGCGAGAAGGGCGCGCTGCGCAACCTGAAGCTGCGCCTCAACCGCAAGGTGCTGTTCGCCGGCGGCCTGCTCCCGCTGCTGCTGTGCCACCGGCTGCGCGCCGAGGCGATCGCCCCCGAGCTGCGCCGGCGCCTCGACCAGCCCGCCACCGACCGCCTCGCCGAGGTGTTCCTCGAGTTCGACGTCGACTCGGGCGTGCGCGCGCTGTCGGCCTACGACCGCTGGATCGGCATGCTCGACGACGACGCGATCCGCGCCGAGCTCGCCTCGCTCACGCGCGAGCAGGGCGACGCCAACCGCGCCTTCCGCACCGCGCGCCGCCACGCCCACGAGCTCCAGAACGGCCTGCTCGCGCTGCTGTTCGAGACGCCGCTGCTGCCGCTCGTGCGCGAATACGGGATCTTCTAGCGGCGCTTAGCGGCGCTTGTCGTAGCGCCTCGCACTACCGTCGGTGGGTCACATCCGACGACAAGGAACGACGAATCCCGTGATCAAGACACTCACGCGCAGCTGCGGCGCCGCGCTCTTCGCCTGTCTGGCGCTGACCGCGGTCGTCGCCGGCTGCGGCAGCGACGACGACAGCTCCACCACGGCGAGCGGCGCGACCGAGGCGGCGACCGCCACGACCGGCGCCGCCATCCAGCTCCCGGCGGAGTACGCCGACAAGGGCACGCTGGTGGTCGCGACCGACGCGGCCTACCCGCCCAACGAGTTCATCGACGAGGACGGCAGCACGATCGTCGGGATGGACCCCGACCTCGCGGCCGCCCTGGGTGAGAAGCTGGGCGTCGAGATGAAGATGGAGGCCGCCGGCTTCGACGCGATCCTGCCGGGCCTGGCCTCCGGCAAGTACGACCTCGGGATGTCGTCGTTCACCGACACCAAGGAGCGCGAGAAGACCGTCGACTTCGTGACGTACTTCCGCGCCGGCACCTCGTTCTTCACGAAGGCCGAGGGCGGGACCGAGGTCAACGGGCTCGAGGACCTGTGCGGCCTGAAGGTCGCCGTCCAGAAGGGCACGACCCAGCAGGAGGACGTCGAGGCCCAGTCGAAGAAGTGCGAGGAGGAGGGCAAGCCCGCCGTCGAGCTGTCCACGTTCCCCGACCAGAACGGCGCCAACCTGGCGCTGCAGTCGGGCCGCGCCGAGATCAGCCTCGCCGACTCTCCCGTCGCCGACTACCAGGTCAAGCAGTCCAACGGGCAGTTCAAGTCGACGGGCACGCCGTACGGCACCGCGCCCTACGGCATCGCCGTGCCGAAGGACAGCGGCCTGGCCGAGCCGATCCTCGAGGCGCTGAAGGCCGTGATGGCCGACGGCACCTACGAGGAGATCCTGACCAAGTGGGGCGTCGAGGCCGGCGCCATCGACGACCCGGTGATCAACGGAGCCGAGTCCTGAGCCAATCCGTCCCGGAGCCCGCGGGGAGCGTCCCCGCGGGCTCCTCGGTCCCACCGGACGAGATCAAGGCGGTTCCGCTCCGCCACCCGGGTCGCTGGATCGCCGCCGCCATCGTGGTCGTGCTGGCGGCGACGATCATCCGCTCCGTCGTCACGAACGACCGCTTCGGCTGGTCGATCGTCGGCGACTACCTGTTCTCCAGCCGCATCCTCGACGGCCTGGTCCTGACGCTCGAGCTGACCGTCATCGCGATGGTCATCGGGATCGTCCTCGGGACGCTGCTGGCCGTGATGCGGCTGTCGGCCAACCCGCTCGTGTCGGGCGGCGCCTACGTGTACGTGTGGCTGTTCCGCGGCACGCCCGTGCTCGTCCAGCTGCTGTTCTGGAACTTCATCGCGGCCGTGTACCCGACGATCTCGATCGGGATCCCGTTCACGAGCGTCGTCTTCTTCGACTTCAGCGCCAACAGCGTCATCACGCCGTTCGTCGCGGCGATGCTCGGCCTCGGCCTCAACCAGGCCGCCTACCAGGCCGAGATCGTGCGCGCGGGCATCCTGTCGGTCGACGAGGGCCAGTCGGAGGCGGCGCAGGCCCTGGGCATGACGCGGCTGCAGACGATGCGCCGGATCGTGCTGCCCCAGGCGATGCGCGTGATCATCCCGCCGACCGGCAACGAGACCATCTCGATGCTGAAGACGACCTCGCTGGTGAGCGTGATCGCGGTCAAGGACCTGCTCTACGCGGGCCAGCTCATCTACGCGGTCAACTACCAGCAGATCCCGCTGCTGATCACCGTGTCCATCTGGTACCTGGCGGTCACGACGCTGCTGTCGATCGGCCAGTACTTCCTCGAGCGCCGCTACGGCCGCGGGTTCCGCCGCAACGAGCCGGAGACGTGGTGGCAGCGCGCCTGGCGCTACGCGATCCCGCGCCACGCGAAGGTGGAGGGCACGCCGTGAGCGAGCCGATGGTCAAGGCCGAGGGCGTCCACAAGCGCTTCGGCCGCGTCGAGGTGCTGCGCGGCGTCGACCTGTCGGTGCCGGCGGGGACGGTGACGTGCCTGATCGGGCCGTCGGGGTCGGGCAAGTCGACGTTCCTGCGCTGCATCAACCACCTGGAGAAGATCCAGGCGGGGCGCATCTGGGTCGACGGCGACCTCGTCGGCTACGAGCAGCGCGGCGACCGCCTGTACGAGCTGAAGGAGGCCGAGATCGCGCGCAAGCGCGCCGAGATCGGCATGGTCTTCCAGCACTTCAACCTGTTCGGGCACATGACGGCGCTCGAGAACGTCATCGAGGCGCCGTGCCGGGTGCGCAAGATGCGCCGCGCCGACGCGATCGCCCGCGCCCGGGAGCTGCTCGACCGGGTGGGGCTGGCCGACCGCGCCGACGCCTACCCGTCGCAGCTCTCCGGCGGCCAGCAGCAGCGCGTCGCGATCGCGCGGGCGCTGGCGATGGACCCGAAGCTCATGCTCTTCGACGAGCCGACCTCGGCGCTCGACCCCGAGCTCGTCGGCGAGGTGCTCGACGTGATCCGGGGGCTCGCGGCGAGCGGCATGACGATGATCGTCGTCACCCACGAGATGGGCTTCGCCCGCGAGGTCGCCGACCAGGTCGTGTTCATGGACGCCGGCCTGGTGGTCGAGCGCGGCACGCCCGCCGAGGTGCTCGCCAGCCCGCGGGAGGCGCGCACGCGCGACTTCCTGGCGAAGGTGCTGTAGGACGAGCTCAGGCGGCCGCCGGCGGGGCGGCCAGGCGGGCCGCCGCCTGGGCGACCGTCGTGCGGTCGAGCTCGGCCTCGATCGCCTGCGACACGCGGTCCTGCAGGCCGACGAACAGCGCCCCGACCTCGCGCCCGACCGGGCACGCCTCGGCCGGGCCGTGCAGGCCCAGCACGGGGTCGTCGCCCTGGACGGCGCGCCACGCGTCGCCGAGCGTGATCGCGTCGGTGGGGCGGGCGAGCTGCCATCCGCCGCCGGCGCCGGGGCGCGAGACGACGAGCCCGGCGCGGCGCAGGTGTCCGAGCACGCGGCGCAGGTAGACCGGGCTGGCCTGCACGCTGGGCGCCATCTCCTCCGAGCTGCGCGGCCGGCGCGGGTCCTCGGCCAGCAGCAGGAGCACGTGGGCGGCGACCGCGAACTGCGTGTTCGTCGGGCGGCTCATGACGAGAGCGTACAACCGCAACCGGATCAGTTACAGTTCCGGGCCGCGCAATCGCAACCACGACGACGACGGATTCCAGACGGAGGACGCATGACCACGATCGGCATCACCGGCGCCTCGGGCCAGCTCGCCCGGCTCACGATCGACGCGCTGCTCGAGCGGGGCGTCGACCCGGCGAGCCTCGTGCTCGTGACCCGCAGCCCCGATGCGATCGCCGACGTCGCGGCCAAGGGCGCGACCGTCCGTCACGGCGATTTCGACCAGCCCGACGGTCTGCCCGACGCGTTCGCCGGCATCGAGAAGCTGCTGCTGATCAGCGCCAGCGACATCGGCCGCCGCATCCCGCAGCACCAGGCGGCCATCGACGGCGCGAAGGCCGCCGGGGTGCGCCACGTCGCCTACACGTCGATCGCCAACCCGGTCGAGGACAACCCCGCCCCGGTCACGCCCGAGCACCGCGCGACCGAGCAGGCGCTGCGCGACAGCGGCCTGGCGTGGACGTTCCTGCGCAACGGCATCTACGCCGAGTTCCAGGCCACCGGCGCCGCGCAGGCGGTCGCCAGCGGCCAGCTCGTGACGAACAAGGGCGACGGCCGCACCTCGTACGTGTCGCGCGCGGACTGCGCCGCCGCGGCGGCGGTCGTGCTCGCCACCGACGGCCACGAGGGGCAGGCCTACGAGATCACCGGGCCCGAGGCGGTCACCGAGGACACCGTCGCCGCGATCGCCAGCGAGATCGGCGGCAAGCCGATCGAGGTCGTCAAGGTCGACGACGCGGCGTTCGTCGCCGGCCTCGTCGAGCACGCCGGCCTGCCCGAGCCGGTCGCGCGGATCGTCGCCGGCTTCGGGCGCGCCACCCGCGAGGGCTACTTCGCCGAGGTCACCGACACCGTCGAGCGGCTCACCGGGACCAAGCCGCGCACGCTGCGCGAGGTGCTCGAGGTCGAGCTGCCGCCGCTCCTCCGGGGCTAGATGATTGATGCCACGGTGCTCGCTGTGGCGAAAGGGGACATAACGCAGCGGGTCGAAGTCGGCGGTGCTAGACGCTCCGTCGACCCCAAGGGGGCCACGATGCTCGCCGACCTCGACCTGCTGCTCACTGCGGTGTTCTGTGCCGCAGACGATTTCCTGCCCAAGCGGCCAGGAAACGCGCGGCGAAGGATCACCGATGCGGAGGTCATCACGCTGTGCGTGGCGCAGGCGGTCATGGGCATCGCCTCTGATCGCCAGTTCTTGCGGGCCGCGCGGCGCCAGCTTGGTGGTCTGTTTCCGGTGCTGCCCACCC